>Ga0210394_10000371_pt1 | contig 100367 bp, 82 predicted proteins | sample IncBWC12MmetaG_FD_160121 | JGI IMG/M metagenome (GOLD analysis project Ga0210394, IMG submission 160121) | Forest soil microbial communities from Barre Woods Harvard Forest LTER site, Petersham, Massachusetts, United States - Inc-BW-C-12-M | ecosystem: Environmental > Terrestrial > Soil >...
GAACAATTGCAATTGCTGAAAGAAGAGCTCGCCAAGCGCGATCGTCAGATCGACGAAGCCCGTGAGGCCGCTGCAGCGGCAAATTCGCGAGCCAGCGAAGCTAACGTGAAGGCCAGCGAGGCAGTCACGACTAGCAACGCGGCCCGCTCCGCCTCTGCAGCGATCAGCAGCAATGCTGCCGCCAACAGTTCGGCCGCCCCCATCGTGACCCAGCAGGCCCCTGACCCTCAGGATCCGAAGTCCAAGCCAACTGAAGATGGACCGGCTTCAATTAGATATAAAGGCGTTTCGCTGACGCCAGGCGGGTTCCTCGCGGCGGAAACCGTTTATCGCAGTCGCGCAACCAGCGGCGATATCGCCACCCCCTTCACTGGCGATCCCTTCGCGGCTCTTGACCTCGCGCACATAAGCGAGAATGCTTTCACCGGCCGCCAGAGCCGCGCCTCGCTGTTAGCAGAAACAAAAATCGGCTCCGTCAAGGGCACCGGCTATTACGAAGCGGACTTCCTCGGTGCCGGCACTACTTCCAACAACCGCCAGACCAACAGCTACGTGTTTCGCCAACGCCAAGTGTGGGCGCAAGCCGCCTTTGACAATGGTTTTACTCTCACCGGTGGCCAGATGTGGAGTTTAGCGACCGAAACCAAGAAGAGCATGCTCAATCGTCAGGAAGACCTGCCGCAGATGATTGATCCTAATTACGTCGTGGGCTTCACCTGGGCCCGTCAATACGGATTCCGTGTGGTAAAGGACTTCGGCAACAAATTCGCTTTGGGCTTCTCCATCGAAGGCCCGCAGGCCACTATCGGAGGTCGTGGCTTCTCCAGCGTGACCACCATCAACTCCGCCGCTGCGCCGGCAGTGATCCAGACCACCGGTGCCACCAGCGCTACCACCGGGAATTTTTTCATCAACGCTCCTGGTGCTGGCGGCGGCCTCTATAACGCTTTTGACGCTACCGGCTACACCGTCAACAAGGCTCCTGACTTGATCTTCAAGGCCACTCTCGATCCAGGCTTTGGTCACTATGAGATATTTGCAATCGCCAGCCTTTTCCGCGATCGCATCTATCCTTGCGGCGTAGTCGGAACCAACGCAGGCGATACCGTGAAACCGGCAACTCCGACGGTTATCGGGTGCGCATCTCCGACGCCCACTGTCGTGAGCAGCTTCGGTGCCACGAATAGCAGTGCTACCGGTGCTGGCGTTGGTGCCAGCGCGTTATTTTCGCTCTTGCACAAGAAAGTGGATTTGGGTCTCAAGGCAGTTGGCGGAGATGGCATCGGCCGATATGGCGGAGCACAACTTGCCGACGCCACGGCTCGTCCAGATGGCTCCCTCGCGCTCATCCGTACTGCACACGGTTTGGCAAGAATTGAAGTGCACCCCACACCCAAGCTTGACCTTTACGGTTACTGGGGTTTGGAATATGCCTGGCGCGCGGGGTATTCCGGCTATGACGCAATCACTATAACCAAGACCACTGCAATTCCTGCAACCAGTACCACCACCGGCGGCGTAACCACTACCACCCCCGCCATCCCGGCCACTACCCATACCGTCATCAGCACCACAGGTATCGGTGGCTACGGAAACTTTGCCGCCAACAATAGCGGATGCGCCTCGGAAGGAGTACCTGTAAACGACTTCAATCCGTCGTCCGGGGCAAATTGCGCTGGGGATATTCGCCTAATTCAAGAAGCTACCGCCGGCTTCTGGTACAAGTTCTACCAGGGTCCGAAAGGCCGCTTTCAGTTTGGCGTGCAATATTCCTACCTTTCTAAGGTCGCTTGGTCCGGGACTGGTGGAGTGCCCGCCGGCGGCTCGGCAATCTCTCCGAAGGGCACCGACAACATGGTGTGGACTTCGTTCCGCTATTACCTGCCATAACATTGGCAGGGCGTCTCCCTTTAACGAGGGATCGCGGAAGGGCAGCTCCCCCTGGGCTGCCCTTCTTTTTTTTGAATGAAGAACCAGCTAGAAACGGTAATTTACTTCGGTGAACCCGAGTAGCCCGTTGCTGTTGCCGGGATAGATTTTTTCGATGACCGCGCGCCCCTGGGCGTAGCCAAAATAAAGCCCCAGCGTAACGCCGTGGGTAAATTTGTAGTCCGCGCTCATGTCGTAGAGATTGGCGAAAGCCGTCGAGCCATTTGATGGCCGCCCGGAAAATCCAAATGTCCAGGGCTGATATGCGCCGCCGCCGGTGTACCAGAGATCGTGACTATTGGCCAGCCACAGACCGTGAACATCAGTGCGCAACACCAGATTTTTGCCGGGACGCAGCATCAGCTCCGCGAAGAGATCCCGATTATTCATTTCATTGAAGAACGGAAATCGCGCGTAGACCCGTGGTGTCGGTAACACTGCAAAGAATGTCCCGTGCGTATCGTCCGCCGGGTTGCCATCTCCGCTGGAGTAGAAATAACCGCCGCGGATCCACGGCCGAACCGAAGGCAAAATATGCGGCTGGAAACCCGCTTCCGCCGAACCCGCCGCGGAACGCTGCGTAAGCGCGCCCCATTTCCCGCTTTGCAACGCCCCCCAGCCAACCAGATCGATAGTGCCGGCCGGCGCTGGTAGAGCGGCGATAAAGTGGCCGCCATACGTGCCGATATCAATCGGCTGCAGATCGAGACTGCGCACGGCCGTGGGGCGATTGTCAGTCTTTAACACCCCACGATCATCATGATAAAACAGGCCGAAAGCGCGCCATTCTGCATGCACGTCACCCTTGTCTAGCTCTCGCGTAACAGAAACATAAGCGATCGGCGTGTTTACCCAGCCCCAACCATCCACCTGGAACACACCACGCGTCGGTATCGCACCGACAGCGGTGAAATTCCACGGGCCACTCGCATAAACGTAGTGCGCACCGTCGAAGCTGCGCATCACGTCCGAAAATCCAAAGGTGCCAATCAATCTTTGCGCGATACGATCGTTCTTCACGGAAGCCAGCGTGGCATTGGCTGGCTTCACTTCACTTCCATCGGTAAATTCAAAGCGGCCAAATTGCAGACTGGCGTGGTCTCCTTTTAGGCGAACGAAAGCCTGCTTCGGAAAGATAAATGCCGTGTATTGATTCTTGTTGTTGGCCGCGTAATAAGCGGGTCCAAGTCCTAACTGTCCCTGTGGAGCAGGATCGACCGCCCGGTCTGGCAGCCCCAGCAGCACCGGAACGGCAAACTCCACGGTCCAATCAAAGTTTTGGCGCTTTTGCGAAAGTGCAAAGCGCATCAGCGTGCCAGAGTAGCTGTAAAAATCCTGCCCCTTCGCCGGAAACCAGTCCCACACCTCGTAACGTTCGCGAATACTGCCTGAAAAGGTGAGGCCTCCGATTTCAAGCGGCGGAGGGTCGGACTGTGCTCGAACATAATTGCCGCAGCTGAGAATGCACAACATCGCCATTAGGAATTTCTTCAAGCAGGCTTCCATTTTCATAATGCTGTAGTCTCCCGGCAAAATTACATGAGTACGCGGACCCACAGATTGACAAACCCTGCTCGCACTTAGTCGCGTGGGGTACGCAACGAAAAACAATAGTTTTGGCAGCGGAACGTTGAAACTTGCGGAGATTCTTAATTCGAATGGGTAGAAGCGCAATAATTCAAAAGCACTAGGCTGTCGCGCACGACACCCTGGCAACTTCGAGAGGAAGAAAATCAACTAACAAAAAGGGGAGATAGGGACCAGAACCAGGGGTGCTCTGGTCCCCAGGTAGGACATGAATGGAAGATCAAACGCCGCTAGTCTTGCAGTTCAACCGCTGAATCCCGATGAAGGGCGTATGAATGTTCTGTGACACGCGACGCCGTCGTGGCCCCGCCGTCTTCTCCCGGCTCATTTGCCACCAGCAATCCTCGCCCGTGGCGCACATCCAGGCCGCGCACCCAAAAAATAATGTCTTCGGATATGTTGGTGGCGTGATCGGCGATGCGCTCCAGATGCCGCGTGGCAAGCACGTATTGCAAGCCCGGGCTGATCATCGTGGGTTCCTGCATCATGCGCCGCAGCAATTCCTCAAAAATGCGGTCGCGATATTGATCCACGGCATCGTCGCTCTCCAGTACCTGCAAAGCCATCTCGACATTCTTGAAAATTAAAGCTCCCAGGCTTTTGCCCACCATGCTGCGCACCGCCGCGGCCATGGGTGCCAGTTCTTCTATCGCCGCGATTTTAGGCATCTCCCGCAACGAGATAACGCATTGCGCAAGGTTCACAGCCAGGTCACCGATGCGCTCCAGGTCGTTGGTGATCTTTAGCGCGGCGACGATCAGCCGCATCTCATCGTCATTAAAACTGCATTGCCGCAACAAGCGAATCGCGTGTTCGTCGATGACTACTTCCATTTCATTGATGCGTGGCTCCAGCAGAAATACTTCGCCCGGCAAATCGGTTGTCCGCGAACCGTCCACGTTTACCAGCGCGTCTAAAGCGCGATTCATGGCCCCTTCCACCGTGCGGGACATCGAAACCAGGTAATTCACCAGCGTGTCGTACAGCACTGCTCCGGTTATTTTTGTAACGCTCGCCATAGGCTGGCCTCTTTCGGAGCAGCTCTGCGCCAATCGTCGCGCTCGCTCCACGCCAAGTGTGCGGCCTGAAGTATTACGGGATGTTCACATGTGTGTGAATGCTCGAATTATTTCAGTAGGTGTGTGACGAAAACTTTACAGTCGCTCGGGGCGGCCAAGAGCGTCCGAATTGAAAAAAACTACGCCGACGGGATACGTCCGCGGTTACTTCTCGCCTGTGCCGAACCGCTGGGAGCCACATGCTGCATCGCTCTATGCGCATCGAAAATGGGCACGGAGAAATGAAAATGCGAGCCTTTGCCTATTTCGCTTTCCACCCAGATACGCCCGCCGTGCGCTTCAATCAAATGTTTAGCAATGGCCAGACCCAGCCCCGTCCCGCCCGCCTCGCGCGATCGCGCCGCGTCGACACGGTAAAATCGCTCAAAAATCCTCGACTGGTCTGCCCGCGGAATACCGATGCCGGTATCGGACACGGTGAACACCACTTCCAATTCGCTTGCTTCCACACTTAGTACGATCTCGCCGCCCGGCAGGGTATACTGCCGCGCGTTATCCAGCAGATTTTGCAATACCTCAGCCAACCTGCGGCGGTCGCCCGCGACACTTGGTGGATTTTCCAGAATGTTCACCGAAAGTTTCAGGCCATTTTCCAATGCACGGTGTTGCGCCGTCGCCAGGCAGCTGTCGACGATTTGCGACACGCTAACCTCGTCAATCTCTAACTCCAACCGGTCGGAATCCATTTGCGAGAGGCGAAGCAGATCTTCGGTCAGTCGTGCTAGCCGCCGCGCATGCTCCAGAATTATTTCCAGGAAGCGCACGCGATTTTGTGCATCGTCGATGGCCCCAGCCAGTAGCGTCTCCGCAAATCCTTGTATAGCGGTGAGCGGGGTTCGAAATTCGTGCGACACGTTGGCTACAAAATCGCGCCGCACCCGTTCCAACCGGCGCAATTCGGTGATGTCATGCAGCACCACGACCGCGCCCAGCGTATCGCCGGCCCGTACTGATGCGACCGTTGCGGCAAAATATTTTTGGCGCAGCGTCCCGGTAACAATTTCCGCTTCAACCCGCGATTCCCCATGCAATACATTCCGTACCGCCTCGATCAGTTCCGTCTGACGAACAATTTCCACCAGCGCACTACCCGATTTGGGCGGAAACCTCAAATTAAGTATTTCTGCAAATCCCTGATTGGCGAATAGCAGCCGCTCTGAACCGTTCACGACCGCCACCCCCTCCACCATGCTTCCCAGAATTGCCGTGGAGAGATTGCGTTCTTCTGTCAGCGTGCGTATGGTTTCGTCGAGTTGCGCCGCGGTGCGATTCATCGACGCGCCTAAGTCGTCAAGCGCATCCCCGGAACTGTCAGCCGGAATGGCCGTGAAGTCACCCGCAGCCACGCGTCGAGAAAAATCCTTCAGCCGCTCCACACGATCGGTGAACATACGTGAAATCTGTAAGGCCGCAACCCCCGCAATGAGCAAAATAATAAATGAAGAAAGCCACAGGCTCCGGCGGAACGACTGCAGCACTTCGTCCACGGTTTCAATCGGTAGAGCAAACCGCAGAATGATCGACCCTCCTGCCATGTCGTGCCGAACCGCGTAGTACAGCAGGTCGCGATTCACGGTGACACTGTGACGGATGGCTCGTCCGCTACCGTTTGCCATTGCCTCGCGAACTTCCGGGCGAGTGGCGTGATTTTCCATGGTTTGTGAATCGGATTGAGACTCAGCAAAAACGCGGCCGTCGCTACCAATAATGGTTACTCGCGAACCGCTCGCCGCCATTTCCGAAAGCCACTTATTTAACTTGATGACGTCGTCTGGGCCCGCGGGGGGCAGCGCCGGTAGCGCCGATGCACGCGCCTGCGCGATTCCGGCAATGGCAGTAAGTTGGGAATAGGCGGTCCGCTCGTAATCGCGACGCAACGCGCGTTCCGCGAAGTAATCTACCGCTAGCAAAGCGCCGATGAGTAGCGCCAGGAATGTAAGGCCGAGTTTTGCAAAAAGATTACGCCGCACGGGTTTCGAACAAGTACCCTGCTCCGCGCACCGTTTTCAAATGCATCGGATTTTCCGGGTCTGGTTCGATCTTTTCGCGCAGGCGGCGGACATAAACATCAACGCTACGAGGGGTAACGAAACGATCGGTGCCCCAGACAGCGTCGAGCAACTGGTCCCGGGTGAACACGCGATTCGGGCGCGAAGCAAGATAATACAACAAACGAAACTCAAGTGTGCTGAGCGGCACCGCTTTTCCGGAATGACTCACCCGATAAGACGCCGGATCAATCGCCAACTTACCGATTTCAATGATGCGCGGCGAATCCGTCGGCGGCTCCGCGCGGCGCAACAGCGCTTTCACTCGCGCAATCAATTCGCGCGGGCTAAACGGCTTGGTCACATAGTCGTCCGCGCCCATTTCGAGGCCCACAACGCGATCCGCCTCATCTCCACGGGCAGTGAGCATGAGAATCGGCAAACGATTCAGCGAATCATCGCGGCGAATTTCTCTGCATATATCCAAACCCGAAAGCTTAGGCAGCATCAGGTCCAGCAGCAGCAAATCAGGAGGAGTTTTTTTCAGCGAGTTCAACCCGCTGTTTCCGTCCGAAGCTGCGCTCACCTGAAAACCTTCATTGGCCAGGTTGTAGCGCACCAGCTCCACGATATCGCGGTCGTCCTCAATGATCAGGATGCGTTTCATGCTGATGGAGTGGGCCTTCCGACGTCTGGGCGGCAGTGTATCGTACAGCGGTGCGTTCCGATAGAGTTGTGCTGGATCTTGGTGGCTCCGAATCTCAAAGGACACGGCTCATTGTGGCAAAGCCCGTGTGACCCGGATATGACGGCCACATGAACGTCGCGTGAACGCGAGTTTTTGGCGCCCTTGGTTTGGTATGGGCTGTGTTTAAGAAATTGCTTTAAGAACTTAGGTAGTAAAAGCCAGCGCCAGCAGGGTTTTTTGCTCCAGCTCGTGTGCTTTCGCTGACCCCGTGGCCGGGCTCGCGCTGCTCGAGCGCTTTACCGAGCGCAAACGCAATCCTAACCCTTTGGCCAGGCTGTCCAAGCGGGGCACCACATAGAAGTAGCCGCCCATATTCCGCGGTTCTTCCTGCACCCAGATAATTTCGCGTGCATTCGAATGCGCGGTAATCGCCGCCGTAATATCCAATCGCGGCAGTGGATAAAACTGTTCAAGAAAGAAAATCGCCGTCTCCGTATCATTGCGGCGTTTGCGTTCAGCGCGCAATTCGTGGCCAACCTTGCCGCTGGCGATTAGAATGCGCTTCGCGTCCTGCATTTCGCGATCCGGTATCAACGGCAAAAACCGTGGCTCCGCAAATTCCTGAATCTGCGAGCTGGCGTCCGGATGCCGCAACATGCTCTTGGGCGTGAACACGATCAGCGGCTTGCGCCATGGCCGCCGAACTTGCCTTCGCAACATATGGAAATACTGAGCCGCCGTCGACGGCTGGCAGATCTGAATGTTGTCTTCGCCCGCCAGCTGCAGAAATCTTTCGATGCGCGCGCTGGAGTGCTCAGGACCCTGCCCTTCATATCCATGCGGCAGCAGCATCACTAATCCCGAAGGCAAATCCCATTTATCTTCGCCGGCGCTGATGAATTGATCGATGATCACTTGCGCGCCATTCACAAAATCCCCGAATTGCGCTTCCCAGGCGACCAGTGCCTCCGGGTAATCCCGGCTGAAGCCATATTCAAAACCGACGCACGCGGCTTCCGACAACGGAGAATTGGCAATCTCACAAAAAGGCCCGCTGGACGCCCCTTTCGGCGAAAGATGCGCCAGCGACAAATATTCCTCTTCGGTTTGAGTATCAACCAACACCGCGTGCCGCTGATTAAACGTGCCTCGTTGGGTGTCCTGCCCCGTCAGCCGAACAGGGTTCCCTTCCAGTAAAAGCGACCCAAGCGCCAGCGCTTCCGCGAAGCCATAATCCACCGCGCGTTTTCCGTGCCCCATCTCCACGCGTTGTTCCAGCAACTTCACAATTTTCGGATGAACGTGAAAGCCTTGCGGAACGCTGCAAAGCGCGTCCGTAATTTCCGCCAATTTCTCCAGCGGCACACCAGTATCAACTTCCAGCGAGGCGTCATAACGCCCGCGCTTATACGGCGACCAATAATCTGGAAGCTTGCGCAAGTGCGGCGGTTTCTTTACCTCGCGAGCTTTGCTTTGTTCCGTTTCGTACTCAGCCCGAATCTCTTCCGCCATCGCCGTGGGATCAATTCCCGTTTGCTTGGCATATAACTTCCAAAGTTGTGGGTGAGCTTTGATTTTTTCGTATAGCAGCGGCTGCGTAATCGTCGGGTCGTCCACTTCGCTGTGCCCATGGCGGCGATACCCGATGATGTCCACCACGACATCGCTGCCAAATTTTGCCCGGTACTCCGCCGCAATCTTCCCAATGCGAACGACCGCGTCGGGATCCTCGGCGTTCACGTGAAACACCGGAACCGACTGTCGCTTGGCGATATCTGAAGCGAAGCGTGACGACTGCGTCTGAACCGGCCGCGTGGTAAACCCGATCAAATTATTCACAACGATGTGAATCGTGCCGCCGACGGTATAAGCCTTCAAGTCAGCCAGATTCAGAGTTTCGGCCCAGATGCCCTGGCCTGCGAAGGCCGCATCGCCATGCATCACAATGGGCACCACCGTCTTCGCGCTATCCGCGCCGAGGCGTGTTTGCTTTGCGCGAGCCCGCCCCATCGCTACCGGGTCGACGGCTTCGAGATGGCTGGGGTTCGACACCAGGTGAATTCCAATCTGCTTTCCCGTCGTGGTCTTAAATGCCCCGGTCGCACCTACGTGATATTTCACATCGCCGGCGCCAAGCACACTGCGCGGGTCCACATCTTCAAATCCGGAAACCACCTGATGCGCGGGCTTGCACGCGGTATGCACCATCACGTTCAGCCGTCCGCGATGGCTCATAGCCATAACGCTCTCTCGCGCCCCGTTTTCTGCCGAGGACTCCAGCAGCGCATCCAGCAGGGGAATCAACGCGGTCACCCCTTCTAGTGAAAACCGCTTCGCTCCCAGGTAGCGTGCCTGCAAAACCTGCTCAAACAAATCCGCGCGCACCAGCCGCTCGAGTATGTGCCGCTGATCTACCCCGGGTGCGGCACTCTCCAGACGCTCCGCAATCCACTCCCGCCGCTCCTGCTCCGGCAAGTGCATGAATTCCGCGCCCACGTTTCCGCAATAGATTGCACGGGCCTCGTCGGCGGCCTCGCCGGTCAGGTTTAGTTCGGGGCGTTTTTCCGGTTCAAAAAAACCGAGTGGATCGAGATTGGCTTCGTAGAAACCCCAGCGGCGGAACAGTTCAAAAACGTGTTCGCGCTCTGCAAGTCCGCCATTTTCCCCCCCGCCATTGGCGGTTTTCTTGGCGGATTTGGGCACCTTTGGCGCGCGTACCTCTTCGAGAGTGGTTCTATTGGCCATACCCTGTAATCTTCATTTTGCCACAGATTAAAAGTGTCTGCCGGGCCGGTGCTCAGTGCCTGATAATTGTTCCCGCCACGAAACGTCCTGAACGGAAATGGCTGCATCTCAGGTACAATAGAGAGGAGTAGTCTTGCGTAAATGTAGTGATACCAGTAGTGGGTGGACAGCGACCTAATCCCAGCGGCTAAGGTGTAAGCACAACGATGCCAGTACCTATTTCTCAGATGTGGACGGTAGCCTCCTACGTCCTGAAACAGAAACTTCAGGGACGTAAGCGCTATCCCTTTGTCCTGATGCTGGAACCGCTTTTCCGCTGCAATCTGGCCTGCGCCGGTTGCGGGAAAATCCAATATCCAGCCCATATTTTGAAAAAGGAATTGACGCCTGAAGAATGCTTTAAGGCCGTGGAGGAATGCGGCACGCCGATGGTTTCCATCCCTGGCGGCGAGCCGTTGATGCACTCGCAAATCAACAAAATCGTTGAGGGCCTGGTAGCGCGCAAAAAATATATTTATCTGTGTACCAACGCCCTGTTGCTTAAGGAAAAGCTGCACCTTTTCAAGCCCAGCAAATATTTAACGTTTTCCGTACATGTGGACGGCCAGCGCGAGCATCACGATTTTTCCGTGTGCCGCGAAGGCGGTTACGATCTGGCCATCGAAGGCGTCCGCGAGGCCGTAGAACAGGGCTTCCGCGTGACTACCAACACCACGCTGTTTGACGGCGCCGACCCCAACAGCGTGCGCGCGTTCTTCGACGAAATGATGGAGATAGGTGTAGAGGGCATGATGCTTTCGCCCGGCTATTCCTATGAAAAAGCTCCCGATCAGCGGCATTTCCTGGGTCGCGCACGAACTCGTCGCTTGTTCCGCGCGATTTTGTCGAACCGCAAATCCAGCTGGCAATTTAACCAATCGCCTTTATTCTTGGAATTTCTAATGGGCAAGCGCACTTACGCTTGTACCCCATGGGGTATGCCTACCTACAACGTTTTCGGCTGGCAGAAGCCCTGCTATCTTCTGCAGGATGGATACGCCGACACCTTCCAGGAATTGCTGGAAGCCACGGAATGGCAGAATTACGGCACCGAGTCCGGCAATCCCAAGTGCGCCAATTGCATGGTGCACAGCGGCTACGAAGCCTCCGCCGTGGATCACACCTTTAGCGGTTTGCGCGGCCTATGGGCTACCGCAAAAGCTACGCTATCCGGCAAGTATGAAGACGCGGACGCGCTCGCGCTTCTTAACGAGCCAAGCAAGCCCGTGCACGCCTACAACCCGCTCGTACAGATCGATTCGAGTAAGGGTCAACTAACCGAAACCAGAGTCTAGTTGATGACGGAAATTAATCCTGACAAGTTAGAAGTCGCTCCCGGCACGGTCCACGAAGGCATCGAAGGCTGGGTGCCCGAACTCGCCAGCGACGTGGATATTCGCGTGGCTCTGGAAAAGGCTTTTGATTATCGTGGCGATGTTACCGTGACGCTGAAAAGCGGCAGCAAAGTCGAAGGCTATATCTTTGACCGCGTAGCAGGCTCTTCCCTTGCGACCAGTTTTGTTCGGCTTCTTCCAAAAACTTCAAACGAACGCCTCAAGATTTGTTATGCCGATATATCGGCGCTCGCCTTCACAGGTCGAGACACCGCGGCGGGGAAAAGTTTTGAAGCCTGGATCCGCAAGTATTGGGAGAAAAAGGCCGCTGGAGAAGGTGATTTAAATCTTCAGCCGGAATCGTTCGAGTAACTGCCTAGGCAGTTTCCCCTCCGCTTTGATCTAGATAAGTCATTTTAATTCTGCATTATACGCCGCTTTTTGGAGACTGTTAGCCATCTGTAGGGTGCTAGACAATCACCTCTTTTTGTAGTAATATGACTTGGTGACGAGTTCGTCCCTCGGCCCGAGACGGCCTGAGGCGACGGTTTTAAGCCTACCTGGTTCAGGCGTGAATTATCCGGACCGAGCCATTCGAACGACAACCCAAGGAGGACACTGTGCAGGCGATGCAGGAAGGTCAAACCATTAAGCACGACGTTTACGGTCTGGGAATTGTGACCGCTTCGGATATGGAACGCACTTCGGTAGACTTCGACGATCACGGCCCTAAGCTCTTTGTCACCAGTATTATGACCGCCGAGCTCATTGGTGAAGCGCCAGCCACTCCTCCCAAGACCAAGCGTCGCCGCAAAGCCTCCACAGCAGCAAAAGCCGCCAAGAAAGCAGCAGCGGCCGCCGCAGCCAGCCACGCTTGATTTTGTAGCTGAATTTCGTCGTCTATCAGTTTTTAAGGGACGCCCTCGAATGAGGGCGTTTTTTATTTGCGGCAACTTAGCTTAAATGTGTAAGCAGACTTCTTGTCTTGTTCCGTTAAGGGAATCAATATCTTTAACTAGGCTTTATGCGCGGATTCAGTTTGTTCGAATGCGTGATACGAAGAGCGCACCAGCGGCCCGGCCTCAACATGCTTGAAACCCATGGCTTCGCCGCGTATTTTGAATTCCGCGAATTCATCAGGATGTACGTAACGCACCACCGGAAGATGTTCGCGGGTGGGCTGCAGATATTGTCCCAGCGTCAAAATATTCGTGCCTTGAGCAGCCAAATCCTGCAGGGTCGCGAGTACTTCATCTTTTTCCTCGCCCAACCCCAGCATTAATCCCGTCTTCGTAGGGACTTCCGGATGCGCCGTCTTCGCCCGTCTCAACAATTCCAGCGAGCGTTCGTATAGCGCGCCCTTGCGAACCCGCCGATACAACCGCGGGACCGTTTCGGTATTGTGATTCAACACATCGGGGCGCGTCGCCAGGACAATATTCAGCGCGTCCCAGTTACCGCGAAAATCCGGAATCAGAACTTCCACCTTGCAGCCCGGCACCTTGCGGCGGATCTCTTCGATGGTGCGGGCAAAAATTTGCGCCCCGCCATCTGGCTGGTCATCACGATTCACGGAAGTGACCACCGCATACCGTAAACCCATTTTTGCTACTGCCTCCGCAACGCGCAGAGGTTCGTTCTCATCGGGCGGCCCTGCGGGCTTACCGGACGGCACCGCACAAAATCCGCAGGCGCGCGTGCAGATATCTCCCAGGATCATGAATGTCGCCGTCCCATGTTCCCAGCATTCACCCATGTTGGGGCAGCGCGCACTCTCGCATACGGTATGCAGTTCGAGCGTACGCATGATGCGCTTCAAGTCCTGATAGCGCTCGCCGCCAAAAAACTTAACACGCAGCCAATCAGGCCGCGACTGGCCTGCCGGCGCTATCGGTGGCGGCGCAGCAGCATTGGAAAGGATGTTAAAGGGTGCAGCCATTGGACGGGTTCAAGGCTATTTTACACGCGGAACCAGAAAAGCGCCAAAGTTAGCCGGGGAAGGTTACAGCGGCTGGCGGGAAGAGCGCACAAAATCTCGCAAGGTCGTAACGTTGGGACCGTAAGCGCCGATACGTCCGGCGTCCACCGGAAGGCCCAGGCTTTCCGCTAGATCCAGATCCAAACCCGCATCGTCCAATTCAGACAAGCTGAATCCGGCTGCCGGTAGAACGCGATTTATCCCCGTCGGATAAATAGGCCGGGGCGGACGGTGACGCTGCCAGGGCCGGCGCGCCAGCTCGTAAAATTGCTTCCAATCGCGTTTGTGCCAGGTGGTCATTTGCTTTAGCGGTTCGTTACTTTGGTTACTTCCTTACTTAACCTAGTTATCACTTTTGTTAGATACGTCTTGCGTCAACCGTTTGGATGCATCTCTCGCGGTTTGGGTTCCTCCCCCTGTGTAAAATCCGTGTAAAGCCCTATCACGAGGGGAGCCCAAAACACCGGCGAGCTACTGATATACTTCACATTCTGCCCACGCCATGCAGTTTCTTTCCCCATTGTTTCAAACCCGTCATTAGTGGATTTGTTCCGCTCGCGGAGCGCATCGGCAACACACTGTAGGAACTGACGGAGGCCACTGTATTTGCGAAGAATTACATGGAGAAAACCGAGGTTCGCAGAAGATGTGCTGGGCGCGCGACATCAAACGATAACTTGGCGAGTTAAGTTGACGAGCTTACGCAGGACGCTGACATTTACGACTGTGCTAGGAAAGAGCTGCTTGCGGAGTTATTGGACAAAAAACCGCTCAGATTTTAAGCGAGATTTCACCTACCAGCGATTACCGCGGTCACCGCGGTCTCCGCCGCGATCGCCTCGATCACCACCACGGCCGCCGCCTCCACCACGCCCACCACCACCGCCTCCGTGGCCGCCCCGGCCGCCGCCATAACCGCCGCCACCCCCGCCTGGACGCCCGCCCCCACCGCCGCTTCCACGTTCAGCTTGGGGCCGTGCTTCGTTCACTACCAGGTTGCGCCCGCCAAAGTTCTGGCCATTGAGGGAGTTCACAGCGCGATCGGCGTCTTCGTCATTGCTCACTTCCACAAACGCGAACCCACGCGATTGTCCGGTAAACCGGTCGCGAATGAGGTTAACGCCTGAGGGAGTTACACCAACTTGAGAGAACCACTCGTTGAGCTGATCTTCTGTAGCCGAAAACGGAAGGTTACCGATATAGAGCTTCTTCACTGCGCACTCCTTCTTTCCGGAACCCCACTACGAGTCGCGGAGCGCACTGAAGAAACATCCGTACCAGGGTAGTCGTAAGACCGGGCCTCCGGGGACGCAGACTGTGACTTCAGCGGTCAGTGGAATCCTCTCCAATAATTACCCGTTTTGCAACCGGAATGATTTTGTTCGCGCGATCTCTTTCTTTGCTCGTTCATTTTCTGCGTCAACACAAAACCTGACCGCAAATCTTCAACCCATCACGTACGGTAGCTGGCGTTAATGCGAACATATTCCGCGGTGAAATCACACGTCCAGTAGCGGGCAATGGCGTTACCGGCACGCATATTCACAATAATTGGGACGTGTTTGGCGAGCAGCCGGTTACTTGCCGCGCGCTCATTGAAGTTCAGGGGCTGGCCGCGGCGTAAGACCGGAATACCCGCCATCTGAATATCTACGCGCGAAGGATCGAAGCTGACTCCCGAGCGCCCGGCTGCCGCAAAGATGCGCCCCCAATTCGGATCGCCTCCGGCAAACGCGGTTTTCACCAAAGGCGAAGTTGCAATAGTTTCCGCGATGCGCCGCGCCGCGCTTTCGCTTTTGGCGCCTCGTACTTCGATTTCAATCACACGCTGCGCCCCTTCGCCATCGGCAACAATTTGCAGCGCCAGTGAACGACAGATATCTTCGAGCGCCGCGGTGAACGCTCGATGAGCAGCCGATCCCGATTTAATGCTAGGAGCACCGGCAGCGCCGTTGGCCAACACCAACAACGTGTCATTGGTAGAAGTGTCTCCATCGACAGAAATAGCGTTGAAGGTTCGCGAGGTAACATCACGCAACGTCTTCTGCAGTAGCCCGGGAGCGATAGCCGCATCAGTGACTACGAAAGCCAACATGGTGGCCATGTTGGGATGAATCATTCCCGCGCCCTTGGCGCAGCCGACGAAATGGATCCTCTTGCCGGACATTTTAAAAGAAGACGCCGCCGTCTTTGGCCGCGTATCGGTGGTGCAGATCGCCAGCGATAACTCCGCAAAGGAACGCGCCGAGGGACGCCGGTGCCGCGCGATTACCGGCAACGCCCGCAATATTTTGTCGAGCGGCAGCGGCACGCCAATCACACCCGTGGAGCACACAAAAAGTTCTTTCGGCTGGCAACTCAAACGCTTGGCTGCTTCGGCCACCGTGCGTTCCGCCGCCGCGTGGCCGGCGGTTCCGGTAGCGCAATTGGCATTTCCGGCATTCACCACCACGCCGCGCATGCGGCCGTTGGACTTACGCAGATTTTCTTTGGAAATAAGTACCGGTGCGGCAACCACCAGGTTTTGCGTGAAAACTGCCGCAGCAGAAGCAGGTTCATCGCTGCACAGTAGCCCAAGGTCCAGCGCGCCTGTTTTTTTTAAGCCACATGCGGTCGCCGCGAAACGAAATCCATGCGGCAATGAGGCTTCGGAAAGCGCGTGTTTCATTGCGGGTACGTCCGCTGCGTGAGCGCGAGGCTCACGGAAGAGGCCTCCGATCCTCCGCGACCAATGCAGATGTTTGCTGTATACCGCTTGCTGTCGCTGTCATGGCTTGGCTCCCAGTTTAGTTAGATAGTTTTCTAATTCTTGACACGCTGCTCGAACGGATTCGCGCGCCGTGCCGCCAGGCACTGATTTGGCAGCCAAAGCCGCTTCCACGTTCAATCCATCGGAAAAATCATCCTGGAATGCCGGCGAAAGCTTTTTTAACTCCGCCAGCGGAAGTTCCGTCCATTTTTTATTTTCGCGTTCAGCCTGGTTCAACAGTTTCCCCACAATATCGTGGGCTTGCCGGAAAGGCATCCCCTTCCTCACCAGGTAATCTGCGGCTTCGGTAGCCAGCAATGCGCTATTAGACGCGGCACAATTTAATTTGTCCTCGCGAAACTTCGTCGCGCTCAAAGCCCCGGTCGCCACCGCAAGCATCGCCGCGACTTGATCGTGCGCCTCGAAAAGCGCTGCCTTGTCTTCCTGCAGATCACGCTGGTAGCCACTTGGCAGCCCTTTGAGCGTGGTGAGCAAGCCCACCAGCGCCCCCGTAATGCGGCCGGTCTTGCCGCGTATGAGTTCCCAAGCGTCTGGGTTTTTTTTCTGTGGCATCAAACTGCTGCCGGTCGAAAATTCATCGGGCAGCACCACATAGGCAAATTCCTGCGAGGCAAACAATACGAAATCTTCAGCTAGCCGCGACAGATGAGTGGAAATCCCCACCAACGCAAAAAGATAGTCCAGCGCAAAGTCGCGATCGCTGACCGCATCCAAACTGTTCGCCGTAATGCGAGAGAAACCCAACTCGCGCGCGATTCTTTCACGGTTAATCGGAAAAGAACACCCTGCCAGCGCGCCAGAGCCCATCGAACAAGCGTCAGCGCTCGCCGCCGCGCTCTCCAGTCGCGGGATATCTCGAAGAAACGCTTCCGCATGCGCCAACAAAAAATGTGAAAGCAAAATGGGCTGCGCGTGCTGCAGGTGCGTCATGCCGGCCATCGGCAGATGCAAATGTGCTTTTGCCAGCGCGAGAAATGCAGCGGCCAGCTCCGCGATAGCGGTCTTGATTTGCGCCGCCGCGTCTTTGACGAACAGGCGAAAATCCGTGGCGACCAATTCATTTCGACTGCGGCCAGTATGCAATTTCCATCCCAGCGCGCCTAACTCTTCGACAAGCGCCTTCTCCACAAAGTGGTGCACATCTTCAGCATCAGATGAATCGAGGAAGGCTTTATCTTTCTGCGCGCGCTCCGCAATTCGATCGAGCGACGTAAGCGTTTGCCGGACCTCCTCGGCGTTTAATATCCCCGCGCCCTGCAGTGCCTTGGCCCACGCGCGATCCACCGCCAATTCGTACGGCAGTAAACGCCGGTCAAACGCAAACGACCCCTGGAACGCGTCGAAGCCCGCATTTGGCGCCCGTTCAAAGCGCCCGCCCCACAGCCGGTCATCCTTACGTGCGGTCATCTTTGTTGTTTCAGTTGCGCTCGCCAAATCATTTCATCCTGAAAACACGTCACGGCGCTCTCAACTTCAATTTCCGCCCTCAGCTTTGGCTTTCGGCCTCACCGTAACCGGCAGAGCAAAAAGATTGATGAACCCTTCCGCATCTTTGGGGTTATAGCGTCCCATGGTGAAGCTCGCCAGGTCCGTGCGGTACAGCGAGAACGGCGAAACTCTCTTGGTGACGTTAAGATTGCCCTTCCACAATTTCAATCCCACCGTTCCGGTCACGTTCTGCTGCGACACATTGAAAAATCCATCCAGCGCAGCCCGCAACGGCGAAAACCACAATCCGTAGTAAACCAATTCCGCATACCGCAACGACAATGCTTGCTGGAAATGTGTCGTTTCACGGTCGACCGTAAGCGTTTCCAGCTCACGATGTGCAGTGACCAGTAGCGTTCCGCCTGGCGTTTCATATGCCCCGCGAGACTTCATGCCCACCAGGCGGTTTTCGACGATGTCTGTGCGGCCAACGCCGTGCTTCGCGGCGATTTCGTTTAGCGTGTTCAGCAAATCCACGGGCCCGAGCTTCGTGCCGTTCACCGAAACAGGCGAGCCCGCTTCAAATCCAATTTCCACCTCTTCGGCCTTGTCGGGAGCGTTTTGCGGGGACGCAATCCATTGCCACATCGCTTCGTTAGGCGAATTCGCGGGATCTTCCAGCTCGCCTCCCTCATGGCTGAGGTGCCAGATATTCCGGTCGCGGCTGTAAATATTTTTTTTACTCTGTTCCACCTGCACATTGTGCTTCTGCGCGTACGCGATGGCGTCTTCGCGAGAATCAATATCCCATTCACGCCACGGAGCAATGATTTGCACATTCGGCGCAATCGCTTTGTAGGCCAGCTCGAATCGCACCTGGTCGTTCCCTTTTCCAGTGCAACCGTGCGAGAGTCCGTCCGCCCCAAGTTTCAGCGCAACTTCAGCCTGCCGTTTGGCAATCACCGGCCGCGCCATCGAGGTGCCCAGCAAATAGGTATGCTCGTACACCGCGCCGGCTCTCAAAGTCGGCCAGATGTAATCGCGCACAAATTCTTCGCGCAGATCCTCAACCACTGCCGTTGAAGCGCCGGTGGCCAGAGCCTTCTTGCGCGCCGCCTCGAGATCCTCCTGCTGCCCCACATCGCCAATCACCGCGATAACTTCGCAACCGTAATTTTCCTTAAGCCACGGGATAATGATGGAGGTGTCCAGCCCGCCGGAATACGCGAGTATCACCTTTTTCGGTTTAGATTTCTCTATATTCACAACTCCTCTTTCCAAAAAACAAATCGGCAATCGTTATTGCGGGAATTCGACACACACTAATATCGTGAAAAGTTCTAACACTTTGGACTTTATATCGCTAATGAATATGTGTTCACTTGGCCAAATGGCGGCGTAGATGGCGCCTTCGCTAACTAAACAGCGTGTGCAGAATAGCTTTCTGCACGTACATGCGATTTTCGGATTGGTCGAGAACCACGGACTGCGGTCCATCAAGAACTTCTGATGTGACTTCGTGATTGCGGTGCGCCGGAAGACAGTGCAGGAATAATGCGTCGGGCGCGGCCAGCGACATCAGCTCCGCGTTTACCTGATACGCCCGAAACACGTTTTCCCGCACACTTCCTTCCGCTTCAAAGCCCATACTGGTCCAGGCATCGGTGTAAACACCCTGTGCGCCGGCGACCGCCTCGCGTGGATCGGTGAATAATTCGATTTTCGCGCGCGTTTCTCGAGCGACCCGCTTCGCTTCCTGAATCACTTCGCGCGCCGGCGTGTAACCCGCTGGAGTGGCAATGCGCAGATGAACGCCCAGCCGCGCGGCCAAAAATATCAGCGAATTGCAAACATTATTTCCGTCGCCGACATAAGCCAACTTGAAACCGCGCAGCAATCCGGTCTTTTCTTCAATGGTCATAAAATCGGCTAGCGCCTGGCACGGATGATATTTGTCGGAAAGCGCATTGATTACCGGGATTTCGGTATTGGCCGCGAGCTCTTCCAGCACGCGTTGCTCGTAAACGCGCGCCACGATCCCATGCACCCAGCGCTCCAGGTTGCGCGCCACATCCGAAATGCATTCACGTTCGCCGAGCCGTGCCTGGGTGTGATCGAGGAAGATCACTGAGCCGCCCATGCTTTGGATGCCAACTTCAAAAGTCACCCGTGTGCGCAACGACGGCTTTTCAAAAATCAGGGCGATGAATTTGCTGCGCAGTATGGAAGCGTAACGGCCCGGATGCGCCTTGATATCCGCGGCTAGATGCAATAATTCGCGCGTCTGCGGCGGGTTCCACTCGGCTCCCGTGAGCAAATCATGTGTTAATAAAATAGGTGCAGCTAACATCGTAGCGGTCATAGTTTCACCTTGCGGTAGCGTATTTATTTGATGGTTTCGTAACAGATGCAGTGGTTTCAGCTGCCGCGTGTTTCTCTGAAACGGCAGTTAATACCACGCTAAACATTTTAAGGAACTCGCGAATTTGCGCGCGCGTGACAATAAACGGCGGCAACAGACGCAGGATGTGGTCGTGGGTGCAGTTAATCAACAGCCCGCGCTTGGCGGCTTCCGCGACGAAAGGCGCGCCTTCCACTGAAAGATGAACGCCCAGCATCAGCCCTTCAGCGCGCACCTCGTGTATAAAATTAAATTTTTCGGCTAGCGCCTGCAAGCCGGCTTTCAGCTCTTCGCCGCGGTTGCGAACGTTCTCTAATAATTTTTCATCCTCGATAATTTGCAGGCACTCCAGCGCCGCGGCGCAAACCAAGGGCCCACCCCCGAACGTAGTGCCATGGAGCCCCGGAGAAATATAGGACGCCACCTTGTTGGTCGCCAAAATTGCGCCCAATGGCAAGCCCGCGGCCAACGGCTTGGCGATCACCGCGATGTCCGGTTTGCATGCGAACCGCTGATACGCGAAATAGCGGCCTGTGCGACCGAGTCCGCATTGAATCTCGTCCGCGATCATCAGCGCGCCGTGCTCCGTCGCCAGCGCCCGAGCGCGATTCCAGAATGATTCGCTGACCGGATAAATTCCGCCTTCACCCTGAATCGTCTCGATCAAAATACCGCAGACTGAATCATCAAATTTCGATTCTAGGTCGGCCACATCATTGAAGCGCACGAATTCCACGCCGGGCACCACAGGCGCGAAGGGCAGGCGGTATTTCTCAGTCGCGGTCACACTGATTGCGCCATACGTGCGCCCGTGAAATGAATTATCCAGCGCCAGAAAGCGATGCTTGCGCGTGGGTTGTCCTGCCGCGTCCTGAGGCGTTCGCGCACATAACCGCGCCAGCTTCATGGCGCCGTCGATTGCTTCCGTGCCGCTATTGCAAAAAAATACGCGATCGAGGCCCGACCACTCCGCAAGCTTGCGTGCCAGCGGACCCTGATACGCGTTGTGATAAAGATTCGAGAAATGAATGGCGCGCGCCGCTTCGCGACGAATCGCCTTAATAATTCTGGGATGCGCGTGGCCCAAAGCGTTGACGGCGATCCCGCCAAGAAAATCGAGATATTTTTTCCCGGCGGCGTCAAATACATAACAACCCTTGCCTCGTTCCAGTACAAACGGCTGCCGTTTGTAGGTTGGCAGCAGAAAGTTTTCCGCGTCGGTGACCCGAGAATCGCTCTTCGCCTCGGCAAGGGTTTTCATTCGCCCATGCTGCGAAGAGTGCGCGCCCAGCGACCCTGCCGATTTTTTGGGAGCATTGCGCATCACGCCGCCGATAGCGCGGTTTGCGCGGAATTACGGGGTTCACGGATAACCAACGTGCCAGGAACGCCCGGACCACTGGATACTTCCTGGCGGCCGTGATTTTCCGTTGAACGCGATGCCAACAGCAGCGCATCCGGCTCCGTGCCGCCCACGATACGAACTTCGCGAACGCCGCCTTCAATCGCGCGTTTAGCGGCTTCCAGCTTCAAGACCATCCCGCCGGAAACGACACGGCACTGCACCAATCGCTCTATCTCTTCGCAACTGACTGCAGAGAGCACCCTCTCGCCGTCAAGCACTCCAGCAACGTCTGTTAAATAAATCAATTGGTCGGCGCCAATAAATTCCGCGCAAGCCGCGGCCATATGATCGGCGTTAATGTTGTACAGCTCGTTGTCGGCACCCAATCCAAGGCATGGCGCGACCGGCACCAGCCCATCGTTCCACAACGATTCGATGAACTGCGTATTCATGCCCGTCAGATAACCGACGTAGCCCAGGCCGCCTTCCACTTCGTTGTGCATCATGGGGTCGGCGGTAAAACATTGTGCATCCGCGGCGGAAATTCCCACCGCGGGCTGGCCCTCCGCAGATATAGCGGCAGAAACTTTTTTGTTCAGCAATCCCGCAAAAACCATGACCGCCACGTCGCGCGACTCGCGATCCGTAACTCGCAGCCCGCCGACGAATTTGCTCTCAATGCCCATGCGCTTCAGCGTCGCGGTAAAAAGGCGTCCGCCCCCATGGACGACGAGCATCTGATGCCCGTCTTTCGCCAGCGCTGCGACCTGGCTCGCCAGCGCGCGTACCGTCTGGTCGTCTTCGAGTAATGCTCCGGCTAACTTGATCACGATTCTCATTGCAGTGCGGTGTGCTCCTCTATCCCCAGCATGTGATTGAAATTTTGAACCGCTTGGCCTGCTGCGCCTTTGCCCAGATTGTCCAGGCAGGAAACAATTACCAGCCGTCGCCCGCTTTTATCGAGCGCAAACCCGATATCGCAGAAATTTGTATGCGCCACGTGTTGTAATTCGGGCAGCGATCCGGCACGCCAAATACGCACCATCGAGCGACCGGCGTAAAACCTGCGATATAACGCCTCAACTCCTTCGCGGCTATGGCTCGCGTCCAGGGTTACGTAAATGGTCGACAGAATTCCGCGGCTGATTGGCAACAAATGCGTCGAAAACAACACTTGCGATTCATCCAGGCCGGTATGCTCCAGAATTTCCGGCGTGTGCCGGTGCGAAAAAAGATTGTAGGCTTTGAAATTCTCGTCTACCTCGACGAACTGCAAATCGCGCCGCAATTCCTTCCCTGCTCCACTGGCTCCCGATTTGCAATCGCAAACCACGCTGCTTCCTGCCGCAATCCAATTGGCATCGGTCAGCGGGCGCAACGCCAAAATCACGCTAGTTGCATAGCACCCGGGGTTGGCGACGATGCGCGCATTCTTTATTTGGGGTTCGTAAATCTCCGGCACTCCATAAGCCGCTTCGCTCAGTAATTCCGCTGGCGCAGCCGGTAATTTGTACCAACTCTCGAACGTTTCACCCGAATGGAATCGAAACGCTCCGCTTAAATCCACCACCCGCAATCCCGCTTCCACTAACGCCGGGACCAGTTCCGCCGATACCTCATGGGGAGTAGCCAAAAAAGCCACCCCTGCTTTGCTGGCCGCTATGGCATCCACGGAGAAAGTTTGCAGCGGAGCGTCGCCACGTCCGCGCAGTTGCGGGAAAAGTTCGTCCAGACACTTTGCGCCCTGGGTATCGCGCATATAGAACGTCGAAGCCTTTACGGCCGGATGGCGCACCAATATCCGCGCGAGCTCAAAGCCGGTGTAGCCCGTGACGCCCACCACCGCGATGTGATCGAGATTTCTCATTTCATCAAAGATTCGATGCGCCGTTGTAGCGATTCGCGACTCTTTTTATTTGGCGTGATGATCAGCACCGTATCGTCACCCGCGATGGTTCCTGCAATCTCCGGAAATTTGGCCCCGTCCACCGCCGCAGCCAGTGGCTGCGCTCCGCTGGGCGGCGTTTTCAGCACCAGCAGATTTTCGGCGGGCCGGATATCCAGCAAGAATTCACCCAACGCCCGGGCCAGCGGACGCTCGGTTGCTTGATCTTCGGGAAGAGCGGAAGCAGATTTGTAACCACGCTGCGTTTTGATTAGCCGAAGTTCTTGTATGTCGCGAGACAGCGTGGCTTGCGTCACGCGTAGCCGTTGTGCCGCGAGTCTCCGGCGCAAATCTTCCTGATTGGCGATGGAGCCGTCGCTCACCAGCCGAAGTATTTGACCGTGACGAAATGTCTTGCCTGCGCTCACCGTACCCTCAAACACAAATATACAGCCTACTGTATTTTTATACAGTCGCTGGACGCGCGAGTCAACGCTTTTATGAAATTGTTCAACGCCTACTGTTCGAACGACTCGGGGCAGAACTGGTCCGCGGGGCAGTGGTGTAGCATTCGTCGCACTGTCCCGACACACACTGGATTTTACATGCGCAGGATGTTACCTATCATAAACGGCATCTTGGCGGGCTATGACCAACGCTTGCGAAATCACCGGCTGCAAAACGGAAGTTCCCCCTGCTCTGCGCGAGGACCAGGTGTGCGTGCTGCATTTTACTTTGTCGGTGGAAAATAGTTGCGCAGGCATGCGCCGCGAGACGGCATTAGGCAATGCGCCGCACGAACGCCAGCGTGAAATCATGAAATTCATCGCTGAACACGGCGAGCGCCTGGCCCGCGTGGCCACCAGCGGCTTGCCGCTTACCGATGATCTGAAAGCCCGCATTCTTAGCACGTTCCTCACGCTCATGAACCTGCGCGAGAATCTCGATCGCTCCAACATGCGCAGTTCGTTCGGGCGCACCAGCCAATTGTTGCGTTAGTTCTTCGCGCTGCGGGCCTCGAAAGACCTCATTTGCGTTGCATTTTGTTTACATTTGGGTGGCTTGACGGGACTTATACCGCGAGAGACCATAGTTATAGCTTCGGAGCGCTGCCAATCTCGAAACTGCAGCGCGCCCAGCAGGGGCAATCCATGACTCTCCGTACGTTCTTCCGTATCTCCTCCATTGTGATCGTCGCTGTTTTCGGTGTTGGGCTTCATCCTGCTTATACCGCGGCCAGCCACGCACGCATCATCAGACTGAGCCTGGTGCAGGGCGATGTGCGAATTCTTCACGACTCCAAGGGCGACCCACTGGCCAACGATAAGGCTCCCTGGGAGCGAGCCGTATTAAATCTCCCCATTCGCCAGCACGATGTTTTGGCTACCGATAATGGCCGCGCCGAAGTGGAATTCGAAAATGGCGCGATGGCTTTCATAAACGAGAATTCGGTGCTCGAATTTTTTGATCTGTCTCTCGACGACGGTTCTCTCACGACCCGGCTCATTCTTCGTCAAGGCACCGGTTCCTTTTATGTGAATCCCACGCGTGACGATTATTTCAGCGTTACTGGCGGTGATTTCACTGCGGAAGCGGCGGGCCGCGCAAATTTCCGCATGGACAACTTCGATGACGGCAGCACTGTAGCGGTCATCAAGGGGCAAGTGTCGGTAGTGCACAAGAACGACAACAAACTTCTGGTGAAGGGCCAATCGTTTACTATGTCCGCAGGCGCCGTCACCGGCACCGTCGAAAGCGCTCCGCAAGGTGACGACTTTGATCACTGGGTCTCAGGGCGTGAAGACAGCGAAGTCACGGCCACCAACGCGGCGATGCAATATTCCAATACTTCTTCTTACGTTTCGGGATTCGGCGATTTGTACACCTACGGCGGTTTTTATCCCATCGCGGGGCTGGGCTACGGATGGCAACCTTATGGGGCTGGCATTGGCTGGTCGCCCTTCGACTACGGAAACTGGTTTTATGGATCGCAATTTGGTTGGTCCTTTATTGGAAGTCAGCCGTGGGGGTGGCTGCCTTACCACTATGGTGGTTGGCTTTTCCAACCTGGGATCGGTTGGCTGTGGACTCCGACCGGATTCGGCAATGGCAGCGTGCCTGTTAAATTCCATCCAGTTACCGCGACATTTGTGCGTTCCGGCAGCACCGTAGCAATGGTTCCCACGAATCCGCTGGATCGCGGCACTAAGACGCCGCTAAATCTGGCACACGTAATGCCGCTAACGCCGGCTGCCGGTGTGGCGCAGACTTCAACGGGCGCTAATTGGAAAGTTGTAAAAGAAGTTCCGGCTGAGACTTTCGTTTCGCACGCAAGTCCGGCAAGTGTTCCTGCTCGCAGCACGCGTACTCTCAGTTCCGTTGGTGCCTCTATGCAGTCCACCCATAGTTCAACCATCGCCTACGATGCTAAAGAGCAGCGCTTTGTGAACAGCAACGTGAATGCAAAGTCGGCGGCCGTTACTTCGTCAGCGACCGGTGCGTCCGTTACGACTTCGTCGCCAGCGACCGCAAGAGCGTTATCCACCACGTCGCTGGCTCGCGCTACAACTATAGAAAGCCAAGTACGGACGATGCCCGCGGCCTCAGCCCGCGTAGCATCTCCGCCTCCCGCTCCCCGCTCCTACGCAAGTACTCGCGGAGGCGTTTTTGAATCCGGCTCCGGTGGTCGCGGGACAAGCTCGGCAACGTCTACTCGCTCGCTGTCAACCGGTTCTCGCGGCGCTTCAATGTCTGGCGGCGGCCGTCACTAGTTTTGGCGAAATATCTAAGCGAAAGACGGCTGGATTTTCGGCCGTCTTTTTTGTTTTGGCCCACTGTGAATCACCAGAAAACCATTCCCGCATATCCCACCACAGCGGAAGGATCTCCCGACCGGTCAGCTGACGTAGCGTAGCGAATCAATTCCGCGTTGCTGCTTTTCAAAACCTGTAATGCCGTGAGCATTGCGACCGCCGGGCCCAATCCGCACATGGAAATTTCTTCCCTCCGGCAGACATCGTATAAGCCACGCGCATCTATGCTCAACAATTGTTCAATGGCTTTGCGGTCTTTCACGCGGGTGGTAGCATCGTCCTCGTAATGATTCAGGTCAGAGCTGGTTACTAACAAAATTTCCTGTTTTTCCGCCGCTAGCACATCGCCAATCGCTTGTCCCACCGTTACCAAAGTTTCAAAGTGTGCAGTTCCCAGTGCGATCGGCACGAAACGAAAATCCGGATTGAGCACCTGAAGGAACGGAATCTCGATTTCCAAAGAATGTTCTTTGCTGTGGGCCATAGCATCTTCGGTTAGCACTGGGCAAGCCACTCTGAGCTTTTCGGCCAACTCATAATCGATTTCCGCGTCACCTAACGGGGTACGCCACGCGCCACTTGACACAATAGCGGCGGGCGAACCCGGCGGGCGATGCCTGACTCCCAATATCACAACTTTTTTCGGTATGCGGATGCTAGAAAAAACGGCGCCCGCGACGTGCCCGGAAAACATCAAGCCGGCGTGCGGAACCAGGCAGGACTTTACGTTGCGAACGGTCAATCCGTTTGCTGAAGAGATGTACTCACTAATCTGAGCAGACAATTCAGCAGGGTCGGAGGGATAAAAACGGCCGGCAACGGCGGGAAGACGAACCATTTTCTTCGCGAATTAAAGGGCTTTGGAAGGTTTCCCTTTGAGCTTGATCACTTGCAGGCTGGCTGGATCGTACAGCAGCGTAATTTTGTCACCGTATTGATATCCGCCCTTATCGACAATTGCCTGCATCTTGGCGGCGGCCTGCGGCGAGAGGGCAAAAGTCTGTATCGCCATATCATTGCCCTTGGCGCGCACCGTGATCTGCGCCACATTCGCATTCATGACGTAGCCTTCAAATTTGCTTAATCCCGTTGGTTTAGGCTTTACGGCATTCACCACGATAGGCACAGCCGTATCCAGCACAATGGGTACAACTGTCGCCGGGGTCTGGGCCTGCGCCCGCGGGCACATTACCATCGCGGCGAACGCGAGTGGCAATGCGAATCCGGTCAATTTAGCCAAACTTTTCATTCCATTTCATCCGTGGCGATCCGCAAAGACTTGAGGAAGCGCACGTCCTGCGGGGTCATCGACAGCCGCGCGGGAATCTTCTTGTTCCCTTCGCCTTCTTCCATGAACGAATCCTGATCAACCTGAATGCGCAGCGATTCCAGGAACCGGCGATCCTGAGTGGTCAACGACGACGTCTCCCCCGAAGCGGCATCGCGCTTGGCCAAGCCGATGGTGGCATCCAGCTTCAGGACGATGTCGTAGCCGTGCGCGCGCACTCCTGCAATCGCGCCGGTAATGCGGTCAGAGTCGGACACCGTGTCGTTGATCGCGTGTCCCAGTTCGCGGAGCAAGTTCTTCAGGTGATCGTCTAGTTGCAAGGAGGTTCTCCCCTACTCTTCGGCCATTTTAGGCCCACGTTAGATTGGATACAAGTAAGCTTCGGATTGTTGTCTCCAATGCGTTCACAGGTCTTTGGTGCAGTTTCGGGGGGGCAGTATGGCGGACCGCTTAGGCGCCAGTCCCACAGGACCACTTGGGGCGAATGCCTTTTACGCTAAGATACCAGCATGTCTTCCGCGGCAAGCTTGCCGGGTGCAGGAGTCAAACGCAGCGGCTTCAGCCGCTTGTGGCGCACGCTCAAGCAGCTTTTTCATGAAGTTGTGGGCGCAATTTTCGCGGTGCTGGCAATCGCCTGGTTGAATGCCGCGATTCGCGCGTGGTTCCGCGACGCGGCGTATTGGCTGGTAGCCATTGCGGCCGTGGTTGGCGCGCTATTTTTATTTTTTGCGTTTACGTCGTTTCAGCGCGCGCGAAAAATTTAGCGGCCCGCAAATGAATTACAGGGAATCGATAATTTATGTCCGATTCTAATTCCAAACCATCTGCGCCCGCGGGCCGCCGCTCGCAACCCAGAGAAAAGTTCACTACGCTCTCAGGTTTGCCGCTCGAGACGCTGTATACCGCCGAAAATTTGGCTTCCCAGAATCTTGACGAGACCGTCGGCTACCCCGGCGAATTTCCATACACCCGGGGAATTTATCCCACGATGTATCGCGGGCGCTTCTGGACCATGCGTCAGTATGCGGGTTTCGCGAGCGCCGCGGAGTCCAATGAGCGCTACCGCTATCTTCTTAGCAAAGGGCAGATAGGACTTTCCGTAGCTTTCGACTTGCCCACGCAAATCGGCATGGATTCCGATCATCCCCTGGCCCAAGGTGAAGTAGGCAAAGGTGGCGTGGCCATTGATTCCATCGAAGACATGGAAATTCTCTTCGACCGCATCCCGCTCGAAAAAGTTTCTACCTCGATGACCATCAATTCCACCGCCGCAATTCTCCTTTGCCTTTACGTGGCGGTTGCAAAAAAGCAGGGCGCTAGCCTCGCGAAGCTTTCGGGTACGGTGCAGAACGACATTCTCAAAGAATATATCGCGCGCGGAACCTACATTTATCCAGTACGGTCGGCGATGCGCATTGTCACCGATATTTTTTCCTGGTGCAGCAAGCATCTTCCCAAGTGGAACACTATCTCCATCAGCGGCTATCACATTCGAGAGGCTGGTTCGACCGCAATACAGGAAGTGGCCTTCACTCTAGGAGATGGCATGGCTTATGTGCAAGCTGCCCTTGATGCGGGACTGAACGTCGATGATTTCGCGCCGCAGTTATCTTTCTTTTTCAACGCGCACAATGATCTGCTGGAAGAAATCGCCAAGTTCCGCGCGGCCCGGCGCCTCTGGGCACGCATTATGCGCGATCGATTTCATGCAAAAGACCCACGCTCGTGGCTGTTGCGTTTTCACGCGCAGACGGCCGGGTCTTCGCTTACCGCGCAGCAGCCCGAAAATAATATTGTGCGCGTAGCGATTCAGGCTTTGGCCGCAGTGCTGGGCGGGTGCCAGTCGCTACACACTAACTCGCTGGACGAAGCGCTGGCGCTCCCCACCCAAGACGCCGCGCTGATCGCGCTGCGCACGCAACAGATCATCGCGCACGAAACTGGCGTCACCAATACCATTGATCCGGTGGCGGGTTCTTACGCCATCGAGCAGTTGACCAACGAAATTGAGGCGGGCGCACTAACGTATATCGACAAAATTCACGCCATGGGCGGTCCTCTTGATGGGACGCTACGGGCCATCGAATCGGGTTTCATCCAGGGCGAAATTCAAAAAGCGGCCTACCAGTTTCAACGCGCGGTCGAGAAAAATGAACAAATCGTGGTGGGTGTAAACGATTTTAAAGTGGAAGAAGAACGACCCATTACGATTCTGCGCGTCGAGGAGCAAATCGCTCGCGACCAGATCGAGCGGCTCAAAGCCTTCCGCCTGAAGCGTGATTCGGCGCGCGTTAAGACCATTCTTGCTGAATTGGCTCGGAGAGCGGCAACTGCTGAGAATCTCTTGCCCGCCATTCTGGAGGCCGTCGAAAATGACGCTACCGTTGGCGAAATTTCAGATACGCTGCGAAGCGTGTTCGGCGAATATCAGGAGTCCGTCGTAATTTAATTCTCACCATGAAAGTAATCCTGGCTTCCTCCTCGCCGCGTCGCGCTGAAATTTTGCGAGACGCGGGCATGAGCTTTACGGTCATGTCTTCGGCTGTAGACGAAACGCCGATACCGGGCGAATCGCCAAATGAGTACGTTCATCGGCTTGCATGCGCAAAAGCGGAACTCGTCGCCGCACGCTCGGTAGGTCCTGCTATTGTTATCGGCGCGGACACGGTAGTGGTGCTGGATGGCCAAGTTATTGGCAAGCCGCGTTCCGCGGAGGACGCACGGCGAACGCTGCAGTTACTCTCCGGCCGCGCCCACTCGGTAATGACAGGCGTGATGCTGATTCGTCTTCCTGATGCCGAGCGGCGCGGTTTTGTGGAAACCACGCAGGTCCAGTTTTCCGCGATTTCACCGGAAGAAATCTCGCGCTACCTGGCTACCGACGAACCCTACGACAAGGCGGGCGCGTACGCCATCCAAGGCCGCGCCGGACGATATATCTCACGTATCGAAGGCTGCTACTTCAACGTGGTGGGCATGCCGCTGGCGCGCTTGTGGCAAGAACTCATGGCGCTGGGCTGGTCAGACGAATTTCTGGATTAAGACCAGCAGCGATTCTGAAGCTCAAGTCTTCCTCAGGGCGTACATCATTCAAACGGCCTGTCGACGTGCCGACAATTGCACATAATGCCGACGCCGACGATTGCGCTTACTGACAGAAAGGTGTTCCAAATCGAATGAGGGGGTCTTATTGGCTAACGAAATGTGGTTTCACGTGAAACCATGTGGCCAAAATGTTGTTCCACTTGGAACGGAATGCGTTCGAACGCGCGACTGATTCGAACGGTCATTGAGCATTCGAATGGCGCAGTCCTGTTAGCTCAGAAAACAAAAAAGGCGGCTTATTTAGCCGCCCTTTTAACTGAAATTATTCTTCCTTGCGGTTTAGTCGACCCCTAGCCGTACGCTATCAAACCTTTTTTTCTTCGTCCGGTTTCTCGGTGGGGAGCGCTGGTGGCGCTGCCGGTGTCGGCGGCACAACGGTCTGCGATTGGCTTTGATTTCCGCCGTGCATCCCCTCCTTGAATCCGCGAACGCCTTCGCCCATGCCGCGCATCAATTCAGGAATTTTGCGCCCGCCAAAAAGAACCAGAATGACCACCAGAATAATCAGCCAGTGCATCGGAAATTCCATAACCGCCTCCTGCCATGCTAATAATCGTCGAAAAACCCGGTAAATACAGCTAACTGGAAGCTAAAGTATAACACGCTCGTCGCCCGCCCGACGCGTCACCCTTTCGCGGTCCAGGTACTCCAGCAGGGGTATTGCATACTTTCTGGTGATCCCGGTCAAGTCTTTGAACGCAGGGACAGAGATTCGTCCCCCCTTGCTGGTCTTATATGTCGAAAGCAGCTGTTTCAGATGCGTAAGCGCCGCTTGATGAAAAATCAAGTCAGGTGATACCCGTACCAAACTCTTTTCGCGCAGCAGCATATGCAGCAACTTTTCGGCGCGCTGGGCTTCCACGGAGAGGCCGGCAAGCACATCTTTCACCGCGGGCACTGCCAGGCCACCGGCGCGAAATGCCGCCTCAATTTTTCCCTTGGCAGCTTGCTCGTCGGGTTGCAGGGCGATGCCGCTGCCTGCGCGTTTAACAATTTCGCCCTGCACCTCTAATTTTTTCTGCGCAATCGACTGGGCTAGCGCAGCGCGAAATACCTCGGGTTTCACACACCGTCCTATACTAGACCGCAAATCTTCACGGGTTATTCCGGGCATCAGCGGATTTTCGCGTTGAAAGCGATCGATCTTGTCATTGATGGCGTTGCACATGCTTTCAAATATGCCCGTGGCTATCAACCAGGGGCGCTCATCGCCAATGGTTTTCACGACTTTGGAGGATGATAGGGCTTTTACGGTTCCCTGAGTGTCCGTTTCCCGCCATCCGGTGTGGGCTGCTATTTCTTCGTAACGCAATCCCATTGGGACCCGCTCGACCATGGCCGCAAGCACCTGCTCAGGCGTGCCGTCGCGAAGAGTCTTCAAAAATTTAACCCTGCCGGTATCGCGCGAAAGAGGCCGGCGCGCCAAGGGATCAAGAACTACGCCGCCTCCAATGGTAGTGACCGGAGAAAATTGCCGCACGATGAAGCGCTCGCCCGCGGTTAGCACCATTTCATCCTGCAGGCGAAGATGGGCCAGCGCAGTTTGTCCAGGTGCAAGCTCGCCGGCGCCATAAAGCGAAATTTCCGCGAGGGTTTCGGCGGTTGCGGCATGAAGATGTACGCGCTCGCGATGTTTCAACTTGTGCGTTCCAGGCAACAGCGTAAATTGCGCATCAATCCTGCGAGTGCTTCGAAAGCTCCCAGGCTTCGCCAGGGTCATCCCGCGCCGCACAGCGGTGTGATCAACTCCCGCAAGATTTACGGCTGTGCGTTGCCCGGCGGATGCCTGTGCAACAGCCTGTCCGCCGGTTTGCACACCGCGAACACGAAGGCGCTCACCGCCAGGCAAGAGTTGCACCTCATCGCCAGTCTGCACCGCCCCGGAGATCAACGTGCCCGTTACGACGGTTCCAAAGCCTTTCATCGCGAAGGCCCGATCAATCGGTAGGCGAAAGGCTCGGGTGGCATCCTTGCCGCTGACTTGGGTCGCAGCGTGGTGCAGGGCTCGTTTTAGTTCCGGGAGGCCGGCCCCGGTTTTTGCGCTGACCGGCACAATTGCCGAGCCATCGAGAAAAGATCCGCGCACGTATTCTTCAATCTCCAATTGCGCCAGTGTCAGACCGTTGTCATCGACGAGATCGCATTTGGTGAGCGCGATCACTCCCTGTCTCACTCCCAGCAATCTGCAAATATCAAAATGTTCTCGCGTTTGCGGCTTGATGGATTCGTCGGCGGCAATCACCAGCAGCATCAGATCGATTCCCGCCGCGCCAGCCAACATATTGCTCACAAATCGTTCATGGCCGGGCACGTCGATGAATCCAAATCGGATGCCTGCGTCTTCCAAAAAAGCAAAGCCGAGATCAATGGTGATGCCCCGGCGTTTTTCTTCCGCAAGGCGGTCCGGATCCGTGCCGGTGAGCGCTTCCACCAAGGAAGATTTGCCGTGGTCTATGTGCCCCGCGGTGCCGACGATCACGCTTTTAAGATTTGCAATCATAAGAGATAAATTTCTATTTTGGAGTTAATTAGCGTCTCAAAAAACTACCTCAACACTGTTCGCTTTGGTGCAGCACTCCGACCTCTGCGTGCTAGAATCGGCCCATCCGCATGAGTCGCCTTTGTTGCACGCGTTTCGAACGCGCAGCCCGCAAGCTCGGGTGGTTGCGCATCGCTGGTCTCGATGAAGCCGGTCGTGGCGCGCTGTTCGGCCCAGTGGTCGCCGCGGCGGTCATTCTGAATCCCAAGCGCCGCATCGTCGGTCTGGACGATTCCAAAAAGCTGGTGGCCGAGCGCCGCGGCGAGCTTGCGCCGCGAATTCGTGAGCACGCGCTGGCATGGTCGGTCGCGGAGATCGATGCGCAACGCATTGATGCCTGGAACATTTATCAAGCCAGCCGCCAGGCCATGACCGCGGCCCTCAATCAGCTTGCCATTGTTCCCGATTATCTGCTGCTGGACGCCATCAAACTGGATGTTTTGATCGAGCAAAAATCCCTGATTCACGGAGATGCCCGCAGCGTGTCTATCGCCGCTGCTTCCATTCTGGCTAAAACCCATCGTGATGCGCGGATGCAGGAATGGGACGCGGTCTATCCCCAGTACGGCCTGGCGCGCCATAAAGGGTACGCCACCGCCGACCATCTGGAGGCTTTGCGGCAGCATGGGCCCAGCCCTCTGCATCGTCACTCCTTTGCGCCGGTGCGCGAATCCAACTGCTGGGCGGTGGGCGCTACCCAAATTTCGTTCCTCCAGGAGGTAGAAACACCGAAGGGGGCCGGAGAGCCTGCCATCGTTCCGTTATAAAATGCTTAGTGTAAACAAGAAAAACTTTCTACTGATGTTCGCCATGGCTTCGCGGTGAGGCTTGCAGGTCTAAACGCTGATAACTGGCTGCTCACAGGGGACTTTGCCTTCATTGACTTGTTTTTCTTCCGCCTGTTAGCGTAACAGGATAACGTTGCGGGTCACCAACGAACCCCAGCGATCGAAGGAGAACGTCTCGGACAGAGTTTAAGGGTCCGCTGGGGTGGCTAACCTGGCCTGTCACTAGGGCTAGCGAATGGGCAGCCCGGCGGTCAAACACGTTTAATGTCCCGGTTAATGCATGGCTTATAACAAAAGCAAATACGTCGAAGCCGCCCAGAAGCTGTTAAATCAGGGCAAAGTTGCACAGGCTATCGCCGAATACCAGCAAGTCCTCAAATTTGAGCCCCGTGATCAAGTCACGCTGATGACTGTAGGGGAGCTGTACATTCGCCAAGGCGAAACTTTCCAGGCCATCGATTATTTCGAGCGGCTCGCGCAGATTTTTGTGGGAGACGGGTTTCTCACCAAGGCGATTGCCGTTTACAAACGCATCGCTAAACTCGCGCCGGAAGAAATTCGTCCGCTAGAAAAACTTGCCGACCTTTACGTGCAGCAAGGGGTGATGAGCGAAGCGCGCCCGCTGTTTCTGCAGCTGGCGGAAATTCATCTGAAACACAATCGCCAGCCGGAAGCGGTAAACCTACTGAAGAAGCTTCTTATTGCTGAGCCGGATAACTTGCGGATACAGGTGCGCCTCGCCGATCTGTATCAAGCCATGGGGCAAAACAAGGAAGCGACAGATTCCTACGTGTCGGCGGCGCAACGCGCGTTGGCGCGCGGCGACCAGGCGGAATGCGAAAAATTAGCCGACAAGGCGCTAAAGATCGATCCGCAAAATCTGGCTGCGGTTATCGTCAAAGCACGTTCGTACTCAGCGCGGGGCAATGTGGCGCAGGCAGCCGAGCTTCTCGAACATGTCCCCGATCTGGAAAAAGGCGGCGAACAAGCCGAGCTGCTCCTCGATCTCTATCTCAAGAGTGTGAATTGGGATAAGGCCACGGCGTTGGCGTTGCGAATTTTTGACGCCGACGAAAAAAACTTTGGTCTCACGCAAAAAGTTGCGGAGGCTTTACTGCAGTCCGGTCAAAGCGCACAGGCGATGGCCATCGTCGAGCGCACGCGCATTCCGATGCTGGATGCCGGTGAGCATGAAGCGGTCAGCAAGCTGCTGAATGACCTGGTGGAGCGCATGCCGGGGCGCGTGGAACCGCATGAATGGCTGGTCGACAGCTATGGCCGCACCAGTGATTCGTTTCGCCTGCCTGACGCTCTGGCGCAGCTTGGCGATGCCCTGGTTGCCAACGGCAAGATGGAGCGCGCCAAGGAGGTATTCCAACAGTTAGTCGAGCGCGAACCGGAAAGCGATTCTGCCAAGCGCAAGCTAAATGATCTGCTGAAAAAAATGGGTATGCCGGCAGCCGAGCCGGTTGAGCCCTCTGGCGAAAATCTGAAGGCCGAATTGGAGCCACCGCCGGCACCCAAAATTCGCCCGGACCTGTCAGAGCCGGTCTCCAGGCCCGAACCTAAACCTGTAGTGCCCGCGGCTGCAGAACGTGGCGAAGCGGCGGCGACGCTCGACGAAGACACCCAGAAATTTATAACGCAGTCGCTCACGGATGTTGACCTGTTTGCCAGCTACGGCCTCACGCAGAAAGCTATCGGATTACTCGAAGCTATTTTGCGGCGCGCGCCCCGGCACACGCCGTCACTTGAAAAACTTCTCGATTTTGTTCTCGGCGCGGGAGATGACCGGCGCACTGCGGAACTTGCGGCGCGGCTTGAAAAACTTCATAGCGAAAGTGGCGATAAGCAGGGCGTCGAACGATTTGGCGACTTGCGCCGCCGGTTCCAGCGCTCTGCCGGTCTAACGGATGAACAACTGGCTGCCGCCTGCGAAGCCGCTTTAACAGAGCGCTTCCCTGTCGCCGCCGAATCCACGGATGTCGACAGTGATGAGTTTCCCACGTTCGAAGTTGCGCCCGAGCCCGTGGCTGCTGAAGATGGCGCTGAGCCGGCTTCGGAAAAGTCGCCTCCCGCTCCGGTAGAAGCTGCATCTCGACCATCCGGCGCGCATGCAAAGGATGTTCACGAAGTTGATTTGTCCGACGAATGGTTGTCGGTGCTGCAGGAAGTGGAACCCGGACACCCGGGCGCGGAAAATGCAGAAACTCACACTAAGTCTACCGCGCGGGAGCATTCTGCATCGCCAACGGAATTTGAAATCAATGCCGAGCCGTTAGCTGAACACGATGCTAAAGCATCCTTATTGGAACCCGCGCAGAAGGCTTCTCCGCTGGTTCCGCCTGTCGATATGCCTGCGTATGCTGAATTCCAGGTGTCGGCGCAGGAAATTCCGGCGGAAACTCACGCCGAAGAGATTGCGTCGCCGGAAGAAATCAGCCTCCCCGAACCTTTGGCTGAAGCACACGCTCCTGCAGCGGAGGAAAAAGTTCCGGAACTGGCTGCTGCGGAACAGAGTCATGCGACCGTAAAATCCGGCGAGCCGGAATCTGAATTTGAAGTGGATCAGGATTACGACCTGATTCTGGAACCAGAAGAATTGGTGCCGGCGCACAGCCAGAAGCCTCCGGACATTCCGATTCAGGTTCACGCGGTCGAGTCCGATGCGAATCACGACGAAGAGCTTGTGGGCAAGAATTCCGCCGGGCCGCCTGCGGGCAGCAATTTTGCATCTGATCATTTCCTTGCGGACCTAGCCAATGAGATCGAGGGGCTGGGGATGGGTGGCCTGACGCCGTCGTACTCGAAGGCCGCGAGCGAGGCGCCGGTCAAGCATGTTGACAGATCAAATCTCAGCGACTCTGGGCCTTTGAAGGAAGTCTTTGACGAGTTCCGCGCCGAACTTGGGGAGATGGGTTCGGACGACGAGGATCTGGAAACGCACTACAACCTTGGCACCGCGTTCCGCGAAATGGGTTTGCTGGAAGAAGCCATCAGCGAATTTCAAAAAGTGGCCAAAGCCAACGAGCGCGGCCGGCCTTTCCGCTATGCCATGCAGTGCTGCACGCTGCTTGGCCTGGCGTTCATGGAGAAAGGCCAGCCGGGCATCGCGGCCATCTGGTATGAGCGCGCGCTGGAGACTCCGGGAGTCGAACCGGAAAGCATCCTCGCCTTGCGGTATGATTTGGGCATTGCCCAGGAATCGGCTGGAGAACCAGAAGCGGCGCTAAAAAGTTTTTCCAAGGTCTACGCGATGAATATCGACTATCGCGACGTGGCCGAGCGCATCGCCGCTCTCCAGAAGCCTAGCCGCTGACGCCTGGATGTACGGTTAGGCGGGTTAGGCGGAGACCCCTCAGTTATGAATCGTGTGTTACGCGTACTGTTAATTATTTTATGTTTTGAGATGGGCGCTCTGCTGCTCTATCTTCCGTGGACGAATTTCTGGGAACAAAACTATTTCCTGAGCCACTTTCCGTCGCTTCTGCCGGTTCTCTTGCATCCGTCGGTACGCGGATTCGTCAGTGGCATAGGAGTGCTGGATATTTTTTTGGCTTTTGGTTTGATCCGTCCGCGACCTGAAACTCCTCGTGTTCCATCCCGGTAAAAACCCGCAGGTACCGATTCTTTGTTATGTCACCGATCGGAAGGGGCTCGCATTTGCAGATGACCATCAAGTTGAGGCACTGCTGAAGCGCGTCGCTACTGCAGCGGCGGCCGGGATGGATTGGATACAGATACGAGAAAAAAATCTCTCAGGCGAGCGGCTGTCGTCCTTGGCACAGGCGGCTGTCGCGCAAATTAAACAAATTAACGAACGCAGCAGGGCGCGAACGCGAATTATCGTCAATGACCGCCTGGACCTGGCGCTATCTGAACACACAGGTGGGGTTCATCTTGGCGAGCAGTCTTTACCTGTCGTCGACGTTTGTAAATGGCTGGCTGCAAGGCCGAATCTCGCTAAAGGTGACAAATTTCTCGTTGGAGTTTCTTGCCACTCGGTTCAGGGCGCCGTAAGCGCGGCGCGCGACGGTGCTGATTACATTTTCTTCGGTCCGGTTTTTGCGACGCCGTCTAAGGCATCATTTGGCGCTCCGCAAGGCATCCAGCGGCTCGCCGAAGTTTGTAGTGCGGTAGCGATTCGGGTGCTGGCTATCGGCGGAATTACCCTCGATAATGCCTCCGATTGTTTCGCCGCGGGCGCCGCAGGTATTGCCGCCATCCGCCTCTTTCAAGACGCGGAAAATCTCGCCATCCTTGTCAGCCAGTTGCGTGCCAGTTGCCGCTAAGGCCCGCCGTTCCCCATGGGGATCACGTGCGGATCGCTAGCGACAACAGTCTTGCCGTTCTTATCTCTCGCGACCACCTGATAAGAATAGTCGTTATAGAGAATCGCATTTTTGCTTACGATTTGCGTGTCGGTAACTTGCTTATGACTTTTACCACCGACATTTGGACTCGCATCGGGTTTCGACGGAATGACAGCGAGACCCGATTCAAATAAATTATTGGTCTTGGCGCCCGCTGTCTCATTGAATTTCGCGGTAAACGAATTGTCGTCATCGGTAAACCAACGAATCTTATCGCCAACGCACACAAAAACGTATTGATCTACGGGCGCTATTGCACCACTTTTAATTTCCACATCCACCATTTTGTCCGGGCTGCATGCGACATACTTCAGGTTATAGGAAGTATTCTTGCGGCCTGACTCTGCTTGCGTATCTTTCTGCGCTTCAGGCTGAGCTTCAGGTTTGTTCACCTCACACCCGTAACTCATCATCAGCCCTCCGACGATCAAAGCAAAACGCGCTATGAGTCTCTGCACTGGCTTTCCAGTCATGAAGGCTTTCCTCTCTTATTCTCTTATTTCACATCGGTATGACATGCGGATCACTAGGTGCACCACAAGCCGAAACGGGCGTGCCTTGCGGATGGATGCAATAGGAATGATCTAGAAGCTTCTTCGCATGATCACTTACTTTTTGCCCCTTAATGGCGTGCTTGTGTTTACCAGTTGGATCTGGCGCGGAGTCCAAGTGCGTCTTTTTTGACTCAAACAAATCAGTCGCGGAGGGATCAAAATCTACGGTGAATTTGAAGTCATCGTCTGTAAACCATTCAACAGGGTTCCCGGCACACACAAAAATATATTCGTACGCGAGGGGCACACTACCCGGTGCAGTAACAGGGACGTTTATTCCATTAGGGTTGCACTGAACATACGTCAGATTATTGGCCGTCTTGGGGGCGGTTTCAGGCGTTTTGAAATTGCAGGAGTAGGTCGTCGTCAGAACGCTAAGGATAAAGCCACTGCGTATCGCGGTTCGCCAGATTGCGTTGCTCGTCATGTGGTCTTTCCTTTCTTGTCCTCTTGGGAAATCAGGGCCCGGAACCGCGGATCGTTCTCTAACACCGAAAAATTCGGCGTATCGCGGACGCCTGATGCGGGGTATCCCGCAGCTACGGCGCGCTCCAACTTCTCCATTGATCTTTTTTGATCTCCGGCTTGCACGTAAACCATTGCGGCGTAATACAACACTTCCGGATCGCGCGGGGCCAGTTTTTCCGCCTCGCCAATCTGAAGCTGCGCTTTTTGTTTTTCGCCCAGCATGGCGTGGTATTCCGCCAGATAGCTCAACATGTGCGCGTCTCGCGGATTGATTTTGCGCTGTTCCTCGCCGAGCTCCAACGCCTTGCGGTAAGCGCCGCTGGCACGCTCGCGCATTCCAGGCGCCCAATAATACGCGTCTCCCAGGTTTCCCCAGATTTCATAATTCTTGGCATCCAGAGTGGTCGCCTCTTCCAGCGAGTGCGCCGCATCCGTGTAACGTTTGGATTGAAAATAAGCGGTGGCCAGGTTCGACAATCCTACCCCGGTTTTGCGAATCTTCAAGGACTGGTTCAAGGGCTCAATTGCTTCGCCGTAGCGGCCTTGCTGAATGCGAGTACTGCCCAGGTTCGCGTAACCAACAAAGCTGTCGGGAACCAGCGACGTGACTTGCGTGTACATCTGCGCTGCTTCCTCGAGCCTGCCGTTGCGCAAATAAAAAGTGCCCAGCCGGTTGTAGCCAGCCCAATAATCGGGTCGCAACGCGATTACCGCCTTGTAGGATTGCTCAGCTTCCTGCAAACGGTTCAGGCTCTCATAGGCTCGTGCCAGTCCGGTTTGCGCGGCATCCAGCGTGGGTTCGCTCTTGGAGGCTTGCTGATATTCTTTGGCAGCCAGCTCGTATTTTCCGGTGCCCTGATACACACGCCCGAGGCAGGTGTGTCCCTGCGTCAGGTTTGGATCTTTCTCCAGGGCAACCTGACAGGCTTTGGTCGCGTCGGTGACCAGATGCTTTTCGTGCGTATGCTCGAACTTTTGCCAGTAAGCTTCGCCCAAACCCGCGTAGGCGCCCGCGAACCCGCTGTCTTTTTCGAGTGCGTGACCAAATACGCTGATGGCGTTATCGATATTTTCTTCCTTGTCGTAATTCTGCAAATAACCCAGGCCCCGCAAATAGAAATCATAGGCAGCTGGTTCGGACGTACCGTGAGCCGCCAAAGTTTTCTTCTCCTGTGGTTCGAGCTCCAGTTTTAAAAGCTCCGTCACTCGCGCGGAGACTTGGTCTTGCAGCGCAAAGGGGTCGGACGCTCCAGCGGTAATCGTGCCGCCGCGAAGCTGTTCATGCGTGCGGGCGTCTACGAGGGAATAATTGACGCGAACTTGTCCGGCAGCGCGCTGGATATTCAACATTAATCCGTAATTCACTCCGAATTCTTGCCGAGCTGCTTCCAGGGTCTGCACGTGATGCGCACGCATTTCGCTTGGCGGAATCACTGCCAGGTGGTGACGTTCGGACAATTCCGTTAAACCGGAAGTAAGGGTGTCCACCAGGCCGCTGTCGAAGGCTCCCTCACCCCCCTGCGAATTCGTATCCGGGGCAATCACGGCGAGCTGCACGCGATCATCCACAACTTCGGCTGAAATCTTCGGCATGTTGGGAGATCTTTTTGCCAGCCACCACAGGGCACTCGCAGTAATCAACGCCAGTGCCGCGGCAGCGGCCACCCACCAGACCCATCCAAGCTTCGGTTTTTCGCGGACAGTGGAAACGATCCCCACCGCCGATGAGGGTTCCAGCGCTTCTAGCGCAGCGCGAACTTCGCCGGCTCGTTGATATCTGCGGGACGGCTCTTTCTCAAGACTCCGGCGAATCACCGCTGCCAGCCCAGGCGGCACCGTTTCGGGTAGTGCCGGAATTGGCTCGTTGATGATGCCGGTGCAAAGACGATAAAGATTGTCTCCGCTGAAAGGCTTTACTCCCGCGGCCATCTCATACATCACGATTCCCAGCGCCCAGATGTCGCTGCGGGCCGAGGCGTCGCCGCCCTCGAGTTGTTCTGGCGACAGGTACGGCATGGTTCCGGCCAAGCCGATGGTGGTGGCCGTTGCCGCTTGCAAGGTCTTGCGAGTTACGTCATTTGGATCGGTTCGCTTGGCGAGTCCGAAATCGAGGATTTTCGCGTCGCCTTCCGGCGTAATTACAATATTCAACGGCTTCAAATCCCGGTGGATCACCCCGCGCGCGTGGGCATGCTCCAAAGCTCCGGCGATTTGGCGCGCGTATCTCACAATGCTGGAGGTTGACATGCGGCCATCGCGAATCGATTCGGACAACGGCCGGCCCTCGACAAACTCCATGGCGATAAACAATTCGCCCTGTTCTTCGGCCACTTCGTAAATGGTGCAGATGTTGGGATGATTCAGAGCGGAGGCGGTACGAGCTTCTTCTCGAAAGCGCTGGACTTGCTTTGGATCACGAACAATTTGAGGTGGGAGAAATTTCAGTGCGACGGTGCGGCCCAGCACGGTGTCTTCGGCCCGATATACCACACCCATTCCGCCACTACCCAAGGGCTCCAAAAGCCGGTAATGCGACACCAAGGCGCTCGGCACGGGCACCGCCACGGGAGGAAACAAACACGCTTGCGGACTTCGCATCGTGCTTGTGGAAAGACAATCGCTGCGCGCATATTAGGCTGTGGTTAACCCGCAAGTCAACGCGGAGTTGATGGCGGCTTCATCGCTGGATTGTTGGGCCAAATCTGTGGATTTCGAAGGATTCTGATTCGGACGGGGATAGGGGCGAACCAAATCGTTACTCTGCGCTAAGCCAACGGCCTACGGGTTTCCACGCTTGGGTGTGATCGCAAATCACCCGCAAGGACGCGGTAAGCGGAATTGCCAGCAGCAATCCCATTCCACCCCAGATCCATCCCCAAAATAGCAACGCGATGGTGATGGACAGGGCATTTAATCGGACTTTCTTGCCCACTAAGGCCGGTGCCAACAAATTATTCGCGAGCATATGAATGGCCATCAACACACCGGCAATCAGTGCGTAGGATCCCGCGGAGTGAAGTTTCGCGAGCGCAATCAGGAATGGCGGCAGCCACGAGAGTACCGCTCCAAAATAGGGCACCATATTCAGCAGCCCCGAAACTATGCCAATCAATATCGGGTAATCCAATCCCATGACCCAGAAAAACACGCTGCTCGCAGCTATCACGATCAGGGTCATCAGCGACATACCCACCAGGTAGTCGCGCAGCACATCGCGCAAGTCTTCGAGCGTTTCCTTTACTGACGTTCTTCGCGATACTGGAAATAATTGCAGGGTGCTGTGCCACACCTCCTGTTTTTCCGCCAACATAAAAAATACCAGGAAGGGAACGAAGGTAACTTCCAGCACCAGCCCGGACAACGATCCGATGATGTGCACCAGAGCGGCGCGCAGGGCGTTTTCCGCGCCGGCCACGGTCTTGGATGGACCTCTCTTCTGAGAAGGCTGGGAGGACGACTCGTCCTCACTGACCTGCCTTTCGATACCATTTATTTTTGTTTCTACGGAATTCACCGCATTCCTGAGTGTCCCGCTATACTTCGGCCAATTTGCTGCAAAGTCCGAGCCCCGCGAATACAGTCCGTAACCCACGGCCCCCAGAACGCCAATCAAAAACAACACGGTAATCATGGATGCCAGGGTGCGGGGCATGCGCATTCGTTCCAAAAACTCCACGATCGGATCCAGAAAATATGCGATAAGAATGGCCAGCAGCAGGGTGATAAGAACGCTCGCGGCAAAATAGAGAAAAACCAGAATGAGCGCCACGGCCAGCAGCTTAAGACTGACATTTGAAATCAAAATATGAGGCTTGGGGCTTGCGGGGGGTCGAACTTCGGCGGTGGATAGGACCGGCTCCATGCACGAAAAGGTAACATATCCGTCAATGCGAGCATGACTTTGTGCGCTATCCGGTCCCTCAAATCACAATCCCAGGTTACGGACCGCGCCAAGCGAAGTTACCCACACGGAAACAAAGTGCACAATGGAAACAAAGCGCGGATTCTTCTCCCGGCGGCGCGATGACGACGTGCTAAACTTTTTGACCGGGTGCTCGCCGAACGGCATTCGCTCATTTTGGACGGCTTGGTATCGCGCCGTCGAACAACTTCACCAATGCCTAAATCGCTCTTTGGTACCGACGGTATTCGCGGCGTTCCCGGTACACCGCCGCTCGACGATGCCACCTTGTTTGCCACCGGACACGCTCTCGGTTCCTATTTGCATCGAGAACATTCTGCCGCGCGCGTACTTATCGGCATGGATACTCGCGAATCCGGGCCGCACATTGCGGCGGTTTTGGCCGCTGGACTCTCGCAAGCGCGCGCATCGGTGGCCTTCGCGGGGGTGATTACCACGCCGGGAGTTGCGTGCCTGGTGCGGCAGAATGATTTTGAGGCGGGCGTAGTGATTTCAGCGTCCCACAATCCCTTCCATGACAATGGCGTAAAACTTTTTTCTCACGCGGGGATGAAATTCCCCGACGCGACGGAAGAAGTGTTGGAGACGGAGATCATCAAGCACCGCGACAAAAATAAATCAGCGCGCATTTCTGTGCCCGCCCTCGTTGCCGATCAATCGTTGGACGCGGAATATCTCGCGAATTTGCGAGGTCGGGTAATACCGGGGGCGAAATTGAATGGATTTCGCATGGTGCTGGATTGCGCCAATGGCGCAGCGTTTAAACTCGGACCTGAACTATTTCGCTCTTTCGGCGTCGAAGTAATCTCTATGGGTGACTCGCCGGATGGCCGGAATATCAACGCGGGCTGCGGTTCGCTGCATCTGGAAGGGCTCAGGAAACGCGTTCTCGCGGAACGAGCCATTCTTGGCGTGGCCTTCGATGGTGACGCTGACCGCGCGCTGTTTGTTTCGGCCGACGGACGAATCGTGAATGGCGACGGAGTGATGCTGGCTGTGGCGCGCTTCCTCAAGTCTCAAAATAAGCTCAAAGGCAACCGCGTCGTGGGAACCTCCATGTCTAATTTGGGCTTGGAACGCGTGATGGATGCCGAAGGCATTACTTTGGCGCGTACCGATGTCGGTGACCGCTACGTTCTCGAAGAAATGCTCCGCAGCGGGAGCGTACTGGGCGGCGAACAGTCCGGCCACATCATTTTCCTGGACGACAGCCCGGCCGGCGACGGGCTGCTGACGGCCCTCAAGATTGCTTCATTGGTATCCATGAATGGCGGGCTCACGGATTTAACCAAAGGGTTGAAGGACTACCCGCAGATCATCGTGAATGTAAAGGTTCGTTCAAAGCCTCCGCTCGATACGCTGCCTGAAGTCTCACGGGCGTTGTCCGATGCCCACTCTGCGCTGGGCCACCGTGGTCGCATCGTCCTTCGATACTCAGGCACGGAGCCTCTCGCACGAGTCATGGTGGAAGCTGAACACGATGCGGATGTGCAGCGCTTCAGCCAGTCGCTGGCAAACGCTGTTCGGGCCTCTATCGGTGCCTAGACGATCCGGCTGTTAAAATGCCAAGCGTTGCTCGTACAGAAGTATGCGAATGTCCGTACCTTTGCTCACCGATTCTTGAGGTGCGTTTGTAAAGTCAGCGAGTGCGTCAAGAAATAAAAATAACGATATTGTAGTTTTTGCTGCTGGAACATTCATCGCGAAGCACGGGCTGGTGAGTGCGATCCGCTCCCAAACAACATAGAAGGCGCTCTAAATTCTGTGAGATTTTGTAGGCTCCAAGAGTCATCACGAATCTTAATCCGGGGTTAATTTGCGGTAACCTTCGTGCTTTCAATTACTTTGAATCGCAATTTTCCATGAGTGCTGGCTGGCACAACACTTGCTCTTCTCTTGGCAACTTTAAAAAGATTGGCTTCCCGGGGTGGCCGGACCCGAACCTCGACTCGGTTTCCGGTTTTGGGGCGTCAATTCAAAAAGGGGGCTTGCACCAGCCCCCTTTTTTCATTTCTGGTGCGCTCCGGTTGTCCACGCTTCCATCACCGCTGGGTCTGAATAACGAACACATTTGATATGGGCGCGCCACAGATCTGGTTCGGAGGAAATCGTGCGTTCGAAAAAGGTGAGCGGCCGGTGGGGGTTCCGGCCGCTCGGGCGTGGGGATGGAGGGAAACGTAATCCGAAGCTGTTCTTAACTTCCCGTCATTATGCTGCGCTCGCGAGCAGCACAACGGCACACAGGAGCAGCCGTAACCGCCCCGGAAGCCGCGATCAACTTCCGATCACAGTGCGATTGTGCTTCGCAGCGGCTCGGCGGTCGATAGTTCCGTCGTTCCATTTCACCCGGTACTTTCCGCCTTATGCTTCCGTACCGTTTCACAAGTACCTTAGTACCGTTGGCCCACAAAATCGGGGATGGCAATCTTCAGAAAGCCCGTTTGCCAGGCTATACCCTCTGAAAAGCTCCAGGCGCTCGCCACTTCCTACCGCGATACGTTATTCTTCCATCCCATGCATGACCTAAGTTACTTTCGTGAGCACCTCGATCTTTTCGCGGACATGGCTACCAAACGCGGCGCCACCCTGGATCTCGACGCCTTCCGCGCTCTCGACAAAGAGCGTCGTGAGCTCATTACAAAAAATGAGCAGCGCAAAGCGCAACGCAACAAAGCCAGCGACGAAATCGCGCGCCTCAAAAAAGAAAAGCAACCTGCCGACAGTATCATTTCGGAGATGAAACAGGTTTCTGAACTCATCAAGCAGAGCGATGAGCGCATTAGCCAGTTAGACGATACGCAACGCGAGCTGCTGCTTACCATTCCCAATATCCCGCATTCCAGTGTGCCGGTGGGTTCCAGTGCTGCGGACAACGTAGAAGTACGCCGCTGGGGCGCGCCGCCAAAGTTCGATTTCGCGCCTCGCCCACACTGGGAAGTCGGGGAGCGGGCGGGGATTCTGGATCTGTCCGCGGCGGCCAAAATCACCGGTGCCCGTTTTGCAGTCTATAAAGGCTGGGGAGCACGCCTCGAACGCGCACTCGCAAATTTCTTTCTCGATGTACACACCCGTGAACACGGTTACACGGAAATTTTGCCGCCCGTTTTAGTGAACAGCGCTTCGCTGCTGGGGTCCGGCCAATTGCCAAAATTCGCTGCCGACCTTTTCAAAATAGAGGGCACTGACTTCTGGCTCACCCCCACGTCGGAGGTGGAGCTTCACAGTCTTTATCGCGACGAAACGTTGCAGGAAAGCCAACTTCCGATCTTCCTCACGGCCTGGACGGCTTGCTTCCGCTCCGAAGCAGGAGCGGCCGGTAAAGATACACGCGGCATTCTTCGCCAACATCAATTCCAAAAAGTTGAGCTTTTCAAATTTACCCACCCTGAAAAAAGTTATGAGGAACACGAGGCTCTGGTTCGCAATGCCGAAACGATTCTGCAAAAGCTCGGCCTCCATTATCGAACGGTTCTGCTGTGCACTGCGGATATGGGCTTTGCCTCCGCAAAAACGTATGACATAGAAGTCTGGCTACCCTCCGCGAACGAATTTCGCGAAATTTCCTCGTGTTCCAACTGTGAGGCATTTCAAGCGCGCCGCGCGGACATCCGCTTTAAGCCCGCAAGCGGCGGCAAAAGCGATTTTGTGCATACCTTGAATGGCTCTGGACTCGCCGTGGGGCGCACCTGGATCGCTATTATCGAAAACTATCAACAGCAGGACGGTTCCGTCGTGATTCCCGACGTATTGCGCCCATACATGGGCATTGACCGAATTCCTGCGCCGCAGATGCCTAAGCATTAGGACATTAGTCGAACATGTGTTTCTGTCTGTAAGTCCCTTAAAATCATTTACCTGGTGACTCTTTCGGGTATCGTTTTGATCGTTGGATGGCCATAACGGGCTGCGCAACTTGCTGAAATTACACCTTTTCGTTTGACGCGCCCTTTTGACCTTGCATACACTCGGTTCACCGCGTCCTTGGTGAGTTCTCGGGTATTGGCCGTCGTTCCATTCCGCCGACGCCAATTGGAATTCGCTAACAATCATTAGTTCTCGAAACGTATAGACGCGGTCGCAGAGTACGCTATGAACTTTCTCGCTCGATTGATGAGGTTTTTATTTTGGGTGGTGATTGTCTCGTGGGGCGTTCGCCTCGCGGGACGGTTTATCTCCGCTTTGCTGCAGCCCGGGCGGGCCGGTGAGGCGTTAAAGCCCACCGGCGAATTGAATGCCGAGCAGAGTGGACGGCTGCTGGTGCGCGATCCGGTCTGCGGTGTGCACGTCGCAGAGGAGCGCGCAATTCCTTTGCGTGAAAATGGCGAATTGTTGCATTTCTGTTCGCTCGCCTGCCGCGACGCCTATCTAAATTCTTCGCACAAGCTAGCGGCGAACGGATGACACGTCGTGAACTACCGATAATTGCAGTTCAGCCAAAATTTTGAAAACTGCTCTAGACGAACCGACTTGAGGAAAGGACCCGAGCCGATGGCCACGGTCGCAAAGCCCACAGCCCCGACGAGACAGATTGGCACGCCTCCCATGGTGCCGCGCATCGCACCGCGGGAGGATTTGAATCCGTTCCGTATTGCCCAGATTCAATTTGATATGGCCGCGGAATTTCTAAAGCTTGACCCTGGCTTGCGCCAGATTCTTCGCACGCCCAAGCGCGTTCTGGAAGTTTCCATTCCCACGAAAATGGACAATGGCCAGGTGAAAGTTCTTACCGGTTATCGCGTTCAGCACAACGTGGCACGCGGGCCTGCGAAAGGTGGTGTTCGTTTTCACCCCAATCTTACGCTGGACGAAATGAAAGCTCTGGCGGCCGGTATGACCTGGAAGACGGCAACCGTGAACGTACCTTTTGGGGGCGCGCAGGGCGGGGTAATTTGCGATTCGAAGCGCATGTCCAAAGGCGAGCTTGAGCGCGTAACGCGCCGTTATGCCAGCGAAATTCTGCCACTCATCGGACCGTATCTGGATATTCCTGCTCCTGACGTGTATACCGACGCGCAGACGATGGCGTGGATGATGGACACCTACGCGATGACCGTGGGGCACGCGGCGCACGGGTCAGTTACCGGGAAACCGTCGTCCGTCGGTGGCTCGAATGGCCGCGAAGAAGCGATGGCTCGCGGGCTGGTCGCTGTCGTCGAAGAAGCATGCAAGCTTAAAAAGATCGCGCTCCGCGGAGCTACGGTCGCTATTCAAGGCTTCGGCCATTCAGGAGCCACCGTCGCGCAGGTTTTTGCCGAGAAAAAAGCGAAAATCATCGCTCTCAGTGATACTCGCGGCGGCGTAACCAATTCGCGCGGGATTGATCCCATCAAAGCCATTCGTTATAAGGAGCGCTCCGGAACAGTGGTAGGCATGCCCGGCGCTTCGCGCACTACCAACGACGAATTGCTCACCATGAAGTGCGACATCCTGGTGCCTGCCGCACTCGAAAACGTGATCACTCTGAACAACGCGGAAGCCATCAAGGCGCGCATTGTTGCCGAAGCGGCCAACGGACCGACCACACCGCACGCCGATGAAATTCTGGCGCGCAAGGGAATCACGGTGCTGCCGGACATTCTCGCTAACGCCGGCGGCGTGACGGTGAGCTATTTTGAGTGGGTACAAAACCAGCAAGGATTGATCTGGGACGCGGACGAGGTAAATGCCCGCCTGCAAAAAACAATCGTGCGCGCTTTTCATGAAATGGTGGAAACCATGCGCAAGCATCACGTGCCCCCGCGCGCCGGCGCCATGATTCTGGCGGTGGGACGCGTCGCGGAAGCCACACTGGTCCGGGGTTTGTTCCCGTAAAGCTGAAATATTTCTAAGCCGGCGGCTTACCATAACCGTTAGAAGCCCTACTCTGCGTTTTTTCAAAAACTTTTTCTTGCGTCGCACCTCTTGCGCGCGTACATTCGCAATTGCCGGTGCGTTTTTGGTTGGTTTCCAAGAGCGCCCGGCAATTTTCGCTTGGAGTGAGATGTTGGCGAAATGGCGGCGCTGTTTTTTGACGTGAAACTCGTCGCGCCACAAGAGACTAAAGAAATTTTGCGGCCTGCCGCGCAGGTCGCTAAGGATTAAGCACGAAAAATGTCCAACCACATCAACGTGGCTCCCAATTTATTGCTCACCATTGCGGGATTCGATCCTTCTTGCGGCGCTGGCATCGCGGCCGATCTCAAAACTTTTGCCGCTCACGGTTGTTACGGCGTGGCCGCGATCACTTCGATGACGGTGCAGAGTACCGAAGGGGTGCAGGCCGTCCACAATACTCCCAGCGCAGAGCTGCGCGAACAATTGGAAGTATTGGCCAAAGACTGCGATATCGCGGCGGTAAAGATCGGCATGCTCGGCAATCGTGGAAACGCGGTGGTCGTTGCTGAGTTTCTCGATACCCACAAATTCGCGCATGTGGTCCACGACCCGGTGATGAAATCTTCGAGCGGAACGGAACTGCTCGATGCCGCCGGACTCAAATATCTCGCCACGGAACTGCTGAAGCGTTCCACGGTCATCACTCCCAATGTGCCGGAGGCAGAAATTTTAACCGGGATGGAGATCAAGGACCTGGCTGGGATGGAAGCTGCGGCCAGAAAGATTGTCGAGATGGGTGCGCACGCCGTAATCGTAAAAGGCGGTCACATGGAACGCGCCATCGACGTACTTTTTGACGGCGACAAAATCACGCAACTGGGTGGCGACCGGGTCAAGGCGGATAACTATCATGGAACGGGTTGCACGTTCGCGTCGTCCATTGCCGCACAAATGGCTTCCGGCCGTGGGCTGACGGAAGCCGCTATGCTCGCCAAGGCTTACGTGACGAAAGCCATCGAAAAGGGCTACGCCATCGGCAAAGGGCGCATCCCCTTGGATCATTTCTACCGCCTGCGCACCGAACCCCCGGCGCGCGGCATCCATGAAGTCCCGCAACATGGCATGCATCCGGCCGCCGAACCCACTGCGCACTAATTCGGTCGGGCGAAATGCGGGGAAATATTTTCGAGCGGGAGTGATCGAAGTTTTTGTCTTTAGCAGAACTTCGCGGCTATCGTTTCCAAACCACACGGCCGGCAACAATTGTGGCCATGGGCGCGCCCTTGAAGCTGCGCCCATCAAATGGTGAATTCCGCGATTTACTGGATGAATCTTTAACGTTGTAAGTCCAATCGTGGTCGGTGGAAAAAACCGTCAGGTCGGCGGCCTCGCCCTTGCTGATCTTTCGTTCTAACCCCAGCACTTTCGCGGGACCGGTAGTGAATAATTCCACCATGCGCATCAGTGTGATCTTTCCGCTGTGCACGAGTTCCAACGCAAGACCCAGCGCCGTTTCAAATCCCAAAATGCCGAAGGGGGCGCGATCAAACTCCACGTCCTTCAAAGCCGGCTCGTGGGGCGCGTGATCGGTTGCTATTGCGTCTACGGTGCCGTCCGCCAGTCCAGCCAGCAGTGCGTCACGGTCTTCGCGAGCAGCCAATGGCGGGTTCATTTTGAATCGCGAATCGTATTGCACGTCCTCATCGATCAGTGTGAAGTGATGCGGCGTTATCTCACAGGTGACCTTTAACCCACGCTGCTTTGCCCAACGCACCAGCTCCAGCGACCTTCGCGCGGAGAGATGCGCAATATGCAGCCGGGCATCTGTTAATTCCGCCAACTGAATGTCCCGCGCCACACACACCGACTCAGCAGCGGCAGGCATGCCGCGCAATCCCAGCCGCGTGGAGGTGACCCCTTCGCGCATCACCGCGCCATGCGCCAGGGAAACATCTTCGGCGTGTTCAATCACCGGAAGGTTAAGCGATTGGCAATAGTCCATTACTTGGCGCGCCAATTTTGCGGTGGCCATGGGCTTGCCATCATCGGACACCGCGACGATTCCAGCGTCTTTCATCGCCGCAATTTCGGCGATGTTTTCCCCTTTGCTTCCCACTGATGCCGCGCCGATCGGCCAAACTCGCACGCTGCCGGTCGATTTCGCGCGATCCACAATAAATCGGGTGACCGAGGCGTTGTCATTTACGGGTTTCGTGTTGGGCATGCAACACACCGCGGTGAAGCCGCCGCGCGCCGCTGCTCGCGTTCCCGTCTCGATACTCTCCGAAGACTCCTGGCCGGGTTCTCGCAAATGCACATGCATGTCGATAAAACCCGGCGCGATGATCAATCCGGCCGCGTCGAAAATTTCTGCATCGCGCGCGCGAGTAATCTTTCCTGGCGCGCTAAGCTCAGCGATTTTTTCTCCGTCGAGAAGAATGTCCCGCGCCGAGTCGGTTTTAGTTGCGGGATCCAGCACCCTACCGTTCTTAATCAGCATGCGTGGATTCCTTTTTTTCTGGCGAGGCGTTTGGGGCACCCGATGCCTCATCTGCGAGAACGTTTTCTCCGCCTTCTGTGGCGCCGGACATCAGTAAAAATAGCAGCGCCATGCGAACTGCGATGCCGTTGGTCACTTGTTCGAGAACGCACGACTGTGGTCCATCGGCTACGTCGGGCGAAATTTCCACTCCGCGATTCATGGGGCCAGGATGGAGGATAAGCGCGTTTGGATTGGCGAGCCGCAACCGCTCGGCATTCAGTTGATACAGCAAAATATATTCTTCCGCGGAAAGCGTGGGCTCATACATTCGCTCGGTTTGCACCCGGAGCACAAGGATCACGTCCGCGTCTTCAAGTCCGTCCTCGATTCGTGACACGCGGCGAATCACGCATCCTGGTGGACCGATCTTTTCCAGCTCGCGCGGGACCCACATCGCCGGGCCACACAAAGTAAACTGGCCGCCGAATTTTCCAAGCAGGTGAATATTCGAACGCGCCACGCGACTGTGTTGAATATCGCCCAGAATGGTGACTTTCAAATTGTCGATAGAGCCGCGCCGGTCGCGAATGGTGAGCGCATCCAGCAATCCTTGGGAGGGATGCTCGTGGGTGCCGTCACCAGCGTTGATCACCGGTATGTCAAGGTTGCGCGCCACGAAATCCGCCGCGCCGGAGGCCGCGTGGCGCATCACCAGGCAATCGGGTTTCATGGCGTTCAGGGTATAGACGGTATCCAGAAGCGATTCGCCTTTTTTCAAGCTGGACGCTTCCGCTTGCAGGTTCATGGTGTCCGCGCCCAGCCGCGAAGCCGCAGTGCTAAAGCTGATGCGCGTACGCGTGGAATTCTCGAAGAACGCCAGAGTGACGGTTTTTCCGCGCAAGGTGGCTAGTTTTTTCAGGGGATGCCGCTGAATTTCCTGAAACAGCTTGCTTTGGTCCAGCAGAAAAGTTAATTCGTCCGCGCTGAGCGGTTCAAGGGCCAGGAGATCGCGAAAACGGTAGGTCACATCGTCACTTATGGAGTTACCGGCCAAATCTCTTACGGTTCGAAACAGCAACGAAACGCTGATCAATTCTGATTAATTGGTCATAAAAATATTCCTACGGCTCGACGCGATCGACCAGCACCACACGTTCTTCGCTGTCGATCTCGCGCAGCCGTACTTCCACAATTTCTGTGTCGCTGGTTTGCACGCTGCGGCCCACGTACTGTGCCTCGATGGGCATTTCACGATGGCCGCGATCAATCAGCACGCACAACGAGACGCGCTTTGGGCGCCCCAGGTCGAACAAGCCATTCATGGCGGCGCGAATGGTCCGCCCGGTATATAACACGTCGTCGACCAGCACCAGGTCCATGTTATCCACGCCAAAGGAAATATCGGAAGATTGCAGTACTGCATGGGAAGCCACTTTGGAGAGATCGTCGCGGTACAAAGTAATGTCCAGCGTCCCGACCGGCACTTCGACACCATCGATCCCGCGCATGGCTTTGGCGATGCGCTGGGCCAGCGGCACGCCGCGGCGTCGGACACCGATCAGCGCCAGATGCTTCGTCCCGCCGGATTTCTCCACAATTTCGTGCGCTAACCGCTGAATAGTGCGATCGATTTCAGACGCGGACATGAGCTGAGACTTTTCGACGATGCGCATAAGTTCGCGTAATCCTATCATTGCTGCCGCACCGCGGCCAATGCAACCGTGCTGTAACATTTGGATGATAGACTGCCGAAGTTCTTTGGGAGGAATACGGATGGCTGGCGGGCTCACGAGCTTTGTGTATCGTGCAAGTCAGATTTTGGCGATGTTACTGCTCATTGCGGTGCTCGCGGCGCTGCCGGTAACAGCGCAAAAGTCTTCAGTACAAATCGCCGCGCGCAAAAACAGCACGAAAGACGTTTCTCGCGATTCTAGCAAGCCGAAGCTGGTGGTCATCCTGGTGGTCGACCAGATGCGCGGGGATTATGCAGATAAATTTCAGCAGCAGTGGACAGGCGGTTTGAAGCGCCTCGTCGATGAAGGAGCGTGGTTCCACGAAGCCGCCTACCCTTACGCCTCCACGGAAACCTGCGTCGGCCATACCACGATTTCTACCGGGGCGTTTCCCGCGAGCCACGGGATGATCGGCAATGAATGGTGGGACCGCGAGCAGCAGAAGGAGGTCACGTGCACGGCTGATGCGTCAGTAAAGAATATTGCCTACGATGGCTCGGCCGCTCCTGGTGGGGGCGATCCCACGGGCAGCGCGCATGCCTCAACGGCAAACAGCGCGGGAGATAGCGCTGTCAAGATGCTGATACCTGCGTTTGCGGAAGAGTTGAAGTTCCAGTCTGCGGCGGGAACCCGTGTGGTCGCGATGTCACTCAAAGCACGCGCCGCAATTACCCTGGCGGGACACCAAGCCGATTCTGTGACGTGGTGGGATGGAGCCACAGGCTTGTGGCAGACTTCGTCAGCCTATCCACAAGCGCCGTTCATCGCTGAATTCGTAAAATTGCATCCCGTCACCGAAGACTATGGCAAGACGTGGGCGCCTCTGCTGCCCGAATCAGCGTATTTATATGACAAAACCGCGGTCAATCCCGGGGCGCCTACCGGTTACGGCGCGGAATTTCCTCACCCGCTGCGAGGGGCTCCGGATAGTAAAGGCCCGGATCGTGCGTTTTATTTGCAGTGGGCCACGAGCCCATACGCCGAAACTTATCTCGCGCACATGGCGGAAAATGTGGTGGACAAGCTGAAGCTGGGTAGCGGCCCCGGTATCGATTTTCTTTCCGTGAGTTTTTCTTCCGTCGACTACGTCGGACATTCCTTCGGTCCACGAAGCTGGGAAGTGCAGGACGAACTGGCTTGCCTGGATCGCGATCTAGGCGAATTCTTCACGCATCTTGATAAAACTGTTGGGCGCGGGAAATATGTGGTGGCTTTCAGCTCGGATCACGGCGTCGCGCCTGTGCCTGAAGATTTGCGGAAGACTGGCGTAGATGCAGGGCGCCTCAATGTCGAAGAGGTAAGAAATCGCATCGAGCAGGCGCTTGAGCCGCTTCATTACGCAAAGCCTTCGGTATCTAAAATTGACGGGGCCAACGTGTACTTCACTCCCGACACGTATGCCAAGTTGAAAAGCGATGCGCATGCTTTGCAAGCTGTGATCGATGCTATACAGAGTGCTCCCGGAGTCGCTCGCGTATATCAGGCCGAGGAAGTGGATGACCGGCCGGCCACGCGCAATCCGATGCGCGACGCCGAGGCCGCCGGTTTTTTTAAATCGCGAAGCGGGGATTTGCTCATCGTTCCCAAGCCATACTGGATCTGGGATTATTCAGCGCCAGGAAAACCAGGCCGCAACGGTGGAACTTCGCACGGCACGCCGTATTTTTACGATCAACGCGTTCCCGTGATTTTGATGGGTACGGGAATTCGTCGTGGAAAATATTACGGACCGGCTACGCCTGGCGACATTGCCCCGACGCTTGCCACTCTTTGCGGTATTACGCTGGCTACGCATGATGGCAGAACATTGGCAGAAGCGCTTGAGGGGTCTCAGTCAACGCATGGAGCGGCATCTTCGCAGACGCGATCAACAAGCGATCCCAACGCATCCAGCGATCGCTAAAAACTTTCTCACAACCGCGTAGCGTATCGCCGGGGAATTCTCCGCTGCATCTCTCGCGCTTCGTGTTATCCTGCACCGGATGTGACCTCCGCTGGCCCTGTCGATCTCAGCGTTAACATCGGCGCTTTGCGCCTCAGAAATCCCATTATTGCAGCGAGCGGAACGTTTGGTTACGGCCTCGAATTTGCCCACCTTATCGATTTAAACACCATCGGGGGTTTTGTTACTAAAGGGTTATCCCTCACCCCGATACAGGGTTCTCCTGCTCCCCGGCTGTGCCACACGCCTTCAGGAATGCTGAATGCCGTGGGGCTCCAAAACGTCGGAGTTCGCGCCTTTGTCACGGAAAAACTTCCAGTACTAAGAAAATACGTCACCCCCGTATTAGTTAACATCTTCGGATATTCACCTGAGGACTACGCCGAGGTGATCCGCATTCTCGAAGATGCACCGGGACTGGCGGGGTACGAGCTGAATATTTCCTGCCCCAACGTTAAGCAGGGTGGCGTCCAATTTGGTAGCGACCCCGCCATGGTTTCCCAAGTGGTGAGCGTCGCCAGGCGATCCGCAGCAAGTCGACCCCTGTGGGTAAAGCTGTCGCCGCTGGTTACAGACATTAGGGTTATCGCCAAAGCAGCGGAGGAGGGTGGGGCGGATGGGTTGACGGTAGCTAACACCTACCCGGCGATGTCGATTGACATCAAGACCCGCAGGTCCAGGCTGGGATGCCCTACAGGGGGACTATCTGGCCCGGCAATACGTCCAATAACCCTGAGACTGGTGTGGGAAGCTGCCCAGGCCGTCAAGATCCCAATCATAGGGCTGGGGGGCATCGAGACGGTCAACGACGTGCTTGAGTACTTATCGGTGGGAGCTAAGGCTGTCCAAGTGGGCGCGGCTAGCTTCGTAAGGCCAGGTGCGATAGGAGACTTAGCCGCACAGTTAGATAAGCGAGCTACAGGGTTTAATGTACAGAATATACAGGGTTTAACTGAAGTTCTGGTACCTAAGTTGGATTGACCGGTCGGGCAGGGACTGGTACACTTTTCAGTATGATGATGCGAAAAAGACACAATATGCGACGTTCGATTCACATCCTCTACGCGTTCTTTCTGTGGATACCGGTGATGTTCCTGGCCGCCCAATCCATCGATGCCCCTTTGGTGGCCCGGTCAAACGAGCCCGTTAAGGCCCTTAAGACTTGGGTAGGAAACGCCAGCTGGTACGGGCCTAACTTTGACGGTAAGACGACAGCTAACGGGGAAGAGTTCGACTCCGAGGCTCTGACCGCGGCACACCCAAACCTTCCGTTTGGGTCTATCGTGCGGGTAGTGAACGTCAGGAATGGAAAATTTGAAGTAGTACGTATTAATGACCGCGGTCCTTACCAAGAGGGACGCGAAATTGATGTATCCTATCGCGTGGCCAGAAAGATCGGCTTAACCCATGCCGGAGTTACGAAGGTCCGGTTGGAATTAATGCAGTTACCGCAGCGCCCCTAGAGAGCCCCGGAAGGCCGGGGCCACAAACGTGACCTTGACCTTTGACGCTCATCCGCGAAGTAACCTGATCGTAGCCCTCGATTTTGATTCGTTATCAACGGCGGTAAAGTTCGCCAAGCAGATTGCTGCGCTTGTGGGCATGTTTAAAATCGGGGGCCAGCTTTTCACGGCAGCCGGACCTGCGGCAGTTAAAGAGATCGCCGCGCTGGATGTCGGCGTCTTTCTGGATTTGAAATTTCACGATATACCCAACACTGTCGCAGGGGCAGTGCTGTCCGCTGCTTCCTTACCAGGCGTTGAGTTGCTCAACGTGCATGCCCTGGGGGGCAGCGCCATGCTCCAAGCGGGCGTACAAGCCATCAGCGCGGGAGTGGCGATGGGCGCTAATCGCGCCAGGCTTCTCGCGGTGACCATCTTGACCAGCATGGACGATAAGGCTTTGCTGGAAGTCGGCATTACCGGCCCGGCCACAGACCGCGCGACCAAGCTTGCGGTGATGTCGCAAAAAGCAGGTGTAGATGGCGTCGTGGCTTCTGTGCAGGAGGCCTTGGCAATCCGCGAAGCATGCGGGCGCGATTTTCTTATCGTGACTCCAGGGGTGCGCCCGAAAGACGAATCGTCTTCAGCGCGGCGCGATGATCAGTCTCGCACCGCGACGCCCGCGGAAGCGATCCGTGCCGGAGCGGATTTCATTGTGGTGGGGCGCCCCATACTTGCGGCTCGCGATCCCCGCGCCGCGACGCAAACCATCGTCGAAGAAATTGCCGCGGCCAAGCAATTCTCGTAATTTCCCAATTCGAATTCATTGCGCTCGCAATTGGTCGCGCCTTTTCTTGACCGCGGTGCGAGCCGCCGATAAGCTGGTGGTTCTCCTTCCAGGGTGAAATGTTAAATGGATCAGATTCACGTTACATTGCCTGACGGCAAAGTCCAGGAAGTGCCCAAGGGCACTACGCCGCTGGACATTGCCCGCAAAATATCTCCGCGCCTTGCGGATGCAGCGCTGGTGGCACGCATCTCCGCCGGTAATGGGGTGCCGAATCCCACCGGTACGGATAACAGCGAATTGATCGATCTGCGCCGCCCGTTGGACTACGATGTGAAGCTCCAGATCCTCACGGAAAAAGATGCAGATGCGCTGTACGTGTTTCGGCATTCAGCTGCTCACCTTCTCGCGGCGGCCGTCACCGAACTTTTCCCCGATGTCAAGCTAGGCATCGGCCCGCCAATCGACACGGGCTTTTTCTATGAGTTTCTCCGTGAAGAGCCGTTCACTCCGGAAGACCTGGTCAAGATCGAAGCGAAGATGCGGCAGCTTGCGGCGCAAGACTTGCCGAACGAACGCAAACTTCTTTCCAAGCCCGAAGCCATCGAGCTCTACAAAAAAACGAATCAGACATTTAAGTGCGAGCTTGTGGAAGAAAAAGCCACCGAGCCCATGGTTTCGTTTTACACCACTGGAAAATTTATTGATTTTTGCCGTGGCCCGCACATTCCTTCGACCAAGCGCATCACCGCGTTCAAATTGATGAGCGTGGCCGGCGCCTATTGGAAAGGCCAGGAAGCAAATCCGCAGTTACAACGCATTTATGCTGCGGCTTTTTACACGCAGAAAGAGCTTGACGAATATTTGCATCGCCTTGAAGAGGCCAAGCGCCGTGATCACCGCAAGCTGGGAGTGGAGCTGGATCTTTTCAGCATTCAGGAAGAAGCCGGCCCGGGACTTATTTTTTGGCATCCCAAGGGCGGGTTGATCCGCAAAATTATGGAGGATTGGCTGCGCGACGAACTGTTGCGCCGCGGCTACGACCTGGTTGTCACGCCACATATCATGAAGCTCGATTTGTGGAAGACCAGCGGGCACACCGGCTACTACCGCGACAACATGTTTGGCCCCGTGGAAGTTGAAAAAACCGATTATCAGCTGAAGCCCATGAATTGCCCGGGGCACATTCTGATCTACAAAGCGAGGATGAAGAGTTATCGCGATTTACCGGTGCGGCTCGCGGAGCTTGGCACGGTTTATCGTTATGAGCGCAGCGGGGTGCTGCACGGGCTGCTACGTGTTCGCGGCTTTACGCAGGACGACGCGCACATCTTCTGCATGCCTTCGCAAATCGAAAGCGAAGTGGAAGCCTGCATGGATTTCGCTTTCGCGGTAATGAAAACTTTCGGTTTCGACAAGTTTGAGGTGGAACTAAGCGACTGGGACCCATCGCATCCCGAAAATTACACCGGCAAACCTGAAGATTGGCAGCGCGCCAGTGCCGCACTGGCCGAGACCATGACGCGCATGAATGTCCCTTTTAAAAAAATCGATGGCGAGGCCGCGTTCTACGGCCCTAAAATCGACGTCAAGTTGATCGATGCCATCGGCCGTCCCTGGCAACTTACTACCGTGCAATTTGATTTCAACTTACCCGCTCGCTTCGGGCTGCAATACATCGGCGAAGATGGCGCCAAGCACGAACCGCTGATGGTTCACCGCGCCTTGCTCGGTTCCGTCGAACGCTTCTTCGGCATCTTGATCGAGCATTACGCGGGCGCTTTCCCGCTCTGGTTGGCTCCCGTGCAAGTTGAAATCTGTCCCGTCAGCGAGAAAGTTGCCGACTACGCTCGCCACGTCACCGACACGCTCAAGCGCCACGGCTTCCGAGTACATCTCGATGATCGCAACGAAAAACTGCCCGCGAAAATTCGTGATGCCCAGCTTCAGAAGATCCCCTACATGATGGTCTTGGGCCCCAAAGAATCCGAGGCCGGCACAGTTTCGGTGCGCCATCGCAGCAAGGGGGACTTGGGCCCGAAACCACTTCTCGAAGTGATCGAGTCGCTAACGAAGGAAGTAGAATCCAAGTCTCAATAGATCCCGCCAGTTTGGCGAACTTCCGCGCCTGGAGTCCGTATGTCCCCAAAAATTCCGCGTCGCACTTTTCTCGCGTTAACTGGCGTCGCGTTCGTTTCTCCAACACTCGCGTTGGGAGAGGATGATCCGCCGAAAGTGCTCGACCATATTCTCCTCGGCTGCAGCGATCTCGACCGCGGTATCGCTTTCGTCGAAGAACAACTTGGAGTTCGCGCGGCGTTCGGCGGTGTTCATCCAGGCCGCGGGACCCGTAATGCGCTTCTCTCTCTTGGTGAAAGGCAGTATCTCGAAATCATCGCGCCTGATCCCCAACAATCCCACGCTCCGGACAATTACGGCCTGAAAGAACTAACCGGGCCTGGCCTGGTCGGCTGGGCCGCTCACCCCGGCGACGTGTCCCAATTGGCCGCGCGTCTGCGCTCCGCAAACATCCCGTTCTATGGCCCGACCCCAGGCTCACGCAAACGACCCGACGGTCGGCTGCTGCAATGGCAAACCCTGAATCTCAAAGACAACCACTCCGGTCTCCTGCCATTTTTCATCGAATGGAGCCCGGGTACAATACACCCGTCCGTCGACGCGCCCATCGGCTGCAAGCTCGATCGCTTCGAGATTTCCACTTCAAACGACATCGAGTTCCAGCGCCTCAGCAGTTTGCTTAGCCTCGATGTCCGAATCGGACATGCCGAAAAGTCTGAACTCCACGCTCGCATCGCGGGCCCCAACGGCCGTGTCATGCAGCTGAACTCCTGATGAAACCGTATGGCGCGTTGACCGGCGAGAGCTGTGTCCGCGGCCTCTTTCATGTAGAGATCGCCTGGCGTAAGGGAAGGCCGATGCGCCGCGACAGGTCCTGAAAACGCGGGTTGGACCGCAAGCCGTCCATGCTGGGATCCAGGTGAAGATAAATGAGCCAGTGGGAATGTTCTTCGTAGGATTTCTCCAGGTATTCAATCGCGCGATCGTCTTCTCCCAAGCCGACGTGGATGCCAGCGAAGAAGTAAGGTGCAACATACTTTTGCTTTGCCAGGTTTGTCAGATCATCGAGGATCTGGATTGCTTGCTCTCTCCTACCTGCGGTAGCAAAGGTTTGCGCCAAGGCCGCGTTCATCAGAGGACTGCCGCCAGACAGCTTCACACCTTTCTCACCCTCCGCGATGGCCAGTTCATAACGACCCATTTTTGTGAGTAACAGGCCCAGAACCCAGTACGTGACTGGATAATTTGGGTCCAGTTCGACAGTTCTCCGGAGTTGTTCGAGGGCATCATCGTATCTACGGGCCATGTAGAAATCCCGTCCGATAGCGACGCTGATAATGAGGGATAACGGATCCAGCTCTTGGCTGTTTTTTATCCTCGCGATAGCTTCCACGTGGCGGCCCATAGTCATCAAATACTCGGCGTACCAATGACTGGCGGTCGGATGGGCGGGATTTAGTGCAAGGCTGCGTTCGAATTCCATCTGAGCCTCTTGCCACTGCCAATCGTGAAGCCACAGCACGGCTGCCCGTGGCGTGTGGGCTTCGCCCAGATTCGGGTCGAGCCGCAGGGCCTGCATCGCGGCCATTTTGCTTTTAGGGAACGCATCCTTCGGCGGCAGATAACTATTCCACCCCAGAAGCACGTACGAATCGGCCAGACCGGTGTATGCGAGAGCGTAGCTGGGATCCTTCTCGACAGCTTGCTGAAAGTATTCGACGGCCTTGTAGAATCCGTCTTCGGTCCACCTGTTCCAATGATGACGACCTTTCAGATAAAGCCGGTAAGCCTCGGCATCGTCCGTTTGGTGCCTGGTTAACCGTTTTTTTTCTGTCCGAGTGAGCTTTAACCGCAATTTTTCCGACATCTCGTTGGAAATTTCGTCTTGAATCGCAAATATATCGCCCGGCTTGCGATCGTATTGCGCGCCCCACAATTGAGACCCTGAGGCCACATCGACTAACTCGGTCCCAATGCGCAAAGATCCACCGCTCTGCATTATTCTTCCGGTGAGAACGGCGCGCACATTAAGTTCGCGACCGACGGCTTGAGGATCAATTCGCCGGCCCTTATAACGAAATACCGTGCTCTGGGCTATCACTCGCAGTTTGGGTACCGTCGCCAGAATGTTGATAAGACTACCCGCGATTCCGTCACTGAGGTATTCGTGCTCCGGGTCGCGACTAGCATTTTCGAAAGGCAAAACTGCAAGCGAGTCAATGATCTTAGAGACCCGATCTGGGCGGACGGCACCGGTGTGCGGCTTCGAATTTCGCGTTCTCTGTTTCCCGGGCGGGTGTAGACGGCTCGTGCTCGATATTAGGCCGGATTCTGCGTCTCCTTCCGCAGTTCTCCAACCGGAAACGGTTCCGGAATCAGTGTCTCGCTGCAGTTGTTGCAGATCGGTGTGTATGTCCGCTACGTGCTGATAGCGTTGCTCTCTATCCTTGTGAAGTGCCTTGCGAGTGATTTCTTCGAGTCTTGGCGGGATATCGGGATTGATATTTCGCGCGGGAACTGGGGACCGCATCAGCACGGCCTCAATAACCATCCCGCCTGTGGCGCCGCTAAACGCCTGGCGGCCCGTCGCCATTTCATACAGAACCAGGCCGAGCGAGAAGATATCCGTGCGTTGGTCCAGATTATCTCCGCGGACCTGCTCGGGTGACATGTAGGAAGGAGTGCCGCTGATGATGCCCACGATCGAAGTAGAACCCGGCAGTTCGCCACCGAGATCTACTTCCGCACTGGCAACGCCTTTGGGAACAAGTTTTGCGAGGCCAAAATCGAGTACCTTCGCCTGGCCGCGCTTGGTTACGAAAATATTCGCTGGTTTGATGTCGCGGTGGATTATTCCTTCGGCGTGGGCGGCATCCAAAGCCTCCGCTATCTGGATCCCGAGTTTCAGCAGTTCTTCTAGAGGAAGCGGTTTTCCATGGATGTGACTGCGCAGGGTTTCGCCGTCGATGAACTCCATGGCGATGAAACCTCGGCCGTCCTGTTCGCCGATGTCATAGATCGTACAAATGCCCGGATGATTTAGAGCGGATGCGGCTCGGGCCTCGCGGCGAAAACGGTCCAACGCTTGGGCGTCTTGCAGCCTGTTCTCTGGCAGGAATTTCAGTGCAACCGGGCGGTCCAAACGGATGTCGACGGCCTTGTAGACGATGCCCATTCCCCCAGCGCCTAGTTTTTCTATGACGCGAAAGTGGGAAATGATCTCGTCGATCATGGTGAGGCGGCTCTTGCGGAAGGGCGCGTCTACTTCACAAAGTGTTGCCGTTCAGTGCGGCATCTCCATCTGTTTTTTTTCGCTGCACGTTCAGAGGCTTTGAAGAAGCCAACATGTTGAGCGCTCGTACGCGTTCTCCATACATACGCAGGTGGGCTTGAGGTTTCAACAACACCGAGCAAACCAGCGCGCCGTAAGCGATGCCGCCTTGTGGCGAATATGTTGTAGCGCATCACGCGCTCGCAACACACTGGAACCCAAAGATTTGGAGTTTGCGCAGTGGCCAAGGCTCACCTGCAAAAATTGGAGTTGGCCGGGATTATACACCTGCATGGCCCGGTCCTGATTAATGCATAAATTGGAAAATGACCCGCCCCGGGATTGACGTGCTTGTCGGACTACCGCGCTCGCATGCTATACTTTAAAACCCGTCCCTTAGCGGTTTTGTGCTGTGGGTATGGGGTTTAATTTTGGGCCTTGCGCGCTTCGACGTACACAGCAAGAGCCTTGTGGCATTAGGGGGAAATATCGCAGAACGTACTTTCCGGCAGAGCGACCGCATTCGCGTTAACGAACGTATTCGGGCGCGCGAAATCCGGGTGATCGACGAAGAAGGCGGCCAGCTCGGCGTCATGCAGCCTTTCGAAGCCATAAAGATGGCCAAGGAAAAGGGCTTGGACCTGGTGGAAATTTCTCCCACCGCGGACCCGCCGGTTTGCAAGATCACCGATTACGGCAAGTATCTGTACCAGGCCAACAAGAAAGCGCACGAACAGCGCAAGAGCAGTCGCGGCTCGCAACTGAAAGAGGTAAAGTTTCGGCCTGCTACCGCCGAACACGATTATCAGGTTCGGAAGAATCAGATCATTCGCTTTCTGGGAGAAGGTCACAAGGTTCGCGCCATGATTTTTCATCGCGGCCGCGAAATGGCCCATCAGGAAGTGGGTCGCGCCAAAATGACCCGCTTGCTGGGGGAAATTGGCGATAACGGGCAAGTGGAAACCATGCCGCGCATGGAAGGAAATGTTCTGGTGGCGTTGTTGGCGCCCAAAAAAGGCGTTCCGGCGGGCAAGCCCGCGGGTCAGCCGGCGAACGCCCAGCAGTCGCAGTAGCGCAGAAAGCTTCAAGACAGCGCAAATAACAAAAGAATTAATTGCGAGAGGATTTAAGAAATGCCAAGGAATCGCTCCAAGCCCAAGATGAAGTTGAAGACTCACCGCGGCGCTAAGAAGCGCTTCAAGGTCACCGCTACGGGCAAAATTCTTCGCATGCATTCTGGCAAGCGCCACTTGCTGGGCACCAAGAAACCCGGCCGGATGCGCAAGTTGAAGAAGCTCACGCTGGTGAACGCCGCCGACAAGGCCAACGTGAAGCTGTTGCTTCCGTACGCTTAGACTGAATTTTTGGCAAAGACTTTCAGCTTCAAATCATCGAAGCTGATGCAGTAGCAGCAAAAAGTCGAGCGCAAGCTCGCGCCGTTTGGCTGAAAAGCGAAATGGCATCGCGCCAGGCAGCGCTTCACGGGTGCCTGCCGGCCGATAACGAGCCGCCTTCATTGTTCGCCTCACGGTGAGCACGCGCGGTTCAGCAGTTCTACCGGAGACAAACCCGTTGCCGTACGCGTGTTTCTATGCGTTTGCGCAACCCGTTGTCTCCCACTTTATTAAGGAGAAACCCAGATGGCACGCGTAAAACGTGGCACTAAGCGCCGTGCGCGGCGAAAGAAGTATCTCAAGCGCACAAAAGGTTTTTTTCTCACTAAGAGCAAGTTGTACCAATCCGCGCAGGAAGCCGCGAATCGCGCCGACCGTTATGCATTCCGCGATCGCCGCGTAAAAAAACGGCAGTATCGCCGTCTGTGGATTCAGCGCATCGGCGCCGCAGCTCGATTGAACGGTATCACTTACGGGCAGCTGATTCATGGGCTGAAAGCGGCGGGTGTAGATCTTGACCGCAAAATTCTGGCTGATATCGCGGTGAAAGATGCGGCTGCATTCAAGTTGCTGGCAGAACAAGCTAGAGCAGCTGCGCCACCTCAAAAGAAAAAGAAAGCCGCCTAGCAGTTTTCTTTTTGCCGCGACATGAGTGGCATCGTAGACCTGAAGACCCAGGTTCATACCGCAACTGCGAACCTGGGGCACCCTGTCCGGATATTTTTTATCAGACAGACAGATGATCGTTGGTTAGAAATTCACGGGCGGATTGAGCCGATCCGGTGACTTCCATTAATTCATGAATGCTGCCGAAAACATCACCGCGAAAAAGCTCGCTGAGCTCGGCGTCACGGAACCGGATCAGGTCGCGCCGCTGTTCGCGCAAGTGCGCGCGCGATTTGACGACGAATCCACTCGCGTTCACGGCGAGGAGTCGTGGAAGCTTTTTCGCGATGCGTGGTTAGGACGAAAGTCCGGCGTTCTTACGCAAATTACAGACAATTGGCTGAAACCGGCCGGGCCGGTGCTGAAACCGGCCGTAGGCGCGGCGCTAAACCAGTTGCGTGCCCACGTTGAGCCAAAGATTGAAGCGTTGCACGCTTCGATTGATTCCGGTGGCGACGCGGCCGCCAGCCCGCGCGATCGTGTGGATCTTTCGCTTCCCGGCATTATCCGGCCGGTTGGGTCGCGGCATTTAATTCGTCAGGTCTTTCAGGAAATCGAAGACATTTTCTTTTCGATTGGATTTTCCGTGGCCGAGGGCCCGGAGATCGAAACGCCTTACTACAATTTTGAGGCACTCAACATTCCAGAATTCCATCCGGTGCGCGATGACATGGACACGTTCTATATTGACGTTCCGTCGGTGGCGGGCAAGCAATCCACATCAAGTCTGCTTTTGCGTACGCACACGTCTCCCGTGCAAATCCGCACCATGGAAAAAACCAAGCCGCCAGTGCGCGTAATCGTGCCGGGCAAGGTGTATCGCCGCGACAATCCCGATGCCACACATTCCTTCATGTTTCATCAGATAGAAGGTCTGGCCGTTGATTCGGATATCACGTTCTGCGATTTCACCGGCACCATCGAATATTTCGTGAAGCAGTTTTTTGGATCCGGGGTGAAAACGCGTTTTCGCCCCAGCTATTTTCCGTTTACCGAACCGTCCGTGGAATTCGACGCTTCTTGCATTTTTTGCAATGGCACCGGTTCGAATTCTTCCGGCACGACATGTTCGAAGTGCAAGGGGTCAGGCTGGATAGAGCTTTTTGGTGCGGGCATGGTCGATCCTGCGGTCTACGGCTTCGTGAACTACGATCCCAAGAGAGTGAGCGGCTTCGCCTTCGGCATTGGCATCGACAGGCTGGCCATGCTGAAGTACGGCATCGATGACATTCAAATATTTTTTCAGAACGACGTCCGCTTCTTGCGGCAATTTCCGTGAATGAGGCTCCTCGCGCTGTGAGTTTTGCTGATGCTAAAAATCGCTTTTCGAATCGCGTAGCCGATTACTTGCGTTATCGTCCGCATTATCCCGATGGCGTGCTCGATTTTCTGCGCTCGCAAAGTCATCTATCGCCTGAGCACACCGTTGCCGACATCGGCTCCGGCACGGGATTTCTGGCCGAGCTGTTTTTGAAAAACGGCAATCAGGTGTTCGGCGTGGAGCCCAACCAGGAAATGCGTGAGGCCGGCGAAGAATATCTTGCGGCTTATCCACGGTTCGCCAGCATAAACGGATCAGCCGAAGCTACGACGCTCCCAGATTCCTGCGCTGACTTCGTCACCGTGGGCCAAGCCTTCCATTGGTTCAAACCGGAACCTACGCGTCGTGAATTTGCGCGTATCCTGCGCCCGGATGGCTGGATCGCGATCGTGTGGAACGACCGCACGCTGTCGCGAACCGGCTTTGCGGTGAGTTATGAAGAGCTGTTGGTACGCTTTGGAACGGATTACTCACGTGTCAGAGATTCTTATCCGCAAAAAAAAGACATCCGCGAGTTTTTCGGGCATGAACAGTTTTTGACGCACGAGCTTCCCAATTTTCAATATTTTGATCTCGAATCATTGCGCGGCCGGCTGCGCAGCAGCTCGTACGTTCCAACGGAGGGCGATCCGAATTTCGCGCCCATGATGGCCGCGCTCGATGCACTGTTCGCCGCGCACCAGCAAGATGGCCGCGTTCTGATGGAATTTTCGACGTGGATTTACGTGGCACGGTTAGAAGGCTGAGAAAACGGTGAGGAGACTGCTGATTGTCGGCTTAGAAGTACCTAACTTTGACTGTATCCCTTGGTCGAAATGATCTGTTACGAGCCTGCTTGACTACCAGGGCTTGCTGCTCGATTGCAGAAAAACCAGTGAACTTCCGGATCAGTATTCAATTATGCAAACGCTGAACGCCCTTGTAAGCCACGGTCACTCTGCTTACCTAATTCTGCCGGAAGCGGCCAGTCTAAGCACGTTTAGAAATCCTGTGGCCTGGGTACCAAATGCACAGCTTTTCGCGAGGGCGGCTTCCGGACAGACACTGAAACTTCAATTAGCGGACTTTTTCGAGAATTACATAAAAGTGATGCTTGGTCATGAGATTTATTTTGAATTGCAAGCGCCAGCGGGCCGACCTACAAACTTAACACCCGGAATAGTTAATAATGTCTCGCAAGCAATTTGTGGCCGAATTAGTTCTATTTACTTGCTTCATCCGCCAGCCAAGAAATTTGAACAGAAAGCGCTAAAGGTACTGATTGAGCATTTCAAACCCGATCCCCTATCTACACCTAGCGTAAACAAGCCAAATTGGGTCGATCAGGAGGTGTTAGGAATTCCTGGTGTGGCTGAGATTCAGGTAAGCCGTACCTCAATCCTAGAGCAAATAGACAAAAAAAACGAAGAATTGAAGATCGCGGATCAAAAGCTCGAAGTTATTTCAGGTTGGGCCGACCTCCTGTGGATGGAGGGAATACCACTTCAAAACAAGGTTCAGGACGCTCTAAATCTTCTCGGCGTACCAGCTACTTCGGAGGATCCCTCCGGTCACACCGGCGATCTTGTCGCGAATGAGGCTGGAATCCATTTTGTATTCGAAGTGACCGGCTCGAATGGGACAATAGGTATCGAAAAAGGTCGACAGCTTATGCAGTGGGTCGCAGACGCTCCAGACCCAGTTGGTTCAAAAGGTGTGTTGGTTGCCAGCCCGTTTAGAAACGAACCTCCGCCGAAGCGGCCGCCCACCGAGAAGAGAATTTTTGTACGCGAGCTGGAAGCGTTAGCAGAAAAATACCATCTGGCGTTACTCGATATTCGTGAGCTATATCGCCTCATCTGTCTGCACCTGTCCGGGAACTCCGTTTCTAAGCCTATTGTGCTTGAGGGGCTTCAGACGGACGGGGTCGTGAGGTTTAACATCTAGATGAAAGTGCTTTACGTTTGGCTGCAGGATTTTGTGGCGGTCAGTGCGTCGCCGGAGGAACTGGCTTCGCGCCTCGCACTTTCCGGAACGAACATCGGCGGAATCGAAAATGGCCCGCACGGGGCGGTGATCGATGCCGAAGTCACGTCCAATCGCCCCGATTGTCTGAGCCATTACGGTATCGCGCGCGAAGTTGGCGCAATTTACAAATTGCCGCTGAAACAAGTTTCGCCCAAGCCGACCGAATCCGCTGCCAAAACCACCGAAGCGATCAAAGTGGAAATCCGCTCGCCGGAATTATGCGGACGGTTTACGGCCCGGGTAATCCGCGGCGTAAAAATTCAGCCTTCTCCAGCATGGCTCAAAAACAGGCTCGAGGCTTGCGGCGTCGCCAGCATCAACAACGTGGTGGACATTTCCAATTACGTGATGCTCGAGCTTGGTCACCCACTGCACACTTTCGACTACGATAAAATACGCGATCACTCTATCGTTGTGCGCGGCGCGAATCCTCGTGCTTCCGGCACCCCCAACGCCACAGGCGAGAAAATCAAAACTCTCGATGGCATCGAACGTCTACTCGATCCCGGCACCTGCGTAATCTGCGATGGCGACGGCTCGCGCATCGTGGGCATTGGCGGCGTTATGGGCGGCGCCGAAACCGAAATTTCCTTTTCCACCAAAAATGTTTTGATTGAATGCGCCTGGTTCGATCCCATTGCCATTCGTCGGGCCACTCGGTCGCTTAAGCTCCACACCGAGGCTTCGACGCGCTTTGCTCGCGGCGCCGATCCTGAAATGGCCGAGCTGGCTTCGCGCCGATGCGCCGAATTGATTTTGCAGCTAGCGGGCGGCGAATTACTCGCCGGTGTCGCGGATGTCTATCCTGGGAAGCACGCGCCCAAAAAAATTCAGGTCACCCGCGCCGAACTTCTTCGCGTCATGGGCGCTGACGTTCCCGACAAAGAAGTCGAATCCATTCTCGGCGCGTTAGGCTTTGCTCCCGTGCGCGTTGATCAAAATCGCGGCGCAGCTGGCTCGATTCTCGCAGCATGGGAATGCACGCAACCTTCCTGGCGCGCAGAAGTTTCACGTGAGATTGATTTGATCGAGGAAATTGTTCGCATCTACGGGCTCGATAAATTTCCGCCCCGCTTGCCGGCCTCGCGACAAGGTGCGGCGCGCTTGCCGCATTACGAAGCCGAAATGCGCCTCCGCGAACGGCTGATCGGCTTAGGCTATCGCGAAATTGTCACCATTCCACACGTCGCTGAAGAACGCGATGCGCTTTTCCGGCCCGCTGATGTCGCTCCCACGCGGCTCGCCAATCCGCTCTCCGAGGAAGCCGGCGTGTTGCGTTCTACTGGCACGGTCACGATGGCCGGTGCGCTCGAATGGAATCTAAATCATGGCCAACGCAACGCGCGGCTGTTCGAAATTGGCCATCACTATCGTTTGAATGGTAGTAAACCTATTGAAACGCGCGTGCTTACCCTGGGCGCAACCGGGACCGCCCGCGACAAAAACCTATACGAGGTTGCTCGTGACTTTTCTTTCGCAGATTTAAAGGGCGACCTCGACAATCTTGGCTCGCTCTCGGGCGGCTTGCGCTGGGAAGAAAGCGCTATCGAATATCTGAATCCAGCCCGTCGTGGCGCGCTTTTTTTGAAGGCCGAAGCGCTCGGCGTTGCGGGGCAACTATCTCGCCGTGTTGCGGAACGCCTCAAATTTCGCCAGGACGTTTTTCTTGGCGAAATGGATCTTGGCCCCTTTTATTGCGCTTTCTATGGAGTAAAAAATTCGCGCCGGTATCAGCCCATACCGCGGTTTCCTACCGTCGAGCGCGACTTTTCCCTGGTGCTTTCTGACGGTACGCACTTTTCGGACGCTGTCAAAGCCATTTCGTCGCTGAACATTCCAGAAATTGTTTCCGTCGAAGCCGCCGATCTATTCCGGGGTAAAAATATTCCCGCGGGAAAATATTCGCTTCTGGTTAAAATTGCGCTGCAGCCGCGTTCGGCGACTCTGACGGACGCGCAAATCGGCGACATCTCCGCGCGGATCGTGGCCACACTGGAAAAAGAACTCGGAGCACAGTTGCGCACTGTATAAACCCGGAATAGATGCCTCCGGACCCGCAAACTTTCTGCCCACAGCTATCACTTTTTCAACAACCGACGGCACCACACAGCCGATGACTGTGCTATCTTGGCCCCAGTCACTCCATAGAAACGAGTTTCATACGCGTGTCAGTAAAAGCACAAATTTTCGGTCAAACATATACGATTAGCGGAGAACTTGACGAGGACTACGTCTTGAAATTGGCGCGCTTCGTGGACGAGAAAATGCGCGCCGTGGCGAATGCTACCGCGACGGTAGACACCCAAAAAGTTGCGGTGCTCGCCGCCCTGGCCATCGCCGATGAACTGCACAGCGCGCAACGCGATCTAGGCTACCGCGAAGACGTTTTGCGGGAACAAGCGGAGCGGTGCCTGGTGCTCGTCGAACGCGCGCTGAAACAATCCGCGTAACAAATCAAACGAAGTAATTCAACCCACATTACTGCGACCAGAAAGTCGGCGTACGATCCCAGCGATGTTTCCGCAACTCGGCCTGCAACTCAGCAGGCAACGGCCCGCGAGTGCTCGCGCCTAAATTGGTCTCGACGTTACGACGTTTGCGCATGCCCGGAATAATCGTGCTGACGTCCGGATTATTCAAAATAAAGCGCAGCGCCATCTCCGCCATGGTCATGTCGCCAGGCACTAAGGGTTTCAGCGCGTCTGCGTGTTCCACGCTGCTCTTCAGATTTTCCGCCACGAAATAAGTGGTACGCCAATCACCCTGGGGCCACTTGCTTTCACGGGTAAGTGTTCCGGTGAGCGTGCCTTCGTCGAACGGCACGCGAGCAATCACTGCCACATTTTTCTCGCGGCACGCGGGAAATAATTCGTCTTCGGGATTCTGATCGAAAATATTGTAGATAACCTGGACCGCATCGATCAGCCCCGATTTCACCGCCCGGATCCCATTCCAGGGTTCCCAGCGATTGATGCTGATTCCCACCGCGCGCACATCGTTACCGGTGCGCAGCTTTTCGATAGCTTTCAATAAGCGATCGTCGTCCATCCAGTGATCTTCCCAGGAGTGAAACTGAATTAGATCCAGCTTGCTGACGCCAATATTTTCGAGGCTTTTGTGCACATACTCTTCGATGTACTGCGGCGGATACGATTCGTCCACAGAAAATCCCCGTTGGCTTGGCCATCGACGATTCTTGGGGGGTATCTTGGTGGCCGCGTAAAGGGTTTTCCGCGGATTGGCGCGAATAATTTTCCCCAGCAAGGTCTCGCTGTGTCCATCGCCATAGGCCCACGCGGTATCAAAAAAATTGCAGCCCAGATCCACGGCGTGTTGCAGAGACTCCAGCGATTGCTGATCTTCAGAGCCGGTCCAGCCGGCCATGCCCCACATTCCGTAACCAATCTCACTGACATTCCAACCTGTACGTCCAAATCGCCGATAATTCATTAAAAGTCCTTTCCAACCGAAGCCGGTTCCATTATAGCTATCAAGCCTTTCCGCACCGGAGTCGTTGTGTATTTCTTTGGCTCTGGCGCAGGTCGGGTGTACAGAGTCGGTAGAAATAAAACGGGAGTATTCATGAGCAAAATAAATCTCCGGGTGGCCGTAATTTGCTTCGCAGTGCTCGCCGCCATCGTTGGCGTTTGTGCGCGGATTGAGGGACCTGGCCGCAGCGCAGCCGCTGCGTCCCATGTCCGAGCATCGGATTACGACATCGTGATCGCTAACGGCCGGGTGATGGACCCTGAGTCCGGTTTGGATGCGGTGCGCAATGTGGGGGTCAGCGGAGGAAAAATTCGAGCAGTCTCCGTCGAAACACTAAAAGGAACGACTGTTGTTGATGCAAAAGGTTTGGTCGTCGCGCCAGGCTTCATCGATTTGCACGAGCATGCCCAGGAGCCACGGAATTACCAGTTTCAGGCTCACGACGGCGTGACCACTTCTCTCGAACTCGAAGTCGGCACGGACGACGTGGACGCCTGGTATGCCAAGCGTGAAGGCAAGAGTCTCATCAACTATGGCGTAAGCGCGGGCCACATTCCAGTGCGCATGAAAGTGATGCACGACCCGGGAAATTTTCTGCCCACCGGGGATGCCGCCCATCGGGAAGCGACTCCGCAAGAGCTGGAAGAAATAAAAAATCAAATTCGCCACGGTCTGCAAAGTGGCGCGCTGGCCGTGGGCATGGGCATCAACTACACCGCGGGAGCATCGCACGATGAAATTGTGGACGTATTTCGCGTGGCAGCAGCGGAAAAGGTCAGCGTGCACGTGCATCTTCGTCACGCAGGCTTGAAAGAACCCACCACCGGATTAGTCGGAATCGAGGAAGTCATCGCCGCTGCAGCTGCAACCGGCGCCCCTTTGCACGTAGTGCACATCACCAGCATGGGCTTGAAAAATACGCCGCAGCTAATTGCCATGGTAAGAGGCGCACAAAATAGCGGTCTCGACGTGACGACCGAGTGCTATCCCTACACTGCCGGCAGCACCAATCTCGACTCCGCGATTTTCGATCCGGGCTGGCAGGAGCGGCAAGGCATCACCTACAAAGACATTCAGTGGAGTAAAACCGGCGAGCGCTTGACCGCCGAGACTTTTGAAAAATATCGCAAGGAAAGCGGCTTGGTGGTTATCTTTTCTATTCCCGAAGCCGCTGTTCGCACCGCCATCGCGGATCCCATCGTTATGATTGCCAGCGATGGCGTCCCGGTCACCGGCTCAAAGGTTCATCCCCGGGGACAAGGCACGTTCTCTCGTGTGTTGGGTCACTACGTTCGCGAGGAAAAAACTCTCGACCTGATGACCGCGCTGCGCAAGATGACGCTCATGCCGGCGCAACGGCTGCAAAAACGGGCGCCCATTTTTAGAGACAAAGGTCGCATCCGCGAAGGCGCTGACGCGGATATCACTGTTTTTGATCCACAACGCATCATCGACAAAGCCACTTTCGAAAATCCACTCCAATACTCGGCCGGAATTCAGTTCGTCCTGGTGAATGGCACTCCCGTACTCTCAAACGGCGAACTAGTAGAAGGTGTCTTTCCCGGGCGCCCCGCACGCGCACCAAAATCTAAGTAACAGAACGCTAGCGTTTTCGTCATGTACTTGTCGCTCGCAATCGCACGGGAGTATGCTTCCTGCTCTCTACAAAAGTGAAAGGGGAAACAATGAACTGCGTACGATTCGTTTTACTAGCCTCGATTGCTCTGTCTATGGTAACCACGACCAGAGCTCAGAAAGACGAAACTAAGCCGCTGACCACCACTAACGCGCCGCAGGCCAGCACGGCCCCGGTCGCAAATCCGGTCAGCTCCTTCGTGAAACAGCAACTGACGCGCTTCAACAAAAATATGGTCGCCGCTGCCGAAGCCATGCCGGCAGAAAAATATAACTTCAAACCCACGCCCGAGATGAATACCTTTGGCCATCTCACAATTCACATCGCGGAAGGCAACAACGCGCTGTGTTCTCAGATTTCCGGCACTCCGGCACCCACGTCAGAGAAACTTGCTGAGAGCGATCCCAAAGACAAGCTGGTAGCGGGACTCAAAGCTTCGTTCGATTTCTGCGCCACCGCGCTCGCCAATGTAGACGATTCCAAACTCAGTGAGCCTATGGTGCTGTTCGGCAGAGTCCCTTCTTCACGCGCAGGCGCACTGATTGCATTGGGCATGGGCTTCGCGGATCACTACGGCCAAGAGGCCATTTATCTGCGTTTAAGCGGAATCCTTCCGCCCACGGCCCAACCGAAAAAGTGAACGTCCAAGATTAAAAAAAGGCCCGACGCGCCGATGTGGCGAGCCGGGCCTTTTTTCAGGTAAATGCGTGAAGCGCTTAAAAGTGGAAGCCGACCTCCGCGGTTAGGGCGCGTGGAGTCACGTAATGCGTGCCGCTGAAGGTGGAAAGGAAATTATAGAGCGCGGTCTTGTTTGCCAAATTGATGGCGGTGAACCGCAAGCTCCACTTGTAACGGTCGCCGTGGAAAAGATTGTCGTGCCCTATGCTCGCATCGAAAAGGCTGCGTGGCGAGACGCGTTGCGGATTGTGATCGTCATTCTCTTTTCCCGGAGCGGGAACCTTGAGAAATATGGAACCGAGGCCCGCTGCATCGCAGGTGGCGAGCGCCGGTCCGATGGGACTAGGAGCAGCCAGCTTGCCATCGCAGGTGAGCCCGGATTGAAACTCCTGGTCAGCGGTGAGGGGCAGCCCAGTGATGCCGTTTACGAGGGCCACTTGGCCAGGGGCGATAGTGGTATTGGCTCCCCCATCAGCGACAGGCGTGGCAGCCGCGCACGTTGCCGTGGCCGCGAAGCACGGTAGTGCGCCAGCCACTAAGCCGCTGTCATATCGCCAGTTGAAGCCGAACCACGGCCCGCGTTTCCACGGCTGATACTGCAAATGGGTCGTCTGGTTGAAAAGTTCGTCATGATCGATGCGGAAGACGCTGTTCCCTACGGGAATAATTGGTATTCCTGCAACTTGCGGCAGGAAGAAGCGCGCGGCTACGCCGGACATCGAGACGAGTGCGGTGAAGCCGTGGTAATCCGGAACGCTGACGCGGATCGCGTATCCGGGAATTTTGTTTCTCTGCCACTCAATCGGGAAAGTAAGCGGAGTGGCACCCACAACACCAAAGTCAAATCCGTTGTGGGTGTACTTCCAGATATACTCGGCGTCGATTACCAGGTATTTCTTGAAGGCTTGTTGGAAACCGGCGTGGAATTCATTACGGAAGCCCGGGGCAATCGCCCCCAGGTTACATGGCAGGTTGGGCGGCGGTGCAATGAAACGGATAACCGTGTCGCTGCAGCCGGTGCTCCCGATGACCAGATTTTCGTTGAACGGAGTTTCCAGCGTGCGCGCGTAGGAAAGTCGAAGCACGGTATTGGTGGGCTTAAAGTTGTAGGCGATACCAAGTCGTGGCTCCGCTTGAGTGGCGTGACTAAGTCCCCGGTAAAGGTCACCGCGAATACCTACGTTGAATGACCAATTCCCCTTGGTAATGGTGTCCTGAGCGTACATTCCGATTTCCTTCACGTCGGTATGCCCGTGGAAAGAGGCTAACCCTCCTCCGCGAGTCAGATCGAAGGGCGCAAGAATGGTGCACGGAGCTGCGATGGGATTACCGGTGGGACCGAGGCAGGTCGTACCCGGAATGGCATTGCCGTTGGCGTCCAGGAGATTGAACAGGCTCAGGTAGGTAGGATCAACAATTCCGATCTTGTCATTTTCTGTGAGGAAAGTGTGTTCAAACGTTATGCCGACCTTGATGTTGTTAGCACCCTTTACGTAAGACAGGTCCGATCTCACACCCACATTGGTGAGAGTGCGGTTCTGGCTGAATGTCTGGGCTTGCAGGTCCGGAGCCAAATCGTTAAACGGATCGCTGCTCGGATAGTAGTTGAACTGATCTTTGCGCACGAAGGCACCTGCCGTCAGTACAGCCGTCGAGCCGATAAGACGTGTCCAGGTTGGGGCAATGTTGTACGTTCCAATCTTCGATCGTTGATCTGAAGGTCCAAGAGGCGCGCCAGTGACCGGATTGAGTAGAGTGGTGCCCGTGGGATCGCAGGTGAATCCCAAGGCGGCCAGGCCTCCGGCGTTGCATGGATGATACTGCTGGTCGAACGAGTTGGGCGTTTGAAACCAGGAACGCGAGTAGCCGAAGTTCAAGTGGATAGCGTCTGCTTGCGTGATTTGATAGTCGACGCGATCGAAGGCGTTTTCTTCATTGCCTTTGGCATGCATCACGCCGAATTCCGGCGGATCGAGGAATCGGCCGGTGTTCAGGCCGTTTACGGCGATGAAGTTTCCCCACTTCTGATTGCCATAAGCGAGATCAAAGGCTCCCGTCGAAGAGCCAAAGGAGCCGTAAGAGGTGGAGACGCTGCCGTGTGGGGTAGTAACACCCAGACCAGAGCGAGTCGTAACTTTGATAACTAAGCTGGTCTTTCCGCCAAACTCCGCCGGTGGGGCGCCGGAAATAACTTCAAGGGATTGTATGGAATCGGACGGGACCTGGTTTGAGAAGACTTTACTCTGTTGGTCTGTAATCGGCTGGCCGTCGACGGAGAACGAGTTTGAGGCATGATCGCCCAACCCGTGGAAGAGCCCATTCGAATCGGCAGCCACGCCCGGTGTCACGAGGGTCACGAGCGAACTAACTGCCGAAGAGGGGCTTTCTAGCGGGAGCTTTTCGAAGAGGTTGCGGTCCACATCGGTGTGAAAAGTGGATTCATTTTCCACCAGGTCGCCGCCGGTTGCTTCGACAGTGACGCTGGTGGCCGCTGCTGAGCCAAGCTTCATAGCGACTTGGATCGTCACTGGCACTGTGGAACGCACATCCACGTCTTGGGTGTATGAATCGAAACCCTCAGCGGAAGCCACCAGGTGATAGGAGTTGAATGGCACGTTGCTGAAACGAAACGCACCATCGCCTCCTGTTGTGGCCTCTCGCCGGTAACCGCTAACTGGATATGAAATCTCAACCTTGGCGTTCGGCACTGCCGCCCCGGAAGGGTCCTTTACCACGCCCTCAATCGAACCCGAATTTCCAAGCTGAGCTCGGCTGGGAGTTACGCAAATCAATAAACCCAAACTCAAAACGAAAAATACAAACCTTCTGACCATCATTCGATTTCTCCTCTGCCTCCAGGGTGGGGCGATGTGCTTTGTAGGTTGGCCGACTGAAAATATAGCGGTGCGCCGCTGCCTTAGCGGCAGAGCAGCGCGACGGGAGCCTTCGACTTAATTAGGAAGCGATTTACGCAGCAGGAGGCGCGCGGGAAGGAGAATCGTGAGTGAATAAATCTTTGTGAAACTGTACGGCAATTTCATCGACGCAACCACTTGGAAAAAGAGGCGCGGCTAATAACAGCGCATTGACGCTCGGCGCCGTGCCCATGTGCGCGGCGTGGCAAACTCGGCAGGCCGCCTCGTTTTGCCCGCTTTCGTGGTCGTGAATCACGACCTGTATCAGGAAGACGACGATGCAGCAGGCAATCGCCAGCGCCAAAGTTCTGGCAAAGTAATTTCCGAATTTTGAGGTGTGCCGCATGCTTTTAAACTTGGATGCTCATTCTGGCCGCTGGTCGCAATAAATCGCAGCTAAACTTCATGACGCGACGACATTGCTTCCTCAAGGATCCGTGCGTGTCGTCCATAATGCAGAATCAGGTGCAAGAAAAACGTGTGTCAAAACTCCGCCAAAGGTGACCACAATCGTCCCGCCCGTTGGGGTATCAATCTTAACACTCAAGATGACGCCTAACGCCGATACCAGTGTACCCATTTTCGTACATTACATACATTACCGAACCTTGTGACCGGCGGCCAGGTAGGTCCTAGCTTCCTTTAGTTCGGGCCGGTCAGCCGCGGGGTCAGCGATCTTCAACAATTGCGAGTAGTAATCTCGCGCCGAGTGCGTATCGCCCGCAGCTAGGCCGGCTTGCGCGGCACCCAGCAAAGCGTCAAACCGGTTGGGCGCCTCCACTAAGACCGTCTTATAAGCCTTCATGGCCTCGCTTGGCTTCTTTAATTCCAATAGCAAATCGCCTAACATCTCGCGCGCCGGCATAGTGACGGAGTCCAGTCCTTTTGCATCCTCGCGGTCCGCCGCGGCGCGCAACAATTCTATGGCCTTTGACGAATCGCCTTGAGCATAGGTTAGCCAGGCCTCCGCTTCGCGAAGATCGGCAGCCTTCTCCGCGGAAACGTCATAGCCGGTGGCCTTGCTCTCGCCTTCGCGATGCGCCACTACTTCTATTAATTTATCCACGTCGGTTTTCGCGGAGGCCACATCTCCGCTGCGCGCGGCTCCAATCGCTCGCGCCCAGTAAATAGCGTCCTGCGAGTTTCGCCGCTCGGGGATAGCCAGGTCGGCAGCTTCTTTCCACTGATGTAGCTCGATGGCATTCCGTGCGTCCACCGCAGCCCGGTGACCTGATTTTTCTCCTTCGCCGGAACCGGGCACGTTCATCTCTTCCGCCGACAGCGCGCGCGCCTTGCCCTCCTGTCCGCTTTGCAGATACGCGTAATCCAGAAAGTCCATCGCATGCGTCTGATAGTGCGATTCGGATTGATGCATTTCTGTGGCGTGCGCTGCCGCCGCCGTCGCCGCGATGTTCGATGCGATCGATTCTTGCCACAACCCGAGCCGCGTAAAAATGTGCGACGGCATATGCAAAGCGTGGGAGGAATCCGGCGCGATCTTGGCGTAGGCGCGAGCGGCGGCCAGTCCTTCGCTCGCAAACTGCGGTTTGTCCGTGGCGTGAATCAGGTAATGCACTACGCCAGGATTGTCGGGATGCTGCTGAAAGAGCGGCTCGAGAATGGCAATCGCTTTTTTGCGATTAGCGGTGTCGTCCACGTCCTCATCCGCCAAAGCCACCAGCGACAAGGCGTAAAACGCGCTGGCCTCCACATCGCCCGGTGCGGCCGAGTGTAGTTGCGCTAAGGCTTGTGAGTAAGCGGTAGTCCGCTGCACATGAGAAAGGTCGGCGTCATCCCGATAAAACGCGGCCGCCGCGGCGATATAACCCTGTTCTCGCGGAGTAGGGGCGCTGAGTTTTTGCGCTTTTTCCACGTTCTCTAAACCTTCCTTGAGGGTGCGCCTTCCGGGAAAATCCCAAAGCTGGTGATAAAGGGCCATGGCTGCGCCCCAGTGCGCGATCGCACAATTTCCATCCCGGTCCGTGGCGGCTTTGAAAGCACTCTCGGACGCCATGTATTGAAACGAATGCAACAGCGCCACGCCTTTGAGTAATGCCGGTTGCGCTTCCGATTTGCAGCTATTAGGAAAATCAACGTGCCCAAGTTGCTCCGAGGTTGTTTCAGACGAGTCTTTAGCGGTGGCCAAGAAGCCGTTTGAGGGCAGTCCTAGACATAGTAATGCTGAAAGGAAAAGATTGACTGCGCTACGCATGCGAAACCCTCCGTAGGCGTTACAAGTGACGCGTCCGTTTACCGCGACAAGATTAGTATGATGTTAACTCAGCGATTTTAGCAGTTTGGAAGTCAATAGAATTCGGAAGCTCCGAAAAAAAGCCCCATGCCGCGCTCGCAACGGCTCCGCCCCTGACCTTCGACCTTGCCGCAGCCATGCTGTTAGAATACTTGCTGGAGCGGTTCTTCGAAGCAGGTGAGGGAGCGAAAGCTGTTTGAACCAATGACGAATCTCTGAGGCGCTGCGGACAGACAGCCTGTGTGCACGGCCTGTCCCGCTGGCTGGTCAACGCATCAGTTGGACGCAACGACCGGCGAGCGGGGCAGGAAAGCCTAACGGTTGGCTCGTGGTGCCCACCTAATTCAGAGGTTCACGGCCTAGCTCCCCACGGCCTAGCAGTCCGCTCTATTTTTTTGCCTGTGAGACGGCCGGGCTCCCACACTCTCGCTCAATAAACTCGGACAGTTAGCGCATAGCTCATCGTAGAAAATATCGTGTCGTTGATGCGTGCGTGGATGTGTACTACGATTTGGTCCCGGTATGACGAAAGCCGTGCAATCCGCGCCACAAATGGCAAGTTCTCCGCTTCGCGAAGTTGCACCGACTCAGGATGCGGGGTTTCTGTGGGATTTTTGGTATCCGGCGCTTCGCAGCTCGGAGATAAAAGGGAAAAACCTGGCCAAGGCCATGCTATTGGAAGTGCCATTGGCGTTGGGGCGCACGTCGCAGGGTCAGGCGTTCGCGATGCGGGATTCTTGCCCACACCGGGGAATCCCGTTGTCGTACGGAAGATTTGATGGGCAGGCGGTGGAATGCAGCTACCATGGCTGGAAATTTGACGCGTGCAGCGGGCGATGCCTGGAAATTCCGTCGCTTGCGAGCCAGGACAAATTACGCGTCGATCGGATTTTCGCGGGCCATTATCCGTGTACGGAACACGATGGATACGTCTGGGTATATATGACCGCGTCGGGGTCGCGGACGCCAGAAGATGTCCCCGAAGCGCCCCGGCTACCGGTGTTCAGCGAAAAATACAAGATCACCCGTTTGTCTTGCGACCTTCCATCGCACGTCGATCAGGGAATCATCGGGTTAATGGACCCGGCGCACGGTCCCTTCGTGCACCAATCGTGGTACTGGCGAAGCCGGCGAAGCATCCATGAAAAAGAAAAGCGCTTCGAGCCCATTCCCAATGGTTTTCGTATGAGCAGGCACGAGCCATCGTCCAACAGCGCGCCGTACAAATTGTTGCGATATTTTTCTGGTGAAGCCACGACGACGATGATCGATTTTGTCTTACCCAATATGCGGCTGGAAGAAATACGCAGCGGCCACTTATGGTTTTCCAGCCGGGCCACGGTAACTCCGGTGCGCCGGGACTTATGCCGCATCGATTTTGTGGCGGCGTGGAATCTGGTGGGGTGGATGCCGTTGGTCGTTCCGGTATTCCGCGCGTTCGCTAAAAAATTCCTGCGGCAGGATCAGGAAACCATGATCAAGCAGGCGGAAGGCCTGAAATACAATCCTCATTTAATGTTGATAGATGACGCGGATCGCCCGGCGAAATGGTATTTCGCGCTGAAAGCGAATTTGTTGGAGTCGCGCGCCACCGGTGCGACTATGGTGCATCCCATGCCGGGCCCAGTAACGCTGCACTGGCGCAGTTGACAACTTAGAGGAGACAACAACTCAGATTGGTCGAGCGATATTGGGGAAGTCCAGCCAGACTTTTATTCCGCAAAAATGCGCGCCCTCGGTGCAGATCGGCGTGGTCACTCCCGCACGAACATAACAAGGCGGCCCAACATAGCGCGCTAATTCGGGGTGTACTTCTCGCAATTGATCGAGTTCGTCCATGGAACACTGATAAATTTCTTCTTGAGCGTTAAAACAAGTTCGCATGGTCCATTTATGCAGTAGATGCAGCAGTGATCCAGTTTCAACTACGCGAATTGATTTCGCGTTGGGCAAAAGATATAGCGCCAATTCAAGGGGAACGCCGCGATCGAGCAATTGATTCTTGGCTTGCCAGGCGTCCTGCATGGCGCGTTCATAGACCTCGAGCGCTTGGCGATTCTGCGCCAGCAGTTTGGGAGTGATGAAGTCGGGCGCGCGAGTGTCCGTAAGAGTGAGCAGCGGCCGCGAGCCGGGAACCATTCTGTGGCGCTGGTCCTGACTATCGGCGGTGTGGCTGATTTTTTTCGCAAAGGTGTAATTCGCGTGTTGCAATGCACGCATCATGGGCGCGTGCACGCCAACATTTAATGTCTCGAGACGGTAGAGATTCCGAGCGGGGTTCAGAAGGCGGTCGATAGCCTCTGCGTCGGAACACTGCGCTTCGGTAAGCCCCACGACTGCGCGATAGGCTTGGGCAATTACGCGCGGCGCGTTGGCGGAATAATCGATGAGCTTGGAAGTTTTGCCGTGAAGACTGGAATCAAATTCGGGTTCGAATTTGCCGTCGGCGTTCACGGTTCCATTGCTCGGAGTTGTTGCGCCATTGAGGCCGCCATTTGCGCGATCGCTCCACTCCGGAACTTCTTCAAGTGGTTCGGTGCCAAAGCGATCGAAAAATTGCGCGTCCACTTCTCGCACGTGCGCGACCATGGCGCCAATCACGGCCCGCGCTTCGTTGGGTGTGTCGCATGCCGTAGTCATCCTCCATAGGCGATGAAGAACGATGCCGGATATGGTGTGCACCATGGTGGTAAAGGCCGCCACGGGGAGCACGTAACGCGCGACTTCTATGGCGCGTTTCTCGGCGGACCGCTCAATTTTGTCAGCACGCTTGGGATGCGACATCGGTCCGATATGCCAGATGCCGGACAAAATCGAGCGCGCATCTCCGACGAGCAGTGCTGACAATTCGCGGTAATAATCCCACGCACGCGCGATGGCCTGCTCGTAGATTTCCTTACTACCTTCGTCAAAAAATAAAGAAAGCGGTGGAACATATGCGTGGGCGCGATCGAGGCGAACATAGCGCTGGCTTTGTTGCTCTGAGTTATAGAAAGGCTGAGCGTGAAGAAATGACCACACAAACTGGCGGCTGACATTTTCGAGTCCAAATTCGAAATGGGCGTGTTGGTAGACGGTGTGATGGCCGCTGTAAAAAGTCCCTGCACCGATATTCAGCCGCTGCTTGTCGGTAACTTCTTCCGGGCCAATTAATTTCGAGGCGTAGCAGGTGCGTGCCGCGGCGATAGCGGAATCGTAGGGATGCGCAAAAGAATTTCGCAGGGTTACGCGCGGCGGAGCAGTCTCCACGAGTTCCCCCGAACGCGCTCGTTCAAACATGCGAGATTGATCAGCCACGATGGAACGTTATTCTACACGGACGGCTAACAGCACGCACACGAGCACACTTCGACCGTTAGCAAATAACCGCGGATCATTGCCATGCGTGTGGAAGTGAGAAGCGACTACTTCTTCGCGGCTCCGGCCTTGGCAGCGGCATCGGCGTATTTCTTCGTGAATCGCTCGACGCGCCCGGCGGTGTCGATAAGCTTCTGTTTGCCGGTGAAAAAGGGATGGCAACTCGAGCAAATTTCCACTCTTAACGTGTCGCCCTTTATGGTCGAACGCGTCGGGAAAGTGTGCCCGCAGGCGCAATGCACGGTGACAGCGTGGTAGTCGGGGTGAATTCCGGGTTTCATGGGTCTCCAATCCATCGCGTCCGGTCTGCACGGCGCTGTCGGATCCTGCCGCGTCGCTAGGTCGCGAGGCAGTAGCCATTATACGCGAGGCGTCAAATGGACGCCAATCGAGGCGGATTCAGCTGATTTGCAAGAAGCGATTTAGTTGACGAAGGTGCAACCGACGCGATAGCCCAGATTGGTGCGCTGTGACCAGACCGGCTTCAGATTTACGCGCACGGGGGGAAGAATCGGGACGTGCAGAACTGCGAGAATATTCTCCGTCAAACCCTCTGACGAATCGAGTTCGAGAGCTACTCCACCAAAGCCGAGGTCCAATACTTTAGCGCGACGCGCACCTTGCTCGCCAAGCACCGCATAGGCATTGGTGCCGGTCATGGAGACGCGTTCGGCCTTGCGCGGTGTTGTAAAAGTGCGCGGAGGCTTGGGAACAGAAGATAATTTTGAGCCTTCAGGCTGCCCCGGCGGAGTTGCCGATGGTGCTGCTTCCTCTTGTTTTTCCGGCGGGCGTTTAGTCTCAATGGAAATCGGAGGAGGCGCAGGAGTAGATGCCGGGCGCTCTGCCGCTGGGGGAGTTACCGGCGGTTGTGTTGGAGCAGACTCTACGGGGCCCGGCGCGGGACCGTCAGTGGGTCGTCCGCGGTGAGCATGCTTGCGTTGATACAAGCGCTCATCAGCAATGCGCACCAGTTCGTCGGCATTGTCGCCATCCTGAGGATAATTTGCGACGCCATAATCCATACCTACCGTGACATTGAGTTGCAGCGATTTCAGAGTGTCCGCAAATACGGTCTCAATACGGCGACTGAGCGCGTGCGACTGTGGCGCATCTGTTTGGGGCAAGATCAACGCGAATTCATCGCCGCCAATTCGAAAGGCGAAGTCCGATGTGCGCAACGCTTTCTTCAGGGTAGCAGCGGCCATGCGAAGAACTTCATCGCCTCGCGGGTGACCATGCTTGTCGTTCACTTCCTTGAAACGATGCATGTCCATCATGACCAAGCCGAGCGGCTGGTTATAGCGTTTTGCGCGGTTTAGTTCTCGTTCGAAAAATTCGTTAAAGACGCGACGATTGTAAAGCTCGGTCAACGAATCAGTGACCGCATTCAAGTTGAGCTTTTTTAATTCGTCATATTCGATGAGCACCGGAACGCGAAGCAGGCCCGCGGTGGAAAATACATCCATGAGCGCGGTCTTTAACGAAACGGTGCGATGTAACGCCTCGCTCAATTGGCGCCTGCGCGTAATTATTTCTTCCCAAAGTTGAAGGCACTGACTCTCGCGGAGATCGAGATGGGTAACGGCGCGTAGATAACGTTGGAGGAATTGTCCGCGAGCAGGCAGATCGAGAGTCTCAAGCGTATCGGTAAGCAACTCGAGATAGGAATCTTCCAACGACGAACGAGGGGGCGCTGGGACGCCGGGGCTGGGCATATCGGGTCTTAACCTAACCTTTGCCTGTCCCCGCGGGGGTGGGGTGAATCACTGGGCTGCTCTTCAAGGGAGCATGCCGGAGTCCAATCGAATTGGGATCAAAGCGAGACGCCCGTGCCACAGAAATCAGGAAAATGTTTCGCTATGCTATTACAAAAGCGCGGCATACGGCAAATGCACGTTGAATCTAGAAAATGGAAGCCTGATTAATGTTGCTGCAATGGCTTTGGATTAGGCTGAAAAGGGCAGAAATTTACTCAATTGCTCTGAGGAATTCCAATCCGAACAAACGCATGTCCCCAATGCTTTCCTGGCGCAAGACGCGGGCGACCATCGGCGGCGTCTCATTGGGCACAATCCCCGAGGAGGCCGGCGAAGGAGCGGGAATGGTCAAATGAACGACCTGGTCCCTACGGAGCTGATACGCGGACGTAATGCACGCTCCGGTGGCACTGATGTTTAACGTCTTGGTGAGTTCAATAAACTCCGCCCCGGAGCTATCCGTAGCACGCAAAAATACGGGGACCTGCAGGCGAAGACGCGATGACCGTCGGGTCGAAGATGAGTCCAAGCTTTGGTTTTCCTTGATCAGGTCGAATTCCACTTTCTCTCTCTTAGTACTAGGGACCTAGTACGGATACAAGCATCTTTAGTGCCACACAATGAGGCCGCAGCGTATCCTAACCTTCTGATATAAAGAGACTTAATATAGCTGCAGGAGGCCCCACCCCAATTAGGAGGAGTAGTCTTCTCGGCATATCCAGTTGGTTTCCGATAATGTGCAAATGGAACGCTTTTACCATTGACAGCCCGTAACCCCTTTGCCAGTATGAGCCAGCGCCTATGGGAAAACTTTTGCCACTTTACTGGTGAACCCGGATGGGATTGAAATGTCTGTAGATACGGGTACTTCTTCTGTAGCGGATGATCGGTCGGCACCTCAACGGCGCCCGATGTCGCCCGAGCGTTCGTCGGACACCCTACCAGTCAGCCTGGTTCATGGACTTTTAGACGCAGTAAATAGTTCACTTCTTGTAGCGGATCGTGATGGGCGAGTGCTGTTGCTAAACCAGCGAGCCCGCCAGTATCTGCTTTCGAAGGGCTTGGACCATCAGGAGTCGCTGAATCTTTTTAAGGATATTTTGAAGATCGGCGCGGGGCACATCTTTAAGTTGATTGAAAGCGGAGAACATCGCATGGAGCTGGATGTCGAGCTCTCTGATGTAAAGTCCCGTGCCCTGGTTAAGTGGATGCCCGATCCGGATTGGCTGGTGGTGCAACTGGAGCTTCCGACTAAGGAACAAAACGCCGCGGCGTCTGAAGCGGCAACGCAGCTTACCGTGCAGGAATTATTGCAGGAACGCGAGATCACATACCGCAACTTGCTTGCAGCGTACCTGAAACTTCAAGAGGTGAACCGACAGAAAACGGTGTTCCTGGCGTCCGCAGCGCATGAACTGAAAACGCCGCTGGCGGTGATTAAGGGCTATTACGATTTATTGCTCACCGGCTCGTTGGGCCGTCTCACCGATAAGCAGCAAGATATTCTCGAAGAATCGAAAGACAGCTGCGAGCGGCTAGTGCGGCTGGTGTCCATGTTTCTTAACTACTCCGCGTTGGAAAGCGGGAAGCTGGTTTTGCAACTTCGCGAAAACGATTTGCGCGATTGCCTGGATGAATTGGCAAAGCGTTGGTCGGAAGCATTTCAGCGCAAAGGTGTGAAACTGGACTCAAGTTTCGATCCTTCCATTCCGACTTTTCGATTTGATTATCAGAAGGTGCAACAAGCCGCGGCGAACTTGCTGGACAATTCGCTGAAACACACGCCTGCGGGCGGAAGCGTCACGCTGCGCGCGGGACCGCATTTTTGGGAGCGTCGTGTAGCTGGGGTGGCGCCCACTCACGAACGCCGGCGGTTCCGGCTGCCACGCCCCAACAGCGTGGAAGTCAGCGTAACGGACACCGGGCCGGGCATCGCCGCGGAGCATCACCAGGAAATATTTGAAGATTTCGTCAGAGTGGATCGCAACACCTCCGGGATGGGTCTGGGCTTGGCGATCGCCAAGCGGCTGATTCAGGCGCATCGCGGCAAAATCTGGGTCGAAAGCGAGCAACAAAAAGGCAGCACTTTTACATTTTTATTGCCTATGGACCCGAGCTAGTTAAAAGGATTTCGCGATTAGAAAGGTCAATATGTCCGCAAAAGAAGTTAAAGAAAAAATTCTGGTCATCGATGACGAGCCCAGCATTCGAAAGTATCTGCAGACGCTTCTGGAAGTGGACGGCTTTGATGTGGAAGCGGTCAGTTCCGGAAGAGAAGGCATCGAAAAAATCACCGCTGGAGAAAGGCCGGATTTCATTATTCTCGACGTGCTGATGCCGGAACTAAGCGGCATTGATACGCTCAAAGAACTGATGCAAATTGACCGCGGTTTGAACGTGATCATGTTGTCGTGTTCGAACGAAGTTGGCACGGTCGTGGAAGCCATACGTATCGGAGCGCATGATTATCTGACCAAGCCTTTTGAAAAGACCGAGCTGGATGCGGCGATGCTGAAATCGCGGCAGAAAAAACAACTGGTTACCGAAAATCTGGCACTACGCGATTACTGTGAACAAATCACCGAAGACATCAGTTTTCTGGCGGCCAGCCCGCAAATGGTGCGCATCCGCCAACAGATTTTGCAGATCGCTCCCGTGGACGTGCCGGTGTTCATTTGCGGAGAGAGCGGAGTTGGTAAAGAAGTAGTGGCGCGCATGATTCACTTACGCTCGAAGCGGCGCAGCCAGCCGTTCATCAAAGTGAATTGCGCGGCCTTGCCTGGAGAATTGCTGGAGTCCGAATTATTCGGTTTCGAGCAAGGGGCGTTTACGGGCGCGGTGCGCGCCAAGCCCGGCAAATTCGAAATGGCTAATAAAGGAACCATTTTCCTGGATGAAATCGCGGAAATGACCACCCATTTGCAGGCCAAGCTTCTGCACGTCCTGCAGGACCACCAATATTCCCGCCTCGGCGGCCGGCATCTGGTGGAGACCGATGTGCGAGTTCTGGCCGCTACTAACGTGGACGTTCAAGAGGCTATGAAGACTGGGCGGTTCCGCGAAGATCTCTACTACCGCTTGAACGTGCTTTCGATAAATGTGCCCCCGCTACGCGAGCGCACTTCGGAAATTCCTCTTTTGTTCCGTCACTTTCTGCAGAAGTACAGCGAGAAGTTCGGGAAGACGCCGCAAGGTCCTTCGAAGTATTTGCTGGATGCCGCCGTGAATTATCCTTGGCCGGGCAATCTGCGTGAACTCGAGAATTTCGTGAAGCGCTACGTGATTCTTGAGGATGACGAAGGCAGCTTGCGTGAACTGGTCGAGATGTCTTCCGCGAGGCAGCGTACTTCTCCGCGCGCGGAGCCTGCGGTGCACCGCGAGCCGCAAGGACTGAAGGCCCTGGTGCGTGGCCTGAAGGACGAAGCGGAAATGGAAGCCATTGCCGATGCGCTAGAGAAGACTCGCTGGTGCCGCAAGGACGCCGCGAAAATGTTGGGCATCAGTTACAAGGCGCTACTGTATAAAATGCGCCAGTTTAATCTGGATACGCCGCGGACCAGGCGGGCCAGTGTACCCGCGCCGGCAGCGGCGACTGAGGAACCTACGACCATCGGAATTGGGGGTCGGAACGAGTAGGCTCGCTTCCCAGTACGAGCCGTTTATCTTTAGAACAACCGTTCCGGCTGTCTGCGGTTACAGCGTGGCGGCGTCGCGCCCTTTACAGTAAGGTCACTCGTAGGGGGAGGCGCGCCCAGGTCACGAGGCCGCCGCGTTTACTGAGGATGCACGGAATGTCGGAACGCCGTAATGCCCGAAGATACGATTTATCGTTACCAGTAATGATTCGCATTCCCACTGAAGCCGCGGACGTACGGATGGCTGCCTCGCGGAAGGGCGAAACGCTCGACATCTCCACGCGGGGCGTGTATTTCATAGTGGAGCAGGATTTGCAGGCTGGCTCAGAACTGGATATTACTCTAACGCTGCCCACTGAGGTCACTCACGGCTCGGAAGTATATGTGAAAGCGGCGGGCCGAGTCGTACGCGTTGATCCCCGCTCAGAAGCACGCAATATGCGACTCGGCGTCGCTGCGGTGATTGAACGGTACGATATTGTTCGTGGTGAAGACTCTCTCAGTAATTAAGTCAGTCCTGCCAGGTTCAACCAGATCGCCTATTACACTCAATCAGCCATTGCAGCGAAGTTCAGGGGCAGCCTTGGCGGGTAATCTGCGAGAGCTTACTGATCGCCTCGCTGTTACCTTTTTTCGCGGCGGCTCTCAGTAACACCCGAGCCTGATCGCAATTCTTCGGCACTCCTCCACCAATCATATAGAGTTTTGCCAAAGTTACTTCGGCTGCAGTATTTCCCTTGCCCACGGCGGACCAAAGTGCGCGGACCTCGTCGGCAGGATCCTGCTTTCGCGTACTCGCGGCGACTGGTTCTTCAGAGGAAGGAGTCGGTCGTTCATCTCTAAATTGGTTTTCTGTTTTTGGCGGCGAGGGCACAGTTTTTTCGCGATCTTCTTGTGGCCGGACGGCTTCCGGTTTGTCATTGTTACTGGCCGCCGATTGCGATGGTGACGTTTTGTCACCGTTACTGGATGCGGCGTTGTCTTGCTTGGCCGCATTTGTCGTTGCGGGTTGCTGAACCTCTTCTTCGGGTTTGGAAGTATCAGGAACCTGTGCTTGAGAATTTTCCGACGGTGAAGATGACGGTGAGGATAATGTCTGTCCCAGGGAAATCAAGGAGCGGCCAATCGTTTCCCGGAAACTGTATAGCAGGACGGCCAACAACAGGAGGCATGCTACTCCTGCCGCGATAACAACACCGTTGCCCCGGGAGCTCGGCTCCGCCGGCAAACCGTCAGGATATTCCCAGTCAGTCAGAATGTGTGTTGACCTTGGTAACGGCGCGGTGCTGGTGTCGTGGGCCGAAGCCTGAGCAACATCGAATTGCCGCGTTCCACTGCCTAATGCTTGGCCAAAATTCATTCCAAACTCAGACCTTGGCTGGGTATCTGTCATCGGCTGCGGAGGTGCTGGTTGAGGTGATTCCGTCCTCAGACCGTGGTCGAGATTGATGGAGTTATCATTGCCGGCTTCAGCTGATGACGGTACGACCGGCGCGCTTAGTTGATTCAACCATTTCCTAAGGGCATGGAGAAATTCCGTCGATACATCGGTGAACTGCAGGCCTGCCACTCTGCCTTCGTCTTTGGTCCACTTAATCTCGCCGAACCCTTCTAGTTTCTGGGTGCCGTTAATAACGAAGGAGAAGGGGATACGCCCGCTGGGGCGTACCGAGGTTACGGCCCGAAAGGTGAATCCTTCTTCGGAGACCGTGAGCATCATGCCTCCGTTGTGGGCCTCAAGCTCGACATAGACCAACTGATCGAGCTTTATATTTGAAAATTGCGACTGCACAGATTTATCCATCATTATCTGGCGCCTGCCTATGAGTAGCAGTGGGGACCTCGATGCCGGGGACAACTCGACGGTTCGCTCTGAAAGGGCACCACTGGGAGACGCGAGTGGAAACGCCAGAGCGACGCCGGCCCAGGCAGGGTCTACAGTGTGCCATATCTAACTCCAGCAAGTGTAGTTCTGATTTAGAACCACCATACCGACCTCCCCGACGGTGGAAAACTGTTCTTTTATGAAGCGAACATTTTCCGTTTGATGCGCTTTACAAAGGCTGCGTCTAGTCCGCGGGTACCAGTACTCGGCTGACGGTTTCGCTGTATACCGCAAATTATCAGTCAGTTACAAAACATCGTAGTGGTTCCAAGTTTACCGCCTGTTGGCGCACCAGATGCACTCCTCAGAGCACCAGCCATGAGTAACTCATCGATAACCCGACCTAATGCAGCACATCCAGCCAATAGTCTTCCACCGGACTATGTGCTTTTTGGACGTTCCGCGGCTATGAACGAAGTTCGTCTGCGGGCCGAGAAAATATGCCGTACCAACATACCGGTGCTGCTTTGTGGAGCCGGTGGCACTGGGAAAGAGGCTATGGCGCAGTGGATCCATGCCAGATCCGCGTTTAGCCAAGGCCAATTTGTAAAGGTAAATTGCGCCGCGATACCCAGCAACCTGCTGGAGAGCGAGCTTTTTGGGTATGAAAAAGGAGCATTTACCGGTGCACAGGTTTCAAAGCCAGGTCGCGTGGAGCTCGCACACAATGGCACGCTATTTCTCGACGAAATCGCCGATCTGGAAATGGGCCTGCAAAGCAAGATTCTGCACTTCCTTCAGGATGGTTGTTTTTCGCGAATCGGAGATCAGGCAGAGCGAGCGGTGAATGTACGCGTAATTTGCGCCACTAATAAGGACCTGGAACAAGAAATGGCCGCCGGACACTTTCGCTCGGACTTGTTCTACAGAATTAACGTCGTTCGCTTTCGTTTGCCGCTGCTTTCTGAACGCAAGGAAGACATTCCCGTCCTGGCGGAATATTTCCGCACCTTGCATGAACGGCAGTTCGCGATCGAATCGAAACCGCTTAGCCAGGAAATGATCGAATATTTGCAGAATGCCAATTGGCCCGGAAATGTGCGCGAGCTATCCAACGGCATGGCTCGCCACGTTCTGATCGGGCCAGAGGCCGCCCTGGGGCAAACCGGCGCAGCCGAGCGGGCAGCGATCAAATCACAAGTCAAAGTGGCTGTTGGCGCAGTGCCTCTGAAACGCATTGCGAAGGAAGCAATACAGGAACTTGAGCGTAACGTAATCCTGGATTCCTTGCGCACCCACCAGTGGAACCGGCGCAAAACTGCCGCGGCATTGCAAATCAGCTATCGCGCCCTGATCTATAAAATTCGAGATGCCGGGCTGACTTCCCGGCGCCCTGCACGCGTCTCAGACCGAGCCACAGAAAACCCTCACGCCAAGCTGTAATTTCGTAGCGCCTCACCCGCAATAAAATCTATTAACAATGCCGTTAATTACTTAGGTAATAATATATACTATTAACAAGTAGTAAAGACGGGGCAGCGCTTTTGTCCCTAGGGGCAGGTACCCCCTGCACCAAATTGGGACGACCCACCAGTAGTTCCAATACACCTCCGAAATTTAGTCTTCCCTAGACGAACCACGGGGGAGAAATGGCTAAGCACTATAACGGCTTCAGGCTACTTGGGCGGGCAAGTGTGGCAGCATCAAACTTCGCGGGAGCGCCGATTCTGTGGGGCGCGGTCCTCACGGTCTTGCTGTGGACCAGCGGCTGCACAGGCATGGTCAGCGGCTCAAATAAGCCCCAATCCGCCATTCAGGTTATACCGGGGGCCTTGGATTTCGGAAACGTAGGGGTAGGCAAACAGGCTTCCCACGCTGCTGCCGTCGTGAACAATAGCAAGGCGGTTGTAACGCTGACCAAAGCCAGCATTTCCGGTACCGAGTTTTCCATTTCCGGTCTGCAATTTCCGCTTGCCCTGCACCCTGGGCAGAAGTCCAACTTCATGATTTGGTACAAAGGCAGCAGCCGGACCGGCAAGGCACAAGGTACTTTGAGTTTCAATGGGGAGCCTGGCACTCCGGAGCCGGTAGTCCTGACGGCCTCAACCGGCAGCACAGGTCCGCAATTGACTGTTTCGTCGGCCACCCATGATTTCGGCAACGTTACCGTGGACACCGTCGCAAACGCCGCATTAACGCTTACAAACTCGGGCGCCGCGGCCCTCACAATTTCTCACATAGGAGTCTCCGGGAAGGGTTTCGAAGGAAGCGCGATCAAGACGCCGGCGACAGTTCCGGCCGGCGGCAACATAACTCTGAATCTCACCTTCTCGCCCAGCACGACTGGAAACTTCTCGGGCGCCGTGTCCGTTTCAAGCGACGATCCGAATACGCCAACAGCAACCGTAGCTCTGTCCGGGACTGCGACTAATCAGTTGATCGGAAAGTTGATTGCGACGCCCGCGGCCCTCAATTTTAACAATGTGCAAGTTGGGAGCTCAGCCTCAGCAGTGACAACGTTGAAAAACGTCGGGACGGGCAATGTGACCCTTTCGCAGATCAACTTGAGCGGGTCGGGATTCTCTACCTCCGGTATCGCTACACCGGTGCTGGTGGTACCCGGCGAAGCTCTGACCTTGACGGTGAAATATAGCCCCACGACGACCAAAGCCGCTAGCGGTGACATTTCCATGGTCAGCGCACAGGGCGGCATTACCAGCGTCACTGTTTCTGGAACTGTTTCGCAGTCGGCACTGACCCTGTCACCTGGAAGTATCAATTTTGGCAGCGCGGTTACCGGCGTAGCTAACACGCAAACCGTTCAGATCTCCAATCCAGGTACGGCAACTGTAACGATTACGGCAGCGAATATTTCCGGCGCGGGCTTCAGCGCTTCCGGGCTGCCCCTTCCTATGACGCTGAGCGCCGGCAAAGCGACTGCCTTCAACGTGCAGTTCGATCCTAAATCTGCAGGACCTTCAACCGGAAGCTTGTCCCTGGTGAGCGATGCCTCCAATCCACCCTCTGCCATTGCTTTGAGCGGAGCGGGCGTGGCCGCCGGATTGAGCCTGGCTGTGAATCCTTCCAACGTAAGTTTCGGGAACGTCAACGTGGGAAGCACTGCGTCGCGCAGTGTGACGATCTCGAACACGGGCAACTCAAACGTGGCGATCTCCAGCGAAGCTTTGACGGGAGCAAATTTAACTTTGTCGGGTGGATCGCCGGTGACACTGTCGCCATCGCAAAGCATTAGCTTAACAGTGCAATATTCGCCCACAGCTGCTGTGGCCACATCAGGCACGCTTGCCATTGTCAGCAACGCCAATGGGTCGCCCGCAGCTATAGCGGTTTCGGGGAACGGCGTGGCGCAGACTCAACACACCGTATTGCTTTCCTGGAATGCCAGCACCTCCGCAACTGGATATAACATCTACCGCAGTGCAACGAGCGGAACCGGATACGCGAGAGTGAACTCCGGTCCGGACGGCGTTTTAACCTATAGCGACACTAGCGTGCAGAATGGCCAGACTTATTACTATGTGACGACGGCGGTAGATGCTTCCGGGCAAGAAAGCGGGTACTCCAGCGAGGTATCGGTAGTTATTCCCTGATTTGATTGAGTCGCACTTAACGCTGGGATCAGTATGTAAACAGCTGGTTCAGGGAGTTAAGTTAATTTGCCCATCTTCCGCAATTCAGCCAGATAAGGCGGAAGCGCATCGCGCCAGTGGCGCACGGTAATGCCGAACGCATGCAATACAGCGGGCGACAACACCGAATATGCCGGCCTCTTTGCGACACGAGCGGCTTGCACGGTGTCGATCGGTTTTACCGGATTATTTTTGCCGGCCTGCCGCAGGATTTCCTGTGCGAATTCGAACCAGGAACATGTACCTGAGTTCGTAACGCTTACAAAACCTCGCGCGTCAGCATGAACTAGACCGCGAATTGCCACAGCCAGATCACGAGTGTAAGTCGGAGAGCCGACCTGATCGGAGACTACCGACAGTTCAGGGCGGGTTTCCGAAGCGCGCAGTATCTTTTCAGGGAAACTGGATCCTGCCGCGCCAAACAGCCAGGATGTGCGTACGATGCACCAATCTCGCAGGCTTGCCTGGATTGCTTGCTCCCCGCGAGCCTTCGATTCACCATACACGTTGATTGGAGCTATCGGATCTGCCGGTTCGTACGGACGTTTTCCTTGGCCATCAAAAACATAATCGGTGCTTACGTAGAGAACCTTCGCGCCATACTTCTGGGCCACACCGGCCACATTTTCCGTACCCTTACCGTTCACGGCAAAAGCTGCCTCGGGATCCCGCTCGCTGCCGTCAACATCCGTATAAGCCGCGGCGAGCACGATCCATTCCGGGCGGGCAGCGGTGATCAAACGCTCCACTTGTTCGTAGTTTCGAATGTCGGCGTCGCGCGACGTGGCCGGTATCAGCTCATCGTCGTGCCACTCTTGGACAATGTCTTTTCCCAGCATTCCATTGGCGCCAATTAGGAGTACGCGCATCTGCTACTTGAATTGCGTCTCCCAGTCGTAGCCAATATTCGGGTCGTTGTACGCCAAGCGCAGCTCATCCGCGGGATTGTAATGACGGTCTGTAAAATACAGCAGGTTGATGGGCTCGATCCCAAGCGCCTTGTAGCCGTGGCCCACGCCTGGAGGAATGAGAATTTCCCAAGGACGAAAGCGGCCGACATACAGTGTGTTGATCAAGCCGAAAGTCTTCGAATTTCGGCGCAGGTCGCAAAGAAAAACCTGGAGCATGCCGGAGACCGGAGCCCAGAGATCGGTTTGCTCAGAATGGTAATGAATGGCTTTGATCGTCCCGGGATAGGTAAGAGTAAAGGAGACCTGAATATTTCGCGTACCGTCGGGCACCATGCCCGATGCAAGTCCCTTACCAAGGCGCGCAAGCTCGGTGAAAAATCCGCGATCGTCGGGGTAAACCTGCAGCGGCTCGATGCGCACACCTTCAATCAGATCGGGCGAGTCTGCTTTGGCAATTATTTTGCCGAGAGTTTTTTCTGTCCGTCCGCGGATAGCCAGCTCGATACCATTCTTGGTTCCGAGAGCAACAATCTTTTCTGCCGCTTGCTGATTGGTCGAGACATCCACCGGCATATTCGCATCTCCTGAACGACTCTAATGTCTGGTCTGCGCTACTGAATCGAGTTAGCCGCCTGAAGTTTGTTCCAATGCGCGGCGCGATTCTTCTGCGATGGGCGAACCTGGGTTCAAACTAATTACTTTTTCAAATTGTGCGCGGGCCCGAGCATTGTCGTTTAATTTTTGATACGTCACACCCAGATGATAGCGATAGGCGGGATTGTCCGACACTTTCTTTACCGCCTCCTCCAGCAGGGGCTGAGCCACTGAATAGGCGCCATTATGATAATACGCCCACCCCAGGGTGTCGGCGGTATTGGGAGAATTCGGCAATCCTCGCCGGGCCGCCTGCGCCAGCGTCAGCGCCAGATTAACGCTGCCGTTATGCTCCAGCAGCAAGTAAGCGAGATTGTTGGCAGCTTGCGGATTATCGGGCTGTATCGAGAGGGCCTTCTGGTAAAGGGTTTGTGCCGCTTGCCAGTTACCGGCGTTTTCATACAGACCGCCGAGGGCGACCTGAAGCGCAGCATTATTCGGCGCAATTTGGATGGCGCGCTGGTAACTGGAGATCGCCTCATCACGCGCGCCTCGACCAGCTTGTAATTGCGCGAGCAACACCACCGCGTTTACGTTTTGTTTGCCAATTTGCTGCGCTCGCTCCAGCGACTTTTCCGCGTCGCCGGGCTGCTTATTCTGAATCAACGCCTGAGCTTGAAGTACGTACAATTGCGCGTTGTTGGGATTTTGTTCGATCGTAGTTTTGAGCAATTGCAAAGCTTCGTCTGGTTTATTCCGCCGAAAATCCAAATCGGCCAATCCCTGGACAGCCTCTATCGAACCGGGTTCATGGCTCAATGCCTGACGATACAAGATTTCGGCTTCATTCAAGCGTTTTTGCGCAACTCGCAGCTGCCCAAGCTTTACGTAGCCCAAGGCCTTGTCCGGGGCAATGGCAACCAGCTGATCGAGATCCCCTTCCGCGCTCGCAGGGTCATTCTGATTCATGCGCGACGTTGCATCGAATAAATATCCCTCCGCGGCACGCGGCGCGATCTTTTTCAACTCCATCGCGATGTTATGCAACCCGGACCAGTCCCCTCGCTGCACGGCGATTTCACCAAGCGCGCGCCACGCCTCATACAGCGAAGGGCTAAGGCGCACAGCTTCACGTAATTCGCTCTCCCCTTCCTGCGGCTTTGCTTTTTGCCGTAGCGCGAGTCCCATTTGGTAATGTGCGAAAGCGTTATCAGAGGAGGCGTGCAATGCTTGCTGCAACGTTTGAATACTGTCGTCCACTTTCCCTTGTTGCAGTTGGATCTCGCCTTTGAGCACCAGGCCTTCGACATCCTGCGGGGCACTCTTCAGAAGATCATCTGTGAGAGAGGCGGCTTCATCGATACGATGGTTCAGTACCAGAAGTTGAATGTAGGTCTTTCGTACTTGGCGGTCCTTGGGATATTGTGCCGCAAGCGCGGAAAATTCCGTAAGGGCTTTGCTATTTTCCCCGCGTCCTAAATAATAATCGCCAAGCATCCGATAGGCGGCGGGATCGTTCTTCAATTGTTCTTTGGCTTCTGTCAGGGTTTTTTCAGCGAGTGCGTCCTGACCCTGGTTCATATACACGCTGGCCAACGCAGCGCGTGGCATCGGATTATTGGGAGCGTGGGTTATTGCTGCTTGAAATTCCTGGGCCGCCTCTGTCCAGCGCCGTTGCTGCTCATACAAACCGCCGAGCGTCATCATCGCGGTGACGCCGGTAGAGTCCACTGTTTTGGCCTTCCTGAGCGTCGCTTCAGCGCCTTTGGTGTCCCCAGTCCTGGCCTGCAGAACACCCAGGTTTATGAATACCGCGGACTGATCGGGAGCCAATTCCGTAGCCTCTTGGGCTTCCCGGAGCGCGTTTTTCGAGTTTCCCAGAGCTGCGTCTGCGGAGGACAAGATCATCTGTGCGTCAGCGTTTTTAGGATTACTCTGCAGAATCACTAAGGCGCGATCTTTAGCGTCTTGCGCTTTCCCACCGCGCAGAGATAACTTCGCCAGCTCCAGTTGAGCAGCCCAGTTTTGTGGGTCAAGTTCCACAGTGCGCGCGAATTCGCGAAAGGCCGAAGCGAAGCTGCCCATCTTCATTTGAGACTGCGCCAGCTTGTAGTGCGCTTGCGGGTAGTTCGAGTCCACCTGTAGGGCTTGGCCATAATAGATGATGGCCTCAGGGTATTTGCCCGCATTAAACTCGCGGTCGCCACGCTCCATGGCCTTCTGAATACGCGTGGCGGGGTCCCGATGGCAGGACGACATCAACGACGAAGCAGGAAGAATCAGCGCCAACCAGAGTGTTAAACGTCGCAGGCTAAAGCTCATATTGGTCTAATTTCTTTCGGAACGCGTCCTACCATGCAATTTATCCTCCTCGTGTAATAAATAGAAGGATAACTTCAGGACCCGGTTCTAACCTTAATATTGATGCCCCTCGGGAATCGCCGGGGCTGCGGACAAAGCAGCCATAATATGGCACAACAGTTCCACTCCCTGCCGCCGATGAATTGGTAGGCCAAGCGCCCCCCTAACAACATAAATGCCTTTATGCTAACTATATGATATAATTGGTCTTAATGGGATATGGGGAGGCCGGAGCCCGCAAGCCGGGACCACCGGATTGGCATGGCCCGTGCATCATATAGAGCGAGAACAACACACCAACAGTCGTAGAGTGTATTATAAGCTTTCCTCAAATTTGAGCGCTCAGGAAAAAATTTAAAGAGGTAGACATGGCCGCAAATCGCGAGCTGAATTCGACAGACGCAAAACGGGTTTTGAGACGTTATTGGTGGATTCTGCCTATCAGCACAGTGCTATTAACCCTGATCGCTTGGGTTGCGGCCAATGTGCTGCCAAAGCGGTATACCTCCCAAACCATGGTGCTGGTGGAGCAGCCTTCGGTATCTCCGAAGTATGTCGATCCGGTCGTTTCTGATGACTTGAACCACCGCCTGGCGACCATGCAGGAACTGATTTTGAGCCGCTCGCGGCTTCAACCAATTATTGAAAAGTTAAATCTCTACCCTGAGGACCGGGGTCGAATGCACATCGACGAACTGGTGGAAAAACTGCGCGGGGCCGTTACCGTCAAGCCCGTGGAAGTGATGCAGGGTACCGGCCCTCATCAGTTGCCGGGATTCTATATCACCGCGACATTTGACACTCCACAGCTTGCACAGCAGGTTTGCACCGAAATTACTTCCATGTTTCTCGCGCAGAATGCCCGTCAAACCGAGCAGCAAGCATCGCGCACAACCGACTTCGTGAGTGAAAAGCTTGCCGAAGCGCAGACAAAATTGAATCAAGAAGACGCGAAACTGGCGGAATTCAAACGGCAACATCCGGGATCATTACCGGAAGACACACAGCCAAACCTGGGCATCTTGATGAGTACCAACTCGCAATTGGATGCAACTACCCAGGCCTTGAGCCGGGCCCAACAAGAGAAAGCATTCAACGAATCCTTATTGCAGCAAGAAGAAGCGAACTGGAAGACGCGAACAACTGGTGGGCCAAATCCGGATTCCGCTGACGCGCAACTTACTCTCTTGCAGGATCAACTCTCAAGTTTGCTTTCGCGCTATACTCCCGATCACCCGGATGTGATCAAGACTCAGAATCAGATTGCCGAACTCAAGAAACGCATGGCCGAGCCGCCTAAACCGGCGCCCACCAATGCGCCCGCGCAATCAACCCATGAACCGCCCCAGATTCAATTACTCCGCGCTAAATTAAAGCAAGACGACTTGACCATCGCGAATTTGCAGCGCGAACAGGCACAAATCCGGTCACAGGCGTCCCAAGTTCAGGGACGCATGCAAGCGACACCCATGGTCGAACAGCAGTACAAAGAAATCACTCGCGACCATCAAACCGCTTCCGACATTTATAATGACTTGCTCAAAAAGAGCCAAAGCGCGATGGAGTCTCGCGATTTGGCGAATAAACAGGACAGCGAACAATTTCGCGTATACGATCCGCCAAACCTTCCCCAAGATCCGTCCTTTCCAAAGAAGCCGTATTTCCTTGGTGGAGGCGCGGTCGGCGGCTTGCTAGCCGGCTTCGGTATTTTATTCCTGCTCGCCATGATGGATAGAACCATCCACAGCGAACACGATGCGGAACTTTTCTTGCACCTCCCGGTGTTGACGGTGGTACCGACCCTGGCTGTAGCTGGATTGAACGGGAATAACGCAGTGGCCGACCGCAAAGAGCAAATTTTTAGCGGAGTCTAAGCGGCTACGCGGAATATGAGGAAGCAATGAGCAGGATTCACGAAGCGCTAAAGAAAGCAGCACAGGATAAAGCTACGCAACCACCCAGGGTTGTAACGGCGGACCTGGTGGAAGGTGCCGCAGAGATCAATCGTCACATCGAGCGGCCCGAAGATGTGATGCGCGTCGAGAACGTACGCGTCCCGGGTATCGATCCGCGCTTCAAGGAAACGCGCTTCCTCAATTACGAGGAGCTAATCAAGCGCTGCTGCCATCCCTCATGGTCGCTGGACGCGAGAAATAGCGTGTTCGTGGGCGACGAAAGCGATCGCATCGGAGCTGAACGCTTTCGCACCTTGCGCTCGCGGTTGTACCAGATTGCAGGAACGCAACAACTGAAAAAATTGCTGGTCACCAGCAGCATCCCGGCGGAAGGGAAAACCTTCGTTGCCGCGAATCTGGCTCAGTCCATCGTCCGTCAACCAGACCGTCGCGTACTGTTGATTGACGCGGATTTGCGAGCTTCCAGGCTCCATCAATCCTTCGGAGCGCCTAGCGGCCCCGGACTCACCGACTACCTGCGCGGTGAAGTCGACGAATACGCGATTATTCAAAACGGGCTGGATGGGAATCTTTGTTTTATTCCAGGCGGCCAGCCGGTTTCCAACCCCAGCGAACTGCTCCTGCGCGATAAAATGAAACATCTGCTGGACGCCATGAGCGAAATCTTTGATTGGGTCATCCTGGACTCACCCCCGGCTTTGCCGGTTCATGACGCCAGCATGCTGGCCGACCTGTGCGATGGCGTGTTGTTCGTGGTAAGAGCGGGAAGCACCGATTCTGAGATAGCCCAGCGAGTATCGGCAGAATTTCGCGACAAAAATTTGTTGGGCGTAGTGCTCAACCGCGTCGATTCCGCGGACACCTATAACAATTATTATTACGGCTATGGCAGCGAAGCGGAAGGATTAGCTGCGAAGAAGTAAGTCTGGGTTTCGGTGGGCTTGGTGTTGGCCACGTCCTACCGGTTAGTTTTCGGCCACGGGTGCGGCTATTTTCGCGGCTGCCAAGTTTGGCTGGTGCTTTCCGGTCTGTAACAGCCAGAAAACCGGAACCATCAGCAGTAATCCAATCAGAAAAAACACCACTCCGCCCTCACGGTGGAGATTGCCATAAAGAAACCCGGGATCTACGTAGCTCGCTAGCATTGTTAGCGTAACGATTCGAATCCCGTTCTTCACAATCATTACTACAAACCCTGCTAACACGAACAGTACTTGTCTCCACCAGGTCCGCAGAAAAAAGTGTCCTACTAGGATCGCCAAGACCAGCAATGCGATGCTGGAGCGGATCCCGCTGCATTCCCGGGCTACCTCAATACTGAAGCGCGGCAGATGAAATACGAAACCCTCTCGGAGAACGGGCAGCGGTGTCAGTCCAAACAACAACGCTGATATTTCCGCCGAACCCT
>Ga0210394_10000372_pt1 | contig 100176 bp, 85 predicted proteins | sample IncBWC12MmetaG_FD_160121 | JGI IMG/M metagenome (GOLD analysis project Ga0210394, IMG submission 160121) | Forest soil microbial communities from Barre Woods Harvard Forest LTER site, Petersham, Massachusetts, United States - Inc-BW-C-12-M | ecosystem: Environmental > Terrestrial > Soil >...
TGTTCGAGGGTTTGATGTCGCGATGGATCACGCCGCGCGAGTGCGCGTAGTGCAGCGCCTTGGCGCACTTGAACATGATCTCGACGGTGTCGTCGATGCGCAGCAGGTTGTCCGGACGGCAGTAAGCCGCCAGCGTGCGGGCGCCCTGCACGTGCTCGGTGACGATATAGCAGTGGCCGTTTTCCTCGCCGGCATCGTAGATGGGCAGGATATGCGGATGCTGCAGCATGCCGACCAGGTGTGCCTCGGAGAGGAACATCTTGCGCGCAATGCGCGCGCGCTCCTCGTCGCCGCCGGTGTCCATGTTGTAGACCTTGATGGCGACGTCGCGGCCGTAGTACGGGTCATGCGACAGGTAGACGACACCGGTGCTGCCGCGGCCCACCTCTCTGACGACCACGTACTTGCCGATCTTGTCCGGCATGCGGCCCTGGGGCTTGGCGGGTGGAACGGATTTTGGAGCCAATGTCGACATGGGCGCGGCGCAGGGTGCGAAAAGGCGTGTCAGGATACGGTCTCGCCCCGGCACGCGACTGTGATGCAAGCCTCACGCGCTCCGGCACGCCTGGCAGCCGGCGGCGGCGGCGTGGTGCGTGGGGCTCAGGGCCGCGACGGGCCGCTTGAGGGGAAATGCTGGTAACCGGAATGCGAGAACTCCATCACAGTCCCGTCGCGTACCACCACCGCGCCCGGGGCGGAGCGCAGCGCGCCGATGCGGCTGTAACCCCAGCGCTCCGGCGGCAGCTCTGCCAGCAGTGCCGCTAAGTTTTCCGGATGCACGGCGAAGCACAGCTCGTAGTCGTCCCCGCCGCTGAGCGCCAGCTCGCGCGCCCGCTCCTCCCCGAGCGTCCGCAGCAGCGGCTCGGACACCGGCACGGCGCCGAAGGAAATCTCCACGCCCGCGCGGCTCGCGTCCGCGAGCTTGCCGGCATCCCCGAGCAGTCCGTCGGACACGTCGATGCAGGCGCTGGCGTGGCGGCGCAGCCGCTCCCCGAGCGCCATGCGCGGCGTCGGCAGCAGGAAGCGCTCGCGCAGGTACGTGAGCGCGTCGGCGGGCGCTCGCAGACGCCCCTGCTCCAGAGCCAGTCCCGCGGCCGCATCCCCCGTGGTTCCGGAGACGAACAGCGCATCCCCGGCCCGACCACCGCAGCGCCGCAGCGCCTGGCCCCGCGGTACGTGTCCGAGCAACTGCACCGTCACGCACAAGGGTCCGCGCGTCGTGTCTCCGCCGACCAGCGCCACCTCGTGCGCACGCGCCAGGGCGCCAAGCCCGGCGGCAAACTCCGCCAGCCAGCTCTCGTCGGCATCCGGCAGCGTGAGCGCGAGCAGCGCCCAGGCGGGTCGGGCCCCCATCGCCGCAAGGTCGCTGAGGTTCACGGCGAGCGCCCGGTGGCCGATGGACGCGGGCGGTGATTGGTGCGGAAAGTGCACGCCCGCGACCAGCGTATCGGTGGCCGCGACGAGTTCGACGTCGGGCGCGACGGCGAGCAGCGCGGCGTCGTCACCTATGCCGAGGAGCACATCCGAACGCTGCGCCCCGCAGACGCGGAAGTACCGATCGATCAGCGCGAATTCCGACAGCGGCATGTGCGCATGCCCGTTCAGTGCTCCGCCGGCCGCAACACACGCGCGGCGCGATCCAGCACGGCGTTCACGAACTTGTGTCCGTCGGTTGCGCCAAAGCGCTTCGCCAGACCGACCGCCTCGTTGATGGCGACGCGGTACGGCACTTCCGGCCGGGCGGTGAGTTCGTACAGGCCGATGAGCAGGATGGCGTGCTCGATCGGATCGAGGAGCCGCGGCTCACGGTCGGCGAGCGACGCGAGCCGCGTGTCGAGTTCCAGGCGTGTGCACCACACGCCCTCGATCAGGGCGCGGAAATACTCGCGGTCGGCGCGCGGCATGTCCTCGGCCTCGCCGAACTCCTGCAGCAGGTCCTGCCACGGGCAGGCGTTCAGCTGCCAGCGATACAGCGCCTGCAGCGCGAGCTTGCGCGCCACGGTGCGCGTACCGCTGTATTCGCGGGCGCTCGGTGCGGTCATCGGCGCGCACCCGTCACAGGCGCGCCATCAGGCCGGCCATCTCGAGCGCGCTCTCCATCGCCGCGCCGCCCTTGTTTCCGGCCGTGGTCGCGGCACGTTCCAGCGCCTGCTCGAGCGAGTCCACCGTCAGCACGCCGAAGGCGATCGGCACGCCGGTCTCGAGGCTTGCGAGCTGCAGGCCGCGCGCGCACTCGCCGGCGACATAATTGAAGTGCGGCGTGTCGCCGCGGATCACGCACCCGAGGGCCACGAGGGCGTCGTAACGGCCGCTGCCGGCCAGCTTGCGTGCCACTACCGGCAGCTCGAACGCGCCCGGCACGCGCACCACCGCAAGGTCGGCGGCCGCTCCGCCGCGCTCGAGCCATGCGCCCGTGGCGCCCTTGAGCAGACTCGTCACGATGAAATCGTTGAAGCGCGCCGCGATGATCGCGATCTTGCGCCCGCGCGCACTCACTTCACCCTCGATGAGTTGCGCGGCGGTCACCCCTCTTCCCCGACGTAACCCTCGACCTCCAGGCCAAAGGCGGAGAGGCCGTGCATCTGTTTCGGCGCCGACAGCACCCGCATGCGCTTGACGCCGAGGTCCTTGAGAATCTGCGCCCCGACGCCGAATGTGCGCAGCACCGCGCCGTCAGCCGCGCCCGCAGCAGCCGCCTCCGGCGCCTGCGCCGCCGCGACGACGGTGAATGCGCGCAGCGAATCGGCGAGCTCGCGGGCGGACTCCTGCTGGCGCAGCACGATGACCACGCCGTTGCCCGCCTCGATGATGCGCTGCATGGCCGCCCGCAGCGTCCACGCCCGCGCCGCCCCCTGTACGCCGACCAGGTCGCGCAGGGTGTCGGGCAGGTGCACCCGCACCAGCGGAGTCTCCGGGCCGTCGAGCCGGCCGCGGGCCAGCGCCACGTGCACCTCGAGGTTCGCGCGGTCCTGGTAGGTATACAGGCGGAACTCGCCGAGCTCGGTGTGCACGCTCTGCTCGGAGATACGCTCGACTGAACGCTCGGTACGCAGGCGGTGGCGGATGAGATCGGCAATGGTGCCGATCTTGAGCTGGTGCCGCCGCGCGAATTCTTCCAGCTGCGGCCGGCGCGCCATGCTGCCGTCCTCGTTCATGACCTCGCACAACACGCCTGCGGGCTTCAGTCCCGCCAGGCGGCACAGATCGAGCGCGGCCTCGGTGTGCCCGGCGCGCACCAACACTCCGCCGCGGCGCGAGCGCAGCGGGAAAATGTGCCCCGGCCGGGCAAAATCGCCGGCGACCGACGTCTCATCCGCGAGCGCGCGGATGGTCGCCGCGCGGTCGGCCGATGACACGCCGGTGGTGGTGCCGGCGCGCAGATCCACCGACACGGTGAACGCGGTGCGCTGCTGCTCGTTGTTCAGCGGCACCATCTGCGGCAGCTCGAGACGCGCCAGCTGCTGCTCCTCCATCGGCACACAGATGATGCCGCTGGTGTGGCGGATCATGAAGGCGACCGCTGCGGGCGTCACGCACTCGGCGGCCATGATGAGATCGCCCTCGTTCTCGCGATCCTCATCGTCCATGATGACGACCATCCTTCCGGCGCGCAGCTCGGCGAGAATCTCCTCGATGGAATTGAGCGCCGGCGCGGCCTGGGGTGCGGGTGCGCCCTTACCGGTAAGTGACAGGACTTTGGACATGATGCGCGGTCGGGTGGTACGGCAGATCAGTATACCCGACCCCCGGCCGCGACCCCGCGCACCAACTCATTGCCCAGCGGGCGCGACCAGCTACGTGGCCGGCAGCGCCAGCAGCCGCGCCAGATAGCGGGCCAGCTGATCGACCTCGAGGTTGACGCGCGCCCCGACCGCCAGGGCGCCGAGCGTCGTAACCGCCTGAGTGTGCGGAATGATGTTGACCACAAAGCTGCCCGGCTGCACCGCGTTGACGGTCAGGCTCACCCCATCCACGGCGATGGAGCCTTTGGACGCCACGAAGCGCTCGAGTGCAGCGGGCACCGCAATGCTGAGGCGCACGGAACGCGCATCGGCTTCGCAGCAGAGCACCTCACCGACACCGTCGACGTGACCGGACACCAGGTGCCCGCCGAGCGGATCCCCGGCGCGCAGCGCGGGCTCGAGATTCACCGCCGCGCCCGGCGTGAGCTCACCGAGCGTCGTGAGCGCGAGGGTCTCGCGCGACAGGTCGGCGGCGAAACTGCGTCCCTGCAGCGCGATCGCGGTGAGGCAGCAGCCCTGCACGCAGATGCTGTCGCCGACCTGCAGCCGCGCGAGCTCCAGCCGCGGGCACTCGATCGTCAGGCGCAGGTCACCGCCGCGTGCCTCGCGCGCACTGACCCGGCCCAGGTCCTGCACGATTCCGGTGAACAAACCTCCTCCTCCCGTCAGCCGCCGGCCGAGCGCGGCCACAGCAACAGCCGCAGGTCATCGCCCAGCGGGCGACTCTCGCGCAGCACGAACGCCGGTGCCTCATCCAGCTGCAGCAGCTCGGGGAGCCTGACCAGCGGCAGGGCCTGCTCGCCGAGCAGTTTCGGCGCCAGGTAGATGAGCAGCTCATCGACCAGTGACTGCCGCACCAGCTCGCCCGAGAGCGTGGGACCGGCTTCCACCAGCAGCTCGTTGACTTCGAGCTCTCCGAGTCGCTCGAGCACTGCGCCGAGGGCGAGCCGCTCACCGTCGGCCGGCAGTGACTCGATGCGCGCCCCGCGCGCGCCGAGTGCCGCGCCGCGCGCGGCATCGGCCAGCGCAGCGAGCTCGGTGAAAATCAGCACGTCGCCGCCGGTGCCCAGCAGGCGCGCCGCGGGCGGGGTGCGCAGGCGGCGGTCGAGCAGCACACGCAGCGGCTGGCGAGTCTGCGCGGCGTCCGCCTCGGGCGCGCGCACGTCAAGGCGCGGATCATCGGCGAGCACCGTCCCTACGCCCGTCAGGATGGCGGAGCTGCGCGCGCGCCAATGCTGCACGTCCGCTCGCGCCGCCTCGCCGCTGATCCAGCGGCTCGCGCCGCTGGCGAGCGCGGTGCGGCCGTCAAGACTCATGGCGAGCTTCAGCCGCACCCACGGACGTCCCTGCTGCATGCGCTTGAGAAAGCCGCAGTTCAGTTCGCGGGCTTGCGCCTCGCACAGCCCGGCCTCGACCGCGATGCCGGCGTGGCGCAACACCTCGGCGCCGCGGCCGCTGACCTGCGGATTGGGATCCTCGGTCGCGTACACCACGCGCGCCACGCGCGCGCGCACCAGCGCCTCGGCGCACGGGGGCGTGCGGCCGTGGTGGCTGCACGGCTCGAGCGTCACGTAGACGGTGGCCTCCGCGGCCTGCGCGGCGGCCGCCTGCAGCGCCAGCACTTCCGCGTGCGGCTCGCCGGCGCGCCGGTGCCAGCCTTCGCCGACGATGCGTTCGCCGTGCGCGATCACGCAGCCGACGCGCGGATTCGGGTCCGTGGTTGCCAGCCCGCGCGCGGCCAGCTCGAGCGCGCGCTGCATCGCCAGGCGGTCGAAGTCAGAGAACATGGTCGCGAGAGCTCATCCGCTGACTCGGTGCGCGGGTCACTTCTTGCCGCCCGCGCCGGGAGTGGCGTCGTTCGCCGCGGGCTCGGCCGGCAGCAGCGGCAGCTGATCGCGATTCGCCGCGCGCGCCGCTTCGCGCTTGCGCGCGCGCGGCTGCCCGCCGCCCCCGGTGCGCGGGCGCGCACTGCGCAGCCGCTGGATCTCGTCGTGAAACGCCTCGACGTCCTCGAACTGGCGGTACACGGAGGCGAAGCGCACATAGGCGACCTCGTCCAGGTGGCGCAGCTCCTCCATCACCAGCTCACCGATCGCACGCGAGGACACTTCCCGGTCGCCGAGGCTGCGCACCTTGTGCACCACGCGGCTCAGCGCCTCGTCGATCTCTGCGCGCGGCACCGGGCGCTTCTGCAGCGCCTTCTCCAGGCCGGCGCGCAGCTTCGCCTCATCGAACGCCTCGCGCCCCCGATCGCCCTTGATCACCATCGGCATGAGAAGCTCGGCGGCTTCGAAGGTCGTGAAACGCTCGCCACACTTCAGGCACTCGCGGCGGCGGCGGATCTGCCGGCCCTCGCCGGCGAGGCGCGAGTCGGTCACCTTGGTCTCAACGTGGCCGCAGAACGGACAGTGCATGCGGCTTAGGTTCCCGGCGCGCCGACGCTACGGCCCGTAGACCGGGAAGCGCCCGCACAGCTCGATCACCCGGGGCCGTACGCGCTCGATCACCGCCGCGGCTCCCTCCGCGTCCAGCACCTGGGCGATGAAATCCGCCACCTGCTCCACCTCGGGCACCATGAAGCCGCGCGTGGTGCACGCGGGCGTGCCGATGCGCAAGCCGCTCGCAACCATCGGCGGGCGCGGGTCGTTCGGCACGGCGTTCTTGTTCACCGTGATGTAGGCGCGGCCGAGTGCCGCGTCGGCATCCTTGCCGGTGATGTTACGGTCGACGAGACTCATCAGGAACAGGTGATTGTCGGTGCCCCCCGAGACGATCTGGTAGCCGCGGGTGACGAGCCGCGCCGCCATGGCGCGTGCGTTGGTCAGCACCTGGCGCTGGTAGTCGCGGAACTCGGGCTGCAGAGCCTCGAGCAACGCCACCGCCTTGGCGGCGATGACATGCATCAGCGGTCCGCCCTGGGTGCCGGGGAACACCAGCGAGCTCAGCTTCCGGGTGATTTCCTCGTTGGCCCGCGCCAGGATCAGTCCGCCGCGCGGACCGCGCAGCGTCTTGTGAGTCGTGGTCGTCACGACATCGGCGTGTGGCAGGGGGTTGGGGTAGATTCCCGCCGCCACCAGCCCCGCCACGTGTGCCATGTCCACCACGAAGTAGGCGCCGACGCTCTTGGCGATGGCCGCGAAGCGCGCCCAGTCGATGATGCGCGAGTACGCGGAAAAGCCGGCGATGATCATCTTCGGGCGATGCTCCTCGGCGAGGCGCTGCACCTGCTGGTAATCGATCTCGCCGCTGTCGGGACGGATGCCGTACTGCGCGGCGCGGAACAACTTGCCGGAGAAGTTGACCTTGGCGCCGTGCGTCAGGTGACCGCCGTGGTCGAGACTCATGCCGAGAATGGCGTCGCCCGGCTGCACCAGCGCGAGATACGCCGCCGCATTCGCCTGCGATCCGGAATGCGGCTGCACGTTGGCATAGTCGGCGCCGAACAGCTGCTTGGCGCGCTCGATCGCCAGCTGCTCGGCCACGTCGACGTACTCGCAGCCGCCGTAGTAGCGCTTGCCGGGATAGCCTTCCGCGTACTTGTTGGTGAGCACCGAGCCCTGCGCCTCCAGCACCCGTGGACTGGCGTAGTTCTCCGAAGCGATGAGCTCGACGTGCTCCTCCTGGCGGCGGCGCTCGCCCTGGATGGCGCGCGCCAGCTCGGGATCGAAGCCCTCGATAGTCATGGTCGTGCGGAACATGCGCGGCGCCTTGGGGTGTGAAAAAAAGCGGGGCGCGAATTGTACCGGAACGATGCCGCAGCCGCCTTGGCCAGCGCGGCGCGCCGTGGGCGCGGACGCAGCGCGCCAGCCCGCCCCAGGCGCATCCGCCCGGGAGTCAAGCGCCTCGCGCTCACGTCTATAGCAGATTTTCTACGACCGCAGTCCAGGCCTGGGCGAGATTGTCGCGGTTGTATCCCCCGCCTCCCAGGGCGAGCACCCGGCCGTGACCGAGACGGTCGGCGAGCGCGGCCAGCTCGCGGGCCGCGCGCCCGTGCACGCGCGGCGAGAAGCGCAGGTGGGTGATCGGATCGCCCTCGAGACTGTCGGCGCCGCACTGCAGGATGATGAATTCCGGCGCGAACTTCTCCAGGTGCGCCGTGACGTGCGGCCAGACGCTGGCAAACACCTCGTCATCGGCACCGGGAGGGAGCGGTATGTTGAGCTTGGTGCCGCTCGCCGCGCCGCGGCCTCGCTCCTCGAGTGCTCCGGTGCCGGGATACAGGTAGCGCCCGTCCTCGTGCAGGTCGGCGAACACCACCGCGGCATCCTCCTCGAAGGCGTAGAACACCCCGTCGCCGTGATGCGCGTCGATGTCGACGTAGCCGACGCGCTTCAGTCCCGCGCGCTTGAGCATCTCGATGGCCACACCGCAGTCATTGAACACGCAGAAGCCGGCGGCGCGATCGCGCGCGGCGTGGTGCAGTCCCGCGATGGGCACGAAGGCGCGCCGGCATTCGCCCTGCATGATTGCCTCCATGGCGGTTAAGGTGGCGCCGACCACGACCGCGGCGGCTTCATACACGCCGCGAAAAGCGGGCGTGTCGCCGGCATCCAGAAAACCGGAACCGCTGACGGAGCGCTCGCGCACGAACTCGAGGTAAGCGGGGCTGTGGAACGAGCGCAGCTCCTCGTCGGTGGCGCTGCGCGGCTCGAGCTCGCTGACGCGCTGATGCAGGCCGCGCGCCTCGAACTCGCGCACGAAGGCCGCCAGACGGTCCGGGCCGAAGGGATGGCCGTCACCGAACCCGTAGCGGGCCAGACGCTCGCTGACCACCACAGCCACGCTGCTCATGTCGCTCGTGCGGCTCCTTGCCGGACCTGTCCCCGGCGCCGAAGCCTAACACAGCGCGCTCCGCAGCGGCCGGCGAGGCATCGCCAGCGGCGCCCGCCTCGCCCATAATCGCCGTAGCAATTCCTTACACTCGCACCTGCATGCCTCAATACATCTACACCATGAACCGTGTGTCGAAGGTGGTACCGCCCAAGCGGATCATCCTGCGCGACATCAGCCTGTCGTTCTTTCCGGGCGCGAAAATCGGCGTGCTCGGCCTGAACGGCTCGGGGAAATCCTCGCTGCTGAAGATCATGGGCGGCATCGACACGAACTTCGACGGCGAAGCGCGCCCGCAGAGCGGCATCCGCATCGGCTTCCTGCCGCAGGAGCCGCAGCTGGACGCGGCCCTGGACGTGCGCACCACCGTGATGGAGGGAGTCGGGGAGACCTTCCGGCAGCTCGAGGAATTCAACCACATCAGCGAGCAGTTCGCGCAACCCATGGCCGACGAGGAAATGAACGCGCTGCTGGCGCGCCAGGCGCAGCTGCAGGACGCGATTGATGCCGCGCAGGGGTGGGAACTGGAACGCAAGCTCGAGATCGCCGCGGACGCACTGCGCCTGCCACCGTGGGATGCGAGCATCGCCACGCTCTCGGGCGGGGAGCGGCGCCGCGTGGCGCTGTGCCGGCTGCTGCTGTCGGCGCCGGATATGCTGCTGCTCGATGAGCCCACCAATCATCTGGATGCGGAGTCGATCGCCTGGCTCGAGCGCTACCTCGAGGAGTACCCGAGCACGGTGATCGCGGTCACCCACGATCGCTACTTCCTCGATAACGTCGCGGAATGGATCCTGGAGCTGGACCGCGGCTACGGTATCCCGTGGCACGGCAACTACTCCTCGTGGCTCGAGCAGAAGGAGCAGCGCCTGGCGCTCGAGGAGCGCGAGCGCGAGGCGCTGCGCAAGACCCTCGCGCACGAGCTGGAGTGGGTGCGGCAGAACCCGAAGGCACGCCAGGCGAAGAGCAAGGCCCGGCTGCAGCGCTACGAGGAGCTCGCCTCGCGCGAATTCCAGGAGCGCAACGAAACCAACGAGATCTACATTCCGCCCGGAGAGCGTCTCGGGGATCTGGTGATCGCGGTGTCCGGCCTGCGCAAGGGCTACGGCGATCGGCTGCTCATCGACGAGCTCGCCTTCAGCCTGCCGCGCGGCGGCATCGTCGGCATCATCGGCCCGAACGGCGCCGGCAAGACCACCCTGTTCCGCATGCTCACCGGCGCCGAGAAGCCCGACGCCGGCGAGATCCGCTTGGGGGCGAGCGTGCGCCTTGGGTACGTCGATCAGTCGCGCCAGACGCTCGATGACCGCAAGACCGTGTGGCAGGAGATCTCCGGCGGGCTCGACATGATCAAGGTCGGCACTTACGAAACGCCCTCGCGCGCTTACGTGGGACGCTTCAACTTCAGGGGCACGCAGCAACAGCAGCTGATCGGCGAGCTCTCCGGCGGCGAGCGCAACCGCGTGCACCTCGCCAAGGTGCTGCGCTCCGGCGGCAACGTGCTGCTGCTGGATGAACCCACCAATGATCTTGACATCGAGACGCTGCGCGCGCTCGAGGAAGCGCTGCTGAACTTTCCCGGCTGTGCGGTAGTGATCTCTCACGACCGCTGGTTCCTCGACCGTATCGCCACCCACATCCTGGCATTCGAGGGCGACTCGCAGGTGATGTGGTTCGAAGGCAATTACCAGGAGTACGTCGAGGATTACCGGCGTCGCAAGGGCGAAGACGCCGTGCAACCGCATCGCCTCAGGTACAAGCCGCTGACACGCTGAAGGGACGCCTGAGCCTTGTCTGCAACGACCGCAGCGCCGAGGCAAGCTCGCGAAGAGCGAACGCTGTGGCGCTGGGTGGGGCCGCTCGCCGCGCTGCTGGTGTTTGCCGGCGTGGTGCTGGTGCTGCACCACCAGCTGGCGCAGCTGCACGTGCGGAGCGTGCTGGAGCACCTGCACGCCATCCCGCGCACGCAGGTGCTGGCCGCGCTCGGGTTCACGGCGCTCAGCTACTGGCTGCTGACCACTTACGAAGTGCTGGCGCTGCGCTACCTGCGGCGGGCGATCCCGTACTCACGCATCCTGTTCACCTCGTTCATCGCCTACTCCTTCGGGCACACGCTCGGGTTCGCCGTGTTCACCGGAGCGGCGATCCGCTTCCGGCTGTACGCGACCGCGGGCATTACCGCCATCGAGGTGGCGACCATCTCCGCATTCTGCAGTCTGTCGCTGGGGATCGGGCTGGCGACGGTCGCGGGACTGTCGCTGTTCCTCGAACCCGCGCACGCCGCCAGGGTGCTGCACCTGCATCACCACTGGTCGGTGCTGGTGGGCACGCTGCTGCTGGGCGCGGTGAGCGCCTATGCGCTGTGGGCGTGTCTGGCGCGCGGCAGGCTCGAGATCCGCGGCTGGGCGCTGCGCGCCCCGGGAGCGGCGATCGGCCTTGCGCAGCTCGGGCTCTCGGTCATGGACCTGTCGCTGTCCTCGGCGGTGCTGTGGTGGCTGCTGCCGCCGGACACGCACATCGGCTTCGTCACTTTCCTCGGCGTATACGCCGCCGCGGTGATCGCCGGCATCGCGAGCCACGTGCCCGGCGGGGTAGGCGTTTTCGAGGCGGTGATGCTGTTCGCCCTGCCGGGCGTGCCCGCGGAGGCGCTGCTCGGCTCGCTGCTCGCCTACCGCTGCGTGTATTACCTGGTGCCGCTGCTGTGCGGCACACTGCTGTTCGGCGCCAAGGAACTGGCGGCGCAGCGCTCAGCGCTGGCCCGGGCGCAGGAGCTCGCGAGCCTGTACATCGCACCGGTGGTGCCGCAGATCGCCGGCGCCCTCACGTTCCTCGCCGGGGCGCTGCTGCTGTTCTCCGGTGCGACGCCGGCGGTCGCCGAGCGGCTCGCGTTCCTCGACCAGTTCCTGCCGCTCGCGGTGCTGGAGGTGTCGCACCTCGGCGGCAGCCTCGTGGGCCTGGGGCTGCTGGTGCTGGCGCGCGCGCTGTTCCGCCGGGTGCAGGCGGCCTATCACATTGCGGTGTGGCTGCTGCTCGCGGGCATGTTCGCTTCGCTCCTGAAGGGGCTCGATTTCGAGGAAGCGATCCTGCTCGCCCTGGTGCTCGGCGTGCTCATGCTCGGCCGCCGCGCCTTCTACCGCCCTACCGCGATTCTCTCCGAGCGCTTCACGCCGGTGTGGGTGGTGAGCATCGCCGGCGTGATCGTCATGGCGGTGTGGATCGGCATCGTCTCGCACCGGCACGTCAGCTACTCCGACCAGCTGTGGTGGACCTTCGCCCTGCACGGCAACGCGCCGCGCATGCTGCGCGCCTCGCTCGCGGTGGTCGTGCTGGGCAGTGCCTATGTGCTGCTCAACATGCTGCGGCCGGCACGTCCCGAGCCCGCGGTCGCGGGACCCGAGGAACTGGCGCGGGCGCGCGCACTGATCGCGAGCTCCGATGCCACGCTGGCGAACGCCGCGCTGACCGGCGACAAGCGCCTGCTGTTCAGCGACGCCGGCGATGCCTTCGTGATGTACCAGATCGCCGGCCACAGCTGGATCGCACTCGGCGATCCCGTGGGCTCGAAGGACGGCGGCGAAGAGCTGGTGTGGCGACTGCGCGAGATCTCCGATCACCATGGCGGTGAGACCGTGTTCTACCAGGTGGGCGCCGAGCGGCTGGCGCTGTACGTGGATCTCGGGCTCGCGGCGCTCAAGATCGGCGAGGAGGCGCGGGTGCCGCTCGCCGAGTTCTCGCTCGAGGGCGCCGCACGCGCGGAGCTGCGGCAGTCGCACCGCCGCGCGCAGCGCGACGGCGCCACATTCGAGGTCGTGCCTCCACAAGGACTCGAGGCGCTCATGCCGATGCTGCAGCGGATATCGGCTGCGTGGCTGGCGAGCAAATCCACCGGCGAGAAGCGCTTTTCCGTGGGGGCGTTCTCACCGCAATACCTGCGGCAGTTCCCGGTCGCGGTGGTGCGCTCCGCCGGAGCTCCCGCCGCATTCGCGAACCTGTGGACCACGGAAACCAGGGCCGAGCTGTCGGTGGATCTCATGCGCTTCGATTCCGACGCGCCGCGCGGCGCCATGGATTACCTGTTCATCGAGCTGATGCTGTGGGGGCGCCAGGCCGGCTATCGCTGGTTCAATCTCGGGATGGCGCCGTTGTCGGGCCTCGAAGCCCATCCGCTCGCGCCCGCGTGGCACCGGGTCGGCAACTTCATCTTCCGCCACGGCGAGCACTTCTATAACTTCGAAGGCCTGCGGCGCTACAAGGCGAAGTTCGAACCGACCTGGGAACCGCGCTATCTGGTGGCGCGTGGCGGCATCGCGTTGCCAAGGGTGCTGGTCGATGTGTCGCTGCTGATCGCCGGTGGCATGAAGGAGTTGTTCGCCAGATGATCGTGCCGTTGCCGGTCGCCGCGCGGGCGCGCCGACCGGGCGCGCTGTCTGCCGGCATCCTCGCGCTCGCACTGCTTGCCTGCGGAGCCGCGTGCGCCGCGAGCGCCGCCAACACGCCGCGCTCCGCCGGCGCGCGCCCGCACCCCAGGGCCGCGGACAGCAGCTACTCCACGCGCCTGCCGGCCGGGCGTTTCGGCACCGTCAACGTCTACATTCCGGAAGCGCTGCCGCGCAGCGTTGCGATTTTTCTCTCCGGAGATGGCGGCTGGCAGCTGGGCGTGATCGGCATGGCGCGCGCGCTCACCGACATGGGAGCGGTGGTGGTCGGTGCCGATATCCGCCAGTACCTCGGCAGCCTGAAGAGATCGGCGCAGCGCGCCGGCGCGCCCTGCCAGATGATGGCGGCGGATTTCGAAGCCCTGAGCCACCAGGTGCAGAAAGAAATCGGCATGAGCGAGTACCACGTTCCGGTGCTGATCGGCTACTCCTCCGGCGCGACCGTGGTGTACGCGACCCTGGTGCAGGCGCCGCCCGGGACCTTCGCCGGCGCGCTCAGTCTCGGCTTCTGCGCCGCTCAGGATTTCGCCGGCGCGTCGCTGTGTCCGGGCGCCGGGCTTCACTACACGCGCAACCGGCAGCACGAGCTGGTGTTCGAGCCCGCGGCGAGCCTCAAGCAGCCGTGGATCGCGTTGCAGGGGCAGAAGGACCAGGTGTGCAGCCCGCACGCGGTCGATGAGTTCGCGGCGCAGGTGGCGAACGCACAGGTGGTGAAACTCCCGCTCGTCGGTCATGGCTTCGCGCTCGAGCGCGCCTGGATACGGGAGTTTCGCGACGCCTACGCGCGCCTCACGGCGCGCGCGGCAACGCCGCCGCAGCGGCCGCCGGACATCGACGACCTGCCGGTGACCGAAGTGCACGCCAGCGGCGTGTCGGACGAATTCGCGCTGTTGCTCACCGGGGATGGCGGCTGGGCCGGACTCGATCAGGAACTCGCCGCGCGCCTGGCAGCGAGTGGCGTGCCGACCGTGGCACTGAACTCGCTGAAGTATTTCTGGAGCGAACGCACGCCGCAAGCGACCGCGCACGACGTGGCGCGCCTGCTGCGCCACTACCTCGCGGCCTGGCACAAGCAGCGCGTGCTGCTGGTCGGTTACTCGTTCGGCGCGGACGTGCTGCCGTTCGTGGTGAATCGCCTGCCGCCGGAGCTGCGTGAGCGCGTGGCGAGCGTCAGCCTGCTGGGCATCGACTCCAACGCATCGTTCGAGGTACGCATCGCGGACTGGGTGGGGAGCGACGGCGCCGGTGCGCCGACCCGGCCGGAAGTGGCGGCGCTCACTCACGTGCCGGTGCTGTGCATCTACGGCGAGGGCGAGAGCGACTCGATCTGCCCGGGGTTGCCCGCGGCCGGCATCGCGCGCGAGCAGGTCGGCAAGGGACATCACTTCAGCGGCGAGTACGCGCTGCTTGCCGACCGCATCCTCGCCTTTGCGAGGAGCGGCCGCCCGTGACATAACGCGGCCAGGATGGGCAATTCTATGCAGGTCACCGACGGACGCGCACTCGGGCGCGCGCTGAGGTAACATGGACTCGACGCGGCACACACAACAACACGAGCCGCCGCGCACGGCACATGTCCCTGTACATCGATTCCGCGAGCCATCTGCACCACGACCAGGAGAAGAACCTGGTCGTGACGTGCCCGCATTGTCAGGCGGTTGCCCACATCACCCCGACCGCGGTGCCGCGCTTCGAGGACCTGCAGCTGTACCGGCCGAACCAGATCGGCATCGTCTACCTGTGCGACGCGTGCCACGCGCCGATCTTCCTGCGCTTCACGGTGCGGGTGTATGGCGCGACGCGCATCGAGCTGTCACCCCAGTTCACCGAGGTCGAGCGAGCGCGGGAGAAGTTCAGCTTCGCCTACATCCCGGAAGACGTGGAACTGCTGTTCCGCGAAGCGCTCACCTGCTTCTCGCAGGGGGCGTTCAACGCGTTCGCCTCCATGTGCCGCCGCTCGGCGCAGGCGATGTTTGCGGACCTCGGCGAGGCCGGCAGGCTGCGCCTGTTCGATGAGCTCAACGCGGTGCGCGAGCTCGCCGACATCGCACCGGAGATCTTCGCCAAGATGAAGAGCGTGCTGTTCGGCGCGGAGCTCGACGCGCGCTCCGAGCTGCCGCTGCTCGACGGCTACGAGGCCGGGATCATGCTCGAGGTCGTCAAGGACCTGCTGTACGAGGCCTACGTCCGCAAGGGCAAGCTGCAGCAGGCGATCATGGTGCGGCGCTTCTTCCTCGACGAGACCAACCCCAACATCGCGCCTCTGGATCAGCGAGCTGAAGCCTCAGCGGGCTGAAGTCCCGGGGGGCTCAATCAGTCGACGAAGCGGCGCGCATTGCGGAACAGCCGCATCCAGCCGCTGTGCTCGCCGGCATCCCGCGGTCGCCAGGAATTCTGCAGGTAGCGGAACGAGCGCTCCGGGTGCGGCATGGTGATGGTCACGCGGCCATCAAGGTTCGACAGCGCCGCGATGCCGAAGGGCGTGCCGCTGGGATTGCAGGGATAGGCGCTGGCGACGCTGCGGTCGTGGTTCACGTAGCAAAAACCCACCAGCCCGCTCGCGGCGCACGCCTCGGCCGCGGCGTCCGACTCGAACTCCGCCCGTCCTTCGCCGTGCGCCACCGCGATGGGCAGAATCGAGCCCGCCATCCCGGCGAGCAGCACCGACGGCGAGCGCAGCACCTGCACCAGCGAGAAGCGCGCCTCGTACTGCTCGCTGCGGTTGCGCACGAAGCGCGGCCAGTGCCCGGTCCCCGGGATGATGCTCCTGAGCGCGGCGAACATCTGGCAGCCGTTGCAGATGCCGAGCGCGAAGCTGTCGGGGCGCGCGAAGAAGCGCTGGAACTCCTCGCGCACCCGCTCGTGAAACAGGATCGACTTGGCCCAGCCCTCGCCCGCTCCCAGCACGTCGCCGTAGGAGAAGCCGCCGCACGCCACCAGGCCTTCGAATTCCGCCAGCGAGCGCCGGCCGCTGAGCAGGTCCGTCATGTGCACATCGTGCGCCGCAAAGCCCGCGCGCTCGCACGCCGCCGCGGTCTCGGTGTGGCTGTTGACGCCCTGCTCGCGCAGAATGGCGAGCGCCGGGCGCGCGCCGCGCGCCAGGTAGGGGGCGGCGATGTCCTCCTCGGGATCGAAGCTGAGCGCTACCGACAGGCCCGGATCTGATTCCGCGGTCTGCGCGGCGAATTCCTCGTCCGCACATTGCGGCTCATCGCGCAGCCGCCGCAGGCGCCACGAGGTTTCCGACCACGCACGCCTCAGATCCGCCCAGGACTCATCGAGCTGCAGCGCGCCGATCTTCATCTGTACGCGCAGCTCACTCACCGGCGCACCCAGGTACAGGGCGGCATCGGCGAGCTCATGGCGCGCCAGCAGTTCGGCGAACCCGGGCTCATCTCCGGCCAGAATCTGCACTACCACGCCGGGCTCCTCGGAAAACAACTGCGCCAGCGCCGTGCCGCGCGCCGCCGGCAACGCGATGTCCAGTCCGCAGTGTCCCGCGAACGCCATCTCCAGCAGTGTCACCAACAGCCCGCCGTCGGAGCGGTCGTGATAGGCGCGCAGCATGCCCGCGGCGCGCGCTTCCGCGAGAGCTGCTGCGAAGCGCGTGAGCCGCTGCGGCTCGTCCAGGTCCGCGGGTTCCTCGCCCAGCTCCCCGTACACCTGCGCCAGCGCCGAGGCACCCAGGCGGTTGCGGCCGCCGGCCAGGTCGATGAGCCACAGTGACGTCGGGCGCTCATCGAGCTGCAGCGCGGGAGTGAGGGTGCGGCGCACGTCCTTCACCGGCGCGAACGCCGACACGATCAGCGACAGCGGCGCCACCACGCTCTTCTCGACGCCGCCCTCGCTCCAGGCGGTCTTCATCGACAACGAGTCCTTGCCGACGGGAATCGCGATACCGAGCTGCGGGCACAACTCCTTGCCCACGGCGCGCACCGTGTCGTACAGAGCCACATCCTCGCCGGCTTCACCGCAGGCGGCCATCCAGTTGGCCGACAGGCGGATGAGCGACAGCGAATTAATATCGGCCGCGAGGATGTTGGTAATCGCCTCGGCCACCGCGAGGCGTCCGGACGCCGGCGCATCCAGCACCGCGACCGGCGTGCGCTCGCCCATCGCCATCGCCTCGCCTGCCGTACCCTGATAGTCGGCGCTGCTCACCGCCACATCGCTCACCGGCACCTGCCAGGGCCCTACCAGCTGATCGCGGCTGATGAGGCCGCCGACGGTGCGATCGCCGATGGTGATCAGGAAGGTCTTGTCGGCCACCGCCGGCAGGCGCAGCACGCGATAAGCGGCCTCGCGCAGGTCGATGCGGGCGGTGTCGAAGCGCCGGCGCCGCACGGCTACGCTGCTCACCTCACGCCGCAGCCGCGGCGGCTTGCCGAGCAGCACCTCGAGCGGCATGTCGACCGGAGAATCGCCAAACAGCGGATCGCGCACCGTCAGCTGACCGCTCGCGTCGATCTCGCCGATCACCGCGTACGGGCAGCGCTCGCGCTCGGCGATGGCGGCAAACTGCGCCAGCGCCTGCGGCGCGATGGCGAGCACGTAGCGCTCCTGCGCCTCGTTGCACCACAGCTCCAGGGGCGACATGCCAGGTTCAGCGCTCGGAATGGCGCGCAGATCGATGCGCGCGCCGCGGCGGCTGTGGGCCACGGCCTCGGGGACGGCGTTGGAGAGGCCGCCCGCGCCGACGTCATGGATGAGCGCGATCGGGTTGTCCTGCCCCAGCGACCAGCAGTGATCAATGACTTCCTGCGCGCGGCGCTGCATCTCGGCATTGCCCCGCTGCACGGACGCGAAGTCGAGGTCCGCGCTCGAGCTGCCGCTGCCGACCGAGGAGGCGGCACCGCCCCCCAGACCGATGAGCATGGCCGGCCCGCCGAGCACGATGAGCTTCGCGCCCACGGGCACTTCGGCTTTGTCCACGTGCGCGCGCCGCACATTGCCCAGGCCTCCGGCGATCATGATCGGCTTGTGGTAACCGCGCACGCGCTCGGGCGGGTCGCCGGCAGCGCGCTGCTCGAAGGTGCGGAAGTAGCCGCACACCGCCGGGCGGCCGAATTCGTTGTTGAACGAGGCGGCGCCGATCGGGCCTTCGAGCATGATGTCGAGCGCGGAGGCAATGCGCGCCGGCGCGCCGAACTCATGCTCCCAGGGCCGCTCGTATCCGGGGATGCGCAGGTTCGACACCGAGAAGCCGGTCAGCCCGGCCTTGGGTTTGGCACCGCGGCCGGTAGCACCCTCGTCGCGAATCTCGCCTCCCGCACCGGTCGCGGCGCCCGGGAAGGGCGAGATGGCGGTGGGATGATTGTGGGTCTCCACCTTCATGAGAATGTCGATCGGCTCGATGCGGGCGCGATAGACGCCGGAGTGCGGGTCGGGGAAATAGCGCGCGCCCGCGGTGCCTTCGATGACCGCGGCGTTGTCGCGGTACGCGGACAGCACGCCCGCGGGATTGCGGGCGTGGGTGTAGCGGATCATCGCGAACAGCGATTCCTCGCGCGCCTGCCCGTCGATGATCCAGCGCGCGTTGAAGATCTTGTGGCGGCAGTGCTCGGAGTTGGCCTGCGCGAACATCATCAGCTCGACGTCGCTCGGATCGCGCCCGATGCGCGCGAAGCTCGCCAGCAGGTAGTCGATCTCATCCGACGACAGTGCCAGCCCCAGCGCGCGGTCCGCCGCTTCGAGCGCCGCGCGGCCGCCGCTGAGCGACACCCGCTCGAGCGCATGCGGCTGCGCATGCGCGAACAGGCGCGCCGCCTGCGCGCCATCGAGCAGCGCCATCTCGGTCATGCGGTCGAACAGCACCGGCGCGAGGCGCGCGAGCCGCTCGTTCCCCAGGGGCCGGGCGGCGCGCACGCGGTACTCGATGCCGCGCTCGATACGGCGCACGCCCTGCAGTCCGCACACCCGCGCAATGTCGGTGGCCTTGCTCGACCAGGGCGAGATCGTGCCGGCGCGCGGCACCACCAGCACGCATTCGCCCGCGCCCGCCGCCACCGGCGCCTCGCAGCGCGGCCCGTAGCTCAACAGCTGCGCCAGGACCTCGCGCTCGGGCGCGGACAGGGGCTGTGCGAGGTCGACGAAGTGCATGAAGCGCGCCGTGAGCCCGGTGACGGCCGACTCGCGCGCGCCAAGACGATCCAGGAGCTTGGCGATGCGGAACACGGACAGCGCCAGCGGACCGGGAAGCTGCAGCATGGACTCACCAGGCCTCACTTCTTGTCGCCCGGCGGCGTCGAATACATCGGCATCGGGAACTGCGCGACGTTGGCGCCACTTTCCAGCACCGTGATCTTGGCCGGGCCATGCTTCTTCACTTCGTCGATGCGCAGGATCGAATGCATGGGCAGAAAGGTGCGCTTCACGCCGGAAAATTCGCCCTTGATCCGCTCCTCCGCAGGGTCGAGGACCACCGAGGAGCGCTCGCCGAACAGCAGCTCCTCGACCTCTATGAATCCGAACAGCTCTCCATGACTCACTTTGCGGGCATAGACCTCGTAAACCTTGCCCTGATTCACGAACATAATGCGGAAAATGTGACTGGTTGCCATGGCTTATGCGGGGGTCGCTGCTAGTTTTGACGCTGGCATTATATGTCCGGGCGCGCCGGGGAAGCTGCCGCGCCGGATTGTTGTGTGAGTCGGGGACCCATGCTCAGGCTGCGTATCGTCAGTGATCAGCGCCGTTCGCTCGCGGAGCGCAGCAGCGCGACTTTTTCCGTGGAAGGCGGCACCATCGGCCGCTCCGCCGATAACGACTGGGTGCTGCCGGATCCGGCGCGCTACGTCTCCGCGCATCACGCGCGCGTGCAGTTCCGCGCAGGCCACTTCTACCTGCAGGACGTCAGCACCAACGGCGTGTACGTCAACGATGACATGGAGCCGCTCGCCAAGCGCGGCTCGAGCGGCTACCGGCTCGCCGATGGCGACATGCTGCGCATGGGCGAATACCACATCGTCGCAGCGCTCGAGGCGCTCGAGGCGCGCCAGGCGCAGGACGACGCCGCCGCCGCCGTCCCGACCAGCATTCACGGCCTGCGCACCCTCGGGCGCGCGGTCGACCATGACATCGGCGCGCCGCTGGATCTGCAGGAGCTGCTGCTGCCGGCCAACGATACGGACTCGGTGCTGCCGGTCAGCGCCTACGGCCAGTCGGTCGACTCCGGACGAGTGCGCGCGCTCGCCAGGACCCAGGAAGCGGAGCAGTTGCCGGGAGCGGGGTCCGAGTTTCTGCTGCCCGACAGCCCCGACCCGCATTCGTTCGGGCGGCGCATGGCGCGCCTCGCCGAGGCCGTCGGACGCGAGCCGAAAGTCGGCACCAGTGCGATCGCGCTCGAGGACGTGCGTACCGGACTGGACGCCTTCTGCCGTGGCGCCGGCATCGAGCCCGAGCGCCTGCCCGCGGAGGCCCAGGTACGGCTGCTGCATCTGGCCGGCCGGCTGTTTCGCGAGGCGCTGGTCGGCTTCAAGGATCTGGAGCGCAACCGGAGCGAAACGCGCAACCGCTACCGCATCGAATCCCCGCCGCAGGAGCCCGACGACCCGCGTCCGTCGATGGCCGACTCCATGGTCGAGGAGCTGCTGATCGCGTTGTTCGTGCAGCACGAAGGCCGCCGGCTCGACTCGGTGCAGTGGCTGCGCGAAGCGGTCGCCGAAGCCAAGCTGCACGAGACGGCCACCGCGCAGGCGACGCGCGCCGCGTTCGTCGAATTCCTCGACCGGCTCGACCCGGCGGAGCTCGAGGCGCGCTTCGAGCGCGCCGCACGCCGCGGCAAAGCGCGTTCCGCCGACAAGGCGCAGTACTGGGACCTGTTCACGAGCTTCTACCGCAATCTCATCGAGATGCCGGCGGAGCATCTGCCCCATACGTTTGTCGAGGCGTTCGCCGCGGCCTACCGCGAGGCGTCGAAGAAACCGGCATCGTGAGCGGATCGCGGTACTCATGGCGGAGAGGGTGGGATTCGAACCCACGTGCCGGTTTTACCCGACCATCCGATTTCGAGTCGGCGCCGTTATGACCGCTTCGGTACCTCTCCGGCTCCGCACGGGTGTTGCGGGGCTGGTATTCTAACGGAAAGCCCGCGTGGCGAGGGGAGGGTTCGTGCGCGCATTCACGCTCACCGCCGTCGTCACCTTGCTTGGCTGGCTCGCGGGCTGCGGCCGGATTGCACCCTCCACTCTCGATGAGATCCGCGCGCGCGGCGAGCTGCGCGTCGTCACGCTCAATCTGCCGACCTGTTACTACCTGGGCGCGCAGGGCACCGAGGGACTGGAGTTTGATCTGGCGCGCGCGTATGCGGCGCGGCTGGGCGTGAAACTCAACATGTACCCGCTCGCCAACGAGGGCGCAATGCAGGCGGAACTCGCCGCCGGCCGCGCCGATATCGCCGCGGCCTCGCTCACCGACACGCCGGACTGGAGCCGCGCCGGGGATGCGGCCCAACCGTACGCGCGGATCCCGCAGCTGGTGGTCTACCAGCGCAGCCGCGTGCAGCCGCGCGACACGCTGCAACTGGAAGCGGCGAAACTCGCGGTGCGCGCCGGCAGTCCGCAGGAGCGGATCCTGCAGCGCCTGAAGAGCACCGTCGCGCCCGCCCTGCAGTGGGTGGAAACCGCGCCGAGCTCGGCCGACCCGGTGGAGGACGTTGACGCCGGTGGCGCGGATTACGCCATCAGCGACGCGCGTGAATTCTCGTTTGCCCATCATTTGTACCCGAACGTGCGGGTGGGCTTTGCGCTGCCGCAGGAGCGGCCGGTGCAATGGCTGGTGCGGCACGGCGCGCCGCAGCTGCTCGCGAGCGTCAACACCTTCTTTCACGACCTGCAGGCCTCGGGCGCACTGGCGCGGCTCGTGCAGCAGGCATCCGGGGACACGCGCCGCTTTGCATACGAGGAATCGCGCGAGTTCCAGACCCATGTCGGCGACCGGCTTCCCGCCTACCGTTCGTGGTTCGAGCAGGCGGCCGCGCAGTCGGGCACCGACTGGCGCCTGCTGGCCGCGATCGGTTACCAGGAATCGAAATGGGAGGCACGCGCCGAATCCGGCGACGGAGCCCTCGGGGTGATGATGCTCACCGCAGACACCGCACACGCCATGGGCATCAAGGACCGCAGCAACCCGCAGCAGAGCATTTTCGCGGGCGCGCGCTATCTCGCCCAGGTGCGCGCCATGATCCCGGAGCGCATTGCGGAGCCCGACCGTACCTGGCTCACGGTTGCCGCCTACAACGTGGGCTTCGGGCACCTGGAGGACGCGCGCATCATTACCCAGGCACTCGGCAAGAACGCCGACTCCTGGGCGGAGGTGCGTGAGCGCCTGCCGCTGCTCGCGCAGGAGCGCTGGTACTCGCGCGCCAGGCGCGGTTACGCCCGCGGCTGGGAACCGGTGCAGTTCGTGGACCGTATCCAGCGTTATCTCACGCTGCTGGAGTGGCAGCCCGGAGAAGCGGTGTCCCACGGCGCGACGGTCAGCCACGCACCCGCCGCCCGGGGCGCCCCGGCCCCGGACACGTTCAGCCACGCGATTCCCGGAGCCTGAGTCCTGGCTTGCACACGCGCGCCCCCGGGGCGCGGCGCCCGCGAGGCAAAGTTACTCGCGCCGTTGCACGAAAAACTCCTGCAGGAGGCGCGCGCAGTCGTCCATGAGCACGCCGCCGAAGACATCCACGCGATGATTGAGTCCCGGCAGCGTGAACACGTTGGTGATGCTGCCGGCCCCGCCGGCGCGCGCATCCCACGCGCCGAACACCAGCCGGCGAACGCGGGCGTGCACGATGGCGGAGGCGCACATGACGCACGGCTCGAGCGTCACGTACAGCGTAGTGTCGTTGAGCCTATAGCTGCCGAGCGCCTGACCGCCGGCGCGCAGCGCCTGGATTTCCGCGTGCGCGGTCGGATCGTGGCTCGCGATCGGCTTATTTGCGCCCGTGGCGATGATGTCCTCGCCGCGCACCAGCACGGCGCCCACGGGCACTTCGCCCCCCGCGCCGGCAGCGGCCGCCTGTCCGAGCGCGATGCGCATGAAAGCGCCATCGCGAGCGCCGTCAGCCGGACCCGTCATGTGACGCGTCCGTGGGCGCGGCGAGCGGCGCCATAAACAACGCCGGATCGACGAACGTGGCATTCAGCGCCACTCCGAAGTGCAGATGCGGCCCGGTCGCGCGCCCGGTGGATCCCACCTTGCCGATGAGCGCGCCCGCCTTGACCTGCTCGCCCGGCTTCACTGCGATGACGCTCAGGTGACAGTACATGGAGACCAGGCCCGCACCGTGATCGAGGAACACCGTGTTGCCGTTGAAGAAATAACGGCCGGTGTCGAGCACGCGGCCGTCCGCTGCGGCCGCTACCGGCGTCCCGGCCGCCGCGGCAATGTCCATGCCGCTGTGGGGACTGCGCGCCTCGTCGTTGAATATGCGGCGTGAGCCATAGGAGCTCGAGCGGATGCCGGGGACCGGCTGCACCAGCCTGAGAGTCGCCGGCGCACTTTCCGAGAACGTGCCGATGGCCCGCAGAATGCGCGGCCGCTCGCGGGTGACGCGCGCCAGATCCTTCGCCGACAGGTTCACCTGGCGCGGCGCGACCGTGAGGCGCTGCACACTGTACTGCTTGTCGGTGACTTCGAAGTCCACCGCGGTGTCGCCTGAGGTGCCCTCATGCACCCGCAGCTGCGCGTGGCCAGGGGCCTGTGACAGTGGGATGCCAACCACGGCGAGCCATTTGCCCTGCACCCGCACCACCAGCACCCGCTGCTCGCCGAAGGTGGCCCGCGGCGCCCGCCCGTCGGGAGCGTCGAGGGTCAGCAGCGCGACGCCGCCCGGAACGAGCTCCTGCTGCGGCAACAGCGCCGCCGCGGGCGAGTCGGGAGCGGCGGGCAAGTCCGGCACTGCCGCCCCGCTCGTAACGAAGGCGCCCGACAGCAGCGCCAGCACGACCCGGCGTGCGGCGCGCTGCAGCGCGCGCCGTGCGCCCTGCGCCAACTGTGTGCCCGCGCCTGGCACGCTAGCCTTCCTGATTGCGAGCGGTGACGCGCGCCCGCAGGCTCCCGCGGGCGAGACGCGCCTCGATCTCCTCCCCGGCCAGCACCGCGGCGGCGTCGGTGAGCAGGGTACCGCCCGCGGCGCGCGTCACGATGGCGAAGCCGCGCGTCAGCGTCGCGAGCGGGCTGACGGCGTTGAGTGCGCGCTGCGCCAGAGCCAGGCGGTGCTGCGCGCGCGACAGGCATTCCTTTGCGGCGTGGTCGAGCCGAGCCTCGACACCCTGGTGCCGCGCGCGATATTCCCGCACGACACGGTCGGGCGAGCGGCGCACCAGACGCGTGACGCTCTGCGCGACGCGCATCTGGTCACGGTGCAGGCCGGCGCGCGCCGCCCCGCTGAGGCGCTGCGCGAGGTCATCGAGACGCTGCATCTGCTGCTGCAACCGTACCCCCGGATGCGCGAGCTTCAGACGCCGCTCGGTGCCCTCGAAGCGCGCGCCATTCGCGCGCAGCTCGCGGCGCATACCCGCGCCCAGGCGCAGCGCGGTGCGCGCCAGGACCTCGAGACACGCGCTGCGATCCGGCACCACCAGCTCCGCGGCCCCCGAGGGGGTGGGGGCGCGCGCATCGGCCGCGAGGTCCGCGATGGTGAAGTCGATCTCGTGCCCGACCCCCGAGACCACGGGCAGGCGGCACGCGCGTATGGCGCGCGCGACCCGTTCGTCGTTGAACGCCCACAGATCCTCGAGCGAGCCGCCGCCGCGGGCGAGGATCAGCACTTCGCACTCGGCGCGCGCCGAGGCGGTCTGCAGCGCCGCGACCAGCGCCGGGACGGCGGCCGCCCCCTGCACCGCCGCCGGATAGATGAGGACCCTTGCGGGCGGATAACGCCGCGCGAGGATGTGCAGAATGTCGCGCAATGCGGCCCCGGATGGCGAGGTGATCACGCCGATACGCTGTGGAAACCGCGGCAGACTTCGTTTGCACTCGAGCGCAAACAGACCTTCGGCCGCCAGCTTGGTTTTCAGGCGCTCGAACTCGCGCCGCAGCGCGCCGATACCCGCCTCCTCCAGATGCTCGACGATGAGCTGGTACTCGCCCCGCGCCTCGTACACGCTGATGCGGCCGCGGACCAGCACCTGCGCGCCGGCGCGCGGCGTGAAGCCGACGAGGGAGTTCTTCATCCGGAACATGGCGCAGCGCAGCTGCGCGTCCCGGTCCTTGAGCGAGAAGTACCAGTGGCCGGAAGCTGGTTGCGAGAAGTTCGACAGCTCCCCCTCCACCCACAGCACACCGAGCCCGCGCTCGAGGAGCACGCGCACCTCGCGGTTCACACGGGTGACGCTGTACACGTCCCGGACAGGCTCGGCCCGGGCGCGGTCGTCAGGATTTACGGGCATAAAGCACCTTAGCACGAGGTTTACCGGCGCGGGCCGAGCGCATATAATCGCGCATGCGCATTCTCGAAGAAGCTCTCACCTTCGACGACGTCCTCCTGGTTCCGGCCTACTCGGAAATTCTGCCACGCGAGGTCGATCTCTCCACCCGCGTCACGCGCCGTATCCGCCTGAATGTGCCGCTCATGTCCGCGGCCATGGACACCGTCACCGAAGCGCGCCTCGCCATCACCATCGCCCAGGAAGGCGGCGTCGGCATCATCCACAAGAGCATGACCATCGAGGCCCAGGCGCGCGAGGTCGACCGGGTGAAGAAGTTCGAGAGCGGCGTCATCAAGGACCCGATCACCGTTTCCCCGGCCATGACGATCCGCGAGGTGCTGGACCTGACGCGCTCGCGCGGCATCTCCGGCGTGCCGGTTGTGGTCGGCAAGAAGGCGGTCGGGATCGTCACGCATCGCGATCTGCGCTTCGAGGACAAGCTCGAGGCCCCCGTCTCCTCAGTCATGACGCCCAAGGAACGCCTGGTGACGGTGCGCGAGGACGCGCCCAAGGACCAGGTGCTGGCGCTGCTGCACAAGCACCGCATCGAAAAGCTCCTGGTGGTGAACGGCGACCACGAGCTGGTTGGCATGATCACCGTGAAGGACTTCCAGAAGGCCAACGAGTTTCCGCGCGCCTGCAAGGACGACGGCGGCCGCCTGCGCGTCGGCGCGGCGGTCGGCACCACGCCTGATACCCTCGATCGGGTCGCGGCCCTCACTGAAGCAGGTGTCGACCTGGTGGTCGTGGATACCGCGCACGGGCATTCCAGGGGCGTGCTCGACACGGTGAAGCGCATCAAGGCGAAGTGGGCGGACAGCCAGGTAATCGCCGGCAACATCGCGACTGCCGAGGCGGCGCAGGCGCTCGTCGATGCCGGTGCGGACGCCGTCAAGGTCGGCATCGGGCCAGGCTCGATCTGCACCACGCGCATCGTCGCGGGCGTCGGCGTACCGCAGATCTCCGCGGTTGCCTCCGTCGCGCAGGCGCTGCGCGACGCGGACGTGCCGGTCATCTCCGATGGCGGCATCCGCTTCTCCGGGGACATCGCCAAGGCGATCGCGGCGGGCGCGCATGCGGTCATGATCGGCGGCCTGTTCGCCGGCACCGAGGAATCCCCCGGTGAAGTCGAGCTGTACCAGGGCGCTTCCTACAAGTCCTATCGCGGCATGGGCTCGCTCGGCGCGATGGGCGAACGCCACGGCTCGGCGGATCGTTATTTCCAGGACGCGGCCACCGAGCTCGAGAAGCTGGTGCCGGAAGGCGTGGAGGGGCGCGTTCCCTACAAGGGGAGCGTGGTCACCATCCTGCGTCAGCTGTCGGGCGGACTGCGGGCGGCCATGGGCTATACCGGCAGCCGCAACATCACCGATATGCGCACGCGCCCGGTGTTCGTGCGCATCACCACCGCCGGCATCCGCGAGAGCCACGTGCACGACGTCAGCATCACCAAGGAAGCCCCCAACTACCGCGTGTCCTGAGCCCATGGCGAGCGTTCCACGACCTGCCGGCATCCCCCCCGCCACCGCGGCTGCAGCCGCCGGCAACGCGACGCACGCCGGCAGCGCCACCGCCGGCAGCTCCCCACACGCCGACATCCACGCGCACCGCATCCTGATCCTCGACTTCGGTGCGCAATACACGCAGCTCATCGCCCGCCGCGTGCGCGAGCTGGGCGTGTACTGCGAAATCCACCCCTGGGACGTGAGCGACGCCGAGGTGCGCGCCTTCCGGGCGCGCGGTGTGATCCTCTCCGGCGGTCCGGAATCGGTGACCGATGCAAACCCGCCCCGGGCGCCGCCCGCAGTCTACGAGCTCGGCGTGCCGGTGCTCGGCATCTGTTACGGCATGCAGACCATGGCGCAGCAGCTGGGCGGGCGGGTCACGCCGGGGGCCGAGCGCGAGTTCGGCTACGCGGAAGTGACCGTGACCGGCGCGTCGCGCCTGCTCGATCACCTCGAGGACCGCCGCAACCCGGCCGGGGCGGCGGTGCTCGATGTGTGGATGAGTCACGGCGACCGCGTGGATGCGTTACCGCAAGGGTTCGTGGCGACCGCAACCACCAGCACCATTGCGTTCGCCGCCATGAGCGACGAGCGCCGCCGCTTCTATGGCGTGCAGTTCCATCCCGAGGTGACTCACACCACGCAGGGCGCGCGGCTGCTGGAGCGGTTTGTCCGCGAGATCTGCGGCAGTGATGCGCTGTGGAGCGTCGGCAACATCATCGAGGATGCGATCGGGCGCGTGCGCGCGCAGGTCGGCAAGGGCAAGGTCCTGCTGGGACTCTCCGGCGGAGTCGACTCGTCCGTGGTCGCCGCCCTCCTGCACCGCGCCATCGGCGATCAGCTGCTGTGCGTGTTCGTCGACCACGGCCTGCTGCGCCTGGGCGAAGGCGAACAGGTGATGAACACCTTCGCGCAGCACCTCGGCGTGCGCGTCATCCGGGTCGACGCGCAGACGCGCTTCCTCACCGCTCTGGCCGGCGTGACCGATCCGGAGGCCAAGCGCAAGATCATCGGTCGCACCTTCGTGGAGGTGTTCGACGAGCAGGCGCACAGCTTGAGCGGCGTGCAGTTCCTCGCTCAGGGGACGATCTACCCCGACGTCATCGAATCCGCCGGCGCCCGCACCGGCAAGGCGCACGTCATCAAATCGCATCACAACGTGGGCGGACTGCCCGAGAAGATGCATCTGCAGCTGGTGGAGCCGTTGCGCGAGCTGTTCAAGGACGAGGTGCGTCGGCTCGGCATCGAGTTGGGGTTGCCGCGCGAGATGGTCTATCGCCATCCGTTCCCCGGACCCGGACTGGGTGTGCGGATCCTCGGCGAGGTGCGCGCGGAACACGCCGAGCTGCTGCGGCGCGCCGATGCCATCTTCATCGAGGAACTGCGCAAGCACGATCTCTACGACCGCGTCAGCCAGGCCTTCGCGGTCTTCCTGCCGGTGCGCTCGGTGGGCGTCATGGGCGATGGGCGCCGCTACGACTACGTGATCGCGCTGCGTGCGGTGGAGACGGTGGACTTCATGACCGCGCACTGGGCGCGCCTGCCGTACGAGTTCCTCGACCACGTGTCGCGGCGCATCGTCAACGAGGTGGCGGGCATCTCACGCGTGGTCTACGACATCTCGGGCAAACCGCCGGCGACGATAGAGTGGGAGTGACTCAAGGGGCCATCGCACTCCGGCCGTCTAAGGCAAGGACGCGATGGCCATTGATGGCACACCAGAAGTGCTCGCGAGCGCGTTGTCGGTTATCGCTTCGAGAGCCCCCGAAGTTTGATCGATCTTGAACGCCGCTACGTTGCTTGCGCCTGCGTAGTACGTGACGTATGCGTACAAGCCGCTTGGGTCAATGGTCATGAATTCGGAATTCATATTCGCCGCGGCCGGGCTGCCGGACAGAGGTGCCAGCGAGCCGTTGGCGGTATTGATCGCGTAGCCCAGGATATCCTTGAGTCCGGTATTGGGGACGTACAAAAAACGACCCGATGGATCGATGGCGAGACTTAGGATCTGGTAGCTCTGTGTCGCATACGGATTGCCTGCCACTGCGCTGAGCGCTCCGGTGGTTGGATCGAAAGCGTAAGCAGTAACACCACTCAGAAGAAAGTCCGCTTCGTAAAGAAAATTCGTATTCGGCAAAAACGCAAGCCACGTCGGGCCAGCGCCCGCAGCGAATGGGCTGCCGGTCATCGGGATGAGTGCTCCGGTCACTGCGTCGATCGTGAATCCATCGATGCTGTTAAAGCCTTGCCCATTCGCGACGTAGGCGAACCTGCCGCTCGGATCGATCGCAACCGATCTCGGCCAGCCCAGGGGCGCACCACTCGCAAAGGGACTCCCGGCAACAACGGCGAGCGCCCCGGTCGCTGTGTCGATGGAATAAACGGAAATGTCATTGGAGCCGCTGTTTGGAACATAGGCGAACTTGCCATTGGGGCTCACGGTGATCGAGGCGGGACGTGACCCCGTCACGATGGGGCTGCCCGCGATCGCGGTGAGTGCGCCGGTCGCTGGATCGATGGCGTAGGCCGACACGGTGCCCTCGTCATTTGCGACGTAGCAGAACCTGTGGTTCGGCGATACGGTGACGAACGCCGGATCCACGCCGGTCGCCATCACCGCGACCCCCGGCGTGAGCGTTCCGGTGGACTGGTCGATGTAATAGGGGGCAATCGTGTTCGGGTTGGCGGCGGTGTGCTGAAAGACAAGGTAAGCGACATGCCACGGGCAGATGACCGTAATGTTCACGCTCGTGTTAGTCACAGCGCCGCTACCGTTCAATACGCTGCAGGTATGACCCGCCGGCTGCGACAAAATCGAGACCGCGTATCCGGCCTTGCTCCCGACCGGAATTGAAAACGACGACGTTCCGCTGCGGTCCACGGTGAGGTTGTCGCCGCCATTGTTCTGCAATACGAGTCCCGTAACGTCAGTAAGACCTGCGACTGTAACGCCCACCTTGTAGGGCAGAGCTGTGCAGCTGACCATGACGTTTGAAATCGCCGCCCCGGTCGAGGAGCCGCTGCCCTGGGAAACCGCGCAAGCCTGACCTGCCGGCTGAGTGGCAACCGTCACCGAATAGGACATACCTGCCGGGACGGTTGCGCTGAACGTGAAATTCCCATTGGCCGAGACCGTCGTGCTATTCGCCCCGTTGTTCACGAGCACGACGCTTGCCCCCGTCGCTAACCCGGAGAGGCTGCCGCTGACGGTATACGGACCGTGGTCACTCCCGCCGCAAGCGCAAAGTGCCACCGCGGCAGACAGCGCGCACAGCATCCGATGCGGAGCGCTCAGAATCATTGTCGATGCTCCGCCATACGCCTCCCGTGACCCGTGAGCTACCCGTACCTCGCGGATCTATGATTTACATGATGATAGGCTACAGAGTCGGAGTAGTGGGCCGTCAGTTTGGGTCGTGGCACGTCGTGCGCGCACCAGGCGTCCGCGCACCAGGCCACATAATTCAGTGAGGAGCACTGTCGCAGTGCCCACAGCCGAAAGTACAATCAATTCCATGGCCGGTCCTCTGGCAAAGTGACTCCCGAGCCTCCCATCTCCTTCGGCATGTCTTTGAACTTCGGCCTGCCATCGCCAATGCGCAGCACGCTCTGCTGGTAGTGGACATGCGCGCCGGGCTCGAAGTGCAACAGCGGCAGCAGTGCCGCGTAAATGTCCACTAGACCCATGGTCGGGTGGTCCGTGAACAGGTGCCCGCCGCACTTCTTGCACCACTTGCGGTAGCTGATCGGTGTCTTGTTGTAAGTGCCGATGCTGGCCGCACCGGACGTCACGCGCAGTGCCTCGGGCTTCCACAGCGTAAACGCGTTCACCGGTCCCGCCGACCAGTGCCGGCACGACTCACAGTGGCAGTAGCCCATTGCGGCCGGCTGGCCGGAAACTTCAAATTGCACCTCGCCGCAAAAGCAACTGCCCGCATGCGTGTTCTGGTTACTCACCACCGCGTCTCCTTGTAAGATCGCCCGGCCCTGGAAGCGCCGACAGTCTAGCGACCGGCCGGCGGCGCGCGAATGACCACCCGTCCGGCGCTCGTGCTCGATCGTCCGCGGAGAGACTGATGGATGCTTTGTCGGATGTACTGCGGGCGGTGCGCCTCACCGGTGCCATCTTCTTCGACGTCCACGCCTCGGAGCCGTGGGTGGCAGAAACCCCGCCAGGTGGAGCGATCGTCGGGGCGATGTTCCCGGGCTCCGAGCATCTCATTTCCTATCACGTCATCACCCGCGGCAACTGCTGGGCGAGCGTTTCCGGCGAACCGCCGGCGCGCCTCTCGGCCGGCGACATCATCGTCTTGCCGCACGGCGATACGCACGTTCTGTCGAGTACCCCCGGCCTGCGCCGTACCCCGGATATGGCGCTGTATCGCTTGCCACGCGACCGACAGCTGCCCATCAGCATCTCGATGGGCGACCCCGAGGGGGCTGCAGCGCATTTCGTTTGCGGGTTCCTGGGCTGCGATGCGCGACCGTACAACCCCCTGCTCGCGGCGCTACCGCGAGTCATCCGTGTCAGCGATCACACGGACGGTACGCTCGCCGCATACGTGCAGTTCGCTTTGGCCGAGTCGAAGGAGCCGCGAATCGGCGGCCAGGGTGTGCTCGGTCGATTGAGCGAACTGATGTTCGTCGACGTCGTCCGCCGGTACCTGGAGACGTTGCCGGCTGACCGCAGGGACTGGCTCGCCGGGCTGCGCGATCCGTTCATCGGACGCGCGCTCGCGGCGCTCCATCGCAACCCCGCTCGTGGCTGGACGATCGAATCGTTGGCGCGGAACGTGGGACTCTCCCGCTCAGCACTGGCGGAGCGCTTCACGCAGTTCGTCGGGCGGCCGCCCATGCAGTACCTGACGAACTGGCGGATGCAGCTCGCCGCGAACTACCTGCTGAGCGGCGTGGAAAGTGTCGCGGTGATCGCCAACCGTGTCGGCTACGAGTCTGAAGCTGCGTTCAGCCGGGCGTTCAAGAAGGCGGTCGGCAGCGCTCCGGGCCAGTGGCGCAAGCAAGCACCGAGACCGGGGCGACACTCGTAGTCAGCCCAGGGGGAGACACTTCCATGAGCGAAGCGGCAACGCTCCGTGGCTGGGGGCGGCGGCACGCAGTGCTGACCATGTGTTTCCTTGCGATGTTCATCGCGTACACCGACCGCGTCAACATCTCCGTGGCGTCGGTCGCCATGCGCGAACAGTTTGGCTGGACGCAGACCGTCAAGGGCCTGGTACTGTCGTCGTTCTTCGTCGGCTACATGCTCTTCATGGTGGCGAGCGGATGGCTTGCGACACGCTACGGCGGCAAGCGCGTGCTCGCGATTTCCGTGGCCTGGTGGTCCGCATTCACCGTCCTGACGCCGTGGGCCGCGTCGCTCTCGATCGGCGCGCTGGTCGCCGCCAGGATCGGCCTGGGACTGGGAGAAGCGGCGGTGACGCCCGCGAGCTTCGAACTGTTCCGCCGCTGGGTGCCGGAGAGTGAACGCTCACGCGCGGTTACCCGGTTTCTCAGCGGCATCCCCCTCGGACAGATCGTCGGCTTCATGCTCACGGGGTGGCTGACCAGCCGGTTCGGATGGCCGATATCCTTCTATGTGTTTGGCGCGATCGGTTTCATCTGGACGGCGATCTGGCTGGCGCAAGTGAACAATGATCCGGCCGAGGACCGACGCGTCACGGCGCCGGAACTGCATCTGCTGCAGGAGCGAAACGGAGACGAAAACGAAGCGCCCCGGATTCCGCTTCGTACACTTCTGACCAAGCCGCCGGTGTGGGCGATCTTCATCAGTCACTTCTGCAGCAATTGGGGCCTGTATCTGCTGATTGCGTGGCTCCCCAGTTACTTTCGGGACGCCCTGGGTCTCAGCTTCGCCAGCGCCGGAGTCTACTCAGCAGCACCGTGGCTCGCGGCCTTCGTCACCGGAAACCTGGCCGCTATGCTCGCTGACCGGGCCATAGCGCGCGGCATGCCGGCGCATTTCGTCAGAAAGCTCGCCATGGGCGTCGCGCTGCTCGGCTTCGCGAGTTTCCTGCTCCTGCTACGCGACGTTAACTCCCCGACCATGGCCTTGACGCTGGTGTGCGCCGCGACCGGAGCGCTCGGCGTGAGCTGGTCGGGATTCGCGCCGAATATGCTCGACATCGCTCCGCGCCATTGTGCGGTGCTCATCGCAGTGAGCAATACACTGGCGACGATTCCCGGAGTCGCGGGCGTCGCGGTGACCGGCTGGCTGCTGGATCGGACCGGCAGCTACTCAGCGACTTTCGTGCTGACCGCTGCTATTGCCATCACGGGTGCGCTGCTCTACTTCATCTTCGGAAGCGCGAGGCGTATCGACAGCTGACGCGCCGCGATGAGCGGGCCGGCTCCCGACTCACTCCTCCGTGGCGTCAGTCGTCCTTCGACACCGGCGGCATACCGATGCGCTCCAGGAAGGCGCCGTAGCGTCGATCGCTCATGATCGATGCGAGCAGAGCGTCACTGCGGGTCCAGATGAGGCCTGGGTCGTGCAGCGTGCGGGCCCGTTCCAGCCATTCGAAGCTCTTCTCGGTGTGGCCAAAGAACGCAAAGGTCTCCGCGACCTGGAACTCGGAGCCCACTGACTGGGCTGCGAGTGCGGCGAGCGCCGCCTGCGCTTCCTTCTCGTGGTGCGTCACGAGGTAGCCGAGCGGCAGACCAAAGCTCCTCCAGGACGGATCGGCCTCGGCTTCGAACGCGGCCCGCGCGGCCTGCAGGTCGCCCGCCATCAGCAGCGCGCGCCCAAGCTCGTAATGCAACCCGGGGAATTGCGCGTTGAGCGCGATGGCCTGTCGCAGCACCGCGGCGGACTCCGCGGCGTGGCGCGCGTAGTGCAGCGCCCTGCCCAGATACTTACGATGCAGCAGATTGAGCGGGTCGCCGTCGACGGCGCGCCGAAAGTGGGTCACGGCATCGCTCATCCGGCCGGTGGCTACCGTCAGATGACCCTGGAACTGCTGCGCCTGGGTGTTGTTTGGATCGAGCGCCAGCGTCTTCGACAGCGCATCTGCGGCCGCCGCCCAATCCAGATCGTACTGCATGTGGGCGGCCGCGAGCATCATGTACGCTTCGGGAAGCTTCGGATCGATCGCGATGGCGCGCCTGGCCGCGGTCGTGACCTTGGTGAATCCCGCACCGGTCGTGTCGAGCCCCTGTCCCACGCGTCGCACGTGGCAGAAGGCGAGCCAGGCCCACGCGGGGGCGTAGTTCGGATCAAGCGCGAGCGCCTGCTGGAAAAGGAGCACGGCGTGATCGAGATCCGCCGGTGTATCCCGGTCTGTCAGGTAGCGCGCCTGCAGGTACAGGGTGTGGGCCTCGGAACTGGTGGTCTGTTTAGGCGTCGCCGCATCGGCCCCGAGCAGGGTGATCTTCAGCTGCTCGGCGACGGCATGCGCGATATCGTCCTGCACCGCGAAAATGTCGCGGACGTCGCGGTCATAGGTCTGTGACCACAGGTGGAAGCCGTTATCGGCGCGCACCAGCTGCGCCGTGATGCGCAGATGCTCGCCTGATTTTCGCACGCTGCCCTCGAGCACGTGCGTGACCCCCAGGGTGTGTGCGATCTCGCCGATCGTGGTCGCCTTGCCCTTGAACGAGAACGAGGAGGTGCGCGCGGGGACGCGCAGGTTGGGAATCCTCGTCAGGACGTCGATCAGTTCCTCGGCAAGACCATCGGAGAAGTATTCCTGGTCGTGTTTCTCGCTCATGTCCGCGAACGGTAAGACGGCGATGGACCTCTCCGCGGCCGATGGCGGCGCGCCCTCTGGGACTTCCTGTGCAGCGCGACCGGGATTGGATTTGCCCGTCATCATTCGCCACGGCTGAAATGCGACGGTCGCTGCGAGCACTCCCGCGCCGACTGCGATGGCGGCGATCACGCGCGCGCGCCGTGGCGCCGCTACGGCCCGGGACGCCGGCGCGGCGTTGCCCGGGGGGCCGGCGTTGCTCGGCGCGGCGGCGCCGTGCGGCTGTCGATTGATGGCAGCGCCCATCCCGAGGAGAGTCGCAATCCGCTGGCCGAACGCGGCCGGCGTCTCACCCGCGGGGAGCCGCGTCCATTGGACCCGCAGGAATGAGTCGGGCACATCCGCGCCCGCATCCGGGGTTGCGTCCACGCACACCGGAACGATGAATGTCTTGTTGCGCGCGATCATCTGCGTGCGCTGATCGGCCAGGCCCCATTCGAGACGGAAGTAACCCTCCGGCCGCGACGCGGTGTTGGCGGAAATGATCGGCACGAACAGTGCGCAGTCGCGGATCTGGTGGCGGATCTTCTGATCCCACGCGTCGCCGCCGCGAAGCTCACTCTGATCGAACCACACCTCGATAGCGGCGGCCCGCAGCGCCTCACAAATGCGCCGCGCCGCCTCCGTATCCTGCGACGCGTAGCTGAGAAACACCGCCCGTGAAAGTTGGTCTGCCAACGTGTAATCCTGGAATCTTCAGCGCCGCCGCTTGGTCCCCGCGCGCCGGCGCGACCTGCCGGGGTGCGGCGGCGCGCGCCGCTCGCGCGCGTATGGATTGGCATCCGTGCGGTACTCGATGAACACCGGAGTCGCGAACAGATCGTAGGTCTTGCGGAATACGTTGGCGAGATAGCGCGTGTAGGCGTCGGGTACCGAGTCGGTCTGGTTGCCGTGGATCACGATGCGCGGCGGATTGCGGCCGCCCTGGTGCGCGTAACGCAGCTTGATGCGCCGGCCGCGCACCAGCGGTGGCTGGTGGACGGTCAGCGCGTGCTCGAGCGTGCGCGTCAGCTCGCGTGTCGGCATGGCGCGCATAGCCGCCTCGTAGGCGCGCACCGTGGACTGCATCAGCTCGCCCACGCCGCTCCCATGGCGCGCGGAGATGAAATGCAGCGGCGCAAAGGGCACGAAGTCGAGTTTCAGGGCCAGCTGGCGCTGGATCTGCTCGCGCTGCTCCGTTGCAATCCCGTCCCACTTGTTGACCGCGATGATGAGCGCCCGCCCGCGCTCGAGCGCCAGTCCCAGCACGCTCGCGTCCTGCTCGGCGACCGTGTCGTGCGCATCGAGCACCATAATGACCACCTGCGCTTCGTCGATGGCCTGCAGCGTCTTGGCCACGCTCGCGCGCTCGACCAGATCCTCGATCCTGGCCCGACGCCGCACCCCGGCGGTGTCGATCAGCAGGAACGCGCGCCCATCGCGCTCGAAGGGCACCAGGATGCTGTCGCGGGTGGTGCCGGGCTCCTCGTTCGCGATGACGCGCTCCTCTCCCAGCAGTCGATTCACCAGCGTGGACTTGCCGACGTTCGGGCGGCCGATGATGGCGATGCGAATGGCGTCGGAGTCGTCATCCCCGGCCGGTTGCGCCTCGAAGCCGGCGAGCACCCGCTCCATGAGCTCCTCGCACCCCTGAGCGTGGCTCGCGGAGATGGCAAGCGGCTCACCCAGCCCCAGGGCATGGAAGTCTGCGGAAACGATGTCGGCGTCGAGCCCCTCCGCCTTGTTGAGGACCAGCGTGACGGGCTTGCCCGAGCGGCGCAGCTCATTCGCAACGAAATAATCCTGCGGCGACAGTCCACCGCGCGCGTCGGCGAGCAGTACCAGGCAGTCAGCCTCTGCGACGGCGCGCTCGGTCTGTGCGCGCATCTGCGCTTCGATGCCGGTCGGGTTCTCTATCAGACCACCGGTGTCGATGACGATGCTGGGTACGGGACCTAAACGCCCGAAGCCATACTGCCGGTCGCGGGTGAGCCCGGGCACGTCCGCCACAATGGCATCGCGGGTGCCCGTGAGCACATTGAACAGCGTCGACTTGCCGACGTTCGGCCGGCCGACCAGGGCGATGACGGGCAACATGGCTTGGGCGCAACCAGGCGGCCGCTCACGCTACTTGCTTTCCTCCGGCTTCGGCGCCGGCGTTTCCGGCACCGTTTTCCTGCCGGCGGGGGCGGCGCGCGCGAGCGGCGTCACGCGAAACGCGCTGATCTGCCCGCGGTCGTTGATGACCAGCACCATGTTGCCGACGACCACCGGCGCCGTGCTGATGCGCACCTTACCGGTCGCCACGCGCGCGGCGAGCGCACCGCTCGCCTTGTCGAGCCAGTGCACGTAGCCCTGGAAGTCCGCGGCGACGACCGCATTGTCCATGATCGCCGGTGCCGACAGGCCCCGATGCAGCAGCGCTTTCTGCCGCCAGATCTCCGCTCCGGTGCGCGCCTTCAGCGCGACCAGCTCACCGTCCGCGGTCGCCAGGTACAGCGCATCCTCGTCGAGGGTAAGCCCGCGGTAGCTGGAGGCCTCGTGCGACCACCAGACCTGCCCGGTTTCGAGCGCCAGCATGGCCACGCGTCCCTGGAAGCCGACCGTGTACACGTCCTGGCCGGACACCCGCACGGCCGAGTCGATATCGGCGAGGCGCTCGAGCTCGGTGCGGCCGTGCGGCGGGGTAATCGTCGCCTCCCACTGCACCGAACCGTCGTTCATGTTGGCCGCCAGCACCTTGCCGTTGTCGAAGCCGCACAGCACCAGATCGCCGGCGATTACCGGGCGTGCCGTGCCGCGCAACGACAGGCGCGGCACCTGCTGCTCCTGGGACCACAGCTCGTGCCCGTCCGAGGGACTCAGCGCATGCAACTTGCCGTCGACCGTGCGCACGGCGATCAGGCGCTCGGAGATGGCCGCTGGGGCCAGCACCTCCCCGTTCAGGCGCACTTTCCAGCGAATCGCACCGTCGGCGGGGTTGAGGGCAAATAACTGCCCGTCGCTCGAACCCACCAACACCAGCTCGCCGCTCGCAGCGGTGCCGCCGGACAACGGTGCGCGCATGCGCGCACGCCACACGACATGGCCCGAGGCGAGATCCAGGCCTAAGACATCGCCACGGTGGCCGGCGGCGTAAACACGATTGCCGGCGACCGAGAGGCCGAGCCCCAGCCGCAGGACCACGGCCTTCTTGTCGTCGACCGCGGCGGTCCAGACACGCTGCACGCGCAAGCTGGCGCTCAGGGGCGTGAGCTTCGCCGGCTGGTCGATGCTTTTGTCTTTGGAACAGGCGGCTACAGCCAGCAGCGCCGCCAGAGCGCTCGCCACCGCCAGGGCATGCGTCGATTTCTTCATTTGCCCGATCCGGCCGCCGTGGATTTTGCCGCCGGCGCCACCGCCGGCGCCGCCGCCGGCGCATCGGCCGCGAGATCGGCAATCTTGAGACCCAGCAGCGGGTCGCTGCCCGCCGCTTGCGCGCTGCGATACTCCTTCAGCGCCGCGGCCTTGTCACCCTTGGCATAGTAGGCATCGCCGCGCACCTCGTGGTAGTGCGCAGCGAACGCTCCGGCGTCAACTGAGTTGAGAGTGGCGAGCGCGCCGTCGGCTTTCCCCTGAGCGATCTGCACCCGCGCCAGCCGCAGCCGCGCCACCAGGGCCAGGTCCCGATCCTTCGACCTGTCCACCACGGCTCCGAGCTCAGCGGCCGCCCGATCGAGCTCGCCGCCGAGCACATACAGGCGCGCCGCCAGCAGCCTCGCCTGGTCGGTATAAGGCGAGGCCGCGTAGCCGCGCTCCAGCTCGCCGAACAGCACCAGGGCGCGCGAGCGGTCACCCTCGTCCAGAGCCTGGACCATCTGCGTGTACTTCGCGCCCGCCTCGAGCCGCCCGGCATCGAGGTGCCCCTGCCACCAGCGCCAGCCGAATACGCCCGCCCCCACCGCTGCGACGGCCAGAATCACGGCCGGCCCGTTTTCCCGCACCTGTGCCTTGATCCATTCCCACTGTTCTTTTTCAGACAGGTACTCTTCCACGCTTCCTCCCAACATCATGCCTCTTAGCGCTCGCCGCCGTGCCCCACGCTGGCCAGCGCCGCATCCACGCCCGCGGCCAGCTCTGCGATCCGGCACTCGCTCTGACCGGACTCCTCGCGCAAAGGTTTCATGGCAACGACGCCGCGCGCGAGCTCATCGTCGCCGATGATCAGCGCCAGTGGCGCGCCGCTCTTGTCGGCGCGGCGGAATTGCGCCTTGAAGTTGCCCCCACCCAGGTTGAGCTCGAAACGCACGCCAGGCCGCTCACTGCGCAAGCGCTCCACGAGTTCCAGGGCCTGCGCCGCCGCCTGCGGACCGCTGACTACGACGTAGACGTCCGGGGAGGGCGCGGGCACCGTGCCCCCGGCCGCCTGCATGAGCGCCACCAGGCGCTCCACGCCCATCGCAAAACCGATCGCGGGCGTCGCGTCGCCCCCCAGTTGCGCGATCAGGCCGTCGTAGCGGCCGCCGGAGCATACGGCATTCTGTGCGCCGGTGGACGGGGTGATCCACTCGAACACCGTGCGGTTGTAGTAATCGAGGCCGCGCACCAGGCGCGGGTTGATCTCGTAGCTCACGCCCACGCCGCGCAGCATGCCGCAGAGCGCATCGAAGTGTGCGTGCGACTCCGGGTCCAGATGCTCGGTGAGCAGCGGTGCGCCGCGAATCACCTCCTGCATTTGCGGGTGCTTGCTGTCCAGGACCCGCAGCGGGTTGCCGGCGAGTCGCCGCTCGCTGTCGGCATCGAGCCGCGCGGCATGCGCACGCAGGTATTCCAGTAACCGGGCGCGATACGCGCGGCGGCTGTCCGGCGTGCCGAGGGAATTGATCTGCAGCTTGAGGCCCGTGATCCCCAGACGCTGCCAGAGCCGCGCGCTGAGCGCGATGAGCTCCGCATCCACATCGGGGCCCGGGCAGCCGACCGCTTCCACGTCCACCTGCCAGAACTCCCGGTAGCGGCCGGCCTGCGGGGTCTCGTGGCGGAACATCGGGCCCAGGCACCACAGCTTGTGACGCTGTCCGCGCAGCAGTCCGTTGGAAATCAGCGCGCGCACGATGCCGGCGGTGGCTTCGGGGCGCAGCGTGAGGCTGTCGCCACCGCGATCGGTGAAGGTATACATTTCCTTGCCGACCACGTCGGTGTGCTCGCCGATGGCGCGCTTGAAGAGCTCGGTGTGCTCCACGACCGGCACGCGAATCTCTTCGTAGCCGTAGGCGCTGAGCAGCTCGCGCGTGCACGCTTCGAAGCGCTGCCAGGTGCCGATCTCGGCCGGCAACACGTCGTTCATTCCGCGGACCGGCTGGATCTGCTCTGCCACCTCAGTCTCCATGCGCCAGCCGCGGCGGCGCCGGCGTGGTACGCCCGTCGCCGTCGATGAGCAGGCGTGCGCTGCCGTCGTGGCGCACCAACCCCCCGAGCCTCACCGCCTGATCGTTGACGCGCAGCGCCACCGCCGGCGCGTTACCGAGGATCACGCGCAGCGGCGCCGCGCCGCTGAGCGTGCGCGTGCTGCCCGCCGCGTACAGGCCCTGCAACAGGCGCCGGCCGCTCACGTCAGAGACCTCGACCCAGCTGAGCGCCGAGAACTGCAGCGCCAGCCGTGTCGCGGACGCGGCCGGCGCTATCTCATCAGCGGCGCCTGCGGTCGCTTGCGGCACGGAAGCGCTGGCCACGGGCGGGGAGGCCGCGAGCGGCTGCGGTTTCTCGCCCGGCGTGCTGAGCACCCGCCACAGCAGCACCGCGAGCGCAACTGCCACCAGCCCCAGCAACGCCGGCAGCACCAGACGCGCGGCGCCATTGCCGGGGTCGCGGCGCGGGATGCGCGTGAGATCCGGGCGCGCCGGCTGCGTGCTGCTCGCGTACAGCTCCTGCAGCTCCGCGGGAGACTCGCCGATGAACTCGGCGTAGCGTCGCAGGTGCCCGCGCACGTACACATCGGCGCCGAGGGCTGCGAAGTCCTCCGCCTCCAGCGCCTCCAGGGTCCTGGCATCGACGTACAGTTTTTCCGCCGCGTCGAGGACGGTGAGCCCCTTCTTTTCGCGCGCGCCGCGCAGCCGCGCGCCCGTGCCGCAGCGTTGCTCGCCGCCAACTTCACTCGCCATGAGTGTCAGCCGGGGTTGCGATCGAGGTCCGCCAGGGCACGCGCCTGGTCGGTCCCGGGGAAGTCCACCTGCAGTCGGCGCGCGTAGCGTTGCGCGCCGATTTTGTCGCCCTGGGCGCGCGCGACGCGCACCCCGAGCAGCAGCAGGTCCGCAGTCGCATCGTACCTGCCGATGAAGGTGTCGATGCCGGCGCGCGCCGGGGCGAGCTCGCCATGCTGGAATTGCAGCTCCGTCAGCTGGTACGCTGCCTCGGCGAAGTTCGGCCGGATCTGCAGGGCGCGGCCGAAGTTGCCGCGCGCTTCATCGTCGCGCTTTGCCGCGCGCAAACACACTCCGGCGTTGGTGTAAGCCGCCTCGGGTGTGCGATACAGCGCGTTGTGAGCCGCCTCCTCGAAGCGGCGCACACCCTCATCGGTGCGACCGTTCTGGCACAGGTACACGGCGTAGTTGTTCACTACATCGGGGTCGTGCGGCGCCAGCCGCAGTGAGGTGCGGAACTCCGCATCCGCCTTGTCGGGGTTGCGCATGCGCTCAAACAACATCGCGCGGGCGCTGTGAACTTCGGCGCTGTTCGGGGCCTGGGCGAGCGCCCGGTCGAGCTTGTCCTTCGCCAGCGCGACATCGCCCTGGTGCAGGTACTCGATCCCCAGCTGCACGTTGTAGGCGGCCGCATCGCGTATCTTGTTCGGATGCTGCGGAGTTGCGCAGGCGGCGAGCAGCAGCGTCAGCGCGCCGGCCGCGAGGCGCCGCGGCAACGGGTAGTGCGAGGTGGTGTTGACTGGGTTGTTCATGGTTGAACCGCGACGCCGATGACCTTGCTGCCGAGACGCACGGTGGTGCGATCGATGACGCGCCCGGCGAGCTGTCCGCAGGCCGCGTCGATGTCGTCGCCGCGGGTGCGGCGAATGGTCGCCAGCAGGCCCCGCTGCAGCAGCTCGTCGCGGAAGCGCTGGATGACGGGCGCGGGCGAGCGCCGATAGTGCGTGCCGGGAAACGGGTTGAACGGAATCAGATTGACCTTGGCCGGATGGCCCTTCAACAGGCGTGCCAGCGCGCGCGCCTGGGCGGGAGAATCGTTCACGCCCTCGAGCATCACGTACTCGAAGGTAACACTGCGGCCGCATCGCGAGTCGAGATAATGCCAGCACGCCTGCAGCAGCTCGGCGATCGGATGCTTGCGGTTGATCGGTACCAGCTCGTTGCGCAGTGCATCATCGGGCGCGTGCAGCGACACCGCCAGCGCCACATTGGTCTCTTGCGCAAGCTTGTAGATCTGCGGCACCAGCCCCGAGGTCGACAGCGTCACGCGGCGCCGCGACAGATCGAAGCCGAAGTCATCGAGCAGGATGCGCAGCGCAGGCACCACGTTGCGGAAGTTGGCGAGCGGCTCGCCCATTCCCATCAGCACGACGTTGGTGACGTGGCGCTCATCCCCGGGCGTGCTCGCCGCGGCCGCAGGCCCGGCTGCGCCCACGCGTTGCTGTTCCTCGCGCTCGAGCTCGCGCTCCGCCAGCCATACCTGCCCGACCATCTCGGCGGTGCTCAGGTTGCGATTGAAGCCCTGCTGGGCGGTGGCGCAGAACGAGCAGTCGAGCGCACAGCCGACCTGCGAGGAAATGCACAGCGTGCCGCGGTCGGGCTCGGGAATGAACACCATCTCGAACGCCTGGGCGGCGTCGGCCCGCAGCAGCCATTTGCGGGTGCGGTCGCCGGAGCGCTGCTGCGAGAGGATGTCCGGGGCACGCACCTCGGCCTGCGCGGCAAGGCGCGCGCGGAAATCCTTCGCCAGATCCGTCATATCCGCGAACGAGCTGACGCCGCGCTTGTACATCCAGTTCATCAGCTGGCGCGCGCGGAACGGCTTGCTGCCGAGCTGCGCCACGAATGCTTCGAGTGCCGGACGCGGCAGCCCCAGCAGGTTGGTGCGCTCTGTGGCTGCAGCTGTCATGGCGGTGAGGCGTGCGCTCCTAATCGCGCGGGTGCAGTTCCGTGGAGCTGAAGAAGTAGGCAATCTCGCGCGCCGCGGTGTCGGGCGCATCCGAGCCGTGCACCACGTTCTGCTCGATGCTGGTGGCGAGGTCGGCGCGGATCGTGCCCGGGGCGGCCTTCTTCGGATCGGTCGCGCCCATGATGTCGCGGTTGCGGGCGATCGCGCTCTCCCCCTCCAGCACCTGCACGATGACGGGACCTGAGGTCATGTAGCGCACCAGGTCCCTGAAGAACGGACGCTCGCGATGCACGGCGTAGAAACCTTCAGCCTCGCGCTGCGACAGGCGCAGCATGCGTGCGGCGACGATCGAGAGGCCTGCCTTCTCGAAGCGGCGATAGACCTCGCCGATGAGATTGCCTCTCACGCCGTCGGGCTTGACGATGGACAGGGTGCGCTCGAGCGCCATTCGCTAAGGCCCTTTCGAAAAATCAATGGGTGCGGGTGTTCGCACCGGCATGCGACGCCGGTGCGCGGGCAAGCCGCGAAGTTTACCTTGGGTCACGCACCTGCGGCAATTTGGCGTGCGCTGGAAGTACTGGTTTGGTAAGGCTTTTTGCGCCCTGAGCCGAAGCGGTCCGCGTGGGTGCGCACCGGTGACCGTGCGCAGCGCCCGAAAGCCTCAGACGGAGAAGCTCTCCCCGCAGCCGCATTCGCCCTTGACGTTCGGGTTTCTGAAGCGGAAGGCCTCGTTCAGGCCCTGCTTGACGAAGTCCACGATCGTGCCGTCGAGCAGGCCCAGGCTTGCGCCGTCAACGAACACCGGCACGCCGCGGTCTTCGAACACGGCATCCCCCGGCTGCGGGCCGTCGGCGTAGTTGATCACGTAGGCAAAGCCGGAGCAGCCGGTCTTGCGCACACCGAGCCGCACGCCGATGCCATGCCCACGGGCGGCGAGGAAGGTCTTGACCCGGTTTGCAGCGGATTCAGTCAGTGAAATGGCCATCGGTCCTCGTATTCTACGCCTCAAGCCCAGTGCGACAGGCACGCGCGCAGTGCGTCTTCGACCACCAGCAGGCGTCCGAGTTTCTCGACCGGAACCCCGCGGGCGGCGGCCCAGGTCGTCGGCGTGCCCGGGATCAGCGTAGCGCGCCGGCGCCCGCGCAGCTCCCCGCACAGCCAGGCTGCCGCATCCATAGTATGGGGGCAGCCGAAGGCCTGAAAACGTGCGTCCTTCACACTGTCGTCGGCCACGAGCAGGTGAAAGCGCACCCAGCTCTCCTGGCCCGGTCCGCCGGCCTCGCCGCTCACGACCGTAGCGGCGTCGCTCCCGGTCCCGTGTGCCGGCCCGAACCCCTCCCCGGCAGGCCCGCAGGCCGCCGGGGACAGCGCGCGCAGACGCCTGACCTCAGCCCGCACGGCGTTCAAGGCGAAATCGATGTCGGCATCGACGCTGAAACGTCCGAGACTGAAGCGCAGGGAGCTCTGGGCGAGCTGCGTGTCGCGCCCCAAGGCGCGCAGCACGTAGGAAGGCTCGGGGGATACCGAGTTGCAGGCGGCGCCGGTGGAGACGGCCAGTCCCCTCAGGCCCGTCACCAGGCTCTCTCCCTCCACCCCCTCGAACGACACGCTGAGAATGCCCGGCAGGCGCGGCGCGCCGGCGCCGTTCAGGTGAGTGCCGCCCAGGGCTTCGAGTCCGGCCCACAGGCGCTCGCGCAGCGCCGTGAGCCGCATGCCTTCCGCGGGCAGCTCGCGGCCCGCCATCTCGCAGGCGAGGCCAAACCCCACGATCTGGTGAGTGGGCAGGGTCCCGGGCCGCAAGGAGCGCTCCTGTCCTCCACCGTACATCAGCGGCTGCAGCAACCCCCGGGCGCCGCGGCGCACGTAGAGCGCGCCGACCCCTTTGGGGCCATAGATCTTGTGAGCCGTGATCGAGACGAAGTCGACGGGCAGGGCATGCACGTCGAAAGGCACCTTGCCCGCGGCCTGCGCACAATCGCTGTGCAGGGCGACGCCGCGCTCGCGGCACACTGCGCCGATCGCGGCCAGGTCCTGCAGCACGCCGATCTCATTGTTCGCGTACATGATCGAGGCCAGCACGGTGTCGGCACGCAACGCCGCGGCGAAGGCCGCAGGCTCGATCAGTCCGGAGCGGCCGGGCGTGAGATAGGTGACGCTGAAGCCCTCCTTCTCGAGACGCTTGCAGGGGTCGAGCACGGCTTTGTGCTCGGTGCGTGCGGTCAGGACGTGGCGCCCGCGATCCGCGTTGGCGCGCGCGACCCCGAGGATGCCTAAGTTGTCGGATTCGGTGGCGCCGGAAGTAAACACGATCTCATCCGGCGCCGCCCCCAGGAGCGCCGCGACCTGCGCTCGCGCATGAGCGATGCGCGCGGCGGCGACCGCGCCCAGGGCATGCGCCGATGAGGGATTGCCGAAGTCCCCGCTCGCCGTGAGACAGCCGCTCATGGCTGCGGCCACGGCGGGATCGACCGGCGTCGTGGCCGCGTAGTCGAGGTACAGCGGCGCCGCGGCGCTCACTCAGCGCTCCGCACCGGCGTGGCGGCGCCGGGTCTGTATCGCCGTGAGGAAGCCGCGCAGAATGTTGACCTCGTTCTGATCGAGTTCCGCGCGCTGCAGGAAGCGCCGGATACGTTCCATCAGGTGCGTGCCTCTCTGGGTACGGTCGCGAAACTCAATCTCCTCCAGCACCTGCGCGAAGTGCGCGTACAGGCGCGCCATTTCCTGCTCGCTCGCGAGCGGCGGCCCGGCCGGCGCGTGCGCGCCCGCGTCGCCGTCGCAGGCGCGAAACAGCTCATACGCCACCAGCTGCACGGCCATGGCGAGATTCAGTGACAGGTAGGCGGCGTTGGCCGGTATGCGAATCAGCGCATGCGCCGTTTCGAGTTCCTCGTTGGTGAGTCCGGTGCGCTCGGACCCGAACACGACCGCCGCGGGCGCGCGGCGCGACTCGGCCACGATGCGCACGGCCGCAGCGCGCACATCGATGACCCGGAAGTACTGATCGCGATCACGCGAGGTGGTCGCCGCCACGAAGCCGCAGCCATCCAGCGCCTCGCTGAGCGACGCCACGATGCGCGCCCCGGCGAGTACGTCGTGCGCCAGGGAGGCGCGTGCGGTCGCGTCCGGATGCGGGAACTCCTTGGGTCTCACCAGCAGCAACTGGCTCAAGGCCATGTTCTTCATGGCGCGCGCCACGGCGCCGATGTTGCCCGGATGCGAGGGCGCAACCAGCACGATGCGAATGTCGGGAGAGTCCATCTGGTACGCTAGCTTGGCCGCCGACTGGTCACACGAGCTTAAGGACCGTGCAGCCGCTTCTCAACATCGCCGTGCGGGCTGCGCGCCGCGCCGGCGAGGTCATCATCCGCAGCCTCAACCGCCTGGAGTCGCTGACCGTCTCCTCCAAGGGGCGCAACGACTTCGTCACCGAGGTGGACCACGCGGCCGAGCAGGAGATCATCGGCAGCATACGCCGGCTCTACCCGCAGCACGCGTTTCTCGCCGAAGAAAGCGGGCGCAGCGGCGAGCACGACACCCTGTGGATCATCGATCCTCTGGATGGCACCACCAATTTCCTGCACGGCTTCCCGGTGTTTGCCGTGTCGATCGCCTGCCAGGTCAAGGGGCGCCTGGAGCACGCGGTGGTCTACGACCCGATGCGTGGGGAGCTGTTCACCGCCAGCCGCGGCGCGGGCGCACACCTGGACAATCGCCGCATGCGCGTCAGCAAGGCGCGTACGCTCGAGGGCTCGCTCATCGCGACCGGCTTTCCCTATCGCGCCAACACGCGCTACCTGGATGCGTACCTCGCCATGTTGAAAGCGGTCACGCTGCAGGTCGCCGGCGTGCGCCGCCCCGGGGCCGCCGCGCTCGATCTGGCTTATGTCGCGGCCGGGCGCGTCGATGCGTTCTGGGAAATCGGCCTGGCAGCGTGGGACACCGCCGCCGGCACGCTCCTCATCCAGGAGGCCGGCGGGCGCATCGGCACGCTCGACGGAGCCGAATACCGCCAGGAGGGGCACATCGTCGCCGGCACTCCCAAGGTATACGCAGCGCTGGTGGAGCTGCTCGCGCCGCACGTCCCCGAGGAGCTGCGCAGTCGCTGAGCGTCCCGCGTGCTGCCGGCGCAAATAAGTCAGCGCCGCCGTTTGCTCGCTTTCCACGGATCGCTTGTGTAGAGTCCTTCGCGAAAAATCGGGGGTTCCATGCCGCGACAACTCCTTGCGACCAAGTCCATCGCCGAGCTGCACGAGCAGGAATCCAGCGGCAACCAGCTGCGGCGCGCGCTCACCGCCACGCAGCTGACGCTGCTCGGCATCGGCGGCGTGATCGGCACCGGTATTTTCGTGCTCACCGGCGTCGCGGCCGCCAACAACGCCGGTCCCGCGTTGCCGCTGTCGTTCATCGTCGCGGGAATCGGCTGCACCTTCGCCGGCCTGTGCTATGCCGAGTTCGCCGCCATGATCCCGGTGTCCGGCAGCGCCTACTCCTATTCCTATGCCACCCTCGGCGAGGGCATCGCCTGGTTCATCGGCTGGAATCTGGTCCTCGAATACCTGTTTGCGGTCGCGACCGTGTCGGTCGGCTGGTCCGGTTATGTGGTGAGCCTGCTCGATCAGCTGCACCTCCACATCCCTGACGCACTCTCGCACGCACCGCTCGATCAGGGCGCGGACGCTTTGCACCTGAGGTTCACCGGGGCCATCATCAACCTGCCCGCGATTCTGATCGTCGCCGCCATCGCCACCATCTGTTACATCGGCATCAAGCAGTCGGCCGTCTTCAACTCGGTCATCGTTACCATCAAGGTTACGGTGATCGTGCTGTTCCTCCTCTTCGGCGTGAGCTATATCAACACCGACAACTGGCACCCGTTCGTGCCACCCAACGCAGGTTCGTGGGGCGTGTACGGTCTGAGCGGCATCCTGGCCGCCGCGGGCGTCATCTTCTTCGCCTATATCGGTTTCGATGCCATCTCGACCGCGGCCCAGGAATCCAAGAACCCGCAGCGCGACATGCCCATCGGCATCCTGGCGAGTCTGATCGTCTGCACCATCCTGTACGTGCTCGTCGCCACCGTGCTCACCGGCATGGTGAGCTACAAGGAGCTGAACGTCGCCGCGCCGGTGGCACTCGCTCTCGACAAGTACCCGGGGCTGCACTGGCTGGGCATCCCGGTGAAACTCGGCGCCATCTTCGGTATGACCTCGGTCATGCTGGTCATGACCATCGCGCAGGCACGTATTTTCTTCGCCATGGCGCGTGATGGGCTGATGCCGACGTGGTTCGGGCGCGTGCATCCGCGTTTCCGCACCCCTTCGACCGGCACAATCGTAACCGGCGTGTCGGCCGCGCTCATCGGCGGGCTGTTCCCGGTCGGCCTCCTCGGGCACCTGGTATCGATCGGCACGCTGGCGGCTTTCGTGACGGTGTGCATCGGGGTCCTGGTGCTGCGCCGGACGCGTCCCGACCTGCCGCGCCCGTTTCGCGCGCCGGCGCCCTGGTTCACCTGCATCGCCGGCGCCCTGGTGTGCGGCCTGATGATGGCGTCACTGGGAGCGGCCACCTGGGTGCGTCTGGTCGTGTGGACCGTGATCGGTGCGCTCGTCTACGTGTTTTACGGCTACCGGCACAGCTGCCTGCGCGCAGGGACCGCTGCCGCCGCCGCTAGCGCCCGTCCCGCCTGAGCAGTACGCGCCCGGATCAGCGCTTGCCGCCGTCCAGCCGGCGCCGCAGGCGCACGTTGATCAGCTCCACCGCCACCGCGAACGCCATGGCGAAATACAGGTAACCCTTCGGGATCTCGAAGTGCAGGCCCTCCGCGATGAGGGCGACCCCGATCACCAGCAGGAACGCCAGCGCCAGCATCTTGACAGTCGGGTAGCGTGCGATGAACGCGCTGATCGAAGCCGACACCCACATCATCACCACGATAGCCACCACGATCGCGGCCACCATGATGGGCAGCTCCCTCACCAGGCCCACCGCCGTGAACACCGAATCGAGCGAGAACACGATATCGATGAGCCCGATCTGCACGATCACCGCCACCAGCTGGCCGCGCAGCCGCGCCCGGCCCGCAACCCGGGGCGGCCCCTCGAGCGTCTGGTGGATCTCGAGCACGCTCTTGGCCAGCAGGAACAGCCCGCCGAGCAGCAACACCACATCCCGCCCCGAGAAGCTCCGGCCCGCGAGGTGCAGCCACGGTTGCACCAGACGCGTGAGCCACACGATCGAGAACAACAGGGCGATGCGCGTCACCATCGCCAGCGCGAGCCCGCCCAGGCGCGCCCGGTGCTGCAGCCGCACCGGCAGCCGCTGTACCAGGATGGAGAGGAAGATGATGTTGTCGATGCCGAGAACGATCTCGAGCAGCGACAGCGTGATGAACGCCAGCCAGACGTGCGGATCGGCGATCAGCGTACCGGCACTCCGCTACGGCAGGTGATCAAACGCCGCCTTCTTCACGGTCGGGAACACGTGTTCGGCGGTCAGCCCGAAGTCGAGCGCGATGGCGCTGGAGATGTAGATTGAAGAGTAGGTGCCGGCGATGATGCCGATCAACAGCGCCGCGGAGAAGCCCTTGAGCACCGCACCGCCCAGGAACAGCAGCGCCACCACCACGATGGAGGTGACCACCTTGGTCATGATGGTGCGTGACAGCGTCTGATTGATGGACTGGTCGAGCACCACGTCGGGCGGCGAGCGGCGGTTGGTCTCGAAGCGCTCGCGGATCCGGTCAAACACCACCACGGTGTCGTTCAGCGAGTAGCCGATGACGGCGAGAATCGCCGCCACCACCGCCAGGTCGAACGGCATCTGGGTGATCGCAAAGAAGCCCAGCACCAGGATCGGGTCGTGGATGACTGCGAGGATCGCGCCGAGCGACAGCCGCCAGGTGTGAAAACGGAATGCGATGTACAGGAAAATCAGCACCAGCGTGAAGAACAGCGCCCACATGGCGCTCACCCGCAGCTCGCTCCCCACCTGCGGACCGACGACATCCAGCTGCGCCACCTGCGCGGCCGGGTCGAGGCTGGTGAGCGCCGCCTCCAGGCGCGCGCGAATCTCGGTCGCCGTCTGCTTGGGGTCCGGTGGCAGGCGGATGGCGATGTCGCGCGAGGAGCCGAAGTTCTGTACCTGCGGCTCGTGGAAGCCCGCGGCGCTGAGGCGGGTGCGCACCTCATCGACGTTGACGGCGTGCGGGAAGCTGACCTCGGCGCTGACGCCGCCGGTGAAGTCGATAGTAAGATTCACGCCGCGCGTGAAGAACGACGCCAGCGACACGATCATGAGCACGGCCGACAGCGTGTACCACACTTTGCGCGTGGCCATGAACGGATAACTGGTCTGATGGCTGAAAAATTCCACGGCTGATCCTTGCGGTGTGCGCCGGTCAGATTGACAGACGCGCGATCTTGCGTCGCCCGCCGTACATGAGGGTGAGCAGCGCACGGCTGCCCATCAGCGAGGTGAACATCGAGGTAGCGATGCCGAGCGTCAGCACGATGGCGAAGCCGCGGATCGGCCCGGTGCCGAACACCCACAGCACCACGCCTGCGATCAGCGTGGTGATGTTGGAATCCGCAATCGCCGAAAAAGCCTTCTCGAAGCCGGCACGGATGGCCGCCTGCGGCGACACGCCCTTGCGGATCTCCTCGCGGATGCGCTCGTAGATCAGCACGTTGGCGTCCACCGCCATGCCGACGGTGAGGATGATGCCGGCGATACCGGGCAGCGACAGCGAGGCGCGCATCATCGACAGCAGCGCCGTCAGCAGCACGACATTGGCGAGCAGCACCAGATCGGCCACCAGGCCGAAGGTACGGTAATAGATCGCCATGAACAGGAACACGCCCGCCATGCCGACGATCAGCGCCGTGACGCCCTTGTCGATGTTGTCGCGCCCGAGACTCGGTCCCACGGCGCGCTCCTCGATCGGATAGATCACCGTCGCCAGCGAGCCCGAGCGCAGCAGCAGCGCCAGCTCGCGCGCCTCGCCAGCGGCAAGCCCGGTGATCTGGAAGTTGTTGCTGAACACGCCGCGGATGGTGGCGTCGTTGATGACCTCCTCGTCGGTCACATCGCGGGTTACCTTCCTGCCGTTGACCTCGCTGCTCTCGCGACGCTTTTCGATCAGCACCACCGCCATGCGTTTGTTGAGGTTCTGGCGCGTGGTCTTCAGCATGTTCTCGCCGGCGCGCGCATCGAGTTTAATGTTCACCGCCGGACCTTCCTGCGACTGGCCGGTGGTGGCGTTGGTGAGCTGGTCACCGGTGGCAATCACCTCGCGCTTCAGCAGCACCGGGCGACCGAAGCGCGTGTGGGTGTAGAGCTTGGAGCCGAGCGGCGCCCGTCCCAGCTGCATCGCCTCGAAGGCGTTGTTCTGCATGTCCTCGAGGCGGAACTCGAGGGTCGCCACCCGGCCGAGAATGTCCTTCACTTCCGCCGAGTTCTGCACGCCTGGCAGCTGCACGTTGATGCGGTCAATCCCCTGGCGCTGCACGATCGGCTCGGACACGCCGAGCTCGTTCACGCGGTTGCGCAGTGTGGTGATGTTCTGCTGGATCGCATAGTCCTGGCGCTCACGGATCTGCGCGGGGGTCATGACGCCGGTAATGGCCGAGCCGCTGGCAAGACTCTCGGTACTGACGGACAACCCCGCCAGCGGCTGATTGAGGGCGTTGCGCGCGGCATTGACGTCGGCTTCGGGAGGCAACACCATGCGCACGGCATTGGGTCGGTCGCTCCCCAGCGCGACGGTGATCACGTCCTTCACCGGGATGTTGGCGGCGGCGAGCGCGCGCCGCGCGTCCTGCGCGTAGCCTTCGAGCGCCTGGCTGACCGCGGCATTCACGTCCACCTGATAGAGCAGATACAGGCCGCCGCGCAGATCGAGCCCGAGCGGCATTGGGCGCAGGCCGAGCGCGCGCAGCGCGGCTGGCGTACGCGGCGCAAACGACAGCGCGGTGATGTAGGTGTCCTTGAGCTGGTCGTTGACGGCGTCGCGCGCCGCCAGCTGATCGGCCACGTTGGCGAAGCGCACCATGAGGCGCCCGCCGTCGATGTAGCTCCTGTCGAAGCGAATACTGCGCTGCCGCAGGAATGTCTCCACCGCCTGCGAGGCCTCCGGGGTCACCGCGTTGTGGTCCTTGCGCGCCACCTGCAGGGCGGGGTCCTCGCCGAACACATTCGGCAGCGCGAACAGCGTGGCCAGCAGCAGCACGGCCGCAACCAGGATGTATTTCCAGCGGGCGTATTCGAGCATATTCAGGCGCTCTTCAGGGTGCCCTTGGGCATCAGCTGGGCGATCTGGACCTTCTGTACCTTGACGCGCACGCCGTCGGCGATCTCGAGGGTAATGAAGGTGTCGCCAACATCGGTGACCCGGCCGAGGAGACCCCCGGTGGTCACCACCTCATCCCCGGCGGCGAGCTTCGACACGAGCGCCTGGTGCTCCTTGGCGCGCTTCTGCTGCGGACGGATCAGCATGAAATAAAACAGGGCGATGAACGCCGCCATGAGCAGCGCGAACTGGAACTGGCCGCCGGGGGCGCCGGGTGTCGCCTGTGCCCAGGCGTCGGGGATCAAGGCATTCATGTAGGCGGTCCGGGAAGCGAAAAGGGCGGCATTATGCCACAGCACCGGCGGCGCGCCGGCCTGTGAGGAATCCCCGGGCCCAGGCCGCCAGATCGCCCGCGGCGATGGCGGCGCGCAGCGAGCGCATGAGCCCCATGTAGAAGTGCAGGTTGTGGATGGTGTTGAGCCGTGAGCCCAGGATCTCGTTGCAGCGGTCGAGATGGCGCAGGTAGGCACGAGTGTAGTTGCGGCAGGTGTAACAGTCGCAGGCGGCGTCGACCGGGGAGAGATCGTCCTGGTAGACGCTGTTGCGGATGTTCATGACCCCGGTCGAGGTGAACAGGTGCCCGTTGCGGGCGTGACGGGTCGGCATGACACAGTCGAACAGGTCGATGCCGCGCATCACGGCCGCCACGATGTCCTGCGGCCGGCCGACGCCCATGAGATAACGCGGCAGTCCGGCCGGCATGTGCGGCACCAGCGACTCGAGGACCGCTAAGCGCTCCTCCTCGGGCTCCCCGACCGCGAGCCCGCCGACCGCCAGGCCCGGCCAGTCGAGGCGCAGCAGCGACTCGAGCGAGGCGAGCCGCAGCACTGCGTGCATGCCGCCCTGCACGATCCCGAACAGTCCCCCGGGCACATCAGGCGCGTCGGCGCGGTAGTAGTGAGCGTGGCTGCGCACGGCCCAGCGCATGGAGCGCTCCATGGACTCGCGCGCCTCGCCCTCGGTGGCCGGATGCCCGGTGCAATCATCCAGCGCCATGGCGATGTCCGAGCGCAGCGCGAGCTGCACATCCATGGAGTCTTCCGGGGTGAGCGGCACTTCGCGGCCGTCGAGCGGCGAACGAAAGCGCACCCCCTCCTCGGTGATGCGGCGCAGGCTCTTCAGGCTGAACACCTGGAAGCCGCCGGAATCGGTGAGGATCGGGTGTTGCCAATGCATGAAACGGTGCAGCCCGCCATGCGCGGCGACGATGGCGGGGCCGGGACGCAGCATGAGGTGGAAGGTGTTGCCCAGAATGATCTGGGCGCCCAGCCCTTCGAGCTCCTCGGGCGTCATTGCCTTGACCGTGCCATAGGTGCCTACCGGCATGAATGCCGGGGTCTCGACCACGCCGTGGGCGGTCACGAGCCGGCCGGCGCGCGCGGCGCCGTCGCTCGCCTGCACGGTGAAGGTGGGCCTCAAGCGCGCTCCCGTGTGACCAACATGGCGTCCCCGTAGCTGAAGAAGCGATAACGCGCCCGCACCGCGTGCGCGTAGGCGGCGAGCACCTGGCGGTGGCCGGCGAAGGCGGACACCAGCATGAGCAATGTCGACTCGGGCAGATGGAAGTTGGTCAGCAGCACATCGCTCACCTGAAACTGAAAGCCCGGCGTGATGAACAGTCGCGTGTCCCCTGACCAGGGAGCCAGGGCGCGCGCCGGCGCCGCGCCGGCGTTGGCGGCCAGGGCCGCGGACTCGAGCGCGCGCATCACCGTGGTGCCCACGGCGACTACACGGCCGCCGCGCGCGCGCGTGCGCGCGATTGCCTCGCAGGTCGCCGCGCTCACCCGGGCCCGCTCGGCATGCATGGCATGCGCCGCGATGCTCTCGGTACGCAGCGGCTGAAAGGTTCCCGCGCCGACGTGCAGGGTGACCTGCGCACGGCTCACGCCGCGCTCTGCCAGCGCCGCGAGCAGCCGCTCGTCGAAGTGCAGGCTGGCGGTGGGAGCTGCGACCGCGCCGGGCTCGCGCGCAAAGATGCTCTGGTAACGCTCGCGGTCAGTGTGATCGGCGCGCCGGCGGATGTACGGCGGCAGCGGCACCTCGCCCCAGCGCTCGAAGAATTCCAGCGCCGGTGCCGGCAGCGCGATGCGCCACAGCTCATCCTCGCGCCGGAGCACCCGCACCGTCCCGCCCGCGGTCTCAACCTCGAGCCCCTCCCGAATGGGCTTGCTGGCGGCGAGCTGTGCCAGCGCCTCGTACCCCGCGAGGTCGCGCTCGAGAAGAATCTCCACGCGTCCACCGGAAGGTTTCACGCCCACGAGGCGCGCGGCGACCACGCGCGTGTCGTTGAGCACCAGCAGATCGCCGCGCTGCAGAAGTCCAGGCAGATCCCGCACCGCGCGGTCCGAGAGCGCTCCGCTCGGCCCGTCGAGCACCAGCATGCGGCTCGCCGAGCGCTCGGCGAGCGGCACCTGGGCAATCAACTCCTCGGGCAGATCGTAGGAAAAATCCTGGCGGCGCACGCGCGCATGTTACACGCAGCCCCTGAGCGCACCCCGTGCTTCAGAGGATCAACACCCTGCGTGTCGGTTCGGAGCGCTCGTGCGGCGATCCCTCGTGCCACATCGTGTCCTTGTGGATCCGCCCCATGTTCTCGGGAAGCGTCGCGTCAACCTCCAGCGTCTTGTGCTGACGGATGATACGCAGCGTGAGTTTCTCCCCAGGCTGATAGGAGCTCAGGATGCGGGTGGCATGGGAGCCGCTCGTGGGCTGACGCCCGTCGATGGCAAGGATCACGTCCCCGTCCTCGAGCTTCACGGCCCCGTCAGCGGGTGCGCGCACGACCAGCACCCCCTTTTCGCTGCCAAAGTAACTGCCGAGACGCGGCGTGAGTGTCGCCAGCTCCATGTCCATGAGCGGCCCATGGAACAGGAAGGCACCCTGCAACTCGGGAAACGGTCCGAAGGAGAGATCGGGCAGGCCGCGAACGCTCGCCAGCACACTCGGTCCGGGCCGCGCCGTGACGGTGAAGTCGCGCGTCTTGCCGTCGCGCGACACGCGCACGCTCACCTTGGCGTCCGGTTTGACGTCGCGCATGATGCGCACTACCTGGTGCGCCGGCTCATCGTCCTTCAGCTCGGTCCCGTTCACCGCCACGATCACGTCGCCGACGTGAATGCCGGCTTCCGCCGCAGGCCCCCCCGGACTCACCTCGCGCACGCGCGCGCCCGCGGCACCCGCGGCCGGCTCCAGCTGCACCCCGATGATGGCGTGACCGGCTTCGACGTAGGGCATGACACGATCGATCACCGTCCCGCTCAGCTGCGAGGACAGTCGCGCCACCTCGTGCGCCGCCTGCTCGAGTTTCTTGCGAGCCGCCTCGAGCTGCGCGTCGAGATCGGCGTCGCTGTCGGGCCGGACGGTGGCCGGCGGCACCGGCGGCCGCTCGGGTGCCGCCGCTGCGACGCAGGCCGCGGCGGCCGCTGCGCCCGCGGCAATCAGCGCGGCGGTCCAGGGCGCAATCGGGTAATTCTGCTTCACGTTCGCTCCTCGTTTTCAGCGCGACTCATCGGCCAGGGTTTCCGCGTAACGCACCTGCACCAGCGCTCCGACCAGGCGCATGCGCGCCTGCTGCAGGGCCAGCAGCCGCGCAGGCTGCGCCTGATCCAGGCGCTCGGCGCTCAGCAGGTCATCGACCTGCGCGATGCGATCCTCGAGCCCGGTCACCGCCGCACGCGTACCCACATGTACGACGGCCGGCTCGCTCGGCAGGCTCGCCAACCAGTGCTCCATGGCGAGGGTAGGCGCGGCCAGCGGCTGCGCCGCTTCCGGGATAGGGCGCGCGGCTGCCCTCGCCGGGCGCGGGGGCGTTGGGGACCACCCGCCCAGGCGCGTCCACACCGCGACGACGCCCAGCGCGAGCACGGTAGCCGCCGCGAGCGCCCCGCCGCCGGCCAGCCGCCCGGGTCCGGGCCGCGCACGCGTGTCTGAACGGCGTTGAAATTCGTGCCAGTCGTACGGCTGCGCCTCCTCGTCCGGCATCTCACGCAGGTGGCGGGCGAGCGAGCGCTGTTGATCTAGATCAGGGTGCATGACGGGCGGTTTCCCTGCGGCTCGAACCAGGCACGCAGCCGCAGATGCGCGCGCGCCAGCTGCGACTTGGAAAAACTCACGCTGCGCCCGAAGGCGCAGGCAATCTCCTGGTGGGAGTAACCCTCCACTTCGTACATCCACACGACCGCACGCGCCGTGGGTGCGAGCGCCGCCAGGGCACGCTCGAGGTCGATGGTTTCGCCCCGGTAGCCCGGCGTCACCAGGGCAGCCCCGGCGGCCCCCACTCCGAAGTCAGCCGGGTCCAGGGACAGGCACAGTCGCTTCCACGGCGAACGCAGGTACATCAGGCAACGGGAAATCGCGATCTGCCGCAGCCAGGCCCCGATCGGGGCCTCCCGGCGAAACTGCGGCAAGCGTTCGTAGAAGGTCATCATCGTGTCCTGGAACAGGTCCTCTGACACCACACGCTGCCCAACGATGCGCCGGATCAGGGTCAGGGTCGCGGGCGCCACGGCGGCATAAAGCGCCCCCCGCGCCTCCTCATCCCCTGCGCACGCGCGCGCCAGCACCGCATCGGGAACGGTGATTTCCACCACTCGGGTCACGGGTTGTTTAGATGCCCGAGCGCGGCAAAAGGTCGCAGACCTCTGCCACTTTCGAACCCACGCGTCCGGTGGGTGCGGTGACATACCCTTCCCGGTCGCGGGGCCCTATACTTCTCCGCGCACCGGTTCTGGAATAAACACTCGATGCCCGAGTGGCGGAATTGGTAGACGCAGCGGACTCAGACCAGCGACTTGAGCCCTCGGGCGAGAAATCCCCGAGGTGAAGCCCGTCAAACTCGGTGAAGGCCCTTAGCGGTTCTAAGCTCGAGCTGATGCCGAGCCAAGCCCTCGCAAGTGCGAAGGAAGGTGTAGAGAGCAGACGGCGGGCACCTACGGCCTACAAGGCTACGGTGAAGGCGTGCTCCAGACCACGAACCCGAGCCGGTATTGCGCTCGGGGCGGCGAAAGCCGAAGTGGCAGGAAAATCCGCCGCCTTTAAAAGCGTGTCGGTTCGACTCCGACCTCGGGCACCATCAACGGGGGGCGTAGGTACTGAAACTTGCGGAGGGCGATGGAAAGGCGGTGAGCCGGCAGTGGGATTGCACACCAATCCCAGTGGAGACATGGTCGATCTCAGTCCATGATCAGGCTCGACAGCCAGTACGCGCCTAAAATGACAACCACCAGGGCTACGATGTTCATGCGCAAATCCTCGAGACGCTGCGTGTGAGCAGACGCGGCAGGATGCTCTGACTGGGCAAGCCGATTCTGTGCAGCAGCCGACACTGAGGCGTCTGCGAGCGTCAGGACTTACACCTAAGTTGTCGCGCGCTGGAGACCTAAGGCCGCAGCGTGAGCAGGCGCCTCGGCGTGAACGAAGCGCGCTCCAGGTAACACGGTACGGATTTCACCGCTTGTCGCTTTGCGCCGACGTTTGGCACGCGACTGCAGGGCATGGTGTTCGTGGGAACGCCAGCTGCGCGTGCCGCCGGCGCGCGCCGGCCGCCAGGGCGCGGCGCCCTGCTCACCCGCGCTCACCGTCGACAAGCCCGGGTGTCGCCCCGTATCCTCGCCCGCGCATCATGAAGTTCTGCAACCAGTGCGGCGCTGCGGTCCGGCTGCGCATCCCCGCGGGCGATAATCTGCCGCGTTACGTGTGCGACGCGTGCGGCACGATCCACTATCAGAATCCACGGCTCGTGGTCGGGTGCGTCCCCGAGCATGAGGGCCGCATTCTGCTGTGCCGCCGCGCGATCGAGCCGCGCCGCGGCTACTGGACGGTTCCCGCCGGCTTCCTGGAGAACGGCGAGACGCTGCAGCAGGCCGCGGCGCGTGAATCGCTCGAAGAAGCGCTCGCGGAAGTCACCGTCGGATCGCTGCTTTCAGTAGTGCACGTGCTGCACGCGGAGCAGGTGCACGTGTTCTTCCGCGCCAGCCTGGCGGCGGCGCGCTACGGAGCCGGGGCGGAGAGCCTCGAGGTCGTGCTGGTGGAGCCGGCCCGGATTCCCTGGGCCGACATTGCCTTCCCGAGCACTGACTTCACGCTGCGGCGTTACCTCGAGGACCAGGCGGCCGGCCGCGAGCAGCACCACTTCACGACCATTGACCGGCGTCTGCGGCGGGCTCCCGAGGGCTGATTCACCCGTGGCGCGCGGGCGTGGCACAATGCCCTGGCCGCGCGGCGCGCGCCTTGAGCCGCGCGCACCGCTCCCCTTGAGGAAACCGAATGACTTTTGTCGTCACCGAAAGCTGCATCAAGTGCAAGTACATGGATTGCGTCGAGGTTTGCCCGGTCGACTGCTTCCACGAGGGGCCGAACTTCCTCACCATCGATCCCGAGGAGTGCATCGACTGCACCCTGTGCGAGCCGGAATGCCCGGTAGAGGCGATCTTCTCCGAGGAGGAGCTGCCCGCGGGACAGGAGCATTTCAAGCAGCTGAATGCCGAGCTCGCCAAGCAGTGGCCGGTGATTACGGAGAAGAAAGAAGCGCCTGCCGACGCCAAGGAATGGGAAGGCAAGCCCGACAAGCTCGCACTTCTGGAGCGTTAGCCGACCCGCCTACCTGCCCGGTCCGTCTTTCAGGTGCTTCGCGAGCACGTCCGGCGGGACATAACCCGGCAGCAATTCACCGTCCGCCATGACAATGGCGGGGGTTCCGTCCAGCGCAAAATCCCGCCCCAGCGCGTAGGAGCGCGCCACCGGGTTGTTGGCGCAGGGCTTGGCGGGCAGTTCCTGCCCGAGCTTCGCGCGGGTCAGCGCCTCGTTGCGGTTCGCCGAGCACCACACCTGCTCCGCCTTGGTCCAGGACGCGCTGTTGGGTCCGGTGCGCGGGTAGAGCAGATAGCGCACCCGCACCCCGAGGCGGTTGTACTCGGCCATCTCACTGTGGAGCTTGCGGCAGTAGGCGCAGTCCACGTCAGTGAAGACCGTAACCGTGTACTTCGGGTCCCTCGGACCGAAAATCACCATGTCACTCTCGGGAACGGCCGCCATCAGGCGCACGCGCGCTTCGCGCCGCCGCGTCTCGGTGAGATCGTCGTTGGCGCTGAGATCGTACAGATCGCCCGTAATGGCGTACTTGCCGTCCGAGGTCACGTAGGCAATCTCCGCACCGCGGGTGAGCTCGTAGATGCCCTGGATGGGCGAAGCGCGCAGTTGCTCAGGGCGCGTGCCGGGAATGTGGCTGGCGATTTCCGCGCGCGGATCCACTTTGGACTGGGCCTCCGGCTGCTGCGCGGGCGCTGCATTGCAGGCCGCCGCGCCAAACAGCGCCAGCCATACCACAGACTTCTTGACCACCATGGGAAATTTCCGCCGCTTCGCTGCTGTTTTGGAATTCGACCTGCGCGGGCGGCGAAGGTTCGCTCGCAGGCCCTGCCGAGGGGAGTCTAGCAGGTCCGGATCGGCCGCCGGGCCACACCCGCGGCCTGCGCCCACGCAGCCTCAGCCGCGCGGGTGGTGCTGCGAGTGCAGCTCTTTCAGGCGCTCGCGCGCGACGTGCGTGTAGATCTGCGTGGTCGACAGGTCGCTGTGTCCGAGCAACATCTGCACCACCCGCAGGTCGGCGCCGTGATTGAGCAGGTGGGTCGCAAAGGCATGCCGCAGGGTGTGCGGCGACAGCTCCTTCGCGATGCCGGCCTTGCGCGCATAGCGCTTGATGATGTGCCAGAAGGCCTGGCGCGTCATGCGATCACCGCGGCGCGTGGGAAACAGGTAATCGGTCTGGCGTTCGAGCAGGATCTCACCGCGCGCGCCCCGGTCGAATTCCTTGATCGCGCGCATCGCTTCCTCGCCGAGCGGAATGAGTCGCTCGCGATCGCCCTTGCCGAGAATGCGGATAACGCCCTGGTTCAGGTTGACCTGCCCCTGGCGCAGGTTCACGAGCTCCGACACGCGCAGGCCGGTCGCGTACAGCACCTCGAGCATGGTGCGGTCGCGGCTGCCGAGCGGATCGCTCACCAGCGGCGCCGACAGCAGCGATTCGACCTCCTCCTCGGTGAGCGAGCGGGGCAGCGAACGGCCGATCTTCGGCATGGCTATCTGCGCGGTGGGGTCCTCGCTGATCGCGCCCTCGCGCATGAAGTAGCGGAAGAAACGCCGGAAACTGGACAGCTGGCGCGCCGTGGAGCGCGGCCGGGCGCCGGCGCGCACGCGCCAGGCGATGAAATCCTGCAGGTCAGCGCGCGAGGTACTCATGATCGGCACGCTGCGCTCGGTGAGCCAGCGGGCGAGAGCGGTGAGGTCGGCGCGGTAGGCAGCGAGGGTGTTCGGCGACAGGCCCCGTTCCATCCACACCGCGTCCAGAAAACGGGACACCGCCGGGTCGGCAGAGTCGGCGCCGGGTGTCATGGCGATCGCGGTAGACGGATTGGGCAAGCCTGAGTCTCGCTGGAAAGCTTAAGGTCTGCGCCCGCGCCCGATGTGCGGTGTGCGACCTCCGGCTTCCCGGTAATGTGGTGACCGCAGTATGGTGAGCGCGGCCCCGCTATCGACGTGATGACCTTCACATCTGCAATCTGGCATTAACATAAAGAGAACCAGTTCACATACCGTAGCGGCAACGCCTGCCCTGTCATGACCGGAAAGTCATCGTGAATCCGCTCGCCACCTTGCAGGCGCTGGCCCTCGCGCCGGCGCGACTCGTGTACGCCCTGTGGACCGTGCTGGTGTTCCTGGGCGTGGGCCTGACCGCGCTGCTGCTGCTCGCGGTGCTGCCGGACCTCGCACGGCGCCGCGCGGCGGCACGCGCCGCGGCACGCACCTTCCTGCGCCTGGTCGCCATGCCGCTCACGGTGAGGTTCCCGGAGCACATCCCACCGGGCCAATGCGTGGTGGTGTGCAATCACGCCAGTTACCTCGACGGCATCGTACTCACGGCGGCGCTCCCGCCGCGCTTCGGCTTCGTGATCAAGCGCGAGATGGCCGCCGTGCCGCTCGCCGGGGCTGTGCTCAGGCGTCTGGGCTCGGAGTTCGTGGAGCGTTTCAATCGCCAGCGCGGCGCCGCGGACGCGCGCCGCGTGCTGCGCAACGCCAGCAACGGGCATTCGCTGGTGTTCTTCCCGGAAGGCACCTTCACGCGCGCCCCGGGGCTGCTGAAGTTTCACACCGGCGCGTTCGCCACCGCCGCGCGCGCCGGCTGCCCGGTGGTGCCGGCAGTCGTGCGCGGCACCCGTCGGGCGCTGGCGCCGAGCGGCGCCCTGCCGCTCCCCGGGCCGCTCGAGCTGCAGATCCTGGCGCCCCTCGCGCCCGCCCCGCTCGCGCCCGACAAAGTGGCGCCGGAGCTGCGCGACCGGGCGCGCGCTGCGATCCTTACCGCACTCGGCGAGCCCGATCTCACATGTTGCGGCGATACTGCCCGCCCACCTGATACAGCGCGCGAGAGATCTGCCCGAGCGAGCCGACTTTGACGCACTCCATCAGCTCGGCAAACACATTGCCATCGCCGGCTGCCGCCTGCTGCAGCGCGCTGAGCGCCGCCGCACAGCGCGGCGCATGGCGTGCCTGGAAGGCGCGCACCGCCGCGACCTGATCCTGCTTCTCTTCCTCGGTCGAGCGGATCAGCTCCGCCCCCTTGTGTTCCTCCGAGGCATCGGCCCGGGACAGGAAGGTGTTGATGCCGACGATCGGCAGCGAACCGTCGTGTTTCTTCGTCTCGTAGTAGAGCGACTCCTCCTGGATCTTGGCGCGCTGGTACATGGTCTCCATGGCGCCGAGCACGCCGCCACGCTCCGACAACGCCTCGAACTCCTTGTAGACCGCCTCCTCCACCAGGTCCGTCAGGTAATCGATAGCGAACGAGCCCTGCCACGGGTTCTGGATCTTGTTGAGACCGAGTTCGCGATTGATGATCAGCTGAATCGCGACCGCACGGCGCACGCTCTCCTCGGTAGGCGTGGTCAGCGCCTCATCGTAGGCGTTGGTATGCAGGCTGTTGCAGTTGTCGAACAGTGCATACAGCGCCTGCAGCGTCGTGCGGATATCGTTGAAGGAGATCTCGCGCGCGTGCAGGCTGCGTCCGGAAGTCTGCACGTGGTACTTGAGCATCTGGCTGCGCGCATCCCCCTGGTAGCGCTCGCGCATGGCACGCGCCCAGATGCGGCGCGCGACGCGCCCGATGACCACGTACTCCGGATCCATGCCGTTGGAGAAGAAGAACGACAGGTTGGGCGCGAAGTCATCGATCGTCATGCCGCGCGCCAGATAGTACTCCACGATGGTAAAGCCGTTGGCGAGCGTGAAGGCCAGCTGCGAGATGGGGTTCGCCCCGGCCTCGGCGATGTGGTAGCCGGAGATGGAGACCGAGTAGAAGTTGCGTACCCCTTGGTCGATGAAGTACTGCTGCACGTCGCCCATCATGCGCAGGGCGAATTCGGTGGAGAAAATGCAGGTGTTCTGCGCCTGGTCCTCCTTGAGGATGTCCGCCTGCACGGTGCCGCGCACCGCCTGCAGGGCCTGCGCGCGGATGCGCTCGTACAGCTCGCGTTCCAGCAGCTGATCCCCGCTGACGCCCAGCAGCGCCAGCCCCGAGCCGTCGTGGTCGCGCGGCAGCACACCCTTGTAGCTCGGCGGCGCCACGCCGCGCGCGCTGTTGTGCGCGTGCAGGGCGGCGATTTGCCGCTCGGCGGCGCTCCATTTGCCTTCCGCCTTCAGATAGCGCTCGACCTGCTGGTCGATCGCGGTATTCATGAACATCGCGAGGATCATCGGCGCCGGTCCGTTGATGGTCATGGAGACCGAGGTCGAGGGCTGGCACAGATCGAAGCCCGAGTAGAGCTTCTTCATGTCATCGAGCGTCGCGATCGAGACGCCGGAATTACCGGTGCGCCCGTAGACATCCGGGCGGGTATCGGGGTCCTCGCCGTACAGCGTAGTGGAATCGAACGCGGTCGACAGGCGCGCGGCCCCGTGGCCGTGCGCCAGGTAGTGGAAGCGCCGGTTGGTGCGCTCCGGAGCGCCTTCACCGGCGAACATGCGCGTCGGGTCCTCTTCTTCGCGCCGGTAGGGATACACCCCGCCGGTATAGGGATAGGAGCCCGGCAGATTCTCCAGGAGGATGAAGTGCAGCAGCTCGCCCCAGTCCCGCAGGCGTGGCACGGCGAGCTTCGGCACCGCCGAGCGCGACAGGCTCTCGGTATAGTTCTCGCCCGTCACCATGCGGTCGCGCACCTTGTATGAATAGGTGGCGTCGGTGGCCGAACGTACGCGCGCCGGCCACGCCTTCAGCTCCCCCACACCCTCGGCGCCGATCTCATCGAGCGCGCGGTTGTAGGCAGCGCGCAGTTCACGGCGCGTGGCGTCAGCCGCCGCATCGCTGAGCGTGTCGTGCGCAAAGCGCTCGAGCGGCCCCGGCAGAGCGGCGTCGTGCAGCGCCTTGAGGGACTCGTACAGACCGAACGCGCGCCGCGCGGCTTCCACCTGGGCCTCGATGCGCGCGCGGGCGGCGCGAGCGCCCTGGGCGATTTCCGCCAGATAGCGCGTGCGCGCCCCGGGAATCAGCGGGGTGCGCGTCGTGAGCTCGGTGGGGCCCGTGTCCGCGAGCTGCCAGGCGCCGGCGCCGATCTGCCTGGCGGCGAGCGCGGCGCAGATTGCGGCGAACAGCCGGTTGACGCCGGGGTCGTTGAAGCGGCTGGCGATGGTGGGAAACACCGGCAGCTGCACGTCCGGCAGCTGCGCCCGCTCGGGATGATTGCGCCGCCACTGCTTCCTGATGTCGCGCAGGCTGTCCTCGGCGCCGCGCTTCTCGCTCTTGTTGAGCACGATGAAGTCGGCGTAGTCGAGCATGTCGATCTTCTCGAGCTGGCTCGCAGCACCGTATTCGCTCGTCATCACGTACAATGACAGGTCCACCAGATCCACGATCTCGGTGTCCGATTGACCGATACCGGCGGTTTCGACGATCACCAGGTCGAACCCGGCAGCCTTGTACAACTCGATCACGTCCTTCAGCACCGCGGCGGTCGCCAGATGCGCCCGCCGCGTCGCGAGCGAGCGCATGAAGATGTTGTCCGCCGACAGGCTGTTCATGCGGATGCGATCGCCGAGCAGCGCGCCGCCGCTGCGGCGCCGCGTCGGGTCCATCGCCACTACGGCAATCTGCGCCTGCGGGAACTGCCGCGCCACGCGCGTCAGCAGCTCGTCCGTGAGGCTCGACTTGCCCCCTCCGCCGGTGCCGGTGATGCCGATCACCGGCGCCTTGTGGCGCGAGCGGGCCACGGCCCGCCGGATCTGCTCGGCATCGGCACCGGCTGCGCCTTCCAGCACCGAAATAGTGCGTGCGATGAGAGCGTGGTCGCGGGCATTGAACGGCCGCAACTCGTACGCGGGCTTGCGTACCGCTGCGACGCGCTGCAGGACGTCATCGATCATGCCCGCGAGCCCCATGCGCCGCCCATCCTCGGGCGTGTAGATCTTCTCCACGCCGCGGCGCTCGAGCGCCTCGATCTCGTGCGGTGCGATGGTGCCGCCACCGCCGACCACCACGCGGATGTGCTCGCAGCCGCGTTCGCGCAGCATGTCCACCATGTAGGCGAAATACTCGTTGTGGCCGCCCTGGTAGGAGCTCACCGCGACCGCGTCGGCGTCCTCGTCTATGGCGGCGCCCACGATGTCGGCAACGCTGCGATTGTGGCCGAGGTGCACCACCTCGGCGCCGCGCGCCTGCAGCAGGCGCCGGATCATGTTGATGGCGGCATCGTGGCCGTCGAACAGCGAGGCCGCGGACACGAACCGCAGCGGTGACCCGGAGGCGGCCGCATCGCTGCTGGGGGCGGCCGCGCCACCCTTGAGACCGGCGTTCAATGTGCTTGCGCTCATGTGGGGGCCCTAGTCCCTATGATGGATGGACACGCCTCTTTACCCGAAGGTAGGATACCTACCCGTGAGTATGGTCGAGGCTCCAACGGCCGCTCAACGCGGCCGCCGGCGCTACCGCCCGCCGCGCCAGTCACGCTTACGTCCGGCCGCACCGCTATAGCTATAATACTCCGTAAGCAATGAACAGCCGCCGTACCAGCCCGCCCGCCGCGGGCAAACCACCCGTACCGGTCGACTCCCCCTGGCGGGCGAGCCGCGAGCGGCTGCGCGACCGCGCGGTGAAGCGCGAGGCGGTGATTCGCGCCGCCGCCCGCGAGTTCAATCGCAAGGGCTACCACAACACCTCGCTCGATGACATCGCGGCCCGGCTCGAGGTCACCAAGCCCACGGTGTACTACTACGTCACCAGCAAGGAGCAGCTGCTGTTCCAGTGCTTCGTGGCGGGAGTCGCGCAGATCCGGGCGGCGTTTCGCGACGTGCGCCACCTCGAGGTGCCGGCGCGCGAGCGCCTGAATGCCGTGCTGCGCCATTACGGCCAGGCGGTGGCATCCGAATTCGGCTGGTGCATGGTGCGCGCCGAGGACCAGGACCTGTCGCCGGCGATGAGCCGCCACATCAAGGCACTGAAGTCCGAGATCGATCACGGCATCCGGCGGCTGATCCGCGAGGGTGTGCAGGACGGCTCGATTCAACCGTGCGATCCGAAAATGACCGCGTTTGCGCTCGCCGGCGCGCTCAACTGGATTGCGCACTGGTATCGTGAGGACCAGAGCCTCACCGGTGCGCAGATCGCCGAGGCGTTCGTCGCCGTATTCGAAGGCGGGCTGCGGCCGCGGGCCGGCGCCGCCCCGCTCGCAGCCCGCCGCGGCACGCGCCGCCGGGTGCGCCGCGCCGCGCAGGCTCTGGGCCGCTGAACAATCCCTCAACCTGAGGCTCCATATGTCCAATCACGATGTAGTCATCGTCTCAGCCAAACGCACTCCGATCGGCGCCTTCCAGGGCGTACTCACGCCCCTCACGGCGGTGCAGCTCGGCAGCGCGGCGGCCAGGGCCGCCATCGCCGCCGCCGGCATCGACGCGGCCGAGCTTCAGGAGGTGATCATGGGATGCGTGCTGCCGGCCGGACTCGGCCAGGCGCCTGCGCGTCAGGCCGCGGTCGGCGCCGGCGTGCCGGTCAGCGTGCCGTGCACCACGGTCAACAAAATGTGTGGCTCGGGGCTGAAGGCCGTGATGCTGGCTGCGGACCAGATTCGCGCCGGCTCGACGCAGCTGGTGCTCGCCGGCGGGCTCGAGTCCATGAGCAACGCGCCCTATCTGCTGCCGAAGGCGCGCAGCGGTTACCGCATGGGCCACGGCGAGATCCTCGATCACATGTTCTACGACGGCCTGCAGAGTCCCTGGGACGGCAAGCTCATGGGCTGTTTCGCGGATGCGACGGCCGCCCGCTACCACTTCAGCCGCGCGCAGCAGGACGCCTTTGCCACCGAGTCGGTGCGGCGCTCGCTGCGCGCGGTGGAGTCCGGGGATTTCGACGCCGAGGTCACGCCGCTCACCGTCAAGAGCCGCCAGCGCGAGACCGTGGTGGCGCGCGACGAGACGCCCGGCACCTGTGATACCGGCAAGATTTCGGCTCTGAAGCCCGCTTTCGGCAAGGACGGCACCGTCACGGCCGCCAGTGCCTCATCCATCGCCGATGGTGCCGCGGCGCTGGTGCTCATGAGCGCTGCGGCGGCGCGCGAGCGCGGCGCGCAGCCTCTCGCCCGGGTGCTGGCCTACGCCAGCCACGCGCAGGAGCCGGAGTGGTTCACCACCGCGCCCGGCGCAGCTATCAAGAAGGTGCTCACGCAGCTGGGCTGGAAACCGAACGATGCCGACCTGTACGAGATCAACGAGGCGTTCGCCGTGGTCACCATGGCGGCCATGCACGACGTCGACATTGATCATGCGCGGGTGAACGTCAACGGCGGCGCGTGCGCGCTCGGTCATCCGATCGGGGCAACCGGTGCGCGCATCCTGACGACGCTCATTCATGCCTTGCGGCATCGCGGCGCCAAGCGCGGTATTGCCTCGCTGTGCATCGGCGGCGGCGAAGCGGTCGCCGCGGCGGTGGAAATCATCGGCTAACCACGCCGCTTCAGGGGGCTGCATGAAAATTCAGGACGCGCGCGCGGTCGTTACCGGCGGCGCCTCAGGTCTCGGCAACGCGGTCGCGCGCCACATCAGCGCACACGGTGGCAAGGTGGTCATCCTCGATGTGCAGGAAGGACCCGGGCGGGCCGCGGCCGCGGCGCTGGGCGCGACTTTCGTGCGCTGCGACGTCACCTCCGAGGCCGAGGTCAACGCCGCCATGGATAGCGCGCACACGCAGCTGGCGGGCCTCAACCTGCTGGTGAACTGCGCTGGAGTGGTCGGCGCCGGGCGGGTGCTGGGCAAGAACGGGCCGATGGCGGGCGAGTTCTTCACCAAGGTGATTCACATCAACCTGATCGGCACCTTCCTGTGCGACAAGGCCGCCGCCGCCCTGATGCAACACAACACGCCCGGGCCCGACGGCGAACGTGGCCTGCTGATTCACACCTCCTCGATCGCCGCCTTCGAAGGCCAGATCGGCCAGGCCGCCTACTCCGCCACCAAGGCGGCGGTCGCCGGCATGACGCTGCCGCTGGCGCGCGAGCTGGCGCGCTTCGGCATCCGCTGCGTGTCGATCGCCCCCGGCATCTTCCATACCCCGATGATGGACGGCATGCCCAAGGAGGTGCAGGCCTCGCTCGCGGCCCAGGTCCCGTTCCCGGCGCGGCTCGGCAGGCCGGAAGAGTTTGCGCAGCTCGTCGCCAGCGTGTTCGAGATCACGATGTTGAATGGCGCAACGATCCGCCTGGATGGCGCGATCCGCATGCAACCGAAATAATCGCCGCACGCATTCGGCGGCAGCGGCGCCAAGGGGGCAGGCAGTGACTGAGGCGAGCAGCGCAGCAGGCGCGATCGAACGTGACGTCATGCAGTATGACGTCGTCATAGTGGGCGCGGGCCCTGCGGGCCTGGCGTGTGCGATCCGCCTGAAGCAGCTCAAGCCCACCGCCAGCGTGTGCGTTCTGGAGAAAGCCTCGGCGGTCGGCGCCCACTCGCTGTCGGGCGCGGTGCTCGAGCCCGGACCGCTGCAGCAATTGCTGCCGGAATGGAGCCGCGAGTACCCCGGCATGAAGGTGCCGGCGGCGGAGGATGACTTCCGCATCCTCACCCGCACCGGCTCGTTCAAGCCGATTCCCGATTTCCTGCTCAAGCTGCTGCCGCGCTCGATGACGTACTCGACGCCGTTCAACAACCACGGCAACTACATCATCTCGCTCGGCCAGCTGACGCCGTGGCTCGCGCACAAGGCCGAAAGTGCCGGCGTCGAGGTCTTCCCGGGTTTTGCAGCCGCGCAGGCCCTGTTCGATGAGCGCGGTGGTGTCAAGGGGGTGCGCATCGGCGACATGGGGCTGGACCGTGACGGCAAGCCCGGCCCCAACTTCACCGCCGGCGTGGAGATCCACGCCGCCCTCACGGTGCTCGCGGAAGGCGCCCGCGGCTCGGTTTCCAAGCAGCTCATTGCGAAATTCGATCTCACCCGCGGGCACTGCCCGCAGACTTTTGCCTTAGGGTTCAAGGAGCTGTGGCAGCTGCCCGCCGGGCGCGTGCGCCCGGGGCGCATCGAGCATGCGCTGGGGTGGCCGGCGGACTCGCACACCTACGCCGGCAGCTTCCTCTATCACCTCGACCACGACCGTGTGTACGTCGGTTATATCGTCGGCCTCGACTACCAGGATCCGCGCCTGCAGCCGTTCGAGGCGTTCCAGCAGTACAAGAATCACCCGCGCGTGAAAGCCCTGCTCGAGGGCGGGGAGATCGTCTCGGCGGGTGCGCGCGCCGTGGCGGCCGGCGGCTGGCAGTCGATGCCGACGCTGGAGATGCCGGGCGCGATCCTCATCGGCGATGCGGGCGGGACGCTGAACTTCGCCAAGATCAAGGGCGTGCATCAGGCGATCCGCAGCGGTGCGCTCGCCGGCGAGCATATTGCGCAAACCGGCGCCGGCAGCGGCTTCGACGCCAGGTGGCGCGCCTCCCAGGGGGGGCGCGAGCTCAGGCGGGTGCGCAACTTCAAGCCCGCGTTCAAGCGCGGTATGTGGCTCGGGCTCGTCAACTCCGCCTGGGAAACGTTCACCTGCGGCAAATCGCCCTGGACGCTCAAGAACACCGCCGACTGGTCGGCTCTGCACAAGCTCGATGAATTCGCGTCTCCGCAGCGCCAATGGGTCGAGCGCACGCTGCCGCCGCGTGATCGGGTGTCGTTCGTGTTCTTCGCCGGCAACGCACACGACGAGAACCAGCCGGTGCACCTGAAGGTGGCCGACACCAGCATCTGCGCGCAACGCTGCGCCCGGGAATTCGGCAATCCGTGCGAGCGCTTCTGCCCGGCCGGCGTTTACGAGATGGTGGATGACGGCCTTGGGGGGCGACGGCTGCAGATCAACGCCGCCAACTGCGTGCACTGCAAGGCGTGCGACATCAAGGACCCGTACCAGATCATCACCTGGACTACGCCGGAAGGAGGCTCGGGTCCCAACTACCAGTCGTTGTAGCGGAGCTTTCCATGTCTGAACTGTGGCGACCCTCCCCCGCGCGCATCGCGGATGCGAACCTGACACGCTTCATGAACTGTGTGAATGCGCGCCGCGGCACGCAGCTGCGCGAATTCGGGGAGCTGTATGCCTGGTCAGTGGCTGAGCCCGAACACTTCTGGAGCGAGCTGGCGCGCTTCGCCGACGTGCGCGCGCAATGGGGCGCCGGACCGGTCATCGAGGACGCCGGGCGCATGCCAGGGGCGCGCTTCTTTCCCGGCGCCCGGCTGAACTTCGCCGCCAACCTGCTGAGGTTCGACGACGATCAGCCGGCCCTGGTATTCCGCAACGAGCGGGGCACGCGCCGCACACTCTCGTACCGGGAACTGAGGACGCAGGTGGCACGGGTGGCCGATGGACTGCGCTCTGCGGGCGTGGGGGCCGGTGACCGCGTTGCCGGCTTCCTGCCGAACCTGCCGGAGGCGACCATCGCTATGCTCGCCACGGCGAGTGTCGGCGCCACCTGGTCATCGTGCTCGCCGGACTTCGGCGTGCGCGGCGTGCTCGATCGCTTCGGGCAGATTCAACCTAAGGTCCTGTTCACCGCCGACGGCTACTTCTACGCCGGCAAGCAGCTCGATTCGCTGCAGCCCATATCGGAGGTGCTGGCGACGCTCGCGGCGGTCGAGCACGTGGTGGTGATCCCGTATGTCGATCCGCGCCCGCAGCTCGCAGCGCTGGGGGCCGCGGCCCGCCGCGCCAGCCTGTGGCAGGAGTTTGGCGCGAACGGCCGCGCCGCCGAGTTCGCACAGCTACCCTTCGACCATCCGCTGTACATCCTGTATTCGTCCGGCACGACCGGCGTGCCCAAGTGCATCGTGCATGGCGCCGGCGGCACGCTGCTGCAGCATCAGAAGGAGCACCTGCTGCACACCGACCTGAAGCGCAGCGACCGCCTGTTCTACTTCACGACCTGTGGCTGGATGATGTGGAACTGGCTCATGAGCGCGCTCGCCACCGGAGCGACACTGGTGCTCTACGAAGGCAGTCCCTTCCATCCGCAGCCGGGAGTGCTGTGGGAGATGGCGCAGGAAGAGCGCATCACGATCTTCGGCACCAGCGCCAAGTACCTCTCGGCGCTGCAGAAGAGCGCCTTCGTTCCGGCGCAGGCGGTGGATCTGACGGCGCTGCGCACCGTGCTGTCCACCGGCTCACCGCTCCTGCCGGAGGGCTTCGACTACGTCTATGGCGCCATCAAGGCCGACCTGCAGCTCGCTTCGATCTCCGGGGGCACCGACATCGTGTCGTGCTTCGCACTCGGATGTCCCACGCGGCCGGTGTATCGCGGCGAGATCCAGTGCCGCGGACTGGGTATGGCGGTCGACATCTTCGACGACGCCGGCCGGCCAGTGCGCGGCGAACGCGGCGAACTCGTGTGCACGGCGCCGTTCCCCTCGATGCCGGTCGGGTTCTGGAACGATCCCACGGGAGCCAAGTACCGCGCCGCCTACTTTGAGCGCTTCCCGGGCGTCTGGTACCACGGCGACTACGCGGCGCTCACCGAGCATGATGGAGTGGTGATCTACGGCCGCTCGGATGCGGTGCTGAATCCGGGCGGTGTGCGCATCGGCACTGCGGAAATCTATTCCGCGGTCGAGAGCCTGCCGCAGATTCTCGAGGCGCTGGCGGTGGGTCAGGACTGGCAGGGCGATGTGCGCATCGTGCTGTTCGTGCGCTTAGCTAACGGGGTCGAACTTGACGAAGCCCTGCAGAAGCAGATCCGTACCACCATCCGCACGCACACCACTCCAAGACACATACCGGCGAAGATCATCGCCGTGCCCGATATCCCGCGGACGCTGTCCGGCAAGGTCACCGAGCTGGCGGTGCGCAACGTGATCCACGGGCTGCCGGTCAGGAACCTGGATGCACTCGCCAATCCCGGCGCGCTCGCGCATTTCCGCGATCTGCCCGACCTTCAGTCCTGAAGCGCGTGAGCGACGCCCCTCCGAGCGCGACTGGCGCGGCGGCCCCGGCCGGCGCGCCCGCGGCGGTGCTGCAGCTGTACCGCCTGCAGCTCGATGAACGTCACCTGCACAGCGATCCCGCGCAGCTGGCCGTGCTCGCGAAGCTCGATGATTTGCGGCGACGTCTGATCACGCAACGCCGCGCACCCCGCGCGCGCCTGGCGCGCTGGCTCACCGGGCTCACTGCGGCGCGTGCGCCGCTCACGGGGCTGTACCTGTGGGGCGGGGTGGGTCGCGGCAAGACCTGGCTGATGGACCTGTTCTTTCACACCTTGCCTTTTGCGCAGGCGCGGCGCCTGCACTTTCACCGCTTCATGCACGACGTACACGCGCAGCTGGCGCAGATCCGGCAGCAGCGCTCCCCGCTCGAGCACGTCGCGCAGGCCCTGGCGCGCGATACGCGCGTGCTGTGCCTCGATGAGCTGTATGTATCGGACATCGCCGACGCCATGATCCTCGGGGGGCTGTTCGACGGCCTGTTCCGGCGCGGCGTCACGCTGGTGGCGACTGCGAACGTGCCCCCAGGAGAGCTGTACAAGGACGGCCTGCAGCGGCAGCACTTCCTGCCTGCCATCGGCCTGCTCGAGCGCCACCTCGACGTGGCCCACCTCGCCGGCGCTACCGACTACCGGCTGCGCCAGCTCACGCAGGCGGGCATCTACCTGGCGGCGGGCGCGCCCGACACCGGCGCGCGCCTGGCGGCGCTGTTCGCCGCTCTCGCCGACCAGCACACGCAGGCCGGCGGTGTCATCGAGATCGAGGGCCGGCCGATCGCGGTGATCCGCGCGGGCGCCGGCGCGGTGTGGTTCGACTTCATGGCGCTGTGCGCCTCCCCGCGCAGCCAGAGCGACTACATCGAGATCGCGCGCGAGTACCAGTCGGTGATCGTTGCGGACGTGCCGGCGCTCGACGCTGCGCATGACGATGAGGCGCGCCGCTTCATCGCGCTCATCGACGAACTCTACGACCGCAATGTCAATCTCATCGTGTCGGCGGCGGCGCCAGCCGCGCAGCTGTATCGTGGCGAGCGGCTGCGGGGGCTGTTCGCGCGCACCGCGAGCCGGCTCGTCGAGATGCAAAGCGAGGAGTACCTCGCCCGCGAGCACAAACCGTAGCTGGCCCAAACCGGCCTGTTGCCTAGCGGGCGAAGGTCGCGCCTTTCGCCCGCGGGCTTCCAACAGCCGCGGGGTTGGCCTGCGCAAAGCGCCGCAGGCGCTTTGCGCCAATAATCAAATAACCCCGCGCCGGATCTGGTCCTGCTCGATGGATTCGAACAGGGCGCGGAAGTTGCCCTCGCCGAAGCCCTCGTTGCCTTTCCTCTGGATGATCTCGAAGAAGATCGGACCGATTACGTTCTGCGTAAAGATCTGCAGCAGCAAGCCCTCGCCCTTCTCGGGATTGCCATCGATCAGGATGCGGCGGGTGCGCAGCTCAGCCAGGGATTCCCGATGGCCGGGCACGCGGGCGGCGAGGTTCTCATAATACGTGTCGGGCGTGTCCTGAAACGCCACCCCGTGCCGTCGCAACACGTCCACCGTACGGTAGATGTCCCCGGTGGCGAGCGCAATGTGCTGGATGCCTTCGCCGTGATACTCGCGCAGGTATTCCTCGATCTGGCTCTTGTCGTCCTGCGACTCGTTGATCGGGATGCGGATCTTGCCGCACGGACTGGTCATGGCGCGCGACAGGAGCCCGGTGTGCTTACCCTCGATGTCGAAATAGCGGATCTCGCGGAAGTTGAACAGCTTCTGGTAGAAGCCGGACCATACATCCATGCGCCCGCGGCCGACGTTGTGCGTCAGATGGTCGATGAGGGTGAGTCCTGCCGCTTCGGGCGGCGCGGCGCCTGCCGCGCCGCCTGCCACGGGGCGAAAATCCACGTCATAGATCGAGCGTTCGCCGTACAGGTCGACCAGGTAGATGAGTGAGCCGCCGATGCCCTCGATGCAGGGGATGTTGAGCTCCATCGGACCGGCGCTCTGCGGTCCGGGCTTGGCGCCCAGCTCCAGGGCGCGGCGGAACGCTGCGGCCGCGTCGCGCACCCGAAACGCCATGGCGCACGCCGATGGACCATGCTGGCGCGCGAAAGCCTGTGCCAGGGACTGCGGTTCGGCGTTGATGATGAAGTTGATCTCACCCTGGCGGTGCAGCGTGACGTTCTTGGAGCGATGGCGCGCAACCACCGGGAACCCCAGCCGCTCGAACAGGGTGCGCAGCAGCTGCGGGTCGGGCGCGGTGTATTCGACGAACTCGAAACCATCTGTGCCCATGGGATTGTCATGCACGTCGCTCATCCGATATATCCTTGCCCGTTCGGGACATCGAACGCCGGTCGAGGGATTCACCGGCCTTCAGGCCGCGTGAGGATGTCAAGTATAATCGCGCGCCGTTTACCAGCAGAATATGCGCCACGTGCACACGACACCGCCGCTTTCCCGAGCAGGATGATTGGGCATGCACGCGCCAGTTGCTGTCGAAGAAAACCGGCTGCTCCGCAGCATCCCCGCCGCGCGCGTCGCGCTGATCGAGCGCATCGCGCGCGCCGCAGCCGGCAGCGGCCGGCGCGACGAGCTGCCGCAGCGCTTCCTGCGCGCCTACTTCCGCGGCGTGGCGGACGAGGACCTCGCCGAGCGCACGCCGCGGCAGCTCGCCAAGGCGGCGCTCGCGCACCTCGCCTTCGCGGCGCGGCGCGCACCGGGCCGTTCGCTGGTACGGGTATTCAACCCCGATCCTCATCGGGACGGCTTCGAGTCAGATCATACCCTGGTGCTCACGGTCACCGACGACATGCCGTTCCTGGTGGACTCCCTCGGCATGGCCTTCAACCGCGCGGCGCTCGCCGTGCACCTGATCGTGCACCCGGTGCTGCAAGCGCGCCGCGACCGCCGCGGGCACCTCATTGATATCGGCGCCAACGGCGCCCAAGCGGTACACCCCGAGTCGTGGCAACTCTACGAAATCGACCGCGTCAGTGACCCGGCGCAGATCGAACGGCTGCAGCGCGACCTGGAAGTGACACTGGCCGACGTGCGCCTCACGGTCACGGACTGGACGGCGATGCGCGAGCGGGTGCGTGAGATCATCACCCGGCTCGAAACCGACCCCCCGCCGCTGCCGGCGGCCGACGTGAGCGAGGCGGCCCACCTGCTCGACTGGATGGAAGGCCGGCACTTCGTGTTCCTCGGCTACCGTCACTATCAGCTCGAGCGCGGCCGGTCCGAGGACCGCCTGGTGCCCGACCCGCGCTCCAGTCTCGGCATCCTCAGCAGCGCCCGCCGGCAGGGTCGGCGCCCGAGCGTCATGACCCTGCGCGGCGATGCGCGCGCGCGCGCGCGCGAGCCGGAGCTGCTGATCGTGACCAAGGCGAACTCGACCGCGACCGTGCACCGCGGCGAGCTGCTCGATTACGTCGGCGTCAAGACCTTCGACGCCCGAGGTCGGGTCGACGGCGAGCACCGCTTCCTCGGCTTGTGGACCTCGACCGCTTATCACGGCAGCCCGCGGGATATCCCGGTGCTGCGCAAGAAAGTCGAGCGCGTCATCGAGCACTTCGGCCTCGACCCGGGCGGCCACGACGGCAAGGCGGTGCTCAACGTGCTGGAGACCTATCCGCGCGATGAGCTCTTTCAGGCCGGGATCCCGGATCTCGTCCGCATCGTGCGCGGGGTGGTCAACCTGTACGAGCGCCGCACGGTGCGCCTGCTGGTGCGGCGCGACCCGTATCAACGCTTCTACTCCTGCCTGGTGTACGTGCCGCGCGACCGCTACAACACCGAGGTGCGCCAGCGCATCGAGCAGATCGCGCGCGCCGGCTTCGCCGGCACCAGCGTGGAGAGCCACGCGCAGATCTCTGGCTCGAGCCACGCGCGCCTGCACGTCGTGGTGCGCACCGACCCGGGCCAGCGCCATCATCCCGACTTCCCCGAGATCGAGCGCCGCATCGCGGAAGCGGCGCTGACGTGGGCGGACCGGCTGCGGGAACTGCTGACCGAGCGCCGCGGCGAAGCCGCCGGACTCGCGCTCGCCGGCCGCTACGGCCATGCGTTCCCGCTCGCCTACCAGGAGGATGTGGCGCCGGGCGCGGTGCTCGAGGATCTCGCCGATCTCGAGGCGCTGCGCCAGCGGCCGCACGCGCTGCAGCTCAACCTGCATCGCCCCGCGGGCCAGAAGCCGCAGCGGGTGCATCTGAAGATCGTCAAGCTCGGCGATCCGGTGCCGATCTCCGACGTGCTGCCGATGCTGGAGAACTTCGGGCTGCGCGTGATCTCTGAGCGCCCCTACGAGCTCGCGTGGCCGGAAGGCGGCGCGGCCTGGATCCAGGACTTCGAGCTCGAGCAGCGCGACGGGCTCATCGTGGACATCGCGCGCATCCAGGCTAACTTCCGTGAGGGCTTCGCGGCCGCCTGGAGCGGCGCGGTGGAGAACGACGGCTTCAACCGTCTGGTGCTCGGCGCCGAGCTGACCGCGCGTCAGATCGTGGTGCTGCGCGCCTACTGCCGCTACCTGCTGCAGACCGGCGTGCCATTCAGCCAGGCGTCCATGGAGCGCACTCTCGCGGCCAATGCCGGCATCGCCAGGAACCTGGTGCGCCTGTTCCAGACGCGCTTCGAGCCCGCGGGCTCCCGCAGCCAGCGCGGCGGCGAGCGCAACGCCACCAACCTGGTCGCGCAGATCCGCTCGGCACTCGACGCGGTCACCAGCCTCGATGACGACCGCATCCTGCGCGCCTACCTGACCCTGGTGGAGGCGACGCTGCGCACCAACTTCTATCAGCCGGGCGCGGACGGCCAGCCAAAGAGCTACGTGTCCTTCAAGTACGACCCGGCGAAGATTCCGGACCTGCCGCTGCCGCGCCCGAAGTTCGAGATCTTCGTCTACAGCCCGCGCGTCGAGGGCGTGCACCTGCGCATGGGCTACGTCGCGCGCGGCGGCCTGCGCTGGTCGGACCGGCGCGAGGACTTTCGCACCGAGGTTCTCGGCCTCATGAAGGCGCAGAACGTCAAGAACACGCTCATCGTTCCGGTCGGCGCCAAGGGCGGCTTCGTCGCCAAGCGCCTGCCGGCCGGCACGCGCGAGGAGGTGCAGGCGGAGGTGGTAGCCTGTTACCAGACCTTCATCCGCGCCCTCCTCGACCTCACCGACAACATCGTCGCCGGCCACATCGCGCCGCCGGCGCAGGTCGTGCGCCGTGACGGCGATGACGCTTATCTGGTGGTCGCGGCCGACAAGGGCACCGCCACGTTCTCCGACATTGCCAACGCCATCGCGGCCGAATACGGCTTCTGGCTCGGGGACGCGTTCGCCTCCGGCGGCTCCGCGGGCTATGACCACAAGAAAATGGCCATCACCGCGCGCGGCGCCTGGGAGTGCGTCAAGCGGCACTTCCGCGAGATGGATATCGACACGCAGAAGAAGGACTTCAACGTCGCCGGCATCGGTGACATGTCGGGAGACGTGTTCGGCAACGGTATGCTGCTATCGCGGCACATCCGCCTGCAGGCCGCCTTCGATCACCGTCACATCTTTATCGATCCGGACCCGCAACCCGCGGTGAGTTTCGCCGAGCGCGCCCGCCTGTTCGCACTGCCGCGCTCGAGCTGGGACGATTACGACCGCAAGAAGCTCTCCCGCGGCGGGGGCATCTTCCCGCGTGCGGCGAAATCGATCCCGCTGCCTGCGGAAGCGCGCGCGCTGCTGGGCCTGGAGAGCGCGAGCGCCCCGCCGAATGAAGTCATCCGCGCCATCCTGCGCCTGCCGGTTGATCTGCTGTGGAACGGCGGCATCGGCACCTACGTGAAAGCGAGTGACGAGGGAAACGCCGAGGTCGGCGACCGCACCAACGACGCGGTGCGCATCAACGGCCGCGAGCTGCGGGCCAGGGTGGTCGGCGAAGGCGGCAACCTGGGCCTGACGCAGCGCGGACGCGTCGAGTACGCGCTCGCCAGGGGTCGCCTCAATACCGACTTCATCGACAATTCCGCCGGCGTCAACACTTCGGACCTCGAGGTGAACATCAAGATCCTGCTCAACCCGCAGGTGGCGCAGGGCAAGCTGTCGCGCGGCAATCGCAACCGCCTGCTCGCGCGCATGACCTCCGAGGTCGCGGCCCTGGTGCTGCGCAACAACTACCTGCAGAGCCAGGCGCTCAGCACGCTCGAGCTGCAGTCCACGGCACGCCTACAGGAATTCCAGCATCTCATCCGCGCGCTCGAGCGCAGCGGTGAGCTCAACCGCGCGCTGGAGTTTCTGCCCGCCGACGATGAGCTCGCCGAGCGCCGCAAGGGCGGCGGCGGACTCACGCGTCCGGAGCTGGCGATCCTGCTCGCCTACAGCAAGATCTGGCTCAACAATCACCTGCTCGCCTCGGACGTGCCGGAGGATCCCTACCTGTCGTCGGAGCTGGGGCGCTACTTCCCCGCTCCGGTACGGGAGCGTTTCCCGCGCGCCATCGCCCATCACCGGCTGCGCCGCGAAATCATCGCCACCGCCATCACCAACAGCCTGGTCAATCGCATGGGGCCGACGTTCGTGCCGCGGGCGCAGGAGGACACCGGCGCGGAACCGGCCCAGATTGCGCGCGCCTACACAGCGGCGCGCGAGATCTTCGCGATGCGCGCCGTGTGGGAGCACATCGAGGGGCTGGACAACAAAGTGCCAGCCAGGCTGCAGTACGAGGCCGCATTTCAGACCAGCCGCCTGCTGCGGCACGCGACCTACTGGCTGCTCACCTCGCGCAGCGGCGGTCTGCAGGTCGATGCCGCCGTGGGCGAGTTCCGCGACGGCGCGCGTGAGCTGGAGGCGGAGATTGCCGAGGTGCTCACGGGGGCCGAGCTCGTGCGCTTTGACGAAAGCCGTACGCGCTACGGTCAGGCGGGTCTGCCGCCGGCGCTCGCGGCGCGCATCGCCAGCCTCGAAGCGCTCAACGCCGCCCTCGACATCGTGGAAATCTCGGCCGCGCATCGCGTCAGGGTCGCCGAGACCGCGCGGGTGTATTTCGAAGTCGGCAAACGCATCGGCTTTGACTGGCTGCGCGCGGGCATCGAGAAGCTGACAGTCGAGGGCCCGTGGCAGGCGATCGCCCGCACCGCGCTGCGCGATACAGCGCTGCGGGTCCACCGGCGACTCACCGAGCGGGTGCTGGCGCGCAAGGATCGCGGCACCGCCGAGTCGCGCGTCACCGCCTGGGTGGAAGCGGCCGGCAAGGACCTGGCGCACTGGCAGCGTACGCTCGCGGACATGCGCGCCGCGGGCGCGGGCGACTTCGCCACGCTGACGGTCGGCGTGGAGTCGGTGCGCAAGCTCGCGAACTAAAGTGCCCGGAAAGCTCATCCTGGTTCGCCACGGCCAGAGCACCTGGAACGTCGAGAACCTGTTCACCGGCTGGACCGACGTCGATCTGTCGGTTTCCGGCCGTGCCGAGGCGGCGCAGGCGGGACGCGAGTTGCTCGTGCAGGCCATCGGCGTCGACGTGGCCTTCACCTCGGTGCTGAAGCGCGCCATCCGCACCCTGTGGATCATGCTCGATGAGATGGATCGCATGTGGATCCCGGTGGAACGCTCCTGGCGCCTGAACGAGCGCCATTACGGAGCGTTGCAGGGGCTTAACAAGGCGCAGACGGTCGCGCAGCACGGCGAAGCCCAGGTGAAGATCTGGCGCCGCAGTTACGACATTGCGCCGCCGCCGCTCACCAGCGACGATCCGCGCCACCCGCGCTTCGACCCGCGCTACGCCGGCATCGACAGTTCCGAGCTGCCCGCCGCCGAGTCGTTGCAGGACACGCTGGCGCGCGTGCTGCCCTTCTGGCACGCGCGCATCGCGCCCGAGCTGCGCACCGGCCGCGATGTGCTGGTCGTGGCGCACGGCAACAGCCTGCGCGCCATGGTCAAGATGCTCGACCGGACGCCCGCGAGCGAAATCGTCGAGCTCAACATTCCGACCGGCGTGCCGCTGCTCTACGAGCTCGACGGCGAGCTGCAGCCCCGCGCCAGCCGCTACCTCGGCGACCCGCAAGCGATCGCCGCCGCCGCCGAAGCCGTCAGGCGCCAGACCGAAAAGCGCTGACCGCGCACCACCTGTACGGCGCTCGCGACGGGCGAGTGATGCAGCGTTGCGGCGAAGCCGCGGGCAAAACAAAGAGCCTTCGGGGCCGTCAAAAACAGGGACGTTTTTGCCGGAGCCCCCAGGGACGGGTTCACGGCGTCCCCGAAGGGTCTTTGTTTTGCCCGCGGTTGCCTACGATCGCTTCACGCCGCCCAACCGTCGTAGCGCCCGTGGTACTCGGCGGCGAGCGCCCCCAGGCGGCGGCTGATGTCCTGCATGTCCGGCACGATCAGGCGCATGATCTTGGTGGCGTGCAGGCTGAAGCGGAGTTCCGGGTCGTTCTCCAGCGGCTTCACGTCGACGCTGAATTCCGGCTCGAGCCGTGCGCGCGCACCCTGGCAGGCAGCCTCGTCGGGCAGGGCGAGGAAGAAATCGACCGGGTAGTCGTTGAAGGGCGCGTAACCCTGCGAGCGCAGGCGCCCGATGACCTGCTCGTCCCAGGTTTCGGCGCGCGAGCTGCGCGCCGCACGCAGCTTGACGTAGAGGCGCACCACGATGAGGCCCAGGGATGCGACCAGCGCCACGAAAAACCACGTCATGACGGTGCACTCACCCCCTGCGGCTTAGCGTGAGCCCGCCTCGGGAAATCGCGGCTTACGCTTGCCGAGAAACGCCTCGATGCCTTCCGCCCCCTCGGCGCTCACGGCGTGGGCGGCAATGGTCTCGCTCTCGAGAACCATCTGTGACTCGAAGGCGCCGAGGGAGTGCGCCAACAGCCGCTTGGTGGCCCCGAACGCGCCGCTTGGGCCGCGCGCCAGCTGCTCGGCGATTTCCAGCGCGCGCGCCGGCAGCTGTTCGTCGCTCACGACCTCGTTCACCAGGCCCCAGGTGAGCGCCTCGGCGGCCGACAAGGCGCGGTTGAGCAGCAGCAACTCCATGGCGCGCTTGACGCCCACGATCCGCGGCAGCAGGAACGAGGTGCCGGCATCGGGCGTGAGGCCGACGTTGGTGTAAGCGAGGTTGAACTTCGAGCTGCTGCCGCACAGCGCGAGATCCGCCATCGCAACCAGTCCGACACCCGCTCCCGCGGCGGTCCCGTTGACCGCGGCGATGACCGGTGCGTCCATGCGCACAAAGTGCGAAATCGCCGCGTGCAGATAGGTGGTGAGCTCGCGCACGTAATCATTCCCGGCGCCAGCGCGTGCGGCCATGCCGCGCAGGTCGCCGCCGAAGCAGAAGTGGCGGCCGGCGCCCGTCAGGACGACCGCGCGCACCGCGGCGTTGCGCGCACAGGTCATGGCGGCGGCGAGCAGATCCATCGCCATCTGCAGATTGAGCGTGTTGGCGCTCTCGGGGCGGTTCAGGGTGATGAGCGCCACCGCACCGCGGGTCTCGACCTCGATACTCGCGGCAGCCATCGCTCGCTACTCGTCGGGCGCGATCCGCACGCGCAGCCCGGCCAGCTCCGGGGTGAATTCGACCTGGCAGGAGAGGCGCGAATTCTCCTGGTAGTGCGACAGTTCCGACAGCAGCTCGCGCTCATCCGACATCATCGCCGGCAGCCTCGCCTGCCACTCCGGTTCCACGTACACGTGACAGGTGGCGCAGGAGCACATGCCGCCGCAGATGGCCGCAACACCGTAGTCGAGCTCGCGCAGGTTCTCCATCACCTTCAATCCGGTCTTGCCCTCTACTTCGTGCTCGACTCCGTCGCGATCCACGACTCGCATCAGTGCCATGCAGGTGCCTCGAGGCCTTCGGGATTTGCTTGAGGCGGATGCGCCCCGAATCTGCTAGTTTGCCGGTTCGCCATGCAGCCCGCCAGCCCGGGCGGGGCGTATGCATGTCAGGCCGGCGGCAGCGGCCCCAGCACCTTCATCACGAACACGGCCTTGTCAGATCCTTGCTCCAGACTCTGGAACGTTGTGCGCAGCTCCCTTCGCAGTGCCTCCATGACCTCCTCGTACGCTCCGAACACCTGCGTGCTCAGGCTGTTCGTCACCACCTTCAGGCGCGGGTCATCGTTCAGGCGCGCGATGAACGCGCGGATCGCCGGAACGAAGTCGCTGCGCAGCGGATACAGGCTGATCTCGACCCCGATGTCCATGCGTGTCGCCTCCGAAGACTCTGGCGTCAGTATTGCACGCACGGCCTCAAGGCGGCTGCGGCTATGATCGCGCCCGGGACTAGAATTGCCTGCCAGGCGGAAACGGCGGGTGAGGAACGATGACGCGTAAGATCCAGGTTCATCAGGTTGACGCGTTCACCCGCGAACCCTTCACCGGCAACCCGACCGGCGTGGTGCTGAATGCCGATGCGCTCACCGAGGCGCAGATGCTCGCCATCGCGCGCGAGCTCAACAATGCCGAGACCGCCTTCATACTCTCCCCGGACGGCGCCGATCACTCGGTGCGGGCGCGCTTCTTCACGCCGCGCAGCGAGGCCGGGTTCGTGGGCCACGCCACCGTGGCCGCACAGTACGTGTTATCGCGCCGGCACGACGCGCCGCGCCGGCAGCAACAGAAGTCCAAGGCCGGGATCGTCGACATCGAGGTACGGGGCACCGACGCGGATCGCCGCATCGCGATTCGCCGCAACCCCCCGCCCGTGGGCCGCGAGCTCAACGACCGCGAGCGACTCGCGGTGCTCGATGCGCTGGCGCTCGCCTCCGAGAGCCTCGACTCCCGCATACCGCTGCGTATCGTCGGTGCGGGCGGCACGCGGCTGCTGATCGGAGTGCGCGGGCCCGAGCCCCTCAAGCATCTGAAACCCGACCTCGCACGGCTCACGACGCTGTCGGCGCAGATCGGCGCGGCCGGCTACTTCGTCTTCACCCTCACGCCGGGCGCCCCGGACCATCTGACCGAGTCTCGCATGTTCTGCCCGGCGCTCGGCATCGCCGAGGATCCGGTCAGCGGGAACGCCCACGGGCTGCTCGGGGCCTATCTGGCACAGCTGCGCCTCATCACGCGCAGCGGCGAGCGCGCGCACTTTACCGGCATCCAGGGGCACTCGCTGCATCGGCCCGGACGGGTCGAGGTCGAGCTTGAATTCAGCGGCGAGGCCCTGGCCGGCGTCTGGATCAGCGGCCAGGCGGTATCGATATTCGAGACCGAGATCGCGTTTTAGGAACGTCCCATGTCACAGTTCGAAGCCGCGCTGAAGCTCGCCGAGGTTCCGCCGGGAAGTATGCGGGCCTGTGTCATCGGCGGGCGCGAGATCCTGATCTGTCACACGCGTGAAGGCGTGTTCGCACTGGACAACATCTGCACACATGCGCATGCGCGCCTGTGCGAGGGACGGCTGCGCGCCACGCGGCTGGTATGCCCGTTGCACGGCGCCTCGTTCGACATCCGTGACGGCCGGGTGCTGGGGCCGCCCGCGGAACTGCCGCTGCCCACGCACGCGGTGCGCGTCGTCGGCGACGCCATCGAAGTGGCGCTCAGTCCGGTCCCGGGGCAGCGGCAGGCACCCGTCGCACCAGCCACGCCGCCGGCAGCGTGACGCACGCGCCGATCAGAAAAGGCGCCGCCGCGCCGAACAGCGCATACATCGGACCGGACGTGAAGGGTCCGATCACGCGCGCCAGACTCGCGCTCGCCACGTACGCGCCCAGCACCGCCCCGCGGTCGTGACCGCGCGACTGCTTGGAGGCGAGCGCGAACGCGCTCGGGTTGTAGGCGCCGAGCCCGGTGCCGCACAACACGAGCCCGATGACGGTGACGGGGAGCGAGCTCGTCTCGCCGAGGGTGATGAGTCCCGCCACGTAGGTGAGTACGCCGAACATCGCCAGGCGCGCCTCTCCGAGCCTTGGAGCGAGGATGCGCACCGCCCCGCCCTGCATCAGCAGCGCCGGCAGGGCGACGCCGAACAACAGAAATCCGACGGTGCGCGGCCCGAAGCCGTACTGGTGCAGCGCCCAGATGGCAATGATCGATTCGAGGATCGACTGCGAGTAGGTCACGCTGAGGGTCGCGGCGGCGAGCAAGGCGAGCGCCGGGCGCTCGCGCAACAAGCGCCATGATCCGCGCCGTGGTTCATCGGCGTGCTGGCGGCGGTGCGCGGCGCTGCGACTCTCCGGGAGCACCCATCTCACCAGCAGGATCGCGAACACGCTCAGGCACGTCGATACCACCGCCGGTGCCACGAAATCGGCACGGACGGGATCCGTGCCCGCCAGCACACCACCCAATGGCGGGCCGAGCGCGAAGCCGATGCCGATGGCCGCGCCGATCAGACCGAGCGTGGCGGCGCGCTGGTGCGGAGCGCTCACGTCCGAGGCGTAGGCGAAGGCCGCCGCGATATTGCCAGCCATGAAACCGGCGAGCATGCGCGAGGCAAGCAGCCACCAGATGTTGCGCGCGCAGCCGAGCAACATGTACGACACGCAGGCACCGCCGAGACTGCTCATGAGGATCGGCCGCCGCCCGTAGCGATCGCTCAGACGGCCCCAGAAAGGCGCCGCCAACAGCTGGCACAACGAGTAGCTGCCGAGGATCGGCGTGATGAAAGCGGGCGCGGTGCCGAAGCGGTCGGCCATGTACGGCACCAGCGGAATCAGGATACCGAACCCGAGCGTATCGATGATGCAGAAGACAAACAGCGCTCCGAGCTGTCGGCGCACCTTGGGCTCACTCTCTAAGGTTTATGGGCGGGGACGAGCGTCGAGACATCCACGCCGGCCGGGGCGGGCGGCAGGTAGTCGCGCGCCCCGCGAATGATCAGGTTGGGGATGCGGGTGTCGTCCCAGTCGGCATCGCGCCCCGCGGGCGCGGTGCGCAGTATCGCGATCTGCAGCGAGGGCACGAGCCACAGGCGATTGCCACCCTCGCCCTGTACCGCGAACAGGTCGCGCGCGGCGTACGGCTCGCGGCCGGGCGCGGCAGGGGATCCGAGCCGCAGGTAGGCGCCGAACTGCGGGTCGCCCCTGGAGGGCGCGCGCATGAGCGTCACCCAGCCGGGACGAATGACCTCATCGCCGCGGTAGTTGCCATCGCGCAGCAGCAGCTGCCCGATGCGGATCCAGTCACCCTGGCGCGCCAGCATGCAGCAGTCCGCGTGCGCCGCGCCTCCGGAGTGGTCGAGCCGCAGCCAGGCGTCCCCCGCCCCGATTCGCCGCCACAGGGCCTGCGACAGGTAGGCCGCGTAGCGCTCACCGCTGGCGCGCTCGAGCACCAGCGCCAGCAACTGCGGGTCCGCAGGCTGCTCGAGGCGCGTGACGCCCGGCGTGCCGGCAAGCGGCTCGCTGAGTGCGGCGGCGTTGAGATCCGTGCCCGAGTCTCGCGCGGTCGCAGAACGCGCCAGGCCGCTCGAGCTGTGCAGCAGGTTGCGCACGGTGATGGCGCCACGGGGGTCGTGGCTCCACTCGCTGATGAACGCGCCAATCGGCTCATCCGGCCAGCCGATCCGGCGGTGCGAGATCGCGACCCCGGCGGCGAGCGCCGCTAGCAGCGGCGTGAAGGACTGTGCATCGGCCAGGGTATCGAAGCTCGTGCCCTGCCAGTAGCGCTCGTACACGATGTGATCGTGGCGGCTGACGATCAGCGCCCGGGAACCGTGTTCGCCGGCGTAGCCGGCGGCGGCTTCCAGGGCGCGTCGATCGAGCGACTCGAGCTCGGGCGCCACGCGCGGCGCGGGCGGCTCGTTACCGCCGGCGAGGAGTTCGCGCGGCGGGTGCCGCTGCAAGCCGGCATATCCCTTCCACAGCAACACCCCGGCGGCGATTGCGCCGATCAGGACGACCGCCGCCGCCCACGCCAGGATCGACCGGGCGCCGCGCGGCCTCACCGTGCGGCTCCTGCGACCAGCCGGCGGCGCTCGGGGGGCGGGCGGATCGGACCGCAGTACCGGGCGCGACCACGCGCCAGCTCGAGTTCATGGCTCGCACACCTGAGCCAATCACCGGGGCGATGAGCGCTCACCATCACGGCCGTCCCGCCCGCTGCCAGGGCGAGCACGCGTTTCATCAGGGTGTGGCGCGTGGGACTATCGACGCCCGCAAAGGGCTCATCCAGCAGCAGCAGCTCAGGCTCGCGCGCCCAGGCGCGCGCAAACAACACGCGACGCGACTGTCCGTAGGACAGCTCGCCCAGAGTGCGTGTTGCGAGCCTCGTCAGACCGAACAGCGCCAGCGTCCGCCGCGCGGCGGACCGATCCGCTGCGCTCGGCGGATCGTTGAGACCGACGCTCGCGTGGCGCCCGGATTGCACCACCTCGGCTACGGTGAGCTGCGCCGGATGATCCGCTTGCAGATGCGGAGCGACGAGACCCACGCGTTTCTTGAACACATCGAGGGCCACGCCCGGACCGAGGCCCGCGCGCTCGATCGCTCCGCCCACGGCGACGCCGTGATCGCCGTACAGCGTGCGCAGCAGCGTCGTCTTGCCGGAGCCGTTGCCCCCGCGGATGACCCAGAACTCACCGGCGCGCACCGTGAGGGAAATCCCTTCGAGCACGAGACGCTGTTCCAGGTACACCCGCGCGTTGCTCAGCCGCACGAGGCTGCGCCCGCCGCGTGCCGCACGGCGCGTACTCACCGCCGGTGACGCACGGAGCGGTTGCGCCGCGAGCCAGCGGGTTAGCGGCGCGCCACGCAGCGCCCCGCTGTACACGATCCGTCCGCGGCTCAACACCAGCGCGTGAGTGGCGCCGGGCGGCACATCTTCGATGCGGTGCGTGGCGAGCACCCACGGCAGGCGGCCGGTGCGGCGCCCGAGCCAGCGCAGCACGCGCGCGCGGTTGATCTCATCCAGTCCGTTCAGCACTTCATCGAGCAGCAACAGCCGCGGCCGCGATACCAGTGCGCGCGCCAGCAGGATCACCCGCCGCTCCCCGTATGACAGGGACAGCAGCCGGCGCGAGGCCAGATGCGACACCGCGAGACGCTCGAGCGCCCGGCGCACGCGCCGGCGGTCGGCCACGCTCAGCGCATCAAGGGGGATGTCGGTTCGATACAGCCCCGTCCCGACGATGCGCTCGACCCGCAGGTTCCAGCCGTAGCGCTGATACTTGTCCTGTCGCTCCGCTCCTAGATACGCGATTTCGTCCTTGATTCCAAAGGGCGTGCTGCTGAGCTGCCCGCCCAGGAGGTAGTGGCGCGTCGCGCGCGCCGCCGCTTTCGGCCACACGACGCCGGCAACGAGTTTCAAGAGCTGCGTCTTGCCGGCCCCGTTGGCGCCGGCCAGCACCCAGCGTTCCCCTGGCCGTATGGTCCAGCTGATGCCCTTGAGGACGTTGCGCCCGCCGCGGCGCAGACTGAGGTGCGCGAGGCGCACTTCGAGGTACCGCGTGCCGGCGCTGCTCATCGGGCGCATTGGATCACAGCCGCGGGCCGCGAATGGGTTATTCTTTGTGCCTGTGCCAATGCGACTGCGGCTGCTCGCCCCCCGATACTGGCTCACCTGGGCTGGCTTGGGGTTGTTACGTGTCATGGCGTTGCTGCCGTTCCGGGTGATGGTAGCGGTCGGAACTGCGCTGGGCGCGGTGCTGCGCCGACTGCCGATCGGCTTCGTCAAAACAGCACGACGCAATCTCGAGTTGTGCTTTCCCGAACTGTCCCCGCGGGCGCGTGCCCAACTGCTCGATCGGCACTTCGCGAGTCTGGGGATCGCCGTGCTGGAAATACCGCTCGCCTGGTGGCTCTCGCCCGCGCGGCTCGCCCGCCTCGTGCATATCGAGGGTGCCGAGCATCTGCGGGCCGCTCTGGCGCGCGGCCGCGGCGTCATTCTCCTCACCGCCCATTTCACGCCAATGGAGATGGCGGGCCGCGCGCTCGTCTCGGTGGCGCCGGTCAGCTTTCTCTACCGGCCGACCAAGAATGAGGTGCTGGCGTACGCCCTGCGGCGCTTTCGCTGTCGCTATGGCGGCCAGGGCATTGCCAGGGACGACATTCGCGCCTTCATCACGGCGCTGAAGAACAACGAGTGCGTGTGGTATGCCCCCGATCAGAGCTATCGCAAGAAGGGCGCGGAGATGGTGCCGGTGTTCGGCATCCCGGCGGCCACCAACACCCTCACGTCGCGCCTGGCGCGCATGACCGGGGCCACGGTGTTGCCGTACTTCCTGCAGCGCCTGCCGGGAACGCAGGGCTACCGCGGGGTCATCCATCCGCCCCTCGAGAACTTCCCCAGCGACTCCCCGGCCGCCGACACCGAGCGCTTCAACCATATGATTGAGGCACAGGTGCGTGCAGCCCCCGAGCAGTACCTGTGGATTCACCGCCGCTTCAAGGGACTCTCGCAGGACTACCCGGACTATTACGGCCAGCAGGCGCCGCGCCGGGCGTGAGCGACCCGACGGCGCCAAGCTACGACCTGCTGGTCGTCGGTGGAGGAATCAACGGCGCAGGGATCGCCCGCGACGCGGCCGGACGCGGGCTGAAGGTACTGCTGTGCGAGCAGGACGATCTGGCGGCACACACCTCTTCCGCCAGCACCAAGCTGATCCACGGCGGCCTGCGTTATCTCGAGGAGTTCCACTTCTCCCTGGTGCGCAAGGCGTTGCAGGAGCGCGAGGTGCTGCTCGGCACGGCGCCGCACATCATGCGCCCGCTGCGCTTCATCATGCCGCACGCCGCGCATCTGCGCCCGGCGTGGATGATCCGCGCCGGCCTGTTTCTCTACGATCACCTGGCCGCACGCGCGCGCCTGGCGGGGTCCGCATCCGTCGACCTGCGCACGCATATCGCCGGCGAGCCGCTCAAGGAGGGGTACCGGCGCGGCTTCGTGTACTCCGACGCGCAGACCGACGATGCGCGACTCGTGGTGCTGAACGCACTCGATGCGCAGGCGCGCGGCGCCACCATCCTCACTCGCACGCGCTGTGAGCGGCTGACGCCGCGCGGCGCCGGCTGGAATGCAACGCTGCGCTGCGGCCGCGAGCCGCACGTCATCAACGCGCGCGCGGCGGTGAACGCCACCGGTCCCTGGGTGAGTCGCTTCGTCGCAGAGGTCACGCCGGGGCGCGCGACGCACCAGGTGCGGCTGGTGAAGGGCAGCCACATCGTGGTACCGCGGCTGTTCGCTCATCGCTTCGCCTACATCTTCCAGAACGAGGACCGGCGCATCGTGTTCGCGATTCCCTACGAGCACGACTTCACTCTGCTCGGCACTACCGACGTCGACTACCGCGCGGATCCGGCGGCGGTCGCCATCGATGCCGGGGAAGTGTCCTACCTGTGCACGCTGGCCAACCGCTACTTCAGGCAGCAGATTGCGCCGGCGAATGTCGTGTGGAGCTACTCGGGCGTGCGGCCGCTGCTCGCCGATGAATCGACCGACCCCACCCGGGTCACGCGCGACTACGCCCTGGAGCTCGATCAGCAGCCCGCGCCCCTGCTGTCGGTGTTCGGGGGCAAGATCACCACCTATCGGCGGCTCGCCGAGGACGCGGTGAATCGGCTCGCCGCGACACTCGGTGCGCGCGCCGGCCCCTGGACCGCGGGCGCGAAGCTGCCCGGCGGTGATCTGCCGCAAGGGAGCCTCGCGGTGTTTCTGCGCACCGTCGAGCGGCGCTACCCGTGGCTTCCCCCCCGCATGCGCCAGCGCTGTGCCCATGCGTATGGCACGCGCCTCGAGCGCGTGCTCGGCACGGCCGGCGCGCTCGCGGACTTAGGGAGCGAGCTGTTGCCGCATCTGTACGAGCGCGAGGTCGAGTACCTGTGCCGCGAGGAGTTTGCGCGCACCACGCAGGACATTCTGTGGCGGCGGACCAAGCTCGGGCTGCACCTGCTGAACGTGGATTCAAGCCCACTCGAGCGCTGGCTCGAGGCCGCCGGCCACGCAACTTAGGCACGCGTCGCGCTGCGGCGACATCCGCGCCTGTGACCAGCATCGCGGTTTCCTGCGGCCGTGCCTGCGCCTGTGACCAGCATCGCGGTTTCTTGCGCCCGTACCTGCGAGCGGGCGACGCAGCTGGTAGCGTGGCGCACCTGAGCTTGAGGTCGCTGTCGATGACGATGCCCGATTCCGTGCTTGCCGCCATCATCGCGGGCAGCGCGACGCTGTCTGCGTCGTTGTTGCAGCTCAGATCCGCCCTGCTCAGGGAGGCGACGCGCGGCCAGTCGGCCGCCCGCCGTAAAGGCAAGATCCAGTTCATCATCCTGCTCGTCGTGGTCGGCACCGCGGCCATCGCCGGCTTCGCGCTGTCGCAATGGCTCACCTCAGGCGAACGCCTGGCGCAGAGCACGATGCAACGGGAGTTGCAGGCGCGCGTCGCGGAGATCAGCCGTACCGCCAGTCAGCTCGAGCTCACCCGCGCCGGGGCACGTGCCGAGATCGAGACCGGCGTGCTGCGCCAGATCGGCACCGACGGGGTGATCATCACGGCCACGGTGGCCGCCTGCCGGCCCGCACTGGTGATCAGTGCGCCCGGCACAGCCTCACCCCCCGGGGTGTCAGCGGAAGTGGCCACGCCGGCCGCCCGCGCATGCACCGAAGCCGAAGCGAGCCCCGTGACGCTGTGCGCCACCATTCCGGGCAGCGCCAAGGTTACGGAAGTTGAGCTCTTCAGCCGGCTGGCGGACACTGAGGCGCCCTGGAACGCGAACCGATTCGCGCCCGGGCAGGAATCGGGGCAGGCGCGGTTCGCGGAAAAATACTCGCAAAGCGCGCCAGAGGCCGGCACACAACAGGTCTGCCAGGGATTCACGCACTGGTCCGCCGATCACGCCCGCCTGGTGCGCATGATCGTCCGCTACTCTCTCTAGCCTGATCTACGCATAATTGCCCGCCTGCAAGGGTCGACCCTTGAGGGGGGCTGTTGATTTCTCCGCCGCGTCCATTGCTGCCCGTGCGTTCGCTGGGTGTGCTCGTCGTGCTGGCGCTGGCGCCGCTGTGGCTGGCGGGCATGTTTGGCCGCGGCTTGTGGACACCCGATGAGCCGCGCGAGGCCGACATCGCCTGGCGCATGAGCCAGCAGAGCGACCGCACTGTGCCGCAGCTCGCCGGCACGCCGTTCCTCGAGAAGCCGCCGCTGTCCTACTGGATGTCGGCGGCTGCCATTTCCCTGTTCGGTGATTCCGCGGCCGGCGCACGCGCCCCCAACCTGCTGTACGCGGCGATCACCGCGCTGGCGGTGGGTGCGCTGGCGCTGGCGATGCAGACCGATGCCGCGTCCGCGCTGCTCGCGGCGCTGGTCGCCGCGAGCGCACTGACGGCGTTTCGCGTGAGCGCCTGGCTCGCGCCCGACGCGTGCCTGCTGGCCGGCAGCGCACTCGCACTGCTGGGCGCATGGCGCGGCTACAGCGCGCCCGCGGGCGCTCGCAAAGCGGCGGGCTACGCGCTGATGCACCTCGGCGCCGCGATCGGATTCATGGCCAAGAGCGCGCCCGGATGGTTGGTGCCGGCACTGGCGCTCATCACCCTCATCGCATGGGAGCGGCGCTGGTCGGAACTGCGCCGTTGGGAGCTGTACGCGGGACTTGCGCTGCAGGGGCTCATCATCGGCCCGTGGGTGCTGGCGGTCGCGCGCACCGAGCATGGGGCGGATGCGCTGCGCGCGCTCTTCTGGAACAACGTCGTGGGACGATTCACCCAGGTCGCCGCTCCCGCCGCCCTCGACTACACGACCGGACACCACAACACCACGGGCAAGTACCTCTTCGAGCTGCCGCTGTACCTGCTGCCGTGGACGTTCGTAGTTGCGGCGGCGTTGTGCCGGGCCTGGACCCGGGTGCGCGAGGCGGGTGGCCCTGCTACGGCGTGGCGCTTCGCGGTCGCATCGAGCCTGCCGTTCCTCGCCCTGCTGTCGGTGGCGGCCACGGCGCGCGACATTTACGCAGCGCCCGCGCTCCTCGGACTCGCCGTTCTCACCGGCCTGTGGGCCGGCGATGCGCAGCGCTCGCCGACCCGGCTCGACCGGCTGGCCGTGACCGCGACGCGCGTCCTCGCCGGCGCGCTGGGCGCGGTGCTGGTTGCCGCGCTGGCGGTGCTGTTCGCCTCGGGCGCAGGCGCGCCGTTCGCATGCCTGGCGGCGGCGCTCGCCGCCGCGATCTCGACGCTCACCGCGCTGATGCTCGCCGCGCAATCACAGCACCGCGGGGATCTGCAGCGCAGCCTCGCCTGGACGTACAGCGGCTACGCCGCGGCGCTGTGTTTCGCCGCGCTCGCGGCGTTGCCGGTCATCGATCGCTGGCAGGATCTGCCCGGGCTCGCGCGGCGCATCCGCGCCGACAGCGCGCGCCAGACGCTCGCGCTCCTCGATCCGGACGAGACGACTATCGCGATGCTCGACCACGGTTTCGACGCGCGCTTTACCATCCTCACCACCAACGCGGAGGCGCCGCGCGGCGCCGTGACCGGCTGGTTCAGCGCCCAGGGTCGCGAAGCGCGGGTGCTGGTCCTCATGCCCGGTCACGCGCCCGGCCCCCTCACGCGCTGGCTCGAGCGCTTTCACGCGCAACGCCGCGACGGCGACGGTATCGCGGGGAGCCTTGCGGCATCCGGAACCGCCACGCTCCTGCGGCGCTACGAGCTGCCGCAGGGACGGCGTTACGCGTTGCTGGGACCCCCGCCGGTGCCGTGAGCGGCGCGGCGGCATGACACGACTGTCACGAACACTGCGGAGCACCTATGTCGCAACCAGGGTCTGACCTCTCGCGCAACCTGCGCAACCGGCATATCCAGCTCATAGCCATTGGTGGAACCGTCGGCGTCGGGCTGTTCCTCGGCTCCGCGAAGGCGATCCACAACGCCGGCCCCGGCCTGCTGCTCGCCTACGCCCTGGGAGGCGTGGCGATCTTCTTCATCATGCGCGCGCTGGGAGAGCTGCTGACCTACCGTCCCGTGGCCGGCTCGTTTGCAATCTACGCCGAGGAGTTCTGCGGGCCGTTTGCGGGCTTCGTGACCGGCTGGTCCTACTGGTTCATGTGGGTCGTCACGGCCATGGCGGAGCTGACCGCGATCGGCATCTATGTGCGCTACTGGTTTCCGGATGTGCCGCAGTGGTTGCCGGCGCTGATCGCGCTCGTAGCGCTCTACGGCTCGAACCTCCTGGCGGTGCGCGTGTTCGGCGAGCTGGAGTTCTGGTTCGCGCTCATCAAGGTGGTAACCATCGTGGCGCTGATCGCCGCGGGCCTGGTGGTGATCCTGTTCCACGTCGGGGATCTTGGCGCCAGCGCCAGTTTCACCCATCTCTGGTCGCACGGCGGCTTCATGCCCTTCGGCATCGTCGGTGTGCTGCTTACATTGCAGATCGTGATGTTCGCCTACTCGGGGGTGGAACTCATCGGCGTCACCGCCGGCGAGGCGCAGAACCCGGCGGTCGTGCTGCCCAGGGCAACCAACGGCATCATCCTGCGGATCCTCATTTTCTATCTCGGTGCGCTCGCCATCATCATGGCGCTGGTGCCGTGGACCGAGCTCAGTCCAAGCGTAAGCCCGTTCGTATTCGTGTTCGAGAGACTGGGCGTGCCGGGCGCGGCCACCATCATCAATCTGGTGGTCATCACGGCGGCCACCTCCTCCTGCAACAGCGGCCTGTTCAGCACCGGACGCATGCTGTGGTCGTTGGCGCAGCGCGGCCAGGGTCCGCGCGCCTTCGCGGCGCTCAGCCCCCAGCACGTGCCGGCCGCGGGCATCCATGCCTCCGCTGCCGTGATGCTGCTCGCGGTGGTGCTGAACTACGTCGTGCCGGAAGATGTGTTTACCTGGGTGACGAGCGTCGCGCTCGTCGGAACCCTGTGGACCTGGGGAATCATCATGGTGTCGCACCGCAACTATCGGCGCGCGGTGCAGGCCGGCCGCGTAGCGGCGGCGCCGTTTCGCATGCCGGGTGCGCCGTTCGCGAACTGGGCAGTACTCGCGTTCCTGCTCGCAGTGAGCGCACTACTGGTGCTCGATCCGGGCACCCGGGTGGCGCTGTACGTGGCTCCCGTGTGGTTCGCGGTACTGTGGATCGGTTACGCCAGGTCCAAGCGGCGCCCGAATTGAGGTTCGCGGGCGCGGCGCCGGACGGCGCTCAGCCGCTGCACCTTAAGATGCCGCCGCGCGACGCTACATCAGCAGCTCGCCGCCGCCGATGAGACCCCCGCCGTCCACCACCACAGTCTGCCCGGTGATGAAGTTGCCGGCGCGCGAGGCGAGCAGCACCGCCGTGCCGGCGACATCGTCCTGGAGCGCCCTATTGCGGCAGATTTGCCGTGCATTCTGCCCGCAGCACCACTGCTTGGCGAATGCGCCCGCCGTTACTCAAGTCCCGGGGTTCGCAGTAGAATCCGCGCGCCGCGCCCGTAGCTCAGTTGGATAGAGCATCAGGCTTCGAACCTGAGGGTCGGGAGTTCGAATCTCTCCGGGCGCGCGAAACTTGCTAATGCTGCAGGAGCGCGAGAACGCGTCTCTGGATTTCTTCCTCAGTAAGGGTTTCGAGCGACGTATCTGGTTCAGGGCCAGCCCCACGCCCGCCGGCCGAAGGACGGGACACGTAGATTCCCACCTTGCCCTTCTGGGCTTGGCAGGACAACTGCAGTTGCACAGTAGCGTCGGACGGTCGTCTCCCGCTACTTGCCAACCGGCCATCGTCAGTGAACGCGTAGAAGCCGATGGTAGGTTCTGTGAGCCGGCCCCCGGAGTTGACCTCCGATTCAATGACCATGGCCTCGATGCCGTTTTTCTGTAGTAATTGCGTGAGCGATTCAAGCGTCGGTCTGACGACTCGCTCCAGGTGCTCCCGAAACGCCTCACGGAACGCCTGTTCGCGCGAGGTGGTGTCCTGCCTCTTCTGATTTGCAAGTCGCTGAGTCTCTTCACGCCCGCGGAACACTTGAGCGAATGCGTCCTCGATCTCTTTCTTCATAGGCTGCGTTCCACTACCAGAGCGGTGCGTTCCGTCCGTCCCGATCACGGTCAGGAGTCACTCATGCGGTCGTCGGCTCGCTCGGCTTCTGCTGCCGCAGCGTCGCCTCGGCAACACGCGCCTGCTGCTCTTCCCGCACCTCTACCAGCGTCAATCGGGTGTCGCCGGCAATGACTTCGAGGATGGGATGCGCTGAATCGGCTGGCATACGCAACCCGTGCACCTTCTCCCACGCCCGGATGCGCACTTTGGGTGGATTCAGATCCGAGCGCTGCTCTTCCAGGTCGACGCGCCTTCGCTGCGCGCGCTCCTCTTCTTCGAGGGCTCGACGCGCGCGGTAATCGTTGATCAGATCACCGGCGCTGCGGTGCGGGGCATTATCATTCGCAAAAGGCAAAGACGTTGGGTTCACTAGTTTCTCCTATTTGGCGCGCCCTAAGGTGGTTGCGCCTGACATCATTCGCACAGGCCGATGCTTGATCGACTCTCGACGAGAATCTTCATCAGGGTTGACGCTCGCGGTGCGGGATTCGCGCGAGCGAGCTGTCGGCTTTGAGCGAAGCATGCCCTCGACAACCCAGGCAGTCTGCGCTTGCCGCGCGAACATTGACAGTGAAATCCTCACGACAGCCCGAAACCCGAGGAACCCGACATGAGCGATGTGAGGCGTGCCACAGTTCTGAAACGAAAGCGACGAGTGACTGACAAACCTCAGGCAACAGCGCGCGCCAGCGGGCGCCACGCCGGCAAACGGCGCTGCTCGTGGGCGGGCAGCGCCGACCCGGACTATGTCCGCTATCACGATGAGGAATGGGGACGGCCGGTGCACGACGACCGTCTGTTGTTCGAGATGCTGACCCTCGAGGGGGCGCAGGCGGGCCTGTCGTGGTCGACCATCCTGCGCAAGCGCGCCGGCTACCGCCACGCGTTCGCCAACTTCGAGCCGCGCAGGGTGGCGCGCTTCGATGCACGCCGCCGCGCGGCCCTGCGGCGCGATGCCGGCATCGTGCGTAACCGGTTGAAGATCGAGTCCACCGTGACCAACGCGCGGGCGTTCCTCGCGGTGCAGCGCGAGTTCGGCTCCTTTGATCGCTACCTGTGGTCGTTCGTCGCGGGTAAGCCGCTCGTGAACCGCCCGCGCAGCGGCGCGCTGCCGGCGCGCACGCCACTGAGCGACCAGGTCTCCCGGGACCTCGTAAAACGCGGCTTTCGCTTCGTGGGCACGACCATCGTGTATGCCTTCCTGCAGGCGGTCGGAGTCGTGAACGATCACGCCCGGGATTGCTTTCGGTGTCCGCCGCGGCGCGCAGGCGGAGGCCGGGCGCGCCGCGCAGCGCCCCAGGTGACAGTAGCTTTGGGCGGCGGACGCCTCTTAAGATAGCGGTCCGATTCACGGGTTTTCACAGGATCTGGTCATGAAGGCACTTTTCGCGATGGCGCTCACCGCGGCGCTCACGGCGGCACCGGTGCACGCCGACTGCCCCTACCCGGCTGCTCCGGAGAAGCTCCCGGACGGCGCCTCCGCGACCCTCGAGGAAATGGTCGCGGGACAGAAAGCGGTCAAGGTCTACGACAAGGCGATCAACGACTACGTGGCCTGCATCGACCGCGAGCTCGAAGAAGCCATCAAAAAAGGGGGCGACCAGCTCAAGCCGCAGCAGAAAACGGACATGCAGCATGTCGAGGCCCAGAAACACAACGCCGCAATCGATCAGCTGCAGAGCATTGCCGACCGCTTCAACGAGCAGGTGAAGGTCTTCAAGGCGAGGACCGACAAGAAGAGCTGAGTGCTCACACCGGCTGAGGCGGACCTGTTGATCGGGCAGCACCTGCAGTGCTTGCCGGTCGAGTCGCTGCCGCTCGCGCAATGCGCCGGCGCGGTGCTGCGCGAGAACATCTACGCCGAGCGCGACCAACCGCCGTTCGACCGCGTCGCTATGGATGGCGTTGCGCTCGACAGCCAGGCGGTCGGCGCCGGTACGCGCTCGTTCCGCGTTCAGGCGACCCAGGCCGCCGGCGACCCGCCGCTGACGCTCGCCGCCGCCGCCGCCTGTATCGAGGTCATGACCGGCGCGGTGCTCCCGCTGGGCTGCAACAGCGTGATACCCGTCGAGGAACTCAGCGTCGCGCACGGGCAGGTGGCGCTCGCGCCGGGCGCGCGTGTCGAGCCCTGGCAGCACGTTCACCGCCGCGGCAGCGACACGCGCCAGGGGACGCTGCTGCTGTCGTCGGGCGTGCGGCTGCGCGCCCCGGAGATCGCCATCGCCGCGTCCGCCGGCATGGCGCGCGTCCGCGTGAGCAGTCAGCCGATGCTCGCCGTTATCTCAACCGGTAACGAGCTGGTCGAACCCGGCGAGCCGGTGCTCGCTCACCAGGTGCGGCGCTCAAACGCCTACGCGATCGTGAGTGCGCTGCGCGAGCGCGGCTTTCAGCGCGTAGCCGACGATCACATCCAGGACGACAGCCAGGAGCTGCGCGAGCGGCTGAGATTTCACCTGCAGACCCACGACGTGCTGGTGCTGTCGGGTGGTGTGTCCATGGGCAGGTTCGACCTCGTGCCCCAGGTGCTGCAAGAGCTCGGCGTGCGCGCGATTTTTCACAAGGTGGCGCAACGGCCCGGGAAACCGCTGTGGTTCGGCGTCGCGCCTTCGGGAGCAGCCGTGTTTGGCCTGCCCGGCAACCCGGTGTCAACGCTGGTGTGCCTGACACGCTACGTGCTGCCGGCGCTGTGCGGCAGCCTCGGTCAGAATCCGCCCCCGGCGGAGCGCATCGCGCTCGCTGAACCCGTGACCGTGACGCCACCGCTCACGTACTTCCTGCCGGTGCGCTTCGAGCAGGACGACTGGGGGCGGACCTGGGCGGTGCCCGCTCCCACCAACGGCTCCGGGGACTTCACGGCGCTCGCCGGGACGGGCGGCTTTGTCGAGCTGCCGCCGGGCCCCAACACCTACACCAAGGGGTTCGTGACGCGGGTCTATCGCTGGTCGTAACGCCTTGAATGCCCGGGAAAGCCCGCCGGGCACCTCCCCTTCGACCGATAGCCATTGCTCCCTGCGGTGCGCATACTCTGCAAGACCATGTCCACCCGCGAGGTCATCGTCCCCCTGAACGCGCTGCCTGCGCCGCGGGACACGCTCGCCCGCCCGGTGCGCGACCTGCGCATCTCGGTCATGGACCGGTGCAACTTCCGTTGCCCGTACTGCATGCCGCGCGAGACCTATCACGAGCAGTACCGCTTCCTGGGATCGCACGAACGGCTGTCGTTCGATGAGATCGTGCGCCTGGCGCGGCTCTTTGTGCACCTCGGCGTGCGCAAGCTGCGCCTGACGGGCGGGGAGCCGCTGCTGCGCGCCAACCTCCCCGACCTGGTCGGCGACCTGACGACCATCCCGGGCGTCGAGGACGTCGCGCTCACCACCAACGGCGTGCTGCTGGCGCGCTATGCGAGCGAGCTCAAGGCGGCGGGGCTGAAGCGCGTCACCGTGAGTCTCGACAGCCTGGACGCCGGGGTGTTCGCCCGCATGAGCGGCGGTTTCGGCGGTGTCGATGAGGTGCTTGCGGGCATCGAGCAGGCGCGCCGCGCGGAACTGAGCCCCATCAAGATCAACGCCGTCGTGCAGCGCGGCGTGAACGATCACACGGTGCTCGAGCTGGTGGAACGCTTCCGCGGCACCGGCGTGATCGTGCGTTTCATCGAGTACATGGACGTCGGCAACCGCAATCATTGGCGCTCCGAGCTGGTGGTGCCGTCGAAAGAGCTTGCTGCGCAGATCGGCCAGCGCTGGCCGCTCAGCGCGCTCGAGCCCGGCTATCGCGGTGAAGTGGCCCAGCGCTACGCCTTCAGCGACGGCCAGGGTGAGGTGGGATTCATCTCCTCGGTGTCGCAGCCGTTCTGCGGCGACTGCTCGCGTGCGCGCCTGTCATCGGACGGCGCGCTGTACACCTGCCTGTTCGCCACGCACGGCACCAGCCTGCGCGATGCCCTGCGTGGGGGCGCGAGCGATGACGCGCTGCTCGAGCTGATCCGCGGCGTGTGGTTGAAGCGCTCCGACCGCTATAGCGAATTGCGCGCCAGCCGGCGCCCGGCGGCGCACGAGCAGCGCAAGGTCGAGATGTTCTACATCGGTGGCTGATGGCGCGCCGCCGCCTCACGCATCTGGATGCCCGTAACAGCCCCGCCATGGTAGACGTTGGCGCGAAGCCCGTGACGCAGCGCATTGCGGTCGCCGAGGCCCGCATTCGTCTGCCGCGCACCGTAGCGCTCGCGCTGCGCGCCAGCGGTCACCGCACCAGCAAAGGGCCGGTGTTCGACACCGCCATCGTCGCGGGCGTCATGGCGGCGAAACGCACCCACGAGCTGATCCCGTTCTGCCACCCGCTCGGGCTCGAGGACTGTCAGATCGAGATCGCCCCTGTCGGGCGCGCGGAGATCGCGGTGCGTTGCCGGGTCTCGGTTCATCACCGCACCGGAGTGGAAATGGAGGCTCTGACCGGCGCTACCGTGGCGGCACTGACGATCTACGACATGTGCAAGGCGCTGTCCCACGACATCGAGATCGCGGGCGTGCGCCTGCTGGAAAAGTCCGGCGGCCGCCGGCAGTTCGCCCGCGCCGCCGGCCGGTAGTCCGATGGATCCGTTGGTCTCCGGGCACTCCACCCCCCCGCCGCTCTACGGCCTGGTGCTCGCCGGCGGGCGCAGCACACGCATGCGCCGCGACAAGGCCGCGCTCGCCTACCAGGGGCGTACGCAGCTCGAGCGAGCCATGGCGCTGCTCACTCCGCACGTGGCGCGCGCCTTCGTGTCGGTGCGGGCCGAGCAGGGGAGCGATGCGGTGCGCGCGCGCTTTGCGCAGATCACCGATGCGCACGAGAACATCGGGCCGCTCGCGGGCCTGCTCGCCGCGCAGGCGCAGCACCCCGAGGTCGCATGGCTGGTACTGGCGTGCGATCTGCCGTTTCTGGATGAGGCCACGCTCGCGCACCTGCTGCGCGCGCGTGCCCCCGCACGCACGGCCACCGCCTACTGCTCGAGCCACGACGGGCTGCCCGAGCCTCTGTGCGCGATCTACGAGCCGCGCAGCCGCGAGCCCCTGGCCGCGTACGCCGCCGCCGGCAAGCACTGCCCGCGCAAGTTCCTGCTGGGCGCGGACACGCTGCTGCTCGATCAGCCGAACCCGCGCGCGCTCGACAACGTCAACACACCTGAGGAGTATGGGTCCGCCATGGCGACGTTGACTGCTCAAAGCTCTGCGACCACCCGGCACATCACCGTGCAGTACTATGCGCTGCTGCGCGAGCAGGCCGGGCGGCGCGAGGAAGCGCTGCTAACCGCCGCGCGCACGCCGCGCGAGCTGTACACCGAGCTTAGTTCACGCTACCCGTTCTCGCTCGCGCCGGAGGTGCTGCGGGTTGCGATCAACGCCGAGTTCGGCGAGTGGTCCACGCCGCTCGCGGAGGGCGACGCGGTGGTGTTCATTCCGCCGGTCGCCGGCGGTTGACAACCCGCGCTTCGGCAAGCCGCTGCCCGTGTTCCGCTTTACCCGCACCTCCATTGAGCCACAGGCGCTGCGCGCGCAGCTGGCCGACCCCGCCTGCGGCGGCTACGCGGCGTTCGAAGGCTGGGTGCGCGATTCCCACGAGGGCATGCGTGTGCGGCACCTGGAGTACGAGGCCTTCGAGGCGCTCGCGGTGCGCGAAGGTGAGCGCATCCTCGCCGAGGCGATCGCGCGCTTTGGGGTGGCGCACGCCGCGTGCCT
>Ga0210394_10000373_pt1 | contig 100162 bp, 95 predicted proteins | sample IncBWC12MmetaG_FD_160121 | JGI IMG/M metagenome (GOLD analysis project Ga0210394, IMG submission 160121) | Forest soil microbial communities from Barre Woods Harvard Forest LTER site, Petersham, Massachusetts, United States - Inc-BW-C-12-M | ecosystem: Environmental > Terrestrial > Soil >...
CGGGAGTCGGGGGTCGGGAGTCGGGAGTCGGAGGAGCCTGTCATTCTGAGCGACGCGAAGAATCCCCAGCCCCGGAGCCCGCAGCCGGGACGCTAACGCGTTCCGTCCGAGGGTGGGCGGTTGCGCGCTGCAGGAACGTTTCGCGGCTGATCACCGTCGAAGGATGTGACGTGTCATGCCAGCCGCCAATCGGCTGCGTCGCACCTGCAGCGGAAGCTGTCACGCGCGCGAACGTGCATGCAGCGCACAACCGCCCGCCCTTGGCCGGATCGCGTCAACGCTCCTGCCGAGGATTCCGAGCTAGGGATTCTTCGCGTCGCTCAGAATGACAGAGTACCGACACCCGATAACCGACAACCGACAACCGCTCCCCACCTACTTCCTTCGCCAGAAGATAACACCCCCCTCGTCATAGTCCGGCGTGAAGCGCTCCTTCAGATATGCGTACACCAACGGCGCGCGGTCGCGGTTAGCGACGCCGTCGACGGCGGTGTTGTCTACGGGCTCCGGCGGCATGATGGCGAAGCGGATGCGTGGGTTCCGGTCGATGCGGCTGATGACTTCACGCTGGCGCGGCTCGGTCTCGTAGAACGCCACCTCGACCTGGCGGATGGGACAGTCGCGGTCGAGGATGAAATAGAGATTGCCGCGGTTGGTGAAGTCAAACCATGTCTCGCCCGGCTTCAGATGCGAGACGACATAACGATGAATGATGTCGATGTCGCTGGCTTCGTTCGCCTTCGTCAGCGCTCCGCGGGCTCTCGGAACCCCCATTTCCTGCCAACCGCTCTCGATCGGGCCGTGGGTGCGGCGGAGCACGCCCGTAACGGCGAAATGCGCGGTGAGCTGGGCGTTCATCAGAGCGACGACGAGAGCCACAGGTGCCAGGGCGCGCGCGAGTGGAACGCGGCTTCGGAAGAGGCGAAAGATGCCGATGGAGATCAGCGGCACGGCGACGAACTGCCAGATCAGGTGATGACGCTCCCCATAGGAGATGGCGGTAACGACACCGTAGACGGCCACGATGAGGAAGGCTTCACGCCGCGCGCGCCGGCGCGGTGTGATCGGCGTCTTCGACGTGAGCGTTGCCACGACGAGCAGCATCATCAATGGCCAGAAGACGTACAGGTACGCCCGTTTGTCGAGCAGCACGCCGAGGACCTCGGGGATGTTGCTGATCGTCTGCACTACCTGCGGCGCGTCGAACGGAGTCAGCGTATAGGCCGGCCCGACCGTGGCGACCTCGAAGATCGTCGTGCGCACGAAATCGCCGGCGATGCCGTACAGCGCCATCGCGGCGAACACGATCAGAGCCGTTGCACCGCCTCCGGCCAGGGCGAACGTCCAGGCGCGCTTGCGATCGCCGCGGAAACGCAGCACGGCGACGAAAAGCGTCAGCAGCATGTACGCGCCCTCATCCAGGCTCGTCAGGACGCAGAGGACGACGCCCACTCCCGCCGCCGCAAGCCAGCGAGGATCCCGGCGACGGATGGCGTATGCGATCAGAGCCAGTGTGGCAATGGCCGGCAGAACGCGGATCGGGCCACCAGCGGTGCCCATCGGCATGGCCAGAAACATCGAGGCAAGGCCCACTTCGGGCGACCCCGTGGCGGCGGCCACGACCGCATAGTGCGCGATGACGATCGTCCCCGAGATCACCCCTCGGATTTTCAGAGCTCGGCCGAGCGTAGCCGGCCCGGTACGGAAAATCGCGTAGTCGAGCAGAGCATCCTGCACCAAACCATGCGGGGGGATGATGTCGCGATATGGCTTCTCACCACGCAGCATCTCCGCCGCGGGAACCATATGTTGTTGGTCTTCGAACAGATTGGAGCGCGGCATCCCCTCGCAGGCGATCATGCTGGTAGCGCTGAGATAGGCGTACCCGGCGAGCGGATAGACGACATAACAAAGAGCCTTGCGGAATCGCGCGCGGGTGGCAGGACTGTCGCGCACGAGCGCGCGCAGGAGCAGGGGCGTAACGATCGCGAAGATGAGTGGCCACCACGGCAAGTGACGGATGTCGCGGCTGTTGAAACTCGATTGGAAGGCCAGGCCGAGCGGCGCGAGGGCGAAGCACATCGCCGGCGGAAGAGCCGTTCGCGGACGGATCGTGACGATGGACATTCGAACGGCGAACACGGCACCGACGGCCATGAGCAGCACCCGGTCAACCGGGTCGGGAAGGAAATCGAGCAACGCCAGATTAACGGTCGCCAGAACCGGTAACAGGATCAGGTCGTACCGCGTGAATCGCCCGTCGATCTTTCGCATCGCCAGCGCCACCGCGAGAACGAGTGCCGGCGCGATCAGCACCCACACCACATCGTGCGTGATGATGGCAAACCAGAGGATGAGGACCGACGCCGATGCGAAGGCGTTGCGCGCCCATGCCTGCGTATCGTCGCGTCCGAGGATCGTCAGCAGCGGGCGCAGAGCGAACGTCCACAGCAGCGGGACAAGCATCAGGCCAAGGACGAACCTCATCGGCGCGTGGGCATCGAAGCCCATCGTCTTCGCGTAACCCGGCAACTGACCCGGGTACGGCGGCCCGAGCCAGAGCGGCAGCAGGGAGATCGCGATGGCGAAGCCCCAGATCGCCGCGGAGAGCCGGAGGATGAGGTCGCGGCGTCCTGTCATCGCGCGTGTCCGGCCAGCCAGTCGACGATCAACTCCTCGGCCCAGTACTCGCACCGCCACGGCAGCGCGCCGGAGATGAAGCCGGTGTGCCCGCCGTTCGCGGTGATGCGAAACTCGACAGCGTCCGACGCCTGGGCTCTGGCCCGCTCCAGCGCCTCGACCGGCAGGAACGGGTCGTCGACCGCGCTGAGGCAGAGTGTCGGTGTCGTGATCGCGCCGAGGAAGTGGATCGAGCTCGAACGGGTGTAGTAATCATCCGCGTCTTGGAAGCCGTGGATCGGTGCCGTCGCGGAGTCGTCAATCTCGTGGAAGGTCTTCGCGCGCAACACCACCTCGAGATCGACGCGGTCGCGCATCTCCGGAAAATGCGTGACGAGCCACTCGATCTTCTGCTTCAACGTTGCCAGAAACCGGTTGACGTAGAGCCGGGGGATAAGACCGGTTTCGAGGTGACGCGCGCCGGCGCCGAGGTCATACGGAACGGAGAACGTGGCCGCCGCGGCGATGTCACTCTGGCCGGGGTGCTCCCCGAGCCACTTGAGCAGCACGTTGCCGCCGAGCGACGCGCCGGCAGCGAGAAGCTGCACCCCAGGCTCGCGCGCGCGCAGGGTGTTGACGACGAAATCCAGATCGCCCGTCTCACCCGAGTGGTAGAAGCGTGGCCGCCGGTTCGGCAGCGACAGGCCGATGTGTTGCTGGTCGCGCGCGCAGGAGCGAAAGTTGATGGCCGTTGCCGCGAAGCCATGCCGCGCGACCACCGAGAGCAACCCCTGCATGTAGACCGAGTTGGTGCTTCCTTCGAGCCCGTGCAGCAGGATGAAGCGGAAGCGGCCATCGCGCACGGGCGCGTCGAGGTGATCGATCACGAGCTCGTCGTCATCCGGCGTGGTCAGCGTCTCACGGCGAAAATCCACAACGCATCGAGGGCGTGACAAACGACCCCAGACGGTTTGGGCGTGCGGTCCGGGCAGGAACCAGGCGGGCGTGAAGGTGGCGGCGTCCAATTGCGGAAGGATACCGTTTGTCATTCCAAGACGCCGGAGGTCGTGGATTTGCTTTGCACGGCGGCGAGGACACCGCCCGACTGGAGATTGGACGTTACGACGCCGCGATAGCGGCTCAAGATGGTAGCCAGGGGTGCGAGCGTTTTTTGCGAGCAACCCCTGGTCTACGTTGTCTCTCGAAAGCATGCCGCGTCAGCGGCACTGGAGGGAGTCCCCGATTACTCCAGTGCCGCTGACGCGGCACCAACCACGACAATCTGTTTACCAGGGGTGCTCGCAAAAAACGCTCGCACCCCTGGCTACCGTCCTGTTGCCGCTAACGCGGCACGAGCCGTCCAGCACGGCCCGGCATCGCGACCTGCTCTTCGCTGCAGCGCCTCTTCATCGGCATCGGCGGCAACAACTTTCCCCCGGCTGGAAGCTGGGGCCACGGATCTCACGCCGGCTGCTCAGGGCAGGCTGCCAGCGCTCCGTTGTCGTCAATCGAGCCGCGAAAAAATAAGCGTCGCGTTCGTACCGCCGAAACCGAAGGAGTTCGACATCACGTGCGTCACCTTCTTCTCGCGGGCCTTGTTCGGCACGTAATCGAGATCACACGAGGGATCGGGGGTCTCGTAATTGGTCGTCGGCGGGATGATGTTCGTCCGGATCGTCATCGCCGAGATGGCCGCCTCCAGCCCGCCGGCCGCGCCGAGGAGATGGCCGGTCATCGACTTCGTCGAGCTCACGGCCACCTTGTAGGCGTGATCGCCGAACGCGCCCTTGATGGCCACGGTCTCGGTCCTGTCGCCCACGGCCGTCGATGTGCCATGGGCGTTGATGTAATCGATGTCGGCTGGATGCAGGGCGGCGTCACGAAGCGCGTTGCGCATCACCCGGATCATGCCGCTGCCATCCTCGGCCGGCGAGGTGATGTGATAGGCATCGCTCGACATCCCGTATCCGGTCACCTCGCAGTAGATGGTCGCGCCGCGCCTCCTGGCGTGCTCGATCTCCTCGATGATCAGAATGCCCGCCCCCTCGCCCATCACGAAGCCGTCGCGGTTCAAGTCCCAGGGCCTGGACGCGTGCTGGGGGTCGTCGTTGCGCGTGGAGAGAGCCCGCATCGCGCCGAACCCTCCCAACGCCAGAGGCGTAATGACCGCCTCGGTGCCGCCGGCGAACATGATGTCGGCGTCGTCGCGCTGAATGACCTTGAACGCGTCCCCGATGGCATGAGCGCCTGTGGCACAGGCCGTAGCCGGCGCCGAGTTCGGACCCTTGCACCCGTAGCGGATCGAGATCTGCCCGGCGGCGAGATTGACGATGAGCCCGGGGATGAAGAATGGCGAGATCCGGCTCGGACCGCGCTCCATCATCTTGGTGTGCATTTCCTCGATCAGCGGAAGGCCGCCGATCCCGGAGCCGACGATCACGCCGAAGCGCTCCCCGTCGCAAGCGGCCCAATCGAGGTTCGCGTCCCGAACGGCCATGTCCGCGGCGGCGATGGCGTAGTGAATGAAGGAGTCGGACTTCTTGACGTCTTTCTTTTCGACCCACTGCTCGGGGTTGAAGCCGCGCACCTCGCCTGCGATCTGGCAGGGGAACGCGCTGGCGTCGAACTTCGTGATGCGGCCGATGCCGGAGCGGCCTTCGATGAGCCCCTGCCATGTCGGCTCATTGCCGATGCCCAGAGGGGAGATCATCCCGATTCCGGTGACGACGACGCGGCGTTTGGTCATGGAAGTTCTTGAATGTGCGACGGGAAAGGCGGCCAGGCTCGTTCCGCCTGCGGCACGGGCCCGGGGGCCCGTGCCGGATGGACTCTCCTAGGAAGCCTTCGGGTGATTGGCGAGATAATCGACGGCGTTCTGAACCGTCTTGATCTTCTCGGCATCTTCGTCGGTAATGTCGACTTTGAACTCTTCCTCGAAAGCCATGATCAGCTCGACGGTGTCGAGCGAGTCCGCTCCGAGGTCTTCCACGAACGACGCGTCGGGATTCACCTCGTCGGCGTCGACACCAAGCTGCTCGACGATGATTGATTTTACGCGATCCTCAACGGACATCGGTTTCTCCTCCTCAATTCCACCTGGGTGGGGGGGAATGCAGGTCGTTTTTTAGCACAAAACAAACGAATGCAGAATGCGAATCGTCAATCGCGAGTTCACACTGCAAGCAATGGTGCGAAAACTTTTCCTGCTGCTGGTGATCGTGGCCGTGGTGTGGTTTGCCGCACGCGCCCTCGTGCACCGCGGCGAGATCAAGGCCACGGTCGTGTTCGATCGGGCCGAGGGCCTGCGCACGGGCGATGCCGTCGTCGCCGACGGCGCACCGGTCGGGGTCGTGACGAAAATCACGCATCTCGATGGCAGTGACGCGGTCTCGATCCGTATCGACCGCCAGCATCGCCGCGACATCGTCAGCGACTCGTCATTCGCCATCGACAAGCACCGCATCGTGGCCACGAACACGTTCGCGATCGGTTCGCCGATCGCCGACGGCGACGTCCTCCGCGCGCGGACGGACGGCGTGAGCGCCTGGCTGAGCAAGCATGCCGCCGCGGTACAGCCGTTGGTGGCCAGGGTGAAACGCGCTGCCGACGACGAGATCGAGAAGCTGGATGAAAAGCACATCGACGAAGAATTGGCGGCGCTGAAATCGAAAGTGCCGGACTGGAAAGCCGAGGGCACCGACGCCCTCGACCACCGCCTCGGAGCAATCAAGGCGCGCGTCGCCAAGATCGAGGGCGACCTGCGCCGCTCGAATCGCGCCGGGGAAGCACGCAAGCTGAAGGAGAAATTCGACAAATGGCTCGACGAAGTACAGCGCTGAACGAACGCAAGGTCTTCACCTACGAAGAGGCAGCCCGGCTCCTGCCTGAGGCGCAGCGCATCACGGCCAGCGCCGTGGCCGAGGTGGAGTCGCTGGAAGAAAACGAATCCGCGGCCGCCGCGTCGGAGCAGATCATCACTGCATGGGCCGGAGCCATCATCGAGCTCGGCATCGAAGTCAAAGGACTCTGGCTCATCGACTTCGACAACGGCAGCGGCTACTACTGCTGGCAACATCCCGAGGCCTCTCTCCAATACTTCCACGGGTATGAAGAGGGATTCGGGGGAAGGGTGAAGCTGCAATAGCGCGGTTGCGCGGTCTCGGGGTTTCGCAGTCTCGCGGTCTCGCGGTCTCGCGGTCACTCGGGTTAGTCGCAAGTCGGTCGTCCAAACACCCCGAGACCTCGAAACCGCGAGACATCGCAACCAGGTAAAGCAACCAGCAACCCAGTAACCATCAACTCAGTAACCATGCTCAAAGCCATCTCCTTCGACCTCTGGGAAACCCTTCTGACGGACACGCCGGAGTTGTCGCGGCGGCAGGAGAGGCTGCGGCTGGAACGGATGGAACGGGTGCTCGCGGAGCGCGGGGTTGGTGGGACTGCAGGCCGGACTTCGGATCGGACTTCAGTCCAGATTGAACAGGCCTATCGGGCACTCTGGCATCGCTGCCACGAGCTCTACTGGTCGCGTGATGAGGACATCCCCTGCCGCGTGCAGATCGAGCACTTCCTCGAAGAGCTTGGTCTGGATGCGGCGACATTCGACGAGGCGTCGCTGGCCGCGCTCGAAGAGGTCTACGCCGGCGCGGCGATCGACGTGCTTCCATCCGTCGTTCCCGGTGCGCACGAAGTCGTTGCCGGGCTGCGCGCACGCGGTTACCGCATCGGTCTGATCAGCAATACCGGCCGCACGCCGGGCTATGCGCTGCGCGAGATCCTCGATCGGGTCGGCCTGGCATCCTCGATCGACGCCATGGTCTATTCAAATGAGCACGGCGCCTGCAAACCACGTCCTTCGATTTTCGCCACTCTCCGCGAAGCCCTCGGCGTCGCTTACGACGAGATGATGTTCGTCGGAGACAACCTCTACGTCGACGTCCACGGCGCGCAGCGGCTCGGCATCACCGGTGTGCATTTCGATCCGCCCTCGCGAGGCACGGCCATCGCGCCGCACGTCGATCACGGGCTGGAGATCGTGCCGGATGCGACGATCCGTGACCTGCGCGAGTTGATGGCGCTCGTCGAGGCGCTACCCGCGCATGCATGATCGTTCCGCCCACGACTGGAACGCCCTCGGCGAATCGGAGCCGTTCTTCGCCGTCCTCACGGACGAGCGCTTCCTTCGCGAGCGGATGTCGGACGACGACCGCGAGGCATTCTTCGCCAGCGGGGATGCCGACGTCGCGCACGTTTTCGATCTCGTCGACCGTCATGACTTCGCGCCGAGGTCGGCTCTCGATTTCGGCTGCGGCGTCGGACGTCTCACGCGAGCGTTGACGGGGTGTGTGGAGCGTGTGACCGGCGTCGACGTCGCACCGAGCATGCTGCGCATCGCGCGCGAGAACGTCCCGAACGCCGCGTTTTCACTCACGATCCCTGATGAGCGCTTCGATCTGATCCTCTCGCTCATCGTCTTCCAGCACATCCCCATCCGCCGCGGGGAGATTCTGCTCGACGAGCTTCTCGATCATCTCGATATCGGCGGCGTGGCCGCGCTGCACTTCACCTTCCGCCGCCCCGGCTCATCACTGCGCCGCGCGGCTCGCTCCGTCCGGGCGCGCGTGCCGCTCGTTCACCGCATCGTCCAGCGCCTTCGCGGCGAGCGGCCCATGCCCTACATGCAGATGAACGAGTACGACCCCGCGCGCGTCCTCGCCATCATGCGAAACCACGGCTGCGGCGAGCCGCGCATCATCCCGACGAATCACGGCGGCATCGAAGGAGCGATCGTGATCGCGCAGAGGGAACGGTAGATCGGGACTCTGTTAATCGAGAGTCCTTCTCCCCACCGCGTTTTTCAGCGGGGGGAGAAGGGCTCTCGACGGGGTACAGGGTACCGACGATTCCAGTGAGAGTGTGAGCAATGCTGCGCCTAAAACAGCTTCAGGAACACCACATCCGCCACGAAACCCGCCTGCGCGTTACTGCCGACCGTCTTGCCGATGTCGAGCCGCAGCAGCGTCCCGTACGGGCCGACCGTCTGTCCGGCGATGCCGATTCCCTGGAACGGCTTGTTGTGAAAGCCGGCCAGCTTGTTGTCGATGAGGCCCTGGTCGTAGAACCCTTCCAGCCGGAACTGATCGGAGAAGACGAAGCCGTAGGAGAGGTGCCCGAGGAAGGCCTTGTCGGCCAGCACCGAGCCTGACTTGATGCCGTGGATCCGCTGCGCTCCGAAGAATCCGAAGCCGTACTCCGAGAAGCGGTCCAGCCGCTGCCCATCCATGTAGTCGATCTCCGCGCCGATGCGCTGGAACTTCGGCAGATAGAAGCTCTTCGCCAGCGAGCCGCCGAAGTCGTTGTAGGTCTTGTCCTTCGGATCGAACTCCGCCGGATTGCCCCATGGCTTCCACGTCGTCCGCATCTCGTGGCTGAACCAGCCGGTGAGGGTGGTTCCCCAGCGGGCGTATTGCCCTTCAACGGTCGGGGAGATCACGAACGTATCGGAAGGCACGACGAACGACGATGCGGTGTTGTCGCTTCGCGAGTAGGTGTCGTGCTCGACGCCGAGGGAGACATCGATCTTGCCGAACTGCATGAAGGGATGGCCGACGCGAAGCGAGAGTCGCGTGGGCAGCGACTTGACCTCCTCGCTGAGTTGCTCCTGACCGTTGCGGTAGAACGATTGCGTCGTCGGGATGGCAATGCCGAAAAAGTCGGCGCCTACATTTGTGTGTGTGTTCGCGACGTTCGGATTCGTCGCGTTCGCCGCAAGGACGATACCCGCGAAAAACACATTCGTCTGGATGCCGCGATTGGCGAGATCGAAGTTGAAGTAGTCGACGCCGCCGAGGGGGACGACCGGATATTGCAGACCGGCGTCGTGATGGATCCCCCCGAGCAGGAACGTCCGCGCGGTGTGGAACCCCTCCTGGACGACACGCTCGCCGCTGGGGGTGCGGTCGAGGTACCGCAGGCCGCTCTTGGTCTCGCGCACCATCCGCGCATCCGATTTCTCCGCGTCGGCGAGGTGCGTTTCGTAGTCCGCCGGATCGATGCGAAAGTCGGTGAAGTCCGTCTCCCGCAGCACGACCGTGCCCCGTCCAACAGCCGAGACCACCTGTTGGGCACTGACCGTCTGAGGCAGCCACACGATCTCGCGCGGATCGCTCTTGGCCACCTCGGCAGAGGTGAGCGGCGCGTGGGTGGCGCGGGCGAACGGCTGGAAGTCGACGCGCTCCTCGTTCGAAAGGATTTCACCGCTGAGGTGGAGCTGCACCATCGACAGGCGAACGCGTGCCCACGTCCGCGAATCGATCCACACTGTGCCGCGGTAGAGCGGCAAGGTCGGCGCCGCGTTCGGCGGCGGCTCGAAGCGGACCTCGTACGTGTGATAGCCGAGGAGGTCCGTCTCGCGGACCAGCTCGTAGCGGTACTCATTCGTCAAATGAATGTCGAGCGGGAGCTGCGAGACCTTCTCCGGCTGAATCAGCGGCAGCTCCGGGATGCGGCCGTACTTCCACTTCACACCGTTGATGTAGAAGTCCTGCCACACCCAGTCGGCGCGTCCATTGGGGTCCGAGAAGTAGTCGCCGGCGATCGTAGCCTCGATGGCATCGCCGCCCGTCATTGTGAAGCGAAGTTTCGTGGCGTCGCGGGCCACGTACCGCGGCTGGATCGACTCCTGATACGACTTGTACGCCTGATGATTGCGGATGATCTCCTCGACCGTGATCCCGCGGTGAGTGGTGATGTTGAGCGCTTCTTTGGTCACGTTCGCTCGCGGCGCGTCGTTGTGCTCGACCGTGAAGACGAAGGGCCTGGTCACCGGTGGCATACCGATGAGGAAGTGTCCGCCTTTCGTACCGACGTCCGTCACTTCCTTATCGCCCGAGGCGTCGTAGCGCCGCGGACCCTTGTAGTAGTCACCGGGCAACGAGGCGATCGTCGAAGCCGTGGCGTCGCCGCGGGGGACGATGACGGTGCGCAGATCCTCACCGCGGACAAAGCTCTCCGCCGGCTCGTCGATCTTGTTACCTTTCGCATCGAGCATGTCGATGCGCGCGGTCGAGTCGAACGCGTACTCGCCGATGAGGGCACGGTCGAAGCTCGCCAGCGATGCCAGCAGGTCCGCCGTCGCCGGTGCGCTTACGTAGGCACGCATTGCGCCGTCAGCAAGCGCGCGGGCGAGATCGAAGAAAACGTTCGGCGACTGCGGCGGAACGATGGCCCAGATCTTCTTTGCCGGGTCCTTTTCCGCGACCCATGCCACCATCGATTTCACATTCGATGCGTCGACGAGCAACACGTCGATGTAGGACTGCGCGCCAGTCTGGTAGAGATCATTGAGGGAGTCGGGGGTCGGGAGTCGGGAGTCGGAGGATGAGGCTGGGGATGAGGGCGGTACTGGTCCGACACCCGACCCCCGAGTCCCGACCCCCGCAAATACGATCCGTGATGCCACATTCTGCCCCTGCGCCGTAACGGCGAGACGCTTGATCGCGTAGCCGGCCACGGTTGGATCGACGTTGTCGACGACGATGCCGAGCGCGTCGAAGGGGCCGTGCTGGCGTGCCCAGTCGATGATGGCCTGCGTATGGGTCTCGACCTCGGCGATCGGATCTTTCTGCGGGTCGACGGCGTAGCTGACGACGAAGGTCATCTTCGCGCGCACCGCCGGCGGCATGGCATCGAGTATCGTCCCGGTCGCCGCGAAGTCGTCCTGCTTCAGGTTGATGAGCAGCGGCACCGGCGTCGCCGGAGCAACCTGGAGGTCAGACACGGCACCGGCGCACAGCGCGCATTCCTTCGGTGGTTCCGCGGCGGCGAGCGAGAGGACGGAAACTTGCAGAGCGAGAAGAAGCGCGATCCGTTTCATTGACGTTTTTCAAACGCCTGCCCCGGAGCTGAAATTGCCCGACCGAAAGACAAAAGGGGTCATGTTCTTCAATCCGTCATCGGGTGCGAAAGCCTCGGCGGCAGAGCTGACGTCACTCGAGGAGACGGCCAGGGAGGCGGGACTGGAGGTCGTTCGCGTGACCCGAGAGCTCGATTGCTCACCGCTGATTCGCGATCGGATGCGTGAAGGAACACGCCTTTTCGTCGCCGCGGGTGGCGACGGCACGATCAACGCCGTCATCCAGCCGCTGGTACACACGGACGGAATCCTCGGTGTGATCCCTGTCGGTACATACAACCATTTCGCGAGAGACCTCGACATCCCGCTGGCCTGGCGCGACGCGCTCGACGTCGTCGTCGGAGGCGCGACCAGGTCGATCGACGCGGGCAGCATCAACGGGCGTTTCTTCGTCAACAACATCTCGATGGGCCTCTACCCCGAGCTTGTGGCCCGGCGCGAGGAGAAAGGACGCGACTATCCCCGTTGGAAGGCGCGCTTCTACGCGGCGTTCGCGACGCTGCGGAAGTACCCCCATGTCGCCGTGACGCTGGAGAGCGAGCACCATCAGGAGGTCGTGCGTACCCACGTGCTGATGATCTCGAACAACTCCTACGACCTCTCACGCCTCGGTATCGAAGCGCCCCGCACGGCGCTCCACGAAGGCCGCCTGTCGGTCTATTGGCTCCCGCACGTGCCGCGCCTTGCCCTCACCCGCTTCGTCGCCCATTACCTCGCCGGCCGCGTCCGCGATACCCCCGGGTTCCGCTCCTTCCGCACCTCGCGCGTGAAGGTGGACTCCTCTAAACATCACCTCCACCTCGGCGTGGACGGTGAGGTCGTGACGATGGCAACGCCGCTCGTGATCACGACCGTGCCGCAGAGCCTCTCGGTGAAGGTGCCGCGGTAACCCGGCCCCGCCGGAGCGCTTACAATCAGCCGTGGTCACTCAGAAGAACCACAGGACCGAGAAAGAGATCGATGAGCTCGTCGTGTCTCAGGCGGACGATCCAACAGCATGGGAAGAGGAAGCTGTCGTCAGACCCCGCCGGTGGAGAGTCAATCCTTCCCGACTCGAGCTCGCCGCTAAGTTTTTCGTTCTATCGGCGCTCCACCGGCTCGGTGCGGATGCGACGCTCTCACTCGGTGAGCCTGATGATGTCGATGTCGTCATCATCAACGGTCGGACCGTCACGACGGTTCAGGTCAAGACGCTTACCGGAGGCTGGCGGTGGCATGTAGAGGACATTCATGCTCGCGAGAACCACTTCATACTTTTCGTAGCCTTCATGAATGAGATTCGCAACCCTCATGTACCTCCGGATGTCCTTGTCCTCGGCTCACTGACTCTCCAAAATGCTCTACTCAGGCAAAAGGAGACGGAAATCAGGATCGATACACTCGGTTCGCAACTAAAGGCCCTCGAGGCGTGGAATCAACTCCTTGCGCCTACGCCCGCCGCCTGATCGCCTCCACGTCAGCCGTATTCTCTCGCTCCGGCTCTACGGCGGTACTTGGCCGATGGCAGAAAATGAGGCGTGAGAGGTAGTCAAGTTCACGCCATCAGATGTCAAGCTCACATCTTCAGACGTCAAGTTCACATCTCCAGATGTCAAATTCACGTCATCAGATGTTAAGTTCATACTATCAGATGTTAAGTTCTGACTTTCAGATGTTAAGTTCACATCCTTAGATATTAAGTTCACACCATCAGACATTAAGCTCACATCCTCAGACATCAATTCACTCTCGGAGTCAGTTTCACGTCTCCGAACGTCAGTTTCACGTCCCCGAACGTCAAATACCGCGCTCACTCGGCCGACCGGGGCAGCCGGCGGGACTCTTCGGCTTCGGTTAGGACAGGCCGCCAGCGCTCCATCGCACGAGCGCTCCGGGCTCCGCATATAATCCCCGCCCCTTATGACCACGACCCGCATCAAAGAACTGCCCCTGCACATCGGAGAGAAGGTCACCATCGACGGGTGGCTGTACAACAAACGCACCTCGGGGAAGCTGCAGTTTCCGATCGTTCGCGACGGCAGCGGGTACCTGCAGTGCGTCGTTTTCAAGAAGGAAGTCAGCGAAGAAACCTGGAAGGCGGCCGATGAGGTGACGCAGGAGTCGTCGGTGCGCGTCGTCGGCACCGTGCGCGCCGAGGGGCGCGCGCCGGGCGGGGTCGAGCTCGGTGTGGAAACGTTCGAGGTTCTCGGTGCCGCGGGCGAGTATCCGATCTCGCCGAAAGAGCACGGCACCGACTTCCTGATGAACCATCGCCACCTCTGGCTGCGGTCATCGAAACAGCATGCCGTCCTGCGCATCCGCAACGAAGTCGAGAAAGGCATCCGCGACTTCTTCTACGACCGCGATTTCGTCCTCATCGACTCGCCCATCCTCACCGCCAACGCCGCCGAGGGAACGTCGACGCTGTTCGAAACCGACTACTTCGGCGAGAAGGCCTACCTTTCGCAGTCCGGCCAGCTCTACCTCGAGCCGGCGGCCGCGTCGTTCGGGCGCGTGTACTGCTTCGGGCCGACGTTCCGCGCCGAGAAGTCGAAGACGCGCCGGCATCTCATGGAGTTCTGGATGGTCGAGCCCGAGGTGGCCTTCCTCGAGTTCGAGGGACTGCAGTCGCTGGCCGAAGAGTTCGTCGAGTATCTCGTCGTGCGCGCGCTCGAACGCTGCCAGGAAGAGCTGAAGACGCTCGAGCGCGATCAGTCGAAGCTCGAGAACGTGAAACGCCCCTTCCCCCGCATCACCTACCGCGAAGCCATCGACCTGCTGGCCTCGAAGGGGATGGAGGCGAAGTTCGGCGACGACCTCGGCGGTGACGAAGAGACCGTCATCGCCAACTCCTTCGATCGCCCGGTGATGATCAGCCGCTATCCGACTGACATCAAGGCGTTCTACATGCAGCCCGACCCCAACGACCCGTCGGTCGTCCTCGGCCTCGACATGATCGCCCCCGAGGGCTATGGCGAGATCATCGGCGGCTCGCAGCGTATCCACGATCATGACCTGCTGCTGGCGCGCATCAAGCAGCACGGCCTGCCCGTCGAGAAGTTCCAGTGGTACCTCGACGTCCGCAAATACGGCACCTTCCCCCACTCCGGCTTCGGCATGGGCATCGAGCGCTGCGTGGCCTGGATCAGCGGCGTCCCGCACCTGCGCGAGACGATTCCGTATCCGAGAATGCTGAATAGAATCTATCCGTGAGCCGCCATCGAGGCTCGTTGTCGGTTGTCGGTTTTCTGTTGTCGGTGCGATAGCATCGGAGTCCCGCGCGAACCATGACTGCAGATACCGACAACCAACCACCGATAACCGACAACGCGGCGCCCAGCGCCGCACTCCGCATCATCCCCCTCGGCGGACTCGGCGAGATCGGGATGAATCTGATGGTCTACGAGTATGGCGACGCCGCCATCATCGTCGACTGCGGGATGATGTTTCCGGACGCCACCACGCTCGGCGTCGACGTCATCGTCCCGGACATGACCTATCTCTTCGACCGGCCCGAACGCGTGAAGGCGGTCTTTCTCACGCACGGCCACGAAGACCACATCGGGGCCGTGCCGTTCCTGGTCGAGAAGCTGAGAGTGCCCGTCTACGGGATGCCGCTCACGCTCGGGTTCGTGCGCGACAAGCTGGAGGAGTTCGGGATCGACGAGGTCGACTTGCGCGGGCTGATGCCGCGGGATGTCATCGACGCCGGTCCGTTCCGCGTCGAGGCGATCCAGGTCACGCACTCGATCGTCGACGCCCTCGGGCTGGCCATCCGAACGCCGGCTGGGACTCTGATCCACACCGGTGACTTCAAGATCGATCACACGCCCGTCGATGGAAAGCGCACCGACCTGGCGCGTTTCGCGGCGTACGGCGAAGAAGGCGTGCTGGCGCTGATGAGCGACTCGACCAACGCCCTCGTCCCGGGCCATGGCCCGTCGGAGAAGACGGTAGGCAGCGCCCTCAGTAACATCTTCGCCCACGCCACCGGGCGCATCATCGCCACAACTTTCGCATCACACATTCATCGCGTGCAGCAGATCGTCGACCTCGCACGCAAATACAAGCGGAAAGTGTTTCTCGTCGGCCGCTCGCTCGTCGACAATGCCGAGACGGCCGAGCGCCTTGGCTACCTGCGCATTGCCCGCGAGCAACGGCCGGGGTCGAACGCGAGGGCTTCCGACTTTGCCGATCACGAGGTGGTCATCCTCACCACCGGCACGCAGGGTGAACCGTCGTCGGCGCTCTCGCGAATGGCCATCGGCGAACATAAGCAGGTCGAGATCAAACGCGGCGACATCGTGATCCTCTCCGCGCGCACGATCCCGGGCAACGAGCGGGCGGTCTCGCACGTCATCGACAACCTCTACCGCCGCGGTGCCGAGATTCTGAACTGGGAAAATGCCGACGTACACGTGTCGGGGCATGCCTGCGAGGAAGAGCTGAAGCTGATGCTCAACGTTACCCGGCCAAAGTTCTTCATTCCCATTCACGGCACGCTGCGGCATCTCATTCATCACGCCAGGCTGGCGAAGAACGTTGGCGTGCCGCACGGCATCGTCATCACGAACGGACAGGTCGCGGAGATCGCCAATGATGAGATTCGCGTTCTCGAGGAGCGCGTCCCGCACGGCAAAGTCTTCATCGATAGCGAGGCCGAGGAAGTTCCGGAGATCGTCGTCCGCGACCGCCAGCATCTGGCCGAGGACGGTTTCGTCATCGTCGTGGTGGCCATCGACTCGAACGGGAACGTCGGGCGGGAGCCGGAGATCATCACGCGCGGCCTGCTCCATGTCGACGAGAGCCAGGACATCCTGGCCGAGGTTCGCGCACAACTCGTGCAGATGCTGCACCAGAGCCGGCCCGACGAATTGCTCAACCACGATGTGACCCAGGAGAAAATGCGCAGCCTGCTCAAACGCTACTTCCGCAAGGAAATGGGACGGCGGCCGATGATTCTGCCGGTGATCTGGGAAATGTAGGAGAAACTGTCATTCCGAGCCGGCGGCGCCCCGGTAGGGGCAAAGCGCGGTGAGGAATCCCCGGCTGCAACCGCGGGCGTGCGGTGGCGGCTACCGGCTGGGGATTCCTCGCCGCGCTTTGCCCCTCCGGGGCGCCGCCGGGCTCGGAATGACAGCGGAGAGCACGAATGACCATTACCGAAGCCATCGTCCTCGGCCTCATCCAGGGCCTCACCGAGTTCATCCCCATCAGTTCGACGGCGCACCTGCTGATCGTGCCGTCGATCCTTGGGTGGGGCGATCCGGGGGCGGCGGCGTCGGCCGTCATTCAGTTCGGCACGCTCCTGGCGGCGATCATCTATTTCTTCCGGGACATCGTCCGTCTCACAGCAGGATTCTTCCGCGGACTGGTCACGCGCCGGCCGCTGTCTGACGTCGATTCGCGTGAGGCCTGGCTCGTCGTCATCGGCTCGATTCCGATCGGCGTCCTCGGACTTCTATTCAAGAAGCACATCGAGTCGACCTTTCGCGGTCTGTGGATCGTGACGACGATGGTCATCGTCGTGGCCATCCTCATGCAGATCGCCGAGGCCTATGCCAAACGGCGCCAGGTCAGAGACTTCGACGACATGACCGTGACGGACGCCGTGGCCATCGGGCTCGGGCAATGCCTGGCCCTGATCCCCGGATCATCGCGCAGCGGCTCGACGATCATGCCGGCGATCTTCCGAGGCATCAACCGGCCCACCGCGGCGCGCTACTCGTTTCTCCTGTCGATTCCAGCCGTCGGCGGCGCGGGCATGCTCGAGCTCTTCAAGGAGCGTCACGCGCTCGGGCAACTCGGCTGGACGCCGATCATCGTCGCCATCGGCGTCGCCTTCATCGTTGGCTACGCCTCGATCTGGTTCCTGATCCGCTACCTTCGCACGCACACCACGCACGTGTTCATCTACTACCGTTACGTCCTAGGCGTGGTATTGATCGCGATGCTGGCGACGGGGTATTTGAAGTGACGGGGGTCGGGGGTCGGGGGTCGGGAGTCGGAGCATACGCGCGCCAACTCTTACCGGCATTTCTCACCATCTGAATGGAATCGCGAACAGTGTGAAACGTCGAGAGCCTTCTCCCCCGCGCTTTTCAGCGGGGGAGAAGGTGCCGAAGGCGGATGAGGGGGCGGTACTCGCGCTGAAGTTGAGTGTTTGCATGCGCTTCCCCCGGCCCGTCACTTCGCAGATCGGCAGCCGCGCGTCCCCTCACCCGGCCTTCGGCCCACCCTCTCCCCGCTCGATGCGGGGAGAGGGTTCTCGATAGGTACCGTCACGTGAGCCTTTGTGTTCGAGGGTGCGAGCGCTTTTTGCGAGCAACCCTCGCGATTTCGCCGGTCTCAACTCCGACCCCCGACTCCCGACTCCCGTCAATCCGACAGCACCTGAATCTCCGGTATGTTCCGGTACTTCTCCGCGTAGTCGAGCCCGTAGCCGATGACGAACTTCGGGTCGATGGAGAAGCCGACGTAGTCCGGTTTGAACTCGACTTTGCGCGCCGTCGGTTTGTCGAGGAATGTGGCCGTGCGGACTTCCTTCGCGCCGCGATCGAGCTTGATGTAGCGGAAGACCTCGTTCATGGAGAGGCCGCTATCGATGATGTCCTCGACGATCAGCACCGACTTGTCGCGCATGTCGAGCTGCGGCTCCTTGAGGATCGTCACCACTCCTGATGACGTCTTCTGATTGCCGTAGGACGAGACCTGGATGAAGTCGAGGGCCACGTCGAACCCGATGTGCCGCATCAGGTCGCTGCAGAAGAACACCGCGCCTTTGAGCACGCAGAGCGCGATGAGGTCGCTGCCGGCGAGATCACGGGTGATCTCCGCCCCCATCTCGGCCACACGTTTCTCGATGTCTGCCTTGCTGAACAACGTTGTTTGTGCCATTGGTTGCGAATTCTACGATTACAATTCGCCGCCGTGAGAATCTATCGCTACCTTCACTCTGGCAGCCCCGCCGTCGGTGTCGCCGATGGCGACCGGATCGTCCGTTACAGCGGGAGCGACGCCATGAACCTCGGCGCTCCGACGAACGACTCGATCGCGCTCGCCGATGCCGATCTTCTCGCGCCCGTCGTCCCGCCGAAGATCGTGGCCGTCGGCCGCAATTACGCCGAGCACGCCAAAGAGCTCGGCAACGAGGCGCCGTCCGAACCGATCATCTTCCTCAAACCGCCAACGGCTGTCCTGGCGCCGAACGGCACGGTCATTCGACCGCCGCAGTCGCAACGCGTTGACTTCGAGGGCGAGCTGGCCATCGTGATCGGCAAGACCGCGCGGAACGTCCCGCGGACCGATTGGCGCGGCGTCGTGCTCGGCTTCATGTGCGCGAACGACGTCACCGCCCGCGACCTCCAGAAAAAGGACGTGCAGTTCACGCGCGGCAAGAGCTTCGACACGTTCTGCCCTCTCGGACCCTGCATCGAGACCGAGCTGGACCCCGCGGCGCTCTCGATCCGCACACGTGTGAACGGCCAGACGAAACAGGACGGCAATACGCGCGACATGGTCTTCGACTGCGCCTTCATCATCGAGTTCATCACCGCGGTGATGACGCTGCAACCAGGCGACGTGATCCTGACCGGCACTCCCGCCGGAGTCGGCCCGCTCGTCTCCGGCGACCACGTGGAGGTGGAGATCGAAGGGATCGGGACGCTGAGGAATCGCGTTGTATAGACCAACTGTCATCCCGAGCCGCCGAGGCCGCGGAGAGGCTGAGGACGGCGAAGGACTCCCAGCACGCAGCCACCGCCCGCCCGCGGTTGCAGGATGGGGGTCCTTCGCCGCGCTCTGCCCCTACCGGGGCGCCGCCGGCTCAGGATGACAGTCAAAGACGACCTTCTCCGTCTTTTCCCGCGCCTCCGCGACCTGCCGATCGACGCCTACGTCGTCGGCGGCGCCGTCCGCGATCTGATCCACGGCGCGGCCCCAGCCGACGTCGACATTGCCTGTCTCGATCCGCTGGCCTGCGCCCGAGCTCTCGGGCGCAACGTCATCCGCCTCGGACGTGAAGAGCACCTCAGCGCATACCGCGTCGTTGACGGGCCGCACGTTTACGACTTCGCCGCTCTGCTCGACGGCAGCATCGATGCCGATCTGGCTCGCCGTGACTTCACGGTCAACGCCATGGCCGTCGACCTTCGCTCCGGAGCGCTTCTCGATCCGCACGATGGCCGCGGCGATCTGGAGCGCCGCCTGGTGCGCATGATCGACGCCGGCAACTTCGACGACGATCCGCTGCGGATGCTGAAAGCCGTGCGGATGACTGTGCGATTCGACTTCCGCATCGACGACGTCACCATCGCGGCTATCCGCCTCCGGGCCGCCCGCATCATGGACGTCTCCGTCGAGCGCGTCGCATACGAGTTGACGGTGATTTTCTCCGCGCGCGCATTCCGCCGCGCCGTGGCGCTCCTGCACGAAACGGGACTCGACCTTCCGCTTTTCGGCCGCGTGCTCGTTTCGGGCGCGTTTCACGCGGATGACGTGCCGCTCGCCGCCGCGCTGGCCTTGCTCGTCGACGACGCTCACGCATTCGCGAAGCGCTGGCGATTGAGTGATGCGTCGCTCCGGGACATTCAGACGCTCCAACGCCTGCGCGATGGCTACTCGCTCTTCGCCCTCTACGATGCCGGTGAAGAGGCCGCTCGCCAGCTCCCGCCGATGCTCCGTGCCCTCGGCCGCGACGATCACATCGAGCTTCCCGACTACACGATGAAGCCGCTGCTCACCGGCGACGAGATCGCTTCGATCGCCGGCATCGACCCCGGCCCGCGCGTCGGCGTGCTGAAGCGCGCACTCCTCGAGGCGGAGCTCGAAGGCAGAGTCACGACGCGCGAGGAAGCGGAACACCTCATCCGAAGTGCTCAGCGCTCGTAGCGCCGCCGGCTCGGCGGCTGTACCGCCAGCGGCTCGCTGGCGTTCTTGCCGAGTTGCCGCCGAGCCGGCGGCGGTCCAGCCGGCGGGCCGCCGGCGCTACGCGCAAAGCGCATCACTGCGTCAGCGTGACGTGGACCTCTCCGAACGTCGTGTGGACATTCACGGCCGATTGGCCGCCGGCGTTGTGAAAGCGCGCCGCGCGGGGGAGAACGCCCTCGTTCTCGATGTAGCGATCGCCGAAGTACGTGTGTACTTCGCCGATGCTCACCGAGGCGTTGAGATCACGGACGTTCGCACGCGGGGTGCGGACGTGGACTTCGCCGGCGCGGAGGTCGGTGTCGATGTTCCCGAACGCGCCGTCGATGTCGACGGAGCCGTAGCGTGTCGACAGGTCGACATCGACCCCGGGCGGGATATCGATGGTCAGGTCGACGGCCGAGTGATAGCTCCTGGCGTTCCAGCTCTGCGCCGCCGGACCGAAGTGCCGCCGCACGATCGCTTCGTCGCCCTGGATCACGACCTCGGCGGAGATGTCGTCGGCGATCCGCTGCTGCTTCTCACGTTGCCGATATCCGTCGAAGTGCCGCTTGCTCATGCCGCTCACGGCGATGCGGTCCGGCGCGCCGTTACGGATCCGCACCTCGCCCGCGGGGATGTCGATGACGACGCGCCGCACATGTCCGCGGGCGGCCGCGGTGGCGAAGGGATGCGTCACTTCCTCGTCGGCCAGGGCCGCGCCTGCCACGAGCAGCGCCGCAACGGCCAGGAAAGGCAGTCTGATGGAGATGAGAGCCGGCATGGGAATCGTCCTCCGGATGTGAGAACGGATGGCCGGCGAAAAGGTTATCGAAAAAAAAACGAGGGGCCCGGAGGCCCCTCGAGTACGACTCCCCAAAAGTCGATGTTCGTGCTTATTTCTTCTTCGCGGGCTTCTTCGCTGCCTTCTTAGCTGCCTTCTTCTTTGCGGCCATTAAGCTCACCACCTTTCATGCCGTACGGGACCTCACGGTCGCGCCTACTTGGCAAAAAACGCCGGATCTCTCCGGCCAACTGACTTGCACGTGGACGTTGCGGAGATTGGAGAGACGACGACCTTCAACATTCACCAGACCTTCGAGGTTGTATGTCCAGTTCTTGGCGGTCATCGTTTTAACTTGTCGTTAATATGCGATCGTTAAGTCATATTGTCAAGCAATTGTTTATCAAAATCGTAATTCGGCATGGAGTGTTCCACGTCCGTTCCACGAAAACCGCGGCCTTTCAGCGCGTCATCGAGGCGCGATACACGCCGCGCGTGAGGTCCGCGCAGCGCGTCCACGTGAAGGTTCGCGCACGTTCGACGCCGCGGCTCGCCAGCGTTTGACGGAGCACTTCGTCCGACGCCACGCGCCGCATCGCATCGACGAGCGCGGGAACATTCGGCTCGACGTGCAGCCCCGCGTCGCCGGTGATCTCCACGAGCGCGGCGGCCTTCGACGTGATCACGGCGCAGCCGCTCGCCATCGCTTCGAGCGCGGGAAGACCGAAGCCTTCCTCGACGCTCGGCATCACCAGCGCGATCGCGCCGCGGTAGAGCGCCGCCAGCTCGTCATCGTCGACGAAGCCGGTCACGGTCACTCCATCGCGCGAGCGGAAGCGCTCGAACGGCGCGCCCGTGAGAATGAGCGAGGAGCCGGCCATCTCCAAAGCCGCGAACGCGTCGACCAGGACGTCGACGTTTTTGTGCGGTTTGTCGTTGCCGACGTAGAGGAACGCCGTATGAGCGCCGGTCTGATCACTCGGAGCAGTCGTGCTGAAGGGCGCACCGACGCCGTTCGGCGTGACGACGACATGATCGCCGGAGCAGCCGAACGCGGCCACGATGTCCCGCTTCACCGATTCGCTTACCGTCAGCACCCGCCGGCTCTTGTTCACCGCACGGCCGATCATCTGCCGCGCGTACATCCGTGCCATCGGGTTGCGATGCCGGAGGTGGATGAGATCGTGAATGGTCACGACCAGCGGCACTCTGGTGAATGGAACCACGTAGTGCGGCGCGTGAAAGAGGTCGATCCCGGATCGATCGACTGCCCTACCGACGGCGACGAGCTCGTGGATGGAGTAGTGCGGCGCGTCGACCACGACGTGCTCGACGCCGGCCGGCAGGCGATGTGCGAGCCGATCCGGCGCAAACGCCACGTACGTGTCGTCGCCTCCGTCCGCCACAAGCGCCTGCAGCAGACCACGGATGTAGGTGCCGATCCCGAAGTCGGCGATTTTCCGGGCGTCGATCCCGATTCTCATCGGCATGCCTCGGCCAGCAACGTCGTCATCAGCGCCGCGCTCCGGTCCCATGTGTACGTCCGAGCGCGCTCGGCACCGCGTGCGCGCAATTCGCGCCGCAGCGGCGCATCGCGCAGCAATCGCACCAGACCCTCATGAAGTGCTACGCGATCGCCGGGATCGATGAGCAACGCCGCCCCTTCCGCGTATTCAGGAATGGCCCCGGTGCGCGTGGCGATGACCGGCGCCCCGCAGGCCATCGCTTCCAGCGGCGGAATGCCGAACCCCTCGTAGCGGGAGGGATAGACGAACGCGCGCGCGTGGCGATAGAGCTCGCGTAGCCGCGCGCGGTCGACGTACCCGGTCAACTCCGCGCCGTCCGGCAACCGCACGTCTCCCCAACCCGCGGCGCCACAGACCACCAGTCGCGGTCGCGACGCAGGCAGCGAATCCCAGACCGCCAGAAGATCGTCGAGCCCCTTGCGCGGCTCGATCGTGCCGACGTAGAGAACGTAGTCTTCCTCTTCGCCCTCGGGCGCGAAGTACTCGTCGACGCCGTTCGGCACGATCTCGATCCGCTGTCGGGCCACGCCGAACCATCGCACGGCCTCCTCGGCCACCGCGCGCGATACCGCGGCGATGCGCGAGGCCATCTGCAGGCTGCGGCCGATGAAGACGTTGAACGACAGCATCGTCTTCACGCGATGTCGAAGCGGCATCGTGAGCGAGCTGAAGTCGTGAATCGTCGCCACCGAGGGGATGCGCAGAGCCACGGGAAGAGTCCCGTGCGGCGCCCACAGCACGCCCTCGGTGGCGATGCGCGGCAGCACGAACTGCTGCCACGCCACGCCGAGCGGCATCGGATCGACGCGGAAGCGGCAACGCTCCAGGCCCGAGCGATCGAGGATCTGCGTGTGCGAGGCGATGAGCGGCGAGTCGACGAGCCGCCGCGCGATCTCGGCAGTATGAACGCCGATACCGGTCCGATTGCCGACCAGCGCGCGGCCGTCGATGGTTACTTGCATGTTCGGGATGCCAGTGTAGCCGCCGTAGCGTAGCGCCGTAGAGCGTAGCGCCGTCGGCTCGACGGCAGGACCGCCAGCGGCTCGCTGGCGGTTTACGACAGATCGCCGCCGAGCCGGCGGCGGTCCGGCCACCGAGCCGGTGGCGCTACGTTAACCCTGCGCAACGGCGCAGAACGTCGAGCGTCTGCTCCGCGGCCACATCCCAGCGAAACCGCGCGGCCTGAGCTACGCCCGCCTCAGCGAGTTGCTCACGCAGCGCCGCGTCCGCCAGCACCCGCTCGATCTGCGCTTCGAGCGCTTTCGTGTCGCGCGGATCGAAGTAGAGCGCGGCGTCGCCGCCGATCTCCGGCAGCGACGAGGACCGGGCTGCGATCGACGGCACGCCGTTCGCCATCGCCTCGAGCAGCGGAAAGCCGAAGCCCTCGTAGATCGACGGGAAGACGAACAGCTCCGCGTTCCGGTAGACCGCGGCGAGTTGCGGTGCGGCGACGTAATCGAGGTGATGGACGCCAGGAGCTCGCAGGCGAGGAACGATCGACTCCGCCTTCCAGCCGACGCGCCCGACCACTACGAGCGCGCCGTCATAGACACCGCGCGCGCGAAGGCGGGCGTACGCGTCCAGCAACACATCGAGGTTCTTGCGCGGCTCGATCGTGCTGACGAACAGGATGTAGCGATCCGGCAGATCGGGGATCGGGAGTTGGGGGTCGGCGGTCGGGGCGGTAAGGCCGGAGTGGATGGTGACGGCGCGGGACGGATCGATGTCGTAGTAATGGAGCAGGTCGCCTCTCGTCGACTCGGAGACGCAGATCACGGCGTCGGCGATGGCGATCTCGCGCTGCATATGGTGCTCGAGATTCGTCAACGTCTCCTTCTGCAGGAGCTCGGGGAAGCGTTTGTACGTCAGATCGTGGATCGTGACGACCCGGCGGCGGGCCACCGCGCCGAGAAGACGCGGGAGAAAGTAGTTGACTCCGAACATCACGTCGACATCGATCAGCTTCATCCACGCCACGTACGCGGCGGCGGTCAGCGCGCGCGACCGGCCCGAGATGACGCCTTGCCTGCGGAGATCGAACCAACAGAGCCGCGCATGGGGCGGCAGGTCAGCGTGCAGCGTCGGGCCGAGGTCCGTCAGGCGCGCGTCGCCGAAGAGGTAGAGCTTCACGTCATCGTGCTTCGCGATCTCGTGCAGCAGGTGGTAGAGATACCAGCCGATCCCGGTGAGAGGCTCGTAAAAAGGGCGAATATCGACGCCGATGCGCAGCGTCCGCTCGCGCCGTGTGGCCGCGCGAAACGCGCCCGCCGCGCGCTCGCGCAAGGCCTGGCTCAAAGTGTGAACGACGGTGCTGACCGTGGACGGCATCGGGACGGGGATCGTAACGTATGCGCGCTTCGCGCGCGTTGTCTGCGCTGCGCGCGTTGTCGGTGGTCGGTTGTCTGCGGTTTCGCCACTTCGTCTGAGACAATGCAATGACAACGCGCGAAGCGAGTACATAACCGACAACCGACAACGCTCGCGCCGCGAGCAGACAACGCGGCGAAGCCGCAGACAACGCGCGAAGCGCAATTCATGAAAAAGCTCGCCATCATCCTCTGCATCGTCGCCGCGCTCGCCGCGGCGATCGTCATCTACCTGACGGTGACCACGCCCAGGACGTCGGCTGGCGTCCGTTTTCCGCTGACGGGAACGCAGCGCGCGCTGATCGCCGCGGTGCCGGAGTCCGCGGAATCGTTCGCGCTGATCCCGGCCGCGGCCGCTCTCGACGCAAAGCTGCGCGACAATCCCGTCGCCGCGGGCGCGGTCGAGGGGTGGGAGAAATCGCATTCGCTCCCGTCGCCGTGGATGGTGGGCGGTGCCGATCTCCTGGCCTGGCGCGACGCCGGCACCACGCGCTACCTGGTCCGTCTGGATCCAATCCGCGCGGCGATCGTCCGAACCTACATGATGCTCGGCGGCGACATCGGCGACACGCTCCTCCTCACCGCACCGGCCGTGCAACCGATCAACGCCGGCGATCTCGCACAGATCCTGGCCTTGGCCGGGAAACTTCCGCCCGGCGATGCCTTCATCGTCCAGCGGCGCGGCTCGCGCGGCGCGTTCCCACCGATCGGGCGGCCTGCCGTCACGTCGATGTCCGTCACACCGGATGACATCCTCTTCACGTCACGTGCGGCGCGGGACCCGAACGAGCCGCCGGCCGCGCAATCGACTCAGCCGGCACAGTTCGCCCGCGGCTCACTCCTGGCGGCGGCCTTTTCCACGATGCCGAGGATCGTCGAGGACATGAACCGCGTCTTCGGAACGAGAGTCTCGTCGCTGCTCGAAAACGGCGGCTCGATCGCCATCTACGACGTCGACACGCACAAGTTCCTGCCGCGGCCGATGGGGGTCATCTCCCTTCCCGACGATCCGCCGCGGCGGGCCTCCTTCGAAGAGTTCGTGAACAAAGCCCGTCAGGGGGAGTCCCTCGGCATCCATCTCCGAACGGCCGAGCACGGTGGCACGCTCCTGCTCTCGTTCGACGATTCAATCGACCTATATCTAAAGGATGCGGTCATGCAGGGCTCCTGGCCCGCCGGGAAGTGGGCCGTCCGGGCGGATCCGAAACGCCTGATTCCGATCCTGAGCCGCCTGGGCAACAGCATCGGCCTGCGAATCGCCACTCCTCGGTTTTACCGTTCGGCACGCGACCTCGACCGCTGGATCGAAGCGCTGCAGGGGGCCGCCGTGCTCGAAGCGGCCGACTCCGAGGATGGCTCCGCGGAAGAGCTAAAGGTAAGAATCGGGGCGAAATAGAAGCCGGGAGGGCGCAGTTAGAGCCTCGAACACCATGCCGGACAAAGAACGGATCGTCTTCGACGACATCGACAAGTATGGCCCGCAGAGCTACGAGAGGACGTACCAGTTCAGCACCGCTGAGCTGGACCGTATCGAGCTCGTGGCCATCGGAGCGGTGTCGCTCGTCGCGAACGCGCGCAAGGGCGATCTTCCTGCCGAATATCTGGCGGACGGCACGACGAAATTCACCGCCGACTTTCTCTGCTCGCGCTGCGTCGAGCCGTATCCGTTTGCGAACGCATCGGAGTTTCACTTAAGATTCCGCCCTCGTCCCGAGGTTTCCGGTGAGAGCGACGAGGTTGAGATCACCCCGGACGAGCTCGATATCGAGTTCTACACGGAGCGGTCGATTCCTCTTCGGCATCTGGCGGCTGAGCAGATCCAGCTCGGCATTCCGATGAAACCGTTGTGTACGGAAAGTTGTCTCGGTCTCTGCCCGCGGTGCGGCGCGAACAAGAATGGCGAGGGATGCTCGTGCCAGGAGTCGGCTCTCGACGGACGCCTGGGCGCGCTGGCGGGGATCAGAGCGGAGTTAGCGAAGAAGAACGAACAGTGATGAGTAGATTAGTGGACTAGTAGATTAGTAGATTAGTAGATCGGCGCGAGAGCTGATCTCCTCGCCATAATCTACGAATCCACTAATCCACTAATCTACTCATCTACTCATCCACAAACGACAAGGAGCAACACCATGCCTAACCCAAAACGGCGACACTCGAGAACGCGCACGCGCACGCGTCGCGCGCATGACTTCCTGGAAGCGAAGTCGCTGTCGACCTGCCCGCAGTGCCACGAGGCAAAGATGCCGCACCGCGTCTGTCCGAAATGCGGCTACTACAAGGGACGCGAAGTCATCGCGGTCAAGGACGCGTTTTAAACAGATCGATCGATGACTGAGGCCGTCCGCATCGCCCTCGACGCCATGGGCGGCGATCATGCGCCGTCCGAGGTGGTCAAGGGCGCCCTCCTGGCGGCGGCCGAGTTTTCCGTAGAAATCATCCTGGTCGGCCAGGAGGAGATCGTGCGGAGAGAGCTCGCCGCGGCCGGCGCGACCCCGCGCAACGTCGACGTCTTCGACGCGCGCGAGATCGTCACGATGGAGGACACGGCCCTCGCTCCTCTGCGCAGAAAGCGCAACTCCTCCGTTCGCGTCTGCGCGAATCTCGTGGCCGATGGTCGCGCCGATGCTTTCGTCTCCGCCGGCAACACCGGCGCCACGTGGACATCCGCGCGCGCCGTCATGGGGATGATCGAAGGCGTCAGCCGTCCCGCCCTGGCTACGGTCCTGCCGAGCCTGAAAGGACACACGCTCCTGCTCGACGTCGGCGCGAATGTGGACGCCAAGCCAAACCACCTTCGCGAGTTCGCCGTGATGGGCCACTTCTACGCGCAGATGCTTTTCAACGTCGACGCTCCGCGCGTCGGCCTTCTCTCCATCGGCGAAGAAGAAGGGAAAGGCAACGAGCTGACGAAGGAGACGTTCCGGGTGCTGAAGGAGACCGGGCTCAACTTCATCGGCAACGCCGAGGGCCGCGATGTCTACAACGGCAACGCCGATGTCGTCGTCTGCGACGGGTTCACCGGCAACGTCGTCCTCAAAGCATCCGAGGCCCTCGGCGAGTTCGTTTCGACCACGCTGCGTCAGGAGCTGACCCGTTCATGGTACAGCAAGCTCGGCGCGCTTCTGGCGAAGAGCGCGTTCGACGGCCTGAAGAAACGGATGGATTACTCCGAGTACGGCGGCGCCCCGCTCCTCGGCGTGAAAGGCGGCTGCATCGTCTGCCACGGCCGGTCGAGTGCCAAGGCGATCAAGAATGCCGTCGGTGTGGCGCGTAACTTCGCCATCAACAAGATCGACGAGAAGATCATGGCCAAGGTCGGCGACCTTCACAAACGCGAGCACGACAGCAGCGTGCTGGCAACGCAGTAGAATTGAGCATGCGCAAAAGCCTGGCACCCGCCATTCTCATCGCACTCGCGGCCACCGGCTGCGCGACGCATTCCGTCAACCAGCGCCCGGAGCCAAACGTCGTCGAGGTCTGGAGCGTGCCCATTCACGCTTCCGTAAACCTCGATTGCGGCGCCGGCAACTTCGTCCAAGGCACTACGCCCGTCCGCGTCGACGTCCCCCGCTACCCCGAGATCTGCACGATCGAGGTCGTCGCCCAGGGCTACCATCCGCTGCACGTGCGCTTCGATCGCGGCCTCGTCCTGAAAGAGGGCCTGCAATTGCGTGAAGAAGAGCACCACCAGCTCGATCAGAACGCCACGACGCTCGACATGCTCCTTTTCCCGCTACGGAACCTCGGCGACAACATCGAGAACGCCGCCCTGCACAAGCTCCGTGCCGACTATCGGATCGAGTTCAAGCTGGTCCCGCTTACCCGCTAGGACGCACGGCCGGGAGCGTTGGGTGCCAAGGCACCGACATCATTATTTTCCCGCGAAGACGCGCAGCGTCTTTTCATCAAACAGTGGCACATCCTGACCGACGCGAACGAAGAGAACGCTTCGGGCGCCGCTGGCCGGCTGCACCTCGAAGTACTGAATGCCGTCGGGGGCATCGCCCCAGTCGCCGCACGGGGGATCGCCAACCTCGTCGGGACTGGCTTTCGCATCGAGCTCCTTCTTGTAGGCGTGATCGGGGAGGAACGTGTATCGCTTCGCGCCGGGACGGGTGTCGCCGGGATAGGCCGCGAGCACACAGCGCTTGGCAATTTTCTGATCGGTGTGCGCCGCGAAGATCCGCTTCATCCCCGCTTCCGCCGTTTCGCCCGGCAGTAGCGGGAGAACATCAATCAAAGCCTCAGGAGCGCCGCCATCCGAATAACGGATGAAAAGCGACGATCCTTTGATGAAGAGGTCGATCTTGCGGGAACCGAAGACGCAGCGCTCAACCCAGGCCTCGAAGCCCAGCGTGGCATTCGAGACCTTCTCCCAATGACAGCCCTTTTCCGGGGGACGCGACGGACGATCCTCTGCGAGGACCGAGGATGCAATCATCACGGCGAAGAAAGCGATGAGCAGGCGAAGCGGCGTTTTCACGGCCCGAGTTTAGACCGAGTTGGGGATCGGTGGCACGACCGATCGATCACCGCCGCCGAGCCGGCGGCGGTCCAGCCGGCGGGCCGCCGGCGCTACGCCGCTCCACGTATGCGATGATCCCTGCGCTCGCCAGCAACCGAAATGATCCTCATCAACGATCCCCTACGCCAGACCGACCTGCCTCGCGGTTGCGTGGCCACGATCGGGAACTTTGACGGGATGCACATCGGGCATCAGGCCATCATCCGAGGAGTCGTGGAGCGGGCGCGGGAAACGGGGCGGCCTTCGGCGGTCATCACGTTTCACCCGCATCCGTTGTCGATCGTGGCGCCGGACCGGGTTCCGCCGCAGATCCTGACCCTGCCACAGAAACACGAGTTGCTGCGGGACATGGGCGTCGACGCGCTGATCGTCGTACCGTTCACGCATGAGTTCTCGCGATGGACGGCGGACCGCTTCATCACCGAGTTCCTCGTCAGCGCCCTGAAGGTCAGCGACGTCCGCATCGGACGCGACTTCTGCTTCGGGGCCGGCCGTGAGGGAAATCTCGAGAAGCTCAAGGCAGCCGGCGCGCGGTACGGTTTCGCCGTCCAGGGCGTCGACGAGGTGAAGATCCGCGGCATCCGCGTCTCCAGCTCGCTCGTGCGCGACGCCATCCAGAAAGGAACGATGCGCACCGTGGCCATGGCCCTGGCCCGGACCTATTTCATCGACGGCCGCGTCGCCACCGGCCGCCGCCTCGGGCGCAAGATCGGCTTTCCCACCGTCAACGTCGATCCCGCGAACGAGCTTCACCCTGGTGGCGGCGTCTACGTCACCACCTCCCGCTTTGAAAGCTTCAGCCGCTCCTTCGAGAGCGTGACGAACATCGGCGTTCGGCCGACGCTGTATGAGAACTACGCCATCACCATCGAAAGCCACATCCTCGACTTCGACTCCAACGTCTACGGCGACACGGTGCGGCTCTACTTCCACAGGCTGCTCCGGCGCGAGAAGCAGTTCCAGTCGGCCGTGGAGCTGACGAACCAGATCCGCATGGACATCGAGGTCTCCCGCCGCTACTTTCAGCGGCACCCCGTCCGCTTCGATGAAGCCGGGTATTCGTTCCCCTGACGCATGTCCGATCCCGTCCTCTGCATCGTCGTCTACGCCGTCTTCCTGGCAGCCATGGCCGCGGCGCATTTCTTCAAGACGCTCGACAACGACCTGGGGACGGCGTGGCGCACGGCACTGGCAGTGGGCCTGGCCGTCTCCCTTGTGCTGTTCCTCGTCCGCGCCCTCTATCCGGTCGTCGGCGGCATCACCCTGACCCTGGCCGCGCTGTACGTGCGGCACACAGGGCGGGAGACAGAGGCGGTTGACGGGATGATCGTCGGAAGCGTGATGGGAGCGACGGCGGCCATCCCTTTCGTGATGACGTCCGTCCACGAGGCGGCGATGATCGCCTCACTCATGCTGGCCGGCGCCGTGGCCGGATACGGCATCACCTTCGCCGTCTTCCATGTGGCCGACAAACGCAAGCAGATCGCGTTCGACGTCGCCACCGCCGCCGCGGCGATCGTGGTGGCATGGCTCCCGTCGCTGGTGGTCCGGTATGGGATCCGAGAACGGCACATTCTCCTGGCCATCGCCATCGCCCTGCCGCTGATCGTCGTCGTGGCGGTCTTTCAGCAGTGGCCGGACGTCCGGGCCGAGCTGCGGCACGAATCATCGCTCGGTTTCCTGAGCGACCGCGACGTTCGCGTCACGGCCCACCCTCTCTTTCGCCTCGGCCGAGGAGGATGGGCGGATCGCCGCGCACACCGTGAATTCGTCCGGCTGGCCAATCGCATCGCCCTCCGCAAGCGCCAGCAGCGCGACCGCACCGACGACGTGGCCCGCCTCTACCAGATCGAAATCATCAAATTGCGGATGCAGATCCAGGAAATGAGCCACATCGATCGTGATGTGCTCTCCGCGGGCGCCGAAGATGGCGCGTCGTCGGATACAATGACCCCGACGCATGAGGGTTGATCCCACCCTGTTCCTCCGATCCGCCGCCGCGCTCTTCCTCGCCACCGCTCCCTCCCTTCTCTTCGCGCAGGGAAAAGACATGGGACCTGCCGGCCAGTACTACAACCAGCCGAAGCCCAAGTTCCACGTCACGCCGGGCGTGAAGAAGAAAGGCGGCGACGTAACCTGGCATGTCGCCGAGGGCGGGAGGCAGGAGGTCGTGCGCGACGAGTACGCCATCCTCGAGAAAGAGGTCGTCGTCAACTATCAGGACATCACGGTCCACGCCGACAAGATCACGGTCAACCTGAAGACGAAGGATTGCGTCGCCGAAGGGCACGTCATCATGGATCAGGGGCCAACCAGGCTCACCGGTGATCACATCGTCTTCAACCTCGACTCGAAGACCGGTACGTTTTTCAACGCCACCGGCGCGTTGAAGCCGGACATGTACTTCGCCGGCGAGAAGATCGAGCGACTCTCGGAAGACCACTACATTCTGACGAACGGGATGTTCACGTCGTGCGAGCCCGACAGGCCGTCCTGGTCGTTCCACATGGCGGTGGCGGACGTCACGCTCGACGACTACGCTCACATGCAGGACGTCACCTTCCGGGCTCACGACATCCCGCTGATCTTCACGCCGCGGCTGGTGTGGCCGACCAAGAGCGACCGCTCGCAGGGCTTTCTCATCCCGCGCATCATCTTCTCGCCGACCTACGGCGACCGGCTCGAGGTCGGCTACTTCGTCCCGTTCGGCGACAGCGCCGACGCCACGTTTTACGGCACCATCAACGACAAGGGCTATAACGGCGCCGGCGTCAACATCCGCTACCGCCCATCGGAGAATGTCAAGCAGGGCGACCTCAGCGCCTATACGGTTCATGACCCCGAGACCGGCCGCAACGAATGGCGATACAGCTATCAACACGCAGAGAACAATCTGTGGGGCGGGTTCCGCGGCGTCATCGACGCGGAAGACATCTCCAATATCGAGTTCTTCCGGCGCTATGGCACCGATTCGCGCCTGCACACTCTCTCGCAGATCTACTCCTCGGCGTATCTGACGAAGAACCGCAGCACCTATTCATTGAACATCCTCACCGACCGGCGGGACATCCTCATCAACAACGTCGATCCGAACAATCCTCTCGCGCCGCCGCCGCGCCAGCGCTTCGAGCAGCTCCCCTCGATCCAGTTCCGGCTCTATCCGAACCGGATCGGCGAGTCGCCGTTCTATTACTCTCTCGAGTCGTCGGCGTCGCATCTGGCCACCACCGGATTGACCAACGGCCCGACCGCGGACTACTTCCGGGCCGACTTCTTTCCGACGCTCTCGATGCAGCTCCACACGCCGGCCTGGCTCTCCATCCGCCCGCAGATCTCGGCGCGTGAGACGTATTACTCACAAACGCTCAGCGACGCCTCCGTGGCAAACCCGGGCGGCGAACAGACGGCGGTGGACACCCCGGTGGACCGCTTCTACGCCCAGGGACAGGTGGAGGTGGTGGGGCCCTCGTTTTCGAAGATCTTCGACAAGTCGCTGGGCGGCTTCAAGAAGTTCAAACACGTCATCGAACCGCGCATCCGCTATCTCTACACGTCGGACGTCAACGATCAGAGCCGCATCATGCGCTTCGACACGGTCGACTCGCCGCTGCTTCCGATCGTGCGCAACTCCGTGGAGTACTCCTTGACGCAACGCCTCATCGGCCGGGAAGGGGGCGTGAACGGCAACTCACGCGAAGTTGCGTCGTTCTCGCTGACGCAGTCGGTCTCCCTCGGCACGCCCTTTACATCAGCGACGGTGGTGGGCGCCTCCTCGACCGTTCCGCAACAGGGAAGGTTCACGCCGCTCGTGGCCGGGCTGCACGTCAATCCGTATTCGTCGCTCACGCTCGATGCGTCGGCGACCTTCGGCAACATCTCGCACCAGCTCGATCAGACCAGCCTTGCGGCCAACCTGCTCGGCTCTGGAACGCGCGCGGACAAGTACCTCAGCTTCACCTGGTTCTCGTCGTACAAGGGACCTCCGATCGACGGCGTCGTGGTCGATACGAGCTCGAGCCAGATCCGTCTCAATACCGGATCGTCGCTGCTGAGCAAGCGCTTTCGCGCCGACGTGCAGCTGAACTTCGACGCCAAGAACGGGAAGTTCCTGGAGCAGCGCTACTTGCTCGGCGGCACCGCCGCCTGCTACGGCGTGGCCCTGGAGTACCGGCGCTATCTCGTCTATATCCCGTTCGAGAGAGCGGAGCAGAGCATCGGCATCTCGATCTCGCTGAAGAACGTCGGCACGGTCGCCTCGCATTGAGACGCAGCACCGCTCTGGCGATGCTGCTGGTCACGCTGGCTTGCGGCCGCGCAGAACGCGACCGCGCGCGCGACGAAGCGACCCTCCGCGCTCAACTCGCCACCATGCGCGCCGCCATCGCCGCATACACAAAGACGAACGGCCACGGCCCGGCCACACTGCGCGAAGCGATGCCGATCATCCCCGTCGATCCCCTCACCCACTCCGCAACCACCTGGCGACTGACCACCGAGGAGACCGTACGCGTCGACGACTTCACGACCAACCCCGTCACCGCCGGCCGCAACGCGATCATCGACGTCCACAGCGGGGCGCCCGGGCGGGACGGGCAGGGTCGGGGGTATGGGGAGTATTGAGCATGCGCGTGCTGGAATTGTCCAACGCGGGCATTCGAAACGAAAAGCATCTCACCACGGAGGCACAGAGAAAAGCTCTCTGCGATCTCTGTGTCTCCGTGGTGAGATGTTTTTTTGAGTTCTGATCCGGCAGCCATTGTCATCCCGCCCCCCATCCACTACCCTCGCGCGAGCGTGCCGAACGTCTATACCTTCAAGGACTTCGAAGGGAGCAGCCATCGGATTCTCATCGAACTCATCCGGCGGTTCGCGCCGCGGGGCGGCACGCTGCTCGACCTCGGCGCGGCGGGCGGGGAGCTCGGCGCGGCTGTGCGCGATCGTTTCGACACGACGATCGGATTCGAATACGACGCCGACCGCATCGGGCAGCTTCGCGGACGATTCGATCAGGTCGTCATCGCCGACCTCGAGACCGTGGAGACACTGCCGTCGAACGTCAACGCCATCGTTCTCGCCGACGTCATCGAGCACCTGCGCAACTCGACCACGCTGCTGCGCATCGTCAAGCAGGCGCTGGCAAACGACGGCATCCTCTTCCTCTCCGTTCCGAACATCGCCAACATCACCGTTCGCCTCGGCCTGCTCTTCGGCATCTTCGAGTATCGCGACCGCGGCATCCTCGACTTCACGCATCTCCGCTTCTTCACGATGCGCACGATCAAGCGCGAGATCGAGAACGCAGGATTTCGCATCATCGCCATCCGTGGCTCGTCGGTGCCTATCCGTCTGATCATCGGCTGGATGCCCGACCCGCTCCTGCGCCTCGGCGAACGCGTACTGACCTGGATCACGCGCATCTGGCGAGGGCTGTTCGCGTATCAGATTATTCTGGTAGCGGTGGCGAACCCACTGTCATCCTGAACCGCCGACACCCCGGAGGGGTCGAGGACGGTGAAGGACCCCCCGCGTTTTTGCGGGGTTGGGCGGCGGTACTCGTTCGATGCAAGCTCGCGGGGGGTCCTTCGACGCGCTTTGCCCCTCCGGGGCGCCGCCGTCTCAGGATGACAGTCAGTGTTGCCTGCTCCGCGTTACAGCTACGACGTCAACCACCGACAACGCCACCATCAACACCAGCGCCATCCCCGCCACCCACCACCACCCCCGCCCGAGCACTCGGGTGAAGACGATGCGGTGATTGCCGGCAGGGACCGGCACACCGGCGAAGAGAACGTTGATCTCGACCGGCTCGACGACGCGGCCGTCCACCGTCACGCGGAGCTCCGGCGTCAGCTTCTCCGACGATGCCAGCAGCGTCTTCGCCGGCGCGGACACGTCGACGACCTGCTCGTCATCCCGATCGCTGCGCAGCGTCACCACGGCATCGGATGCCTCGACCGGCAGCGGGCGAGGATCGGTCACGATCGCTTCGTCGGCAAAGTCGATGCTCTTCGTGGCCAGCATCTCATCGGCGGTCATGCGGCGTACGCGCGTCACCGCGTGGAAGCGCGGTACCTCGCCCACGTTGCGGAAGATGCGGCCGTCCGGCAGATCGCGCTCGAAGATCACCGGTGTCATCACACGCCCGTAGAAGAGCGGCGCGTCGCCGGCGACTTCGGTGGCTCCGGTCAGCATGCGCACGCGGATTCCGCTCGATGCGATGCGGAGCACGACCGTCTCGCCGACGCGCGCGTAAGGGCGAAGCGGGATGTAGACCTTGTTCAGCGCCGTGATGTCGCCCGATGAAAAGGAGCGCGCGTAGACGACGTTCATCCCCTTCGTCAACGTCACGTCGAGATGCGGCGCGGGCCCGAGCGCCGCCTGCAGCTCCATCGGCAATTCGATCGCGTAGAACGGCTCCGCGTCGATCCGAACGTGACGCTCCACGGCCGCACCTGGCTCGATGACCGTCGCCGCGATCTCCTTTACTCCCCTGGTCGTATTCTTGAAGATCGTCCACTTGATGACGTCGATCGACCGCTGCTCGATCAGGTAGCGGATCCCGAGCATCGACACGAGCGGATCGTTGAAGTCGAATTTCAGGCTGTTGAAGTTGATGACCGTCGACGACGTCAGCACCGCGCTGGGATCGATCCGTTCCAGCAATCGCCGGTAGCTGGCCTCGGACGAGAAGTGGCTGCGAACGTCCTCGAGCCGGTACAGCTCGGCGGCGTTCGGCCAGAAATAGTCGAAGAACGGCGCGATGCGGAACGGCTTCGGCTGCGATTGCAGGAAGACGATGGTCGGCGTAGCCGGCGGCGACGACGCAAGAGCAGGCTCGAGATACGGATAGAAGCGGCCGGCGAACACCGCGAGATCAGCCGCGCAAGCGACGGCCAACAGCATGCCGATGGCCATGCGGAAACGCCCACGCGCGAGCAGGGCGGCTCCGGCGGCTGCCAGATACGCCGCCGCGATCGGCAGCATCAATTCGATCCGGGTCAGCGGCGAGTACTTGAACCCCGGAAATCCGGCCACGATCTTCGTTACCGGCGCGAAGCCGAACATCGCCGCGAGCATCACGGCCAGCATGGCCAGCCAGAACCAGCGCGAGCGGGCCCGGCGGTTGGCGGCGGCGAGAAGAATCAGCGCCAGCGCGACGATCCCGACGTAGACCGTCGCCTCGATGTAGTTGTTCAGAATCCCGAGCGAGTAATCGCCGCGCCAGTCGCGTAGCGCGGGATTGCCGAGATGGTCGGGGTTCAGAAAGAGCGCGAAGTGGCGCAGTGGGAAGACATGCTCCGCGGCCGCGTTGGCGCGCGACCCGAGGTAACCGCTGCGCTGGACGAGTTGCGCGAGCGGGACGAACGATGGTGTGGCGATAGCGATGCCGAGGACTGTGGCGGCGATGGCGATGGAGATGGCTTTGATCGGGAGTCGGGGGTCGGGGGTCGGGGGTCGGAGAGAGGCTTTGGGGTCAACTCTCCGACTTCCGACGCCCGTCGCTTCGATCGTGAGTCCGGAGTCGGGGGTCGGGGGTCGGAGAGAGGTTGCCTCATCTGCTCTCCGACTCCCGACCCCCGACCCCCGCCCCCCGCTCACCACAAACACGAAATACGCAACAGCCGCATACGCCCCATACGCCATCGCCGCCGGAAACGCCGAGAGCGCGTAACAAAACGCGACGAGGCCGATGGCCCAGGCCGGCGTCCGTTTCCCGCGGGCCGTGCGCAGGGCGATCCAGAGGAGCGCCGGATAGAGCGGCGCCGCATTCGTCACATGCCACCACCATCGCACCGCGATCGGTCCCGCCGCGGCGAAAAGGATCGCCCCGACCGCCGCGCCGCGCTTGCCGAGGCGCTCCTCGCGCAGCCAGAGGTAGGCGAGCCAGAAAGCGACATTGAGCTTCAGCAGAATGATGCCGGTATAGACCCACGGCAGCGGCAGCAACAGCGCGGGCACAAGGCTGAACGGCGACAGGAGAGTCGAGCCGAAGCCCGGCACCCCGGAGCCGATGAACGGGTTCCAGTGGAAGGCGCGCCAATCGGTCTTGATCAGCGAGAGGACGGTGTAATACGCCGTCGGCGGGTCGTTGATGAGCGGGTTCTGCACGTCGACCTGCCGCACGCTCTTCCACGGCTCGGAGTTGTAGAAGACATCGTTCGGCGAGGCCATGCGCCCCATGAACAGCGTCGGGAAGAAGAAGACGAGGTGGTAAACGGCGAGCGCGGCGAGGGCGATGCGGTGTTTGTGAAGAACGCGCAAGGATTGAAGTTTATCCTGAGGAGGTAAGCGGGGGTCGGGAGTCGGGGGTCGGGGGTCGGAGCCTGGCTATCCCGACTCTCTCAAAGGCTCACCGTGATGGTACTTATCGAGAACCCTCTCCCCGCGATCGAGCGGGGAAAGGGTGGGCCGAAGGCCGGGTGAGGGGACGCGCGGCTGTCGATCTGCGAAGTGACGGGCCGGGGGAAGCGCATGAAAACACTCAACTTCAGCGCGAGTACCGCCCCCTCATCCGCCTCCGGCACCCTCTCCCCCGCTGAAAAGCGCGGGGGAGAAGGTTGTTCTGACCGGGGACATCGAGGACATAAACCGGGACATCGAGGACGACTCAAGGATGATGCATCCGGAGGAATTTGGATGCCTTGGAGGAACCCGATGAGCGCGAAGGAAGCCTTGATGTGGGATGTAAACAACGGGATGAGCGTGACCAAGGCCGCGGAGGTTCACGACGTGAAGCGGTCGTGCGCATACAAGTGGGTAGATCGCTATCGGCGGTTTGGATTGGCAGGACTGGAGGAGTTGTCACGAGCACCGCAGCACAGTCCGAATCGGATCTCGCAGACTCTGGTGACGGAACTGGTGGAGTTGAAGCGGAAGTACCCACTGTTCGGTCCAGCAAAGCTGGCGGCAATGCTCGAAGAGCGGCACGGCGAGCACGTCATGGCGGTGAGCACTGCGGGCGAGCTTCTGGCGGGGCATGGCTTGGTGAGGAAGCGGCGAGCACAGCGCTCGTCGGGGTCAATCGAGCATCGTCCATTCGAGGTTGCAGGCGCCGGTGACTCGATGACGACTGACTACAAAGGTCAGTTCCGGATGGGCAACAAAGCCCTGTGTTATCCGCTCACGATCGCCGATCCGTTCAGCCGGTACGTGCTCGCGATCGATGCATTGGCTTCAACCCAAATCGCCGGAGCCAAGCCAGGCTTCGAACGCGTGTTTCGCGAGTTTGGGATTCCGCGCCAAATGATTAGCGACAACGGACCGCCCTTCTGTTGCTCGCATGCGCTCGGAGGACTGACACAACTGTCGCGGCGGTGGATCGAGCTGGGGATCATCCCGATTCGAATCCAGCCAGGGCATCCGCAGCAGAACGGCATTCACGAACGGATGCACCGAACGCTCAACGACTGGGTCGGCGAGCACCCACAACCGAATCTGCGCACCCAACAGCTAAGCTTCAATCTCTTTCGGGCGGAGTTCAACAACGTGCGTCCTCACCAAAGTCTTGGACAGAAACCTCCAGCCAGCGCGGTCCAACCGTATCGCCCTTTCTCATCGCGTCCCGGACCGCTCGAATACGACTCCACCATGGTGGTTTGTCCGGTCCGCTCGAAAGGCTACATCCAGTGGAACGATTCGCTGATCTTCACGAGCGAGGTTCTGGCAGGAACAAACATTGGGCTGCTCCAGATCGACCAGACCGTCTGGTCCATCCACTTCGGCGCCGTCCGCATCGGCTATCTCGATGGCCTTGCCCAACGGGTACGAAACCGACTGCCCGAGAGACTCACCCCCCAAATCACAGCCGATGACGACGCCGGATGAACATGCCTTGCCTCAGCCCGACGAAACCAGAAACCGGGCTATGGAATCTGACGTCCTGTGGAAAGCCGCGATGAGGCCGCGCCTTCCCACAGGACTTGGAAAACGCCGATGAAGCCGACGTTTCCCACAGCTACCACAGCCCCTACTACTGGAAAGAAGGATCCCATGGAGCAGAACCAAACCAACACCAACCGCAACTTGATAGTGTTCTCAAAACCGTCCGCGATGTCTCCGGTTAGTGTCCACGATGTCCCCGTTCGCACAGGCTCTCGACGATACGCAGTGTCCGCGATTCCACTCAGATGGCCAGAAATGCCGGCTATCTTCTCCGACCCCCGACTCCCGACTCCCGACACCGACACCCGCAGCCTCCGCGTGAGAAACTCAGACCATGAAACGCCTTCTCATCGCCGCCGACGTCGACCGCTCGCTGCTCACACGCGCGCATGCGGACGGCCGCTTCGCGATCATCGACCGCCCCGTCAAGTCCGAGGAGGAGCTGGTAGCGATCGCCGGCGACTGCGAGATTCTCGTCACGCGCTCCTACAACCGTGTCACGAAGCGGGTCATCGACGCCGCGCCGGGACTCGAGCTGATTGCTCAGGGGACGAGCGGCACCGACAACATCGACATGGAGGCCGCCCGCGCACGCGGCATCGCCGTCCTCAACATGCCCGGCGAGAACGCCAACGCCGTGGCCGAGCTGGTCATCGCCTTCATGATCGCGCTGACGCGGACGGTTCCCGCGTATGACCGCGAGATGCGCGCCAGGATCTGGGGCCGCGATGATTGCGCGACGCGCCACGAGCTGCGCCATCACCGCCTGGGCATCGTCGGACTCGGACAGGTGGGCATGCGCGTGGCCCGGCTCGCCGGCGCATTCGGCATGCGCGTCTCCGCGTACGATCCCTACATCAGCGACGACGACTTCGCCCAACGAGGCGCAACCCGCGTCCCGTCGCTCGATGCCCTTCTGCGCGCCAGCGACATCGTCACGCTGCACGTGCCGTACACGCCAGAGACGCGCGTCATGATCGGCGCGAACGAGATTGGCTCGATGCCGCCCGGCGCGATCGTCATCAATGCCGCCCGCGGTGAGGTTCTCGATGTCGACGCCGCGCTCGACGCCCTCTCCCGCAATATCCTCGGTGGGCTGGCGCTCGACGTCTACGATCCCGAGCCGCCGGCGCGACAGTGGCCCGACGACCCGCGCCTCATCCTCACCCCGCACATCGCCGGCTGCACCACCGAGGCCAAGAGCGCGATTGGGGCGAAGCTGTACGAGAAAATCTGCGCGTTCTACGGGTGATCTTGCTCATGCTCGCCGGCGCGCTGGCAGCCTGCCCTGAGCGAAGCCGAAGGGTCCTCGGCGGCTGGCACGGCGGCGTCCCGCCGCCGACCCGGCAAGACTCCAAACATTGGCTGTAACCCGCGGCGGCGAGGACGCCGCCGAGCCAGCCGCCGAGACGGCAGCGCTCCGGCCAACGCGCATCCCTGACCGGAAGCTGTGAGAAGATCGATTCACCATGTACTGCCCTCAATGCCAGAGTGAATATCGCGAAGGGATCGTGCGCTGCTCCGACTGCGACGTCGCGCTCGTTCACGAGCTCACGGATGAACCCGAGCACCTCGGCAATCTCATGCCGCTCGCCGAAGAGAGCTCGCCCGAGCTCGTAGCCGACCTGCTGGACCGGCTGGAGAAGGCAGGCGTGCCCTACGTCATCGAGGCCGGAACGGCCCTGGCCATGCTGGGCAACGAAGAGATCGTTCTCGATACACCGGATTCCTGGGAAGCCCGCGTGTGGATCGCGCAGGCGTTTGGAGAGCGCGGATCGCGCATTCTTGCCGAGGTCGACGCACAGTACGGCCGGCGGCGGATCGGGATTCGGTAACGTCGCCTGATACAGGAACAGGTTGAACGCGGGATCAACACTCGGGGGTTGCACGGAGACCCTCCGAGGTTGCGCGGAAAACCCTCGGGGTTGCACGGAAAACCTTCGGGGTTGCGCGGAAAACCCTCGGGGTTGCGCGGAAAACCCTCGGGGTTGCGCGGAAAACCCTCGGGGTTGCGCGGAAAACCCTCGGGGGTTGCACGGAAAACCTCCGGGTGCGCACGGAAAACCTCCGGGTGCGCACGGAAAACCTCCGCGTGCGCACGGAAAACCTCCGCGTGCGCACGGAAAACCTCCGCGTGCGCACGGAAAACCTCCGCGTGCGCACGGAAAACCTCCGCGTGCGCACGGAAAACCTCCGCGTGCGCACGGAAAACCTCCGCGTGCGAGGCAGGGACCTATGTGGCGGCACAGAACAGACACTCTTGTCTGTGCCCCGGCCGAAGCCGGGACGGCCCTGAGAGCTTGCAATCTTGGGTCGTGGCCAGACCCCGCACAGACAAGCGTGTCTGTGCCACCTCGGTCCTGCTAAACGGCACCGCTCCGCCCTATTGAGCAGAGAAGGCTGCGGGCAATACCACTCGTCGTGCGTTCAGTGTTCGTCCTCAGTTCCAGACAGATCGTGTTCGGCGACGGATCTACACCACCCACACCCCGTCCCGCATCACCCGCGCCACAAGGTTCACTCCGAAGTGATACACGAGGTGCAGGTAATTCGGCGCGTCGAGCAGGACGAGATCGGCGCGCTTGCCGGCCTCGATCGAGCCCGTCTCGTGGGCGATGCGCAGCGAATGGGCGCCGTTGAGCGTGGCCGCCGTCAACGACTCCTCCACGGTCATCTTCATCTGCAATGTCGCCAGTTGCATGACCATCGGCATGGACTCGGTCATCGACGTGCCTGGGTTGCAGTCGGTGGAGAGCGAGACGACCGCGCCGGCATCGATCAGCGCTCGGGCGGGGGCGTAGCGCTCCGACATCAGGAAGAAGCTCGTGGCAGGCAGGAGATTGGCCACGGTGCTCGACGCCGCCAGGGCGGCGATGCCGGCATCGGAGACCTGCATCAGATGGTCAGCCGACGCGCAGCCGAGGGTGGCTGCCAGTGAGGCGCCATCCGTGTCCGAGAGCTCGTCGGCGTGCATGCGCGGCACGAGCCCGAGGGCAGCGCCGGCGCGCAGCACGGCATCGCCCTCCTCGTAGGTGAAGACGCCGCGCTCGACAAACACGTCGCAGAAGACGGCCAGCTTCTCCTCGGCGACGGCCGGCAGGATCTCGCCAATGATCGTCGAGACATAGGCGCGGCGCGACGCAGCGGTATCACGGCTCTCGGGAGGGAAATCGTGCGCGGCCAGGCAGGTCGGAATGAGCCGGACCGGCGAGTGTTCATTCGCCTCGCGGATGGCCCGCAACTGTTTCCGCTCCGCATCGACGGTCAAACCATACCCGCTCTTGGCCTCGGCCGTCGTCGTCCCATGGCGCGCCATCGTCGTGGCGCGGGCGAGGATGTTTTCGACGAGCTCCTCCCGCGAAGCCCGCCGCGTGGCATGGACCGACGAGGCGATACCGCCCCCGGATGCGGCAATCTGTTCGTACGTCTCCCCGTGCAGGCGCCGGTTAAACTCCGACTCGCGGTAGCCGGCGAACGGCAGGTGCGTGTGCGAGTCGATGAAGCCAGGCAGGGCCGTGGCACCGCGCGCGTCGAAGTCGTCGTCGATGACGGCGCGGAGATCGTCGTCAATGCCGGACTCGCGTCCGACGAATGCGAAGCGTCCGTCGCGGACGACGATGACCGCATCCTCCTGGATCGCCAGTCTGCGCAGAGCGCTGCCGCGCACGGGTCCGCGGCCAAGGGGGGTGGCGATCTGGGCGAGGTTACGGATGAGGAGGGTCATGGGCGTGGGGGGTGGGGGATGGGGTGTGGGGAGTGGGAGACGGAACGTGCTAACTCAAGGCTAACGGCAAGGCGCCGCGATAGCGGCATAAGACGGTAGCCAGGGGTGCGAGCGCTTTTTGCGAGCAACCCCTGGTAACGAGGTACACAATCCTGCTGCCGCGTCAGCGGCACTGGAAATCGCGACGCGTATCCGTTTGATGATCCAGTGCCGCTGACGCGGCACGACTCAATCGACATCCTGACCAGGGGTGCTCGCAAAAAACCTTCGCACCCCTGGCTACCGTCTGGGGCCGCTATCGCGGCGCCTGGCGTAGCCTTAAAGTTAGCGCGTATGCCCGTCATGGGGTCTAGGGTGTGGGGAGTTGGAGATGGAACGCCGAGTGCGAACGGACGTCGGTTCTCCCACTCCCCACCCCCCACTCCCTACTCCCTGGCCCGAAACATCGCCGTGATCGGCTGCTCGTTCGCTTCCTGCTCGGCGTCGAGCATCACCAACTGCTGCATCGTGTCGAGCATGGCCTGCAGCCGGTTGCGGGCGCCGTGGCGCTCGATCTTGAGCTCCTGAATGGCGCGCTCGAGGTCGCCGACGCGCGACATGGCCTGGGATGTGAGGCGGTCGGAGAGCAGCTCGGCGTCTTTCACGATCAGCTCCGCCTCCTTGTGGGCGTTGGCCTTCACATCCTCGGAGACTTTCTGCGCCGAAAGAAGAGTGTCTTTGAGGATACGCTCGCGCGCGTTGTGCTCGTCCAGCTCATCGCGCAGCATGGCGTTCTCGCGCGAAAGCCTGTCCACGTCCCTGATCAGCCCTTCGATCTCCTCGGCGATCAGGTGAAGATAACCGCGTACTTCGTCAGGGTTGTAGCCCTTGAAGGCACGCGCGAATGTCTGCTTCTGAATATCGAGCGGCGTGAGACCTTGCATCGACACCCTCCCGGCACGGTTTGAACCGAGTATACGCCGCGTATTCCCGTCCACCGGAAGAAATCAAGCCAAACCGTGACTTTTATGTCATTAGAGCATAAGGTGTCTGCCGGAGGTGCCCCGTCATGAAATGGTTCCCTCTCCTGCTGCTCATTGCAACATCCGCATTTGCCGACTCACCGACGTCGATCAACAACGACGACTCGTGTGACGTGAAGGTGGGCCCGGCGGCCACGCTGCTCTTGCCCTACTTCGAGGTCGACGTGAACGGAACGTCCGGACAGACGACGCTCTTCACGATCACGAACGTCACCCGCTATCCACAGATCGCGCACGTCACGCTCTGGTCCGATTGGGCCTATCCGGTGATGACGTTCAACGTGTTCCTCACCGGCTACGACGTCCAGGCCATCAACCTGGCGGATGTCCTCATCCGAGGGATCATCGCGCCGCCGAGCGGCACCAGCTCGACGACAAAGCCGGGCTCGCTGTCGGCGAGCACAAATCCGAACATCCGCTCCCCTCTCGACTGCGCCAACACCCCGGGTGCGATCCCCCAGTCCATCATAGCGGCGATACGCACGGGGTTGACCACTGGTGTTTTCAACGGCGCAACCTCCTGCAACACCATGGGCGGCGTTCACTTCAACGCCATCGGTTACGCGACGATTGACCTTGTAGCGAGCTGCACGGACCGCACGCCGATCGACCCGGACTACTACACGACCGATCTCCTCTTCGACAATGTGCTGATCGGCGACTACCAGCAGCTCGGGGCGAGCCCGGCCGGCACCGGACTCCGAGGCACAGGCGCGGCGGGCAGCCCGATGGTTCATATCCGCGCCGTGCCCGAGGGGGGTGGTGCAGGCTCGAACGTCGGCACCTCGCTGCCCTACACCTTCTACGACCGTTACACGCCGGCGGCCAGACGGACCTTCGACCGACGGCAGCCGCTGCCGTCCACCTACGCCGCCCGCTTCATCCAGGGAGGGCCGAACGTCTTCGCCACGAACGTCACGATGTGGCGCGAGGCGGAAACGGGACCGGGGGCCTCATGCGCGTCGTATTACTCAAACGCGTACATGGTCATCGGCGAAATCGTCCGCTTTGACGAGCATGAGAACCCGACCACCTTCTCCTGCTTCGGTTACTTCGGATGTTTTGGCCCCCCCAGCCTTCCGGCAACGTCTTCCACGAGCACGGCCGGCGCCACCTTTCCCAACATTGGCGCCAGTGGTGACGTTGGCGGTTGGCTGTATCTCAACGTGAGCAACTGCGGCAGCACCCACTACTCGGTGACCACGGACATCGGCGGCGTGCCGGGGCCGACGAACAGGCCGGGGAACCTCTCGCCCGCGGGTTCGACAGCCATCTATGGCCCTCGGCCGAGCCAGAACTGGGTGACGGTCTCCATGTTCGGGACTTTGGGCACGAATAGCCTGGGCGCCGAGTTCGATGCCGCCTCGCTGGGCAACGGGTGCTCGCCCGCCGCGTTCATGTCCGCGGTACAACCCATCGGCCCCGCCGGCGGAGTCTTCGTCTGCCCACCCGGCCTGACGCTCACGAATGGCACGACCACGCAGTGCACCGGCACCAACGTCAACCCACAGCCATGAAGACGCTATGCCTGTTCCTCCTCTCGCTGCTTCTCTGCGGCACCGCCTCGGCGGCGGTACCGTCGTCGATCAACAACGACGACAGTTGCGACGTCAAAGTCGGCCCGGCGGCGACGCTGCTCTTGCCCTACTTCGAGGTCGACCCGAATCCGAACGTGCCGGGTCAGACGACGCTGTTCACGATCACGAACGTCAGCCGCTACCCGCAGATCGCCCACGTCACGCTCTGGACCGACTGGGCCTACCCGGTACTCACCTTCAACCTGTTCCTGACCGGCTACGACGTGCAGGCTATCAACCTCTATGACGTCATCGTCCGCGGCACCATCGCGCCGCCGAGCGGTACGAGCCCGGCGACGACGCCGGGAACGCTGTCAGCGTCCAACAAGAGCGGCAATCTTCGGGCGACACTCGACTGTGCCAGCAATCCAGGGTTGCTACCGGCACCCCTTGCCGCGGCAGTGCGCAACTCGCTGACCACCGGCGTCTTCAACCCCGGCGGCGGAGTCAAAGCGTGCAGCACCGCCGGTGGTACCCACGCCAATGCCATCGGCTACGCGACCATCGATGTCGTGGCGAACTGCACGAACCTCCTGCCCACCGATCCGGCCTACTACACGACCGACCTGCTCTTCGACAACGTACTGATCGGCGACTACCAACAGCTCGGCGGCAGTCCGGCCCTCACCGGCGCACCAAGCGCGTTCGACGCGGCCGGCAACCCGATGGTGCACATCCGCGCGGTACCCGAGGGCGGTGGCGCGGGCTCGAACATCGGCACCGCGCTGCCGTACACCTTCTACGATCGCTATACGCCGGCGGCCACACGGACCATCGATCGGCGGCAGCCTCTGCCCTCAACCTTCGCGGCGCGCTACATCCAGGGCGGAACGAATGCTTTTGCGACGAATATCACTATCTGGCGCGAAGGGTTTAATGGGGCGGGGGCGTCTTGCGCGTCGTACGTCAACAACTACATGGCCTTCGGCGAGATTGTCCGTTTTGACGAGCACGAGAACCCGTTCACCCTCTCTTGCTTCGGTTACTTCGGCTGCCCCGCTTACCCCAGCCTTCCCACAACATCTACCACGAACACGGCCGGCCAGGACTATCCGCAACTCTATGGAACCGACATTGCCGGTTGGCTGTATATCAACGCGAGCAACTGTGGCACCACCCTGTATTCGGTGACCACGGATGTCGTCGGCGGCGTAAAGGTACCGACGAACAGCCCGACAAACCTCTCCCCCCCGGGCGGGACGACCCTCTTCGGGCCGCGGCCGAGTCAGAACTGGGTCACGGTCACGATGTTCGGAAAACTGGGCGCGAATCGAATGACTGCCGAGTTCGACGCCGCTACGCTGGGCAATGGTTGCTCACCTGGCGCATTCCTGAGCGCAATACGGCCGATCGCTCCCGCCGGCGGCGTCTTCGTCTGCCCGCCCGGCACGACGCTCACAGACGGCACGACCACGCAGTGCGCCGGCACGAACGTCAACCCAGTCCCATGAAGACGCTACGCCTGTTCCTCCTCTCGCTCTTTCTCTGCGGCACCGCTGCGGCGGCGGTGCCGCAGTCGATCAACAACGACGACAGTTGCGACGTGAAGGTCGGTCCGGCGGCCACGCTCCTCTTGCCATACTTCGAGGTCGGCACCGACGGCACCTCGGGACAGACGACGCTCTTCACGATCACGAACGTCACCCGCTATCCGCAGATCGCCCACGTCACGCTTTGGACCGACTTCGGATATCCGGTGCTGACGTTCAACCTGTTTCTCACCGGCTACGACGTTCAGGCCATCAACCTGGCCGACGTCCTGGTCCGCGGCGTCATCGCTCCGCCGAATGGCACTACCTCGGCCACGACGCCGGGGGCTCTATCGGCGTCCAACAGGAGCGGCAATCTCCGGACGCCTCTCGACTGCACGAGCAACCCCGGGAATCTGCCGCAGAGCCTCGTGGACATCATACGGAGCGCACTCAGGACGGGCGCCTTCTCACTCAACTCGTGTACCGGCATCGGAGGCACGCACTCGGACGCAATCGGATATGCGACGGTCGACGTGGTGGCGAGTTGCACGGAGCGCTCTCCCGCCGATCCGCTCTACTACACGAACGACCTTCTCTTCGACAACGTCCTGATCGGCGACTACCAGCAGATCGGACCGCATCCGGCCGGCCAGCCTGCGAGCACGTTCGATGCGGCAGGAAATCCGATGGTTCACATCCGCGCGGTGCCCGAGGGTGGGGGCGCAGGCTCGAATGTAGGTACCGCGCTGCCCTACACGTTCTACGACCGCTACACCCCGGCTACAACACGAACGATCGACCGGCGCCAGCCACTTCCGTCCACCTATGCGGCTCGGTTCATCCAGGGGGGAACGACGGCATTCAGCACGAACCTCACCATCTGGCGGGAAGGGTTCGGCAGCGGGAGCTGTGCGGATGCGAAAGCGTCGGCGCCATTAATCGTATCGGACATGGTTCGCTTCGACGAGCACGAGAATCCGTTCACCATAGCGGGTCCACTTCTATGCACGTGCTATTACCCCCCTTCGACGCTGCCTCCGACCTCCTCGACGGCGTCGTCCAGTTCGGTGTATCCGGCGATGGGCAGCGCCGACGTCGGCGGCTGGCTCTATCTGAATCTCGACAACGGCGGCAGCACGACCTACTCGGTGACGCATGACGCCGGCGGCGTACCGACGCCGACGAATGCGCGAACCAGCCTGGCGCCCATAGGGTCGACCACGACGCTCGGCCCCCGCCCGAGCCAGAACTGGGTAACGGTAACGATGTTCGGCCACCTCGGCGGAAACCAGATGACCGCGGAGTTCGACGCCGCATCGCTCGGTAACGGCTGCTCCCCCGGGGCGGCTCTGTCCCCCGCTTCCGGCTACTTCACGCCGATCGGCCCCGCCGGCGGTGTCTTTGTCTGCCCACCTGGCACAACACTCACGGACGGCACGACCACGCTGTGTACCGGCACGAACGTCAACCCAGTCCCATGAAGACGCTATGCCTGCTCCTCCTCTCGCTCCTTCTCTGCGTCACCGCCTCGGCGGCGGTGCCGTCGTCGATCAACAACGACGACAGTTGCGACGTAAAGGTCGGTCCGGCAGCGACGCTGCTGTTGCCGTACTTCGAGGTGGACCCGAATCCGAACGTGCCGGGCCAGACCACCCTGTTCACGATTACGAACGTCAGCCGCTACCCGCAGATCGCGCACGTCACCCTATGGACCGACTGGGCCTACCCGGTGCTCACCTTCAACCTGTTCCTGACCGGCTACGACGTGCAGGCCATCAATCTCTACGACGTCATCGTCCGCGGCACCATCGCGCCACCGAGCGGTACCAGCCAGGCAACGACGCCGGGCACGCTGTCATCGTCCAACAAGAGCGGCAATCTTCGGGCGACACTCGACTGTGCCAGCAATCCAGGGTTGCTGCCGTTACCCCTTACGTGGGCAGTGCGTACCTCGTTGACCACAGGCGTCTTTAACCCCGGCGGCGGAGTCACCCCGTGCAGCACTAACGGCGGAGTTCACGCCAATGCCATCGGGTACGTAACTATTGACGTCGTCGCGAACTGCACGAACCTCCTGCCGACCGATCCGGCTTACTACACAACCGACCTGCTCTTCGACAACGTCTTGATCGGCGACTACCAACAGCTTGGCGGCAGCCCGGCAGGTACCGGCGCACCAAGCGCGTTCGACGCGGCCGGCAACCCGATGGTGCACATCCGCGCTGTGCCGGAGGGCGGTGGCGCAGGCTCGAACGTTGCCACCGCGCTGCCGTACACGTTCTACGACCGCTATACACCTGCGGCGACGCGGACGATCGACCGCCGCCAGCCGCTGCCGTCCACCTTTGCCGCACGCTATATTCAGGGTGGCCCAACCGCGTTCGCGACGAACCTCACGATCTGGCGGGAAGGCTTCACTGGATCGGGCGAGTCATGCGCCTCGCACGTCAACAACGCCGCCCTAACCTTCGGTGAAATCGTTCGCTTCGACGAGCACGAGAATCCGTCCACCTTCCACGCTCCACCTATTTGCCAGTGCCAGCCCAACGTCTCGACGGTCCCAATAGCGTCCTCGACGAACACAGCCGACTCCATCTATCCGCAGCTCTTTGGTACCGACGTTGGCGGTTGGCTGTATCTCAATCTCAACAACGGCGGCTCGGACCACTACTCGATCACCAGTCACCCGAGCGGAGCGATTACCGCCGGCCGGGCCCGCACTCCATTTGGCACTCCGCGCGCCAGCCAGAACTGGGTAACCGTGACAATGTTCGGCGACGCGGGCGGGAGCAGGATGGCCGCGGAGCTCGATGCAGCACCACTCGGCAATGGATGTTCGCCCGCTGCCCAGATCTCCCCCGCCTCCGACTTTTACGGCTACGGCATGGTACCGGTTGGCCCCGCTGGCGGCATCTTCATCTGCCCGCCCGGAACGACGCTCACGGACGGCACGACCGCGCTGTGTACCGGCACGAATGGAAACCCACAGCCATGAAAACACTGCAACTGCTCCTCTTCTCGCTCCTTCTCTGCGGCACCGCCTCGGCGGCGGTGCCGTCGTCGATCAACAACGACGACAGTTGCGACGTAAAGGTCGGTCCCGCGGCGACGCTGCTGTTGCCCTACTTCGAGGTCGACACGGAGGGCACCTCGGGACAAACAACGCTCTTCACGATCACGAACGTCACGCGTTATCCGCAGATCGCCCACGTGACACTCTGGTCCGATTGGGCTTATCCGATGATGACGTTCAACGTGTTCCTCACCGGCTACGACGTCCAGGCCATCAATCTTGCGGATATCCTGATCCGAGGGATCATCGCGCCACCGAGCGGCACCAGCTCGGCGACAAAGCCGGGCACGCTGTCGGCGAGCACAAATCCGAACATTCGCTCCCCTCTCGACTGTGGCAACATTCCAGGATCTGTGCCGGCGAGCATCATCGCCGCCGTGCGTGAAGCGTTTACCATCGGCGTCCTCAACTTCGGACCCGGCACGGGCGCGTGCAGCACTGTCGGAGGTGTCCACGCGGACGCCATCGGCTACGCGACGATTGACGTGGTCGCCAGTTGCACAACCCGCATGCCGTCCGATCCGAACTATTACACGACCGACCTACTCTTCGACAACGTGTTGGTCGGCGACTACCAGCAGATCGGGGCGGGCCCGGCCGGCACCGGACTCCGAGGCACAGGCGCGGTGGGCAGCCCGATGGTTCATATCCGCGCCGTGCCCGAGGGGGGTGGCGCAGGCTCGAACGTCGGCACCTCGCTGCCCTACACCTTCTACGACCGCTATACGCCATCAGCAACGCGGACGATCGACCGCCGGCAGCCGCTGCCGTCCACATTCGCGGCCCGCTTCATCCAGGGAGGGACGAACGCATTCGCTACCGATCTCACGATCTGGCGCGAAGGCTTCACCGGATCCGGCGCCTCCTGCGCCTCACACGCCAATAACTCCTCCATGACCTTCGGAGAAATCGTCCGCTTCGACGAGCATGAAAACGCGTTTGCTCAAGCTTGCTCCAGTTCTGCGTCGCCTGTCGAACCGTGTACCCGGTCGCTGCCGGCTACGTCGTCGACGAATTGGCAATCCGACGTTTACCCATTCCTGAACGGAACTGATGTTGGTGGCTGGCTCTACCTCAATCTGAACAACGGCGGCAGTCTGACCTACTCGGTGACAAAGGATATCGGCGGTGTGCCCGGACCGACGAGCGCGCGGACGAGTCTTGCACCAATCGGATCGACGACGACGTTCGGCCCACGCCCGAGTCAGAACTGGGTGACAGTGACAATGTTCGGCAACCTCGGCGGAAACCATATGGTCGCGGAGTTCGATGCCGCATCACTCGGCAATGGCTGCACGCCGGCGGCGTTCCGGGCCACAGCAGACCCGGCCCCGGCCTTCAACAGCGGAGTCCTCGACAGCGCCGTACCGGTCGGCCCCGCCGGCGGGGTCTTCGTCTGCCCGCCCGGCACGACGCTCACGGACGGCACGACCACACTGTGCACGGGCACGAACGTCAACCCCATCCCATGAAGACGCTACGCCTGGTCCTCGCCTCGCTCCTTCTCTTCGGCATCGCCGCGGCGGCGGTGCCGTCGTCGATCAACAACGACGATAGTTGCGACATCAAAGTCGGACCGGCGGCGACGCTACTGCTCCCATACTTCGAAGTCGATGTCAGTGGCAACTCCGGACAGACGACGCTCTTCACGATCACGAACGTCACCCGCTATCCGCAGATCGCACACGTGACACTCTGGTCCGATTGGGCTTATCCGGTGATGACGTTTAACGCGTTCCTCACCGGATACGACGTGCAGGCCATCAACCTGGCGGACGTCCTGATCCGAGGCATCATCGCGCCGCCGAGCGGCACCAGCTCGGCGACAAAGCCGGGCTCGCTGTCGGCGAGCACAAACCCGAACCTCCTCGACTGCGCCAGCAACCCAGGGTCGGTGCCGGCAAGCATCATCGCAGGGGTGCGCAACGCGTTGACCAGCGGCGTCTTCAACCCCGGCGGCGGAGTCAACGCGTGCAGCACTGCCGGCGGCGCACACGCAAACGCAATTGGCTACGCGACCATCGACGTCGTGGCAAATTGCACGAACCTCCTGCCGTCCGATCCCAAGTACTACACAACCGATTTGCTTTTCGACAACGTGTTGATCGGCGACTACCAACAACTCGGCGGCAGCCCGGCCGGTACCGGCGTGCCAAGCGCATTCGACGCGGCCGGCAACCCGATGGTCCACATCCGCGCCGTACCCGAGGGCGGTGGCGCAGGCTCGAACGCCGGCACAGCGCTGCCGTACACCTTCTACGACCGCTACACGCCCGCGGCAACGCGGACGATCGACCGCCGCCAGCCGCTGCCGTCGACCTTCGCCGTCCGCTTCATCCAAGGAGGGACGAACGCCCTGGCGACGAACCTTACGATCTGGCGCGAGGGCATCACCGGAGCCGGCGCGCCCTGCGCCTCCCACGTCAATAACGCCGCCCTGACCTTTGGCGAAATCGTTCGCTTCGACGAGCACGAGAATCCATTCACCTTCGCCCCTGATGCTGGATGCTTGTGCCGTCTCCAGCCTCCGGTGCTCCCAGCAACCTCCTCGACGGCATCGTCCAGTTCGGAGTATCCGGAGATGGACAGTGCCGACGTCGGCGGCTGGCTCTACCTGAATCTCGACAACGGCGGCAGCACGACCTACTCGGTAACGCACGACGTCGGCGGCGTAGCGACGCCGACGAATACGCGAACCAGCCTTACCCCAGTCGGGTCGACGACGACGCTCGGCCCACGCCCAAGTCAGAACTGGGTGACGGTGACAATGTTCGGCAATCTCGCCGGCAATCGGATGACTGCTGCGTTCGACGCGGCGTCACTGGGCAATGGCTGTACACCAGCGGCGTTCCCGGCCGTGGTATCCCCGGCCTTCAACGGTGTCTTTTACGGTGTACCGATCGGCCCCGCCGGCGGAGTCTTCGTCTGCCCGCCCGGAACGACGCTCACGGACGGAACAACCACACTGTGCACCGGCACGAACGGGAACCAACAGCCATGAAAACACAACGCCTGTTCCTTCTCTTACTCCTTCTCTGCGGCACCGCCTCGGCGGCGGTGCCGTCGTCGGTCAACAATGACGACAGTTGCGATGTAAAGGTCGGTCCCGCGGCGACGCTACTCTTGCCCTACTTCGAGGTCGACACCGACGGCACTTCGGGACAGACGACACTCTTCACGATCACGAACGTCACCCGCTACCCGCAGATCGCGCACGTCACGCTCTGGACCGATTGGGCGTACCCGGTACTCACGTTCAACCTGTTCCTCACCGGCTACGATGTCCAAGCCATCAACATGGCCGATGTCCTCGTCCGAGGTGTCATAGGGCCGCCCAGCGGAACGAGCTCCGCAACGACCCCTGGCTCGCTTTCAGCGAGCACAAACCCGAATCTTCAGACCCCTCTCAACTGTGCCAACAATCCGGGAACGATTCCGCAAGCAATCATGACGACCGTGCGTAATGCGTTGCGTTTCGGCATCTTCGGCGTCTTCCCACAACCGGGCCAATCGACGTGCAATACCAGCGGCGGGGTTCACTTCAACGCCATTGGCTACGCGACCATCGACGTCGTAGCAGGCTGCACGAACCGGATGCCGTCTGATCCGCTCTACTACACCACCGACCTGCTTTTCGACAATGTGCTGATCGGCGACTACCAGCAGCTCGGAGCGAACCCGGCAGGCGGCGGACCGCGGAGCGTGTTCGACGCGGCCGGCAACCCGATGGTACACATCCGCGCTGTGCCCGAGGGTGGTGGCGCAGGTTCGAACGTCGGCACCGCGCTGCCGTACACCTTCTACGATCGTTACACGCCGGCAAGCACACGGACGTTCGACCGGCGGCAACCGCTGCCATCAACCTTTGCCGCGCGTTTCATCGAGTTTGGACCCGGCATGTTTGCCACGAACCTGACCATCTGGCGCGAAGGCCTCAACGGCTCCGACGCATCGTGCGCCTCTTACGCCAACAACAACTCTGTTATGAGAGTCGGCGAGCTCGTTCGCTTCGACGAGCACGAAAATGCCAGAGGCTTCGTGTTTTCTCCGATTTGCACCCCCTGCGGGCCTTCCGCTCCTACGTTGCCTGCAACCTCTTCAACCGCGTCATCCGGTCCGACCTACCCGCAGGAAACCGGCAGCGACGTGGGCGGCTGGCTCTACCTGAATCTCGACAACGGTGGCAGTACGAGCTACTCGGTGACGAAGGACATCGGCGGCGTCCCGGGACCGACGAGTACGCGGACGAATCTTGCGCCTGTTGGATCGACTACGGCCATCGGTCCTCGCCCGAGCCAGAACTGGGTAACGGTGACGATGTTCGGCACTGCCGGCGGCAACCGGATGACCGCGGAGTTCGACGCCGCATCTCTCGGCAACGGATGCTCGCCGGCGGCCTTTCCGAGCGCCAACATACCCATCGCTCCCGCCGGCGGCGTCTTCGTCTGTCCACCCGGCACGACGCTCACAGACGGGACGACCACACTGTGCAGAGGCACGAACGTCAACCCGCCGCCGTGATCAGCCGCCGAAGATCAGCGTGCTGGCGACTTCGTCGTTTCCGGAGACTCCTGAACCTTCTTGAGCACGACGCTGTCCGTGTCATCGCCGCCGACAAGAAGACCCTTCCGCAGCTCGAAGTTCAAAACATCCCTGGTCCATCTTGAGTCGCCGGCTCTAAGGTTGCTTCCTTCGAAATGCACGTTCGTTCCATCACGGGTAATGGTGATGTCTTCTTCGATGTTCTGCGCGGGTTGGCCTGGTTGACTGAGGACGAGATGGAATGCGCCTCGAAACTCGAGCGGTCCGCTTCGCTCGACCACCGTCAGCGTTCCCGATGCGGAGAAACAGCCCAACCCCACCCATCGTTCGACGTTCCACTTGCCGGGCACGACCCGTAGAAACTCGTCCAGGAATTGGTCAGGCAGGATCCGTTCCGCGATCTCAGGTGGGGAGTATTGCAACTTCACCCCCGTGTCGAACGACACCTTGAACACCCTGGACTCGGTATTCTCATCGTTCTTGCACGTGACGGCCCCGATGACCCTGCCGTGATCCATCTTCATCTCACCATTTGTCTGCGTGATCCCGAAGCCTTCGGTTGGGCCTGATTCCAGCAAGAACTGGTGCACAAACGAGTGCTTGCCTGACGCTTCAAACGTCAGGCAAATCCCCCTGATTTTGTCGGAGCCGTGATACTCATTCTGAAGGATGCTCGTCAGCACGGCGTCGGACACCGGCAGATTGGTGATGATCACCTCGACGATGCCGCATGACAGCTCCTCGACACTCTCAACCTTGAATGGTTTCGTGTCCATCGGCCATGCCTCACGCTTGCGGCCATAGATATGTTTGAGCGTGATGGCCTTTCCATTGAGTGTGAGCGTCCCCGTCACCGTGCCGTTGTCGGCCGCGCCGTTTGGCTTGTTCGCGGCAGTCGTGGCCTGCTTGGGTGCGGCCGGCTCCGGCCCTTTCGCGTTCTGCGCCACGGCAGTCGTGAGACTCAACGCGAGGAGCATCGCGGCGGCCACCGGGATCGAGTGATCAGAGAGAAAGCTGCGGTGAATCGACTGATGCTTCTTCATTCTCAAACCCCACGCGTTACCTCTTCATTCAGACATGCAGAATGTCAGACATGCAGAATGAACGTCCTGAAAAGGTAGTCAAGCACGCCCCGGAGAATATAGATGGCCAGCAGGAGCAGCAGCGGCGACCAGTCGATGCCACCCATCTTGTGGGGCGGAACCAGACGACGGAACGGGCGGAGGAATGGGCTGGTCATCCGCGTGAAGATGTCGTTGAGTTGATTCAGGATCATGTACGCCGACTTGTAGCGCCAGCGGAACGACGTTTGCGAGGCGAAGAAGAGCACCCACGAGAGGATCACCCAGACCAGGACGATCCACTGGATGACATCCAGCACAATGTCGAAGGCTCGGTAGAACGGTACGATGATTCCCATCTAACCTCGGCTCCCGAATATGGCCCGTCCAACGCGGACGATCGTCGATCCTTCCTCGATCGCGGCCTCGAAATCTTCGCTCATCCCCATCGACAGATGCTCCAGGCCGAGCGCGTCGCGCATCGACCGCAGCTCCCGGAAGTATGGACGCGACGCATCGGGTATGCCAATCGGCGGGATGGCCATCAGGCCAAGGAGCCGCAGCGGCGCGAGCGCCGCTGCTTGCCGGGCGACCGATTCGACGTCCGCGCGGGCGATGCCGCTCTTCTGCAGCTCGTCACCGATGTTGACCTGCAGCATGACGTCCTGGCGCTTGCCATGACCGTCCGCGGCGTGGGCCAGCTTCTGGGCGAGCTCGATCGAATCGACGGCCTGGATGACGTCGAACAGCTTCACGGCATCTTTCGCCTTGTTGGTTTGCAAGTGTCCGATCAGGTGCCACCGGGCCGTCCCGCGGACGAGCGGTTTCTTCTCACGCGCTTCCTGAACACGGTTCTCGCCGACCTCGGTGATCCCGGCGGCGATCGCTTCCTCGACAAATTCGGCCGGAAAGGTCTTCGAGACGGCCACAAGCGTCACCTCGGCGCAGGCGCGGCCCGCGCGCGCACAGGCGCTGGCGATCCGCTCCTCCACGCTGGCGATGTTGTCACGAATCGACACGATGCCGCTCGATCCATCGATCATTCGGTGTGCGCTCGGGCCGGTCGAGCGCGGCGTTGGCCAGCCGGTCGGCGTCCTTGTTTCCCGCGCGCAGCGTGTGCCGGATTTTGAACTTCGGGAAATGGCGCGTCATCGACTTCGCGCGCTCGTACAACGGCACGAGGTTGGGATGTTTGACCCGGTACTTGCCCAGCATCTGCTGCACGAGCAGCAACGAATCGGAGATGATCTCCACATCCGTCGCTCCCTCGGACTTCGCGGTCGACAGCGCTTCGAGCAGGCCGGCGTACTCGGCGACATTGTTCGTCGTCGTACCGAGGAAGCCGGAGATCTCGATGATCTCCCCGTCTTCTCTCCGCATGTAGACGCCAAAGGAGGCGGGACCGGGATTGCCGCGGCAGGCGCCGTCGACGAAGGCTGTGATCTTCAGGATGGGGGCCTCTGCAGGTAGAGAATCCGGCTGCAGCCTTCGCAGTGTACGAGATCGCCGCGCTTGAGCTGCTGCAGGACGGCGGGGCGGACGCGCGTGCGGCAGCCGTTGCAGGAATCGGCCACGATGTGCGCGACCGCCACGTTCTGCCGCTGCTTGTAGATGCGGTGGAATTCGCGGCGCAGGCGCTCGGGCAACGTGGCCTCGATGGCGGCGGCGCGAGTCTTGAGCGCTTCCACCTCGCCGCGCAGATCGCCGAGGGAATGTTGCCAGGCGCTGTGCTCGGCGTCCCAGCGGGACTTGAGGTCAACGCTGCCGGCGGCAAGATCGTCGTGCTCCTTCTGCAGGGCATCGACGTCCGTCATCGTCTTGAGCGTCGAGTCCTCGAGCTCCTTGACGTGCTTGCGCGTGGCATCGATTTCCTTCCACGCCGCCGCGTACTGCTGCTGGTTCTTCACCTGCATGAGCTGTCCCTGATACTTCTTGAGGAGCTCCTGCTGATCCGACAGCTCGCCGTCGACGCGTCGCCGTTCGCGTGAGTGCTGCTCGATCTGTGCTTGCAGCCTCTCCATCTCGGTATTGACGTTCTGCCACTCGCGATCGACGGCCGCGAATGATTCGGGCTTGTTCGTCAGTTGTTTTTCGCGATCTCCGAGCTGCGACAGGACTGTTTGCAAATCCCAAAGTTTTTCAACGTCCTGATTCAACCACGCCTCCAAAAACGAAAAAGGCGTTCCGGTGTTGGAACGCCTGTGCGAAATGAGAATGCTGCACCGGTCGATTGAGCGTCGCCCCGGGCGCGGCGAACGATCGTCCTGCCGGCTCGTGCCCGCGTGAGAGTCGATCGTTGGTCGTGTTTTGGGCTGCGCGCATCGTTTCCTGGTGGGTCCACCAGGATTCGAACCTGGGACCTGCCGGTTATGAGCCGGTAGCTCTAACCGCTGAGCTATGGACCCGGACGCGCGATTCTAGCAAAAGGCTCGGCCATGTCGAAGGATTTCCGGTGGCCCAGCCGGGAGCGGTCGAACTCTCCGTCCGAACGAGGTCACCAGGCTGCCGGCGGTGCCGGCCCGGTCTAGCGGATTTCGACGCGGTCGCCGATCTTCATCGCGTAACGCATCGCCACGATCCTGCCGGTCGCGGTGTGTGTGTTCGTGGTCAGAATGCCGACCTCGCCGAGGACCTGGTACGACTGGCCCGGCTGGAAGCCCTGGCGATAGACGGTGAGAAAATCGCCAGGCTGGATCTGATCGGCCTGGCCGAGATTCACCTCCACGAGAAGACCCTCGCCCAGTGCATCGTCCCAACCGCCCTGCGCGCTGACGATGTAGCCGCTGCGCTTGCCGCTCGACGAATCGCAGAATGCCGGCATGTTTGGAACGCGCGCCAGCGGAATGGGGATCTGCGGAAGCGGCTTGAGCCGCGCGCCGACGTGAATATCCGTACACGACTTCGTGATGATGCCGCGCGCCTGGTGGTCGTCGGCGCAAAGAACCTTAATCTGACCGCAATACAAATACTGCCGCCCGATGACCTGCGTGTGTTTGCCCGGGTGACTTACAAGGTCGCCGCTCTCGATGACGATGTAGGTCTCGCCGGCAACGATGCCGCTGGACGTTCCGCCTTTGATCATGACGAGATCGCCTGCCGAGCCGGAAATCTGCTGATGGATCGCTCCAACCTCATAGCGCATCTCGGAGTCTTCCCATCCCGAAACCGAGTTCGGCATCGGCTCGGCTGGGTCACCGATGTAGCCATAGCAGTAAACGTCGGCCTCGGTGCCAAGCGCCACAGGGTTGCGCGAGCCTCCGAGGGCGTCAGCCGCGGACGTGAACGACTCGCCGCCGGTGATCGTGCCTCCGCCAGCCGTTCCGGAGCCTGTCGTGTCGGAGCCGGCGGCCGTAGCCGTTTCTGTCATCAGGGCCGGCGGCGTGGTTTCTCCGCCGGCGCCACCCGCCTCCGCGATCTGCTTCGCCGTCTCCGCGTCGATCAGAAGAGTGTCACCGGGATAGATCCAGTGAGCGTCGGTGATCCATGTGTTCGCCTCCCAGAGCTGAGGCCACAGGTATGCGTTCTTGAAGAACTGCAGGGCCAGACCCCAAAGCGTGTCGCCAGCCTTGATGGTGTAGGTCCTGGAACCGGCCGGCCAGGTGGACGGGTCGGGAGGGTTGTAGGCCGTCCAATGGTCGCCGGCGCGATGGAGCTCACGCGGAGGGGTTGACGACTTCTTCGCCGCCCCGAACACAGGGATGGCGACCACAAGCAGGAGAACGGAAACCACCCTACGCACACTGACCATTTTCCCCTCCCAAGGTTGTCGAGGTCACGGAAAACGTTATCCCAACAAGCCAAAACGGTCAAGTTTCGGAAGGGGTTGGGGTTGCGGTCGCGGAGTCCTGCGGTCGCGGGTTAGCGCGGCACTTGTTGCTGGGGTTGCTGGGTTGCTCGGTTTCTGAGTTGCTGGGTTTCTGAGTCCGGAGGTTCCGGCGATTGAGCCACTCAGCAACCCCTGCAACTTAGCGACCCAGCAACCATCCCCCGAAACCTCGCCCTACCGCATCACCGCAACGCCAGCCCGGCTTCATCCGCAACGGCACCAGCGCCGTGCTGGTCGTCGAAGCGCTGCAGCTCCTGCTTCCGCTTCTCGTAACGCAACAGGACGTTCCTCACATACGAGCGTGTCTCGCTGAAGGGGGGGATGCCGTTATAGCGCCGAACGTTCCCTTCTCCGGCGTTGTACGCGGCGATGGTCTTGGTAAGGTTGCCGTCGAAGCGCGCATTGAGATACTTGAGGTACTTCGCGCCGGCATCGACGTTCTCTTCCGCGTTGTACAGGTTTCGCGCCCCCAGCCAGCGGCCGGTCCGCGGCATGAGCTGCATCAGTCCGCGCGCGCCGACCTGTGACCGGGCGTTCGTGCGGAAGCTGGACTCGGTCTCGACGACGGCAGCGAGGAGGGCAGGGTCGACATCGTACTTCTGTGCCTTCGCGTGAATGATTCCGCCAAACGGCACCGCGTTGGTGAAGAACTCGCGGCGGATGGCAACGTTGATCCGCTGCATCTCACGGTGGAAGACATCCTTCGGCTGCGGCTCACCCGCACCCGGCCCGGCTGGCGGCAGCCACGCCTCGTCGAAGAGACGGTCATGGCTCGCGGGGGTGTTCAAGGGACCCGTGAGGCTGAGAAGAGCCTTGCCTGCGGAGTCATGCCCCAGACTCGCGACGACTTTCGACTGCGACCCTTGCTGCTCCACGATCTTGACGGCATCAAAATCCTTGACGACGATGAAGTGGGCGCTCTGGAACGCCTCGGTCACGCCGCCGACTGACAGCGCCGCGCCGAGGGCGAGCGTTGCCGCGGCGCGGCCTCCGATCCAGTGCAACAGACGGTGCGACCGCACCTTCCGGCGCACTCTCGCCGAGCGAGAGGACAGGGAATCCGTCAGTGAGCGCTTGTGCTTCGGCATCGTCCTCCCGCAGTTATTATCGCTACGAATAAGGTTGTAACCGTCGCGGCGTAACCGAGTCAGCATGCAGGTTATGCCATCGATCAGCAAGCTCAGGCTTGCTCATCGACAGTCAAGTTATTGGTGGATGTGGGCTTACTCGCCGAAGACGATCGCTGAAAACTTTTCGACGCGGCAGTCGTCCGCTCGCCAGGCGCCGGGAGGAAGGCCCGCCTTGAGGCAGGTCTGGTCGAGAAAGGTCAGGCAATCCCACCCGTATTCAGTGGCGACCTGCGGAAGAAGCAGCCCCGCATAGCGGCCTCGGCTGATGATGAGTCCATCGCGGCCGACGACGATATTCCCGATGTCCGTGACCGGCTCGATCGGACCCATGACGGAGATCTCGAGCGCGAGCTGTTCCATCTCGCCGGCCTGCAGAGGAGGGAATCGCGGATCGCGGAAGGCGGCGGAGACGGCACTCGACGCGACAGCCTTGTGCAACGGATCGACGGCGCGGATCGACCCGATACAGCCTCGCAGCTCGCCATCGCGCGTCCGCAGCGTGACAAAGGCGCCGGCGGGACGGCGCAGGGTCTCGTCAACCTCACCATTCCAATCGCGAGTGCGGCCGTCGAGGATGGTGGTGATCGACTGCCGTGCTATTACGAGGAGCGTCTTTCGATGGTCGTCGCTGAGCTCGAACATAGGTCCTCAGCTCGGTCCGGAACGTGCGCCGTGGATGAGCATCAGGTTGCGAATGTACACGACCAGGGCCGGAGCCTGTCCGAAGATGATGACCGGATCACGGCGCGCCACACCGTAGATCGTCATCAGGATTCCGCCGGAGAGCGAGAGGTACCAGAACTCGACCGGCACGTGACTCATCTTGCGCCGCTCGGACGAGATCCATTGCACGATGAACCGCGCCGCGAAGAGCGCCTGGGCAATGAACCCGAACGCGGCGAGAAGGTCCCAATGCCACGTGCGCGGGTCGAGGGAGAGCGGGAAGTGCATCGGTAGTTTTCAGTTTACGCGGTCGCGAGGCCATGTTGCCGAGTTCGTCGGGGAGAGGGAGAGGCCAATGTTGAATGTTGGGTGTTCAATGTTGAATGTTGAATGGGAGCGGAGCTTCGTTCAACACTCAACATTCAACATTCAACATTGCCTTTGACGTTTACTCATCTGGTCGTGGAAACTCGCGCGACCGCGAGACCCCGCCGCTACCCCTCTTCCCGCACCTTATAGGAAAGCACCCTCTTCGACATCCAACGCACGGCCACACAGTCCGCCAGACCGCGGAAGGCCCGGTTCATGGCGCCGTACTTGGAGACGCCGAACTTGCGCGCTCTGTGATTGACCGGCATCTCCACGACCTTGTAGCCGTGCATCCGCACGAGCGTGGGAAGGAAGCGGTGCATTCCGGTGTAGAGGCGGATGCGGTCGATGGCGTCGCGCTTCACGAGTTTGAGCGAGCAGCCGGTATCGGTGATGTGATCGTTCGTGATCCAGTTGCGGACACCGTTGCCGATCTTCGACTGCATCTTGCGCGACCAGGTGTCGTGTCGATTCACACGAACACCGATGACCATGTCGGAGGCGCTCTCCTCGAGCTTCCGCATCATGGCCGGGATGTCGGCCGGATCGTTCTGCAGGTCGGCATCGAGCGAGACGATGAAGGTGCCGCGCGCGGCACGCCACGCGGCATCGAGCGCCGCCGTCTGGCCGCTGTTCTTTTCGAAGGTCAGCACGCGCAGCGTCGGATGGGCCACCCTGCCGGCACGCCGGCCCTCGAGGCTGCGGTCGGTCGAGCCGTCGTCGACGGCCACGATCTCATACGACCATTTCCCATCCAGCGCCTTCGCGATCTCGTCGAGAAGGATGGGGATGTTCTCTTCCTCGTTGTAGACGGGGAAAACGACGGAAAGGTCGGGGGTGGACTGCATCAGCGCGGCAGTGTAACGCCGAAGGCACTCTCGAAATTTGCGGTCGTCCGCGCCGCCACGTCATCGATCGGAACGCCCCACAACGTGGCCAGCAGTTCGGCCACTTTGACCACGTAGGCCGGCTCGTTGTCGCGGCCGCGGAACGGCACCGGTGCGAGAAAGGGCGTATCGGTCTCGATGAGGACCCGTTCGTGCGGCAGCGCCATCGCGCACGAACGGAGCGCCTCCGCGCTGCGAAAGGTGACGATGCCGGAGAAGGAGATGTAGTAGCCGGCCTCGATGAATTTCCTGGCCACCTCTTCCGACTCCGTGAACGAGTGGAGGATGCCCCGCACCCCGCTGGCCGAGAGGATCGAGACCATGTCATCGGTCGACTCGCGGTTGTGGACGATGATCGGCTTGTCCATCCGCCTGGCCAGATCGAGATGCCGCTCGAAGACGGCGATCTGCGTCTCGCGCGGCGAGTGCATGTAGTGGTAGTCGAGCCCGCACTCGCCGATCGCCACAACGCGTGGACTGGCAGCGAGCCGCTCGATCTCCGCGAAGGCGGCGTCGTCGCAATCCTTGGCCTCGTGCGGATGAAAGCCGACCGCGGCCCACACGTCGTCGTTGTTCTCCGCGACGGCAACCGCCTGCGGCGCGTCGTCCAGCTTTGTACCCGGCACGACGAATCCGCGCACGCCGGCGGTTCGCGCGCGTGCCAGTGCGGCGTCTGCGTCGGACATGGTGAGGTGGCAGTGGGAGTCCGTGAAGATCATGGTTTCTCGGGAGTCGGGGGTCGGGGGTCGGGGGTCGATAATGACCGGCGAGCTCCGACACCCGACCCCCGACTCCCGACCCCCGACTCGCTAGACATTCAAACCCTTTCCACCAGCATCGATATCCCCATCCCCCCGCTGATGCACAGCGTCGCTAACCCGAGGCGTTTTTCGCGCGACGCCAGCGCGTGCAGAAGCGTGGTGACGATGCGTGCCCCGGTGGCACCGATCGGGTGCCCGAGAGAGATCGCGCCGCCATGGACGTTCAGCGTATCCCGATCGAAGTGCAGTTCACGGTCGCACGCCAGCACCTGCGCCGCGAACGCTTCGTTCAGCTCGATGAGGTCGATGTCGTCGAGCGACAGGCCGGCGTCGGCGAGCAGCATGCGCGTTGCCGGAACCGGTCCGATGCCCATGATCTTCGGATCGACGCCCGCCTGCGCGTAACCGACGATTCGCCCCAGCGGCGTCAGGCCGTGGCGTTGCACGGCGTCGGCGGAGGCGACGAGCAGCGACGAGGCGCCGTCCGTGACTCCTGACGAATTGCCCGCGTGTACCGTGCCGTTCTTGCGGAAGACGGACGGCAGCTTGGCCAGCGAAGCGAGGTCGGCGTCGAAGCGTGGGTGCTCGTCCTTATCGATGACGACGTCGCCCTTTCTTCCCTTGACCGTGACCGGCACGATCTCATCGCGGAAGCGCCCTTCTTCCCACGCCACTCCCGCGCGTCGCTGGGTCTCGACGGCATACGCGTCCTGTTCTACGCGGGAGATGTCGTAGCGATCTGCCAGCGTCTCCGCGGTCGCTCCCATCAACTCGTCAGCCAACGGACAGAGAAAGCCGTCGCGATACATTCCGTCGACGACCTCGGCATCCCCCATGCGGTAACCCCAGCGCGCGCGCGGCAGCATGTACGGCGTATTCGACATCGACTCCGTGCCGCCGGCGAGAACGACGCCGGCCTGCCCGAGACGGATCTGGTCGGCCGCGTTCATGATGGCGCGCAGCCCCGAGCCGCAGGCCTGGTTGACCGTGTAGGCAGGCACCTCGTGGCGTAGTCCACTCTTGACAGCGATCTGTCGCGCCGGATTCGGTCCGACACCGGCCTGCCTGGAATTGCCGAAGATCAGTTCATCGACGGCATTCGGGTCTATGCCGCTGCGCGCCAGCGTCGCCCGAGCGCTGGCCGTGGCCAACTCCACGGCGGTGAGCGACGACAGGCCGCCGCCGAATTTCCCGATCGGCGTACGCACAGCGGCGATGAGATAGATCGCTTCCTTCAGCTTCGGCATAGGTCGATCACGGTATCCGTGTACGTCTGCACGGAGTCCAACAATTCCCTCTTCCCGATCTTCGTATCGCAAGCGCTGGAGCACCCTTAATCTAATCACGACGCCGAACTGGTCGCCGCCTCCCCCCCACTCCGTCGAGATCGCTAACGCCTCGCTCGTGCTGCGGCGGTCCCGCTCCGCCTCGGGGCGCACCAGCGCACTGCAAGTTGATCATGGCCGAGAACGCGTATTCCAGCGCCCGCCTCGGCTACGTTCGCGCCATTGGCCAGCGCCTCGCCGATACCGCCCAACTCTTCATCGCGTTTGAGGGAGGCTGGTCGGACGAGTGTGGGGCGGGCCGATTCGATCCGCAGGTGACCAACCCTTCCGGCCTCCTTCGCACGCGCCACCGAGAGCATCCACGGAGGACGCGGCATGTCCCCGTCCTCCGTGGATCGTCGCCTTATCCGTGAAGCTATTGCCGGTTGCCCAAGAGGGCAGTCCAGGCCTCGGTGTTGATGGAGATGCCAAAGTACAACGCGGACGTGTAGTGTTGGGATTGGAGCTTCGTGATGTCGAGGGTGGCGGGAATGATCGATCCGACAGCGAGCGGATTGCCCTTCGAGTCCTTGAAGTCCTTGTCGAGCTGGTTGGCCTTTCCGTAGTGAAGGCCGGTGTTCAGCTCTACGCCCGGAATGAGCTCCCAATCGAGGCCCAGCATCACCTGCTCCAGCGGAGCGCTCTTGGCCAGGGGGAGACCCAGCGAGAGCGTGGGCACCCAACGTTCCAAAGGCGTCGGTTGAAGAAGGGCGCAGCGACGGGTCCAGTAGTGGTGGATGAAGACGCCCGGGAGCGTCGTGCCGTTGCCCTGATCCGAGAAGACGATCTCGTGCGCGATGGGGGATTTGTTTGTCGCCGGATCGATGACTGGGTTACCCGTCGAAGGATCAATTGACGTGTCAGGCGCGTCGACCGTCGTGAACTGCGGGTTGCGCAGACCGCTCCGAACCACACCGGTGCTGAAACGCACTGCATCGGTCGGAGCCGACCGCAGCTCGATGGAGTTGGCATCATTGACCGGTTGAGCGGTGGCTTTGGGATCGATGACTGCGCGGCTGAAAGACAACGAATCGATCAGCTTTGCATTTCAGCGGTCGGTACTTTTTGATTTACCGGAGGGAATCTTTGCATCAGCTGTTTTCGCCGGCGGTGTGCCGGCTGCTTGTACGGTCTGGTCTGTCGGTGCTTTGGCAGGCGCGGCCGGCGGGTTGAAGATTGCCTGAAATTCGACACCGTTGCCGTTCGATTTGGCCATCGTCAGCTGGATGCCCTTGGTGTTGTAGGGAAGCACCAGGAGCCGGATCTTCTGCGTGTCGAGAGCGAGACGCTGCCGATCGAGGTAGTCTTCATTGAACTCCAGCTCGGATTCCTTCTTGACTTCATCAGTCCCGAGGTTTCTTCTGCTGCAGCGGAGGAACCGATTGAGTTAGTCACGGGATCGTACGCCACGATGCGAGCGGCCGGAAGATGGCCAATCGCTCCGAAGGCGTTCGCATTCAGCTTCCCGCAGCTCGAGGCGGCGTCTTGCAGCAGATCATCAACCTTACCCTTGTCACCGTCGTCGTTACCGCTCGCCGCGAGCGATGTCAGAAACAGGAGAATGGCCAAACCGGCAGTGCGAAACTTCATGGTGTAAGCCTCCTTGAGACTTGGACGGACCAACCGCAATATTTCCGGAGCACTGAACAAGGGAGAAGGCGGTAGTCACGGATGATCGCAGGCTCTCGCGCCCCACGGAGAGCTGGATGAACCGACTCTGGTTGCACTTAGAGCAGATGTCCAAAGATGCCAGGCGGTCATCGCGATCGCCTGCCGCAGGTCGTGATCACCAACCCCGGAAAGATAGACGTTCCGAGCGGCCGAGTAGGAGCCGACCCCGACTACGACCCGCAGGCCGCTCACGATGGCGATCTGCCGCGCCGATTGTGTCCGACGACGGCCTGCCTGACGTTGCCGAAGATCACTTCATCCACGGCATTCGGATCGATGCCGCTGCGCGCCGCCGAACTTTCCGATCGGCGCGCGAACGGCAGTGCCGAGATGAACGCCTTCCTTCAACTTCGGCATAGGTCGATCACGGTGTCCACGTACGTCTGCACAGAGTCCAACAATTCCCTCTTCCCGATCTTCTCATTCGCGCCGTGCGCATCGAGGATCGAGCCGGGCCCGAATAGGAGCGGTGCGCCGAGGGCGCTCAGGTGCGGGATGTCGCTGTTGAACGCCACGACCCTCGACGGAGCACCCTCCGGCACTCTCATGAATTGCGGCGGGTTGCCGCGCGAGACGGTGATCGTGCCGTCATGCCGGGCCAGGATCGTCTGCAGTCTGGCCTGGACCTCCTCGGGATCCGTAACGGTTCGGAAGATCAGTTGGCACTCGGCCTCGGCGGGGATGACGTTCGGCTTCTCGCCGCCGCGGACGACGCCGACGTTGACGGTGGTCTCGCCGAGGTCATCGTGAGAGCCCCAGCGGGTGGCGTTGATCTCCGCGATCGCCGCCACCATCTTGTTGATGGCCGAGTCGCCGCGTTCGGGATACGCGGAATGCCCCGCCACGCCGTCGAAACGGATGAAGCAGGTCAAGGCCCCCTTCGACGCACGCGCGAAGATCGACTCAGTCGGCTCGCCGACGACCACGAAGTCGGACGCCAGTCCCGCGAACTCCCGATTCGCCATCTTGGCGCCGATGGAGTCGGTCTCCTCGCCGACGACGAAGAGGTAAGCAAAGTCGCTGATCCCGTCGGCGCGCAGCCGCTCTCCCGCCGCCACCATCGCCGCGATGATCCCTTTCGTGTCGCACGCGCCGCGGCCGTAGAGGAAGTCGCTATCCTCGCGCGCCGCGATCCAGGGGGGCACGGTGTCGATGTGCGAGTTGAGGATCACCCGCGGCTTGCCGCCAGCGGACGCGTAGACATTGAATCGACGCTCGCTGACCGGCTGTTTGCGGCACGCGTACCCGAGCGCGGCCAGTTCATCGTGCAGAAACACGGCAACGTCGAATTCGCTTTCGGTCGGCGACGGGAGGTCGATGAGCCGCTTCGCGAAGCGAATGGCGTCGAACATAGGCGGGCGGATTGTAACCGGTGGGCGCTGCACCAATGCGGCTTTAGCGAATCTGTCATCCTGAGGCTGCCGCAGCCGCGCCTCGAATGTTGGCGCGTGCGCAGATCAAGATTCGCGGCGTAGGACGCCGAAGGACCCCCCAACTACAGGCGGGATAGGGTGGTGGACTGGTGTCGAAGACGGGCGAATCCCCCGCCCTTTCCGGCCTGTAGTTGGGGGGTCCTTCGGCGTCCTACGCCGCGACGTTTCATTTGGGCAAGCACCAGCATTCGGACGCGGCTGCGGCAGCCTCAGGATGACAGTTCACCCCCACCTACGGTCGCCGGCGGCGGCCACCGCCACCCTGGATCTCGTTGAACATCCCGGGAAACGACACGTGCATACGGACAAGCTCGGGGTCATCGGGCCAGCGCTGGGAGATCTCCGAATCAAGACGCGCGATCTCCTCACGATCATGTCTGGCGATGGCGATGGAAAGGCGGGCGATCTGTTGCTGGTGCGGATTGAGGCGGTCGGCGTCGAGCATGGCCTTATCCAGCTCTTCCGCCGAATAGTTGAAGTTGCGGTTGAAAAGCGCGATCTGACCCATCAGGAGGTGCGCCTTCGCGTAGTGCGGGTCCTCGAGAAGGACGCGGTGCAGAGTCCTGCGCGCGGAATCCTTGTCGCCGCTCTGAAGCTCGGACATCGCGGTCGAGTAGAGGGTGTCGGCGGCCGATTCGACGGGAGCCGGCGGCTGGATGACAGGCGGAGGGACAACCGGCGCAGGGGTTGGTGACACACTGGCCATGGTCGATGCCGCCGGTACCTGGGGCGCGGAGGGCGGCTGAACCACGTGACCCGAAGGCCTCGCGGTCGTTGAAGAGGTTTCGATCACAGACGACGGGGCTGTTGTAGTCGTCTCGACGATCGTCGCCGGCGGCGCGGTAACGGCCACCGAGGTCGTCGACGGAGGCTGTGATGCCGGCGTCGTCGGTGCCGTTGCGACGATGGTGTTCGACGGCTCGCCCCGATGCGATAGCCAATACGCCATGGCGAGACCGGCCAATATGAGAGCGAGGACGACAAACACGACGTTGCGCCCTCCACCCTTGCGCGCCGCCGACTGCGATTCCTTCACCGTCTTGAGCTGTGATCCAGTGTGCAGCGTCGGCGCTGCTGCGCCCGCGATCACCGCCGCGGTGAGTGCATTCTCGGACGTATACGGCGCCGTCGTGGCACGACCGATCTGAGCGTCGAGCGCCGTCACCAGTTCCGCCGCCGTCAAACGCTCGGCGACGTTCTTGCGAAGAGAGCGCTGGATGATCTCGTTCATCGCCGGCGTGATTCCGGGATTGATCACCATCGGCTCGGCCGGCTCGTCGCGGATGATCTGCGTCATCGTCTCGGTGATCGTCTCCCCACCGAACGGCCGGCGTCCGGTGGCCATCTCGTACAGCACGACGCCGAGCGAGAAGACGTCGGTGCGGCCGTCGACTGCTTTCCCCAGTGCCTGCTCAGGCGACATGTAGTGAATCGTGCCGAGGATCATTCCTTGCTGCGTGACGAACGCCGCCGTCGGCGTATTCGCCGCGTCGGCTCCGGCAACACCTACCTGCTTGGCGATTCCGAAGTCGAGGACTTTGACGCGATTGCCGGCCACGATGATGTTGTCGGGCTTGATGTCGCGGTGGACGATCCCCTTGGCATGGGCCTCGGCCAGCGCATCCGCCACCGCACGGCAGATGCGGCAGATCTCCGCTTCCGAAAGGCCGCCGCGCCGGATGACTTTGGTCAGCGAGTCGCCTTCGACGAACTCCTCGACGATGAAGATGTGATCGCCGTCCTGTTCGATGGAATGAATCGTGGCGATCGATGGGTGGTAGAGCTGCGCGGCCGTCCGCGCCTCGCGCTTCAGACGCGCCGTCGCCTCGACGTCGGCAGCGAACGACGGCGGCAACACCTTGATGGCAACCGTTCGCCCGAGCCGCGTGTCTTCTGCGCGCCACACCTCTCCCATCCCACCAGCCCCGACGCGGGCGACGAGTCGATACGGACCGAGGAGTTGGTCAGGTGCAAGCATAAGCGCATTGTAGAGCCGCCACGGCCTTTCCGTAAGCCACCCAACGCGGTATGCCGGTTGCACCGAATAAGCCAGAACGTCGTTATGACTGAGCAAAAACAATGCGTCCGATGCAACCGTCCCATCGATGCCTACGCACGATCGTGCGTTTATTGCGGTTGGGATCAGGCTGCCCCGCCTCCGCTGGAAGAGCAACCCACGACACCCCTCTACGTCCCTCCCCCGGACAATCGGCTTCGCAACCGGGTCATCGGTACGGTCGCGTTCGTCGCGCTGGTGATCATCGCCCTCGCGGGCAGTATGATCGTGCGCGCATCGAACGATGCGAAAGCCGCGAATGCCGCGGCACGCCTGACCGCAGACGCCTCGGACGGATCGACACCGCACTCGATCGTCACGCTCGTGCCGGTCGAAGGGGGCGAAACCATCCAGCCGGAGACACCGGTCACGACCGTGCCCTCGGCACATCCGCTGAGCACGAGCAACGCTGATCCAACCGGCGAGCGCGCGGACGCCACTGCCCTTCCTTCCGAGGCCTATGCGATCGCGACGCGGCGGGCAAAGACCGAGCGCGAGGTGAAACCGAACAACGGCACGATCGATCCGCGCTCCATCATCGGCAGCGCCGAGCCGCCTCCACGCCACACGGACGCCGCCTCTCCGCCGCCGCCAACCGACTCCGCACCCTCGTCTGAAACAAAAGCGGTTCCTCTTTACCAGCCTGTGCCGTCGCTGAGTCTTGACCAGGCGGCGAGTGCGCGGCTCACGCTCACCGTCGGTTCGGACGGCAGCATTCAGTCCATCGACGTCGCGCAAGCCCTCCCGGACGAGATGCCCCGTCTCATCGCGGCCGTTCATAGCTGGCGCTACAAACCGGCCACCTTGAACGGACAACCCGTGACATCCACGCTCTCGGTCGATATAAACGTGCATCCGCGATGACTGTCGATCCGCCAAATGCTTCCGCCGGCCGCATCGCCTGCGCGCAGTGCCGCCGCGACATCGATACGGCGGCCAGGCTCTGCCCCTACTGCGGCGCCGATCCGCGCACCGGCATGAAGCCGGTCGATACGCAGGCCATGCTCGACACGATGTTCCATCCGCGCGAGACCACGGCCTCGGAGAGCGTGGTCGATTTCGCACGGCGGCGGCAAGGCGTCGTCATCGCCCTCGGCGTCCTCCTCGGCTTTCTTCTGCTGGCCGGACTCCACGAATACGTGACCCGCCGCAACGCCCGCCTCGTCTCCTCCGCCGCCGCCATCCCGCTCACCGAGGTCGCCGATCTCAGCGACCAGCCGGACGAGACCCGCCCCCTCCCCCTTCCCAAACTCGAGCTCCAGTTCGACGGACACCCCCAGGTGATGAGGACATTCGTCGTCGAGCCAAATGCGGTGACGCCGCCGGATGTGCTGGCGGCGCAGGCCGCCGCAACGGCGAAGCCGGCGACAACGACTGTGGGACCGCCGGCGCCAGCGAAGCCGACCAAACATTAGAAACGCCGATGAGGCGAAGCCTCGTTAGAACGTAGGTCGGACTCTCTTGTCCGACCGGCGCTCGCGCCGACGTTGACTGGATGCAGTCTCTCAATTACCAGCTCTCCCAAGCTCCGGTCGGACTTAGAGTCCGACCTACGTCGAATGAGCCGAGGAGCAATGCATCCGAGCTCGACGCGGAGGACGAATCCGCAGATGACGCAGATGTACGCAGATAAAAGCTGCACATCCGTTCTCCATCTGCGTAAATCTGCGTCCATCTGCGGATAAATCAGGTCTCGCGCCAATCGAACCTTGTCACGAAGCCAATCTCCCTGAATCTGCGGAACGCGGAGGACGAATCCGCAGATGGACGCAGATGTACGCAGATAAAGGCTGCGCATCCGTTCTCCATCTGCGTAAATCTGCGTCCATCTGCGGATAAATCAGGTCTCGCGCTGAACGAACCTCGTCGCGAAGCTCATCTCATATCTGCGGATGGGAGAGCAGACGTTAGTCATAGACTTCCCCCATGCTCCAGATCCTCATCATCATCACCGCCGTGATCCTGATCGGCTGGGCGGCTGCCTGGATGCTGGCCCAGAAGCCGGCCAGCAACGCGCAGCAACTCATCCAGCAGCATCGTTACGAGGATGCCGTCACCGCCGCGGCGAACGATCCACTGCACCGTGCCGAGGCGCTCAAGCTCCTCGGCAGATTCGATGACGCGATCGCGTCGTACCGCCGCTCCGACGATCCCGCCGCCCGCGAAGGCATCGCCCTCTCCCTGGCCCACCTCGGCCGCGATCTCGACGAAGCGAAGCGATTGATGGAAGAGACGACCGCTCTCCACCCGCAAATCATGGAGTTCCAGGCCCTCGGCCTGGCCTACATCCTCCTCAAACGCGGCGACCGCGACGACGCCTTGCGCATCTACGCCGACAACCTCGAGCTCCTGGAAACCCGCTTCCGCGACGACTACACCGATCCCGATCCGCTACTGGCCGAAACGCTGGTGATGTTCGCCGCCCTATCCGATGCCGCGGGCGACGCGACGCGTGCGAATGCGCTACGCGCGAAAGCCGCGCAGTGGGCACCGGGGAGCACATGGAGCGCTGGCGTCCCGCCGGCTGGCTCGGCGGCGTCCTCGCCGCCGAATGCGGCTACGGAATAGCGCCGGCAACACACACGCTGTATAACGGCACCATGATCTTCCACGTCACGATGGAGCAATCCGACGGCTGGTTCGTCGTCGAATGTCCCGCCCTTCCCGGCTGCGTCTCGCAAGGCCGCGACGAGAAGGAAGCGCTCGAAAACATCAAGGAAGCGATCGTGGGATGGCTGTGGGCCGAGGACCAGAAGGCCGCTTCAAAGCTCCCGGATGCGGACAGGATTGTCGTAGCCATTTGAACCGTGGGCACTCTCGCCAACATCTCCGGGCGTGACGCAGCGAAAGCATTTCAGAAAGCCGGATGGCACGTTGCGGGGCAGGTGGGTAGTCATCTCGTTCTCGTCAAAGAAGGCATCCGCGCCAATCTCTCCATTCCGCTCCACAAAGAACTCGCTACAGGCACATTACGCTCGCTGATTCGCAGTTCCGGTCTTACGGTCGAAGCATTCCTCGCGCTGCTCTAGCCTGGATTTCTCACAGTGTGGAATCCCGGACTTGTGAACGTCGAGAGCCTTCTCCCCCGCGCGTCTCAGCAGGGGAGAAGGACGCTCGATTTACACAGGCGTCCGCGACTCCTCTTAGATCGTGTATACGAAAATGCGCGGGCGCGCCTTCGGACGCGCCCGCGCGGGACTTACTACACGAACCCGTTCCGCGTTACTTCGACGGAGCCGCGGGTGACGACGGCGTCACCGGCGAGGACGGCGTCGAAGACGGCGCGGTTCCCGGGTTTGCCGGGGTCGGAGCCGGCTTGGACTTGGCCCTGCGGAAACGATTGCCGAGGGCGTTCCGCATCGCATCGACATGCGGAGCGAGATCGGCCGTCTCGGGCCGTTTGGCCATCCGTTGGGCCAGGGAGTAGGTTGTGAGCGCATCGCTCCCAGCCTTGTTCCTTGCCGCGATCACACTGTGGCGGATGAAGACAACCAGTGCCTCCAGCTCATCCGCCACCGGGGCGTACGCCTCGGCATAGCTCAACAGATCGCGGATCTGCGCGGGATCGACTCCGCCTCCGCGGACGATCGCCGGGCTGTTCGTGACCGTCACGGCTGCCAGCTCGATAAACGGCGCGGGAATCGACGCGGCACTAGTCAGACGCCGGGTCGCGCTCTTGGAATCGGGGATCACGAGATTCGGGATCTGCTCCCGCATGGCACGGATCTCCGCCACCCGCGCCTGCGCGGTATCGGTATAGGACTGCGTTGCCGGTGTTCCGGACACTACTTTCACGACGGACATGATGTCCCTCCTATTTCCTTTCTCAACTTGCAGTGATCAGAGCGAGCAAGTTGAGACGGACGGAGGAGCACGGCCTCTGAAGATCCGTCTCGGCGCTTCCATGACGGTCACGCGAACGGACCGTTGACGCCGGATGTGAATGCAGAAAATGCGGCTGCTCTCGCGCAATACGAGCTTCAGCGGGAGCTGGCGGGCAGCAATGGTCCTCGGAGCAGCCAGGCCGTTCCGGAACAGCACATCGAGATCGAGCGGCGCAGCTCCACTCTTCACGTAATCGACCAGCCCGGAGAACGTGTCCTCCAGCCGGTTCGAGAGCGCGGCAAGCAGTGCGGCAGCCTCGATCCAACGCGAGGTGGCCTCGATGAGACGTTCGGGAGCATCGCCGGCGTCTTCCGGTGACTGCGCCATGCAATCGACGATCTGGTCCAGGCCAGCGGCACCACGTGCCAATTCCTTCGCGACATTGGCTAGCCAGCCCCAAACGCACTCCAACTGACGCGTGGCCCCGATCGGACGCTCCCCCGCAAAGCTCTCGCAGGCGTCGATGACGGTGCGCGACGAATCGAGCAGCCGGAACGAGGTATCGATCGCGCAGCACGTACGCTGGAGCGGGCGAGCCCACGACTGGCGATCCGATCCGCGTAGACGCAGTCCGGCCCACCGCGAATTGTTCGCGTTCTTACCAGAGGCGGCCCGAATCTCAGTTTCAACCATAATCATCGCAACCGGCCTAAAACAAAGCGACCTTTAAAGATATTCCAGACTTGCTTAAATATTTCGCGATTGAGGCGTCGAGCGGTCCGTCTGGACATCGATGCCATCCATCTGGACATCGATGCGGTCGGTCTGGGCATCGATGCGGTCGATTTGGGCATCGATGCGGTCCGTCTGGGCATCGATGCGGTCGATCTGGACTCCGATGCGGTCAATCTGGACTCCGATGCGGTCCGTCTGGACATCGATGCGGTCAATCTGGACTCCGATGCGGTCGATCTGGACATCGATGCGGTCAATCTGGACTCCGGTGCGGTCAACCTGGACATAGGCGCCATCAATCGTGGCGCGAGGCAGCCAAACGTGGACGCGATGCGGTCCAATCTGCGCGGCGAGAGCTCCCAGGAGCGCCGGCCGCTGGCCGGCTGGACAGCCGCCAGCTCGGCGGCGGGACTGGCATCGCCAGCGAGCCGCTGGCGGTCCAGCCGGCGGGCCGCCGGCGCTACGCTATTAACGCTCTACGCCAGCCGGTGAAACTCGGCCCGTATCCTCTGCATCGAGTTCGCTGCCGCGCAGGGATGGACGCGGTTCGTCAGCAGCACGATGATCCGATCGCGAGCGGGGTCGATCCAGACGGATGTCCCGGTGAAGCCGGTGTGGCCATACATGCCGGTGGGAGATATCTGCCAGCCGAGGCCGCGGGACTCGTTCATGCCGGGGGTCTGGTTGCGCGTTGCCTCGGACACGACGTTGCGCGGGAGGAGCTCGGCGTTGGCCCACGCCTGAGCGATGCGAAAGACGGCGCGTGCGGTGGCGAAGAGGCCGGCATTGCCGGCCGTGCCGCCGGCACCGAAGGAGTTGCCGTCGTGGACTTCACCCCAGATCAGGCCGTCGCGAAGCGCCGCGATCTCGGGGATGCCGGCCAGCTTCGCTTCGAATCGCTGTCCCCATTCGGTGGCGGCGATGCGCGGGAGGAGCGACATCGGAGGATTGAACATCGCATCGCCTTCAATGCCGAGGGGGCCGAGGATTCGTTCGCGCGCCAGAGATACGTAATCCGGCAGCATCGACCAGAGCAGGACGAAGTTGAGATCCGAATAGACGACGCGGGTGCCCGGCTCGTGCTCCGCGCCCTGCTCACGGATGGCAGCGAGATAAAGGTCGCGAGCCGCGGTCGCGCGGTCTCGTGGTTGCGCGGTCTCGCGGTCTCGTGTCGCGGTCTCGAGATCTCGCGGTTTCTCGGTCTCGCGGTCTTGTAGCGATTCACCGCCGCGCGACCGCGCAACCTCGCTACCGCGCGACCGCAGGTACAACGGCATCCACGCGCGCAGCCCCGAGGTATGGGTCAGCAGCCTGCGAACGTGATCGTCCACATCTAACAGTTGCAACGCCAGCGTCGTGGTGATGAGCGGCTTCGTGAGCGAGGCGCAGTCGTACAGCGTGTCGAGCCTGGCCGGAATCCGCAGCGGGACGGCAACCGCAAGGCCGAGAGCATTCTCCCGCTCGATCCCGCGCGAGGAGCCGATGGCGTAGACCGCGCCCGGGAAACTGCCGGCGTCGATCTCGCGGCTGAGGAAATCGTCGAGCGCCGTCACGGCACGCCATTGTAACGACGGAGTCGTGAACACAGCGCGGGCGTCGCCCTCAACCTAACGCGATTGGACGCCAGCACTCGCCGGATGCGCGCGAAGGCGCGCTGCACAATCCAGCCCCGCGCTCGGCGTAGCGCGAGCGCGGGGTATGAGGGTGTCGCCAATTCCCCGGCCGCGGAGGCGGCCGGGACAAGACCACCCAATCTGCACCAGAAGCGCGATACGCCTACTCCTGTGGCAGCCGCCTCCGTGGCCGCACTTCCACGACCACCGATACCCCGCGCTCGCGCTACGCCGAGCGCGGGGCTGAATTGTGTGACGCGCCTCCGCGCGCAACGGTCCTCCATGGCTTTCCTACGGACGGCTCCTCGGAGGCTCGGAGAAATCTTCGCGTCGCACGAAGAAACTACTGATTAGTAGTACAGAGTGACTGAAACGCAGTCGTGTGGCGTTACTATACGAATCATGCATATCGCATCAGGAAAAGTCGTTCACGGCCAGATCGTCTACGAAGGAGACCTTCCCGAGGGAGCCGACGTCACCCTGATCGCGCGCGAGGATGAGGAGACCTTTGAGGTCAGCCCAGAGCTGCGCGCCGTTCTCCTCGAATCCATCGCGCAATGCGATCGTGGAGAAACGATTTCAGCCGAAGAGCTGATTCGTGAGATGCGAAGCCGCGAATGAAGTCCCCGCTGCGGGTCGAGACCAGCCATCTCGCCGCTCAGCACATCCACGCTGAGCCTGCCTTTGACGGGGAAGACCGACGCAGCGCTCGCCGAGCCACACGCTTCTGGCGCGGACCTCTGATTCAGCGGTCATTCGAAGCGGCGATTGACGATCTGGAGACCGCGCAGGGAAAGCGGCCAGAATTGTCGAGTGCGAGAAACTCCTCAATCGTCTCCGGAACGCGATACCGATGACGAGTCATCGATCACGTCACGATCCTTCCGCGGCATGGAACGAAGCCCTCCCTGGGAGCGCGGGCGTCCCGCCCGCCGCCCGGCAGGATCTGACCTGGATTCCACGCCTGTTGACGATCTCGTACCGCCGCTCGCGTTCCGGGTTTCTGCGCCAGGTTTCGCGAGACCGGCGGGCGGGACGCCAGGCGGGACGCCCGCGGTCCCAGGGAGGCGTGCCTCTTAGGCGGCGTTGAGGTCCCGCACCCTTTTTCCGGACGCGACCAAACGTCCAATCTCAAAAAGCCGCCGGAGGCGGCTCGTACGGTAGCCGGTGGTGCGAGCGTTAGCGAGCTACCACCGGTATGAATGCGAAGGTTGGAATCCGACCCCGGTCAGGGGTCGCGTAACGTTTCTCCGCGACCCCTCCAGGGTCGATTCCAACGCCGGCACGCTAGCCGGTGGTCGCTCGCTACGCTCGCACCACCGGCTACCGTACGAGCCGCCTCCGGCGGCTTTCGCGCGGCATTGTCGCGCATCAGACGAGCCGAGTGAGGCGCGTCGCTGCGCGCGGCACGTGCCGCGCCTACCTGCACAGGAACGATTGCTCCGCACCCTGTCAACCGCGAATTTCCCTTTGCCATCAGCGGTTTACGGCCGGCGAATTCGCATCGCGGCGCGCCGTGCGATTGCTGCTACCATCCGGCGCGTCCAAATCAGATCCGTCAGGTGTTCTTCATTAATGTTTCGTCTCGATAAACTGGAAATTCACGGCTTCAAGTCGTTCTACGATGCGGCGCAGCTCTCCTTCCCTTCCCCGATGACGGCCGTCGTCGGCCCGAACGGCTGCGGCAAGTCGAACATCTGCGACGCCATCATCTGGGTCCTGGGCGAGAACCGGGCCTCGCACATCCGCGGCGAGACGATGGACGACGTCATCTTCCAGGGCTCGGCGCGCCGCCGGCCGCTGTCGATGGGCGAGGTGACGCTGACGCTGGCCACGGTCAACGGCGACAGCAACCACCCGGCCTCGGACGACGGGCGCATCACCATCAACCGCCGCGTCTTCCGCACCGGCGAGTCGGAGTTCCGCCTCAACGGCAAGCGCGTCCGCCTCAAGGACATCTCCGACATCCTGATGGATACGGGACTGGGCATCCGCAACTACTCGGTGATGGAGCAGGGGAAGATCGATCTGATCCTCTCCAACAAGCCGCAGGACCGGCGCCGCCTGATCGAGGAAGCGGCCGGCATCACGAAGTACAAGACCAAGCGCCGCGCCGCGGAGCTGAAGCTGGAAGAGACGCAGCAGAACCTGCTGCGCATCGACGATACGCTGGCCGAGGTCACGCGCAATCTGAACTCGCTCAAGCGTCAGGCGGGGAAAGCGCGGCGGCACAAAGAGCTGAGCGAACAACTCTCGACCGCTAAGCGCGCCCTCTACAAGGGGCGCATCGTGGCCGCGCAGGCGGAGCAATCGGCGGCGGACGACGGGGTGGCGGCTTCGCAGGCCAGCGAGTCGGAGCTGGCCGCGCAACTCGGATCGGACGAGGCTGAGCTGGCGGAGAACCGCACGGCGCTGACGGGAAAGTCCTCGCGCGCGTCGCACGTGCGCGAGGAGATGGCCTCGCTCTCCGGCGACGTGGAGCGCCTTCGCTCGTTCATGGAGCAGTCGGAAACGAACCTGGGCGATCTCGTGCAGCGCAGCGGGAACGCGCAGACGCAGATCGCGCAGCTCGAGAGCGAGGGGGCCGAGCAGCAGGCACTCCTCGATGAACGTTCGCAGGCGCTGGAGGCGGCGCGCGGCGAGCGCAACCGCCTGCGCGAGATCGCCGAGCAGGCCGAGAACGACCGGCAGGAGCGCTCCGACGAGGTGCGCCGCCATGAGAAGGCCCTGGCCGATGCCCGCGAGACGCTGATGAAGACGATCGCCAGGATCTCCGATGCCCGCAATCAGGTGCACCAGATCGAAGTGGCGGTCGAGAAGTGCGAGTTCTACCTCGGCAAGCTGAGCGAGTCGGCGCGCAAGGCCACGGAGAGCCGCGACGGCGCGCGGACGCTGAGCGTGGAGTGGGATCAGCGCGTTCAGGAAGCGGAGGAGCTGCTCGAGTCGACGCGGCAACTGGCGCGCGAGGCCATCGTCCGGAACGACGAGCTGGGCGTGCGACGCAACGACCTGCGCGACACGCTGGCCGGAGCGCGCGACCGCGTCTCGCAGATGACGTACAAGATCGATTCGCTGCGGACGCTGCTGATCTCGCTGGAATCGCAGGAAGAGGATGTGCGCCGGGCCATCCTGGAGCTGATCCCGAACGCGACGCCGGCCGCCGAGGCCGTGAGAGCGACGGAAGGATTCGAAGCTGCGCTCGATACACTGCTGCGCGACGTCTCGAAAGCGGTGGTCGTCGATACGGCGAAGATCGCCACGGATGCCATCGCCCGCCTGCGGCAACGCGGCGCCGGACGCGGGGCGTTCATCACGCTCGATTATGAAGTAACGGGCGAAGGCGGGCGGCGCGGCGACGCCAAGTATGCCGTCGTCGGCGACGGGCCGGTGGCCGATGCGGTGCGCCGGGCCATGCCGGAGGCGTACATCGTCGGCACGCTCGGCGAGGCGCTCGATCGCTCGAAGGAACGCCCGAGCGCGACGTTCGTGACGCTGGAAGGCGACATCGTCCGCGGGCCGCTGGTGATCGGCGGCAAGTCGGAGAATGCCACCCCCGGCGTTTTCTCGTTGAAGCGGCAGCTCTCCGATCTCGAAGCGCTCCTCGGCAGCGAGGAGACGCGCGCCAGCGGCATCGCCGCGCAGTTGCAGACGATCGAAGAGGAGCTGCGCGCCGCCGACGACGCGCGCATCATCGCCGAGGAGCGGGCGCGGGCAGCCGAGCAGGAGCTGCGCGAACGGCGCAGCAACCGCGAGCGCGCCAACCAGGAGCTCGATCGCTTCGAGCGCGACCTCGCCGTCGCATCCGAGGAGCAGACGCTTTACACCGAAGAGAAAGAACAGCTCATCGCGCGCGAATACGCCGCCATCGCCGGCCTGCAACAGCTCGAGCAGCAGGAAAGCGAGTGCCAGGAGCAGATCAAGCAGCACGAGGAACAGCTCACCACCCTCCGCTCGACGTTCGAGCAGGTGACGGAGGCGGCGTCGAAGGCGCGCGTCGATGTGGAAGCGTCGGCGGGCAACATGAACGCAATCCAGCGCGAGCACGAGAATCTGTCGCGCATCGTCATCTCTCTCGGCTCGCGGGCCACGCAGCTCCAGCAGGAGATCGAGTCTCTCGCCAGAAAGCGCGAAGAGACGGAATCGGCCGTGGAGCGTTCGCGCGGTCAGCTCGATGAGTCGCTGAAGAAGCTGCACGACCTGAGTGAGGTGCGCGTCGGTCTGGAGGCGGAAGTGGCCGATCTGCAGGTGCGGGTCGAGGAGCTGGAGAACCGCGCCGTCGCTTCGCGCGAGATCTGGAACACGGCCAAGGATTCGCTCATCGAATCGGAGCGGCGCCGCGATCGGGCGAAATCAGCATTCGATCTGCTGCGCGAACAGATCGCGCTCGATCTTCACGCGGGCATCGATGCCCTCGCCGACGTCGAGCCTCCCACGGACGAGGGCGGCCGCGCGTCGCTGGAAGCCGAGGTGGCCAAGCTGTCGGATCAGATCGAGAAGATCGGTCCCGTGAACGTGCTGGCCATCGACGAGCACTCCGAGCTGGAGCAGCGCGAGTCGTTCCTGCGCACGCAGCGCGACGATCTGGTGCAGGCCATCGAGTCGCTGCGCGGCACGATCCGGAAGATCAACCTGACCTCCCGCGAGCTGTTCCGCGACGCGTTCAACAGCATCAACGAATACTTCACGGAGATCTTCATCTCGCTCTTCGGCGGCGGCACGGCCCGCATGCAATTGCTCGACGAGGAGGACGTGCTGGAGAGCGGCATCGAGCTGGTGGCACAACCGCCGGGGAAGAAGAACCAGTCGATCGCACTTCTCTCCGGCGGCGAGCGGGCGCTGACGGCGCTGGCGCTTCTCTTCGCCATCTTCCGCTACAAGCCGTCGCCCTTCTGCATCCTCGACGAGGTGGACGCCCCGCTGGACGAGGTAAACAACGAACGCTTCGTCCGCCTGGTCCGCGACATGTCGCGCGACACACAGTTCATCGTCATCACGCATTCGCGACGCACGATGGAAGCGGCGGATGTGCTGTACGGGGTAACGATGGAGGAGGCGGGGTGCTCGCGGCTGGTGTCGGTGAACTTTGCGGAAGTGGAGGCGTAGGGGTAGTGACTACGCTGAGTTGACTTACAGAAAACAGGAATACTGGTGTTTGCTGAGCGAGAGCGACGCTGTCACCAGTGCGTTACAATTTCATTTAGGCTCCAAACCGATAGGGCCGTTGGAGTTCCGTAAGTTGAACCAGCGGAATCCGAGAGCACGGAGGTTCGTATGGCTGAATGGAGAGTTCGCCGAGGAGACTCGGAATGGCCGGTAGAGTCGTTTGCCGCGTTGCAGGACTCGGCAATGGCCGGACGGCTCAACGAATCCGACTACATCTTCAATCCCGTCTTGGCAAAGTGGATGTACGCACACGAGGTGTTGGAACTTCGAGGATCGATCGCTCACGCTCCGAACACAGGCTCAACCCGTCCGGATGAGCAGAAGCATGCCCCTTCGAGTCAAGACCGCGTTGTCGGTCGGAGCTGGGAAGGCTTAATCATTCTGATTGTAGCTGTAGCTATGATCATAGTATCGACGAGAATTGACACTTGGCGGGACGGGGGCACTCTTCACGACTACGTGTTTTACGGTGGGGTATTAATGTTAGTTGCTGGGGGTGTTGCGACAGCTTACGATCTAAGCAAATCAAAGGCGACGAAGGGCTGACTTCCGCAATCGTGGTCAGAGAGCCTTCGGAAGCTCACTGCGCGGCTGACCCAGTAGCAGAGTAAGAAGTGCGATCCATTTTATTTCGAAAGATGGACGCACTGCTAGGCGAGTTCCACCTAGAGCGCTTCGAGAGTCTCGCCCACGTAATGTCACGCCAAGGTCCCAGCGTAAGGTTAAACGCGGCGTTTGATCCGCAGATAAAACGAGCCAAACGAACTACGTAGCGCCGTCGATCCAAAGAGCGGCGAGCTCAATCTCGACCGCCTCAAACGGCTCGGCCCGCACGACGTCATCGCCGCCGTAGTTTCCGGCAAGAAACCAGCGGTCGCTTTCCAGACGCAGCACTTCCAGCGTTCGACCGATTGGATCGATCAGCCAGACATGCTGGACGCCAATCTCCGCATACATGGGCAGTTTCTTCACGCGGTCGAAGCGCGCTGTGCTGGGCGACTGCACCTCGCAAACCCAATCAGGAGCTATGTCAATGGTGGCGGCTGTGGGCAGAACAGGCAGACGCTCACGACGCCAGCCGGCGATGTCGGGAACGAAACCGTGCCCATCGACGTGCGCCTCTACCTCAAAAAGTATCCACCATCCACCCGGGCCTCCACGCCCACGCTGAAACCAGATATTCAAGTCGCCGCCGAGCGTCGAGGTGACGTTGGCGTGCCGAGGCGCAGGTCGCGGCGACGTATACAGCACTCCATCGATCAACTCGCCAATGAGGTGATCGGGAACGTTGAGAAGATCCTCGTACGTCGCACGGCGGAGAGCCAGTTCCGTCATTCGCGAAATGATACCTCGGCTGTCATCACTCCCCGTAGCACCACCGCCGCAAGGATCATCCCGATGAACGCCGATGCGAGGACGTCGCTCGTCCAGTGACGGAAGGCGAGCACGCGCGAGACGGCGACGGATAGCGCGAGCAGGAACGCGGCGATGCGCATCGTGCGTGAGGGGGAGGCAAGCATCAGCACGCCGGCCAGGGCAAAAGCGCCGACGGCGTGGCCGCTGGGGAAGGATGTGGCGTTGGCGCGGGCGTGCTGGAAGGGGCCGAGCCAGAGCTCGGGGCGGGTGCGGCCGGCGGTGAATTTGACGATCTGCACGGCGATGCCGGCGGAGGCGCCGGCCAGGGCCATGGCGATCGAATAGGCGATCCAGCGGTGGCAGCGGTAGACGATGCCGGCGATGAGGAAGAACAGGACGACCATGGCTGGGTTCATGCCGCCGCCGAAGCGATTGGCAAGGCGGATGGCGTCCTGCACGTCCGCCGACTGCACGCGCTCCGCCAAGGCGGTGATCGGTGCGTCGGCGAATCGCCAGACGAGGGCGGTCACGATCGCCGCGCTCACGAACGCGATCGCATCTGTCCAGCGCAACCGCACGCGCGTGGCACGCAGGAGCGCCCATTCCTCGCCGAAGTCGGAGCGTTTGTATACGTCACTGGGATGGAGGAGCGCGAGCGCGAACAGGCCGGTGATGCACCAGAACGCGACATCCCACGCCGGGGCCTCGCGGCCGAGGAACGAGAGATCGTCGACGCTGAGATGCGCGTGGCAGCAGAGCTGATTGATCGCGATCGCCGGAGCGGGCCAGAAGACCGACAGCGCCAGCAGGGCGATGAAAGCCGCGGCGGCAAGGCGGCGTTTATTGTCGATAGACATCGAACCACTTTCCGATCATACGCACCGAATCGACGACGCGATATCCGGACAACGACGGGGCGATCTCTCCGGCGTGGGCGCGGGCTGTCACGATCACGACGGGCTTTGTCGTCTCCGGCGCCCCGTAGACAACCAGCTCGAACTTGCGCGGGAAGTCGCGGGTCCAGAGATACGGGGCGGCATACAGCGTCATCTGTTCCGGCGCGACAGATTGTCGTTCCAGCGCGGCGACGAGCGGGCGCGTCGAGGCGAGGTCGTTCACGACCGGCATCAGGGCGACGGCCATGAAGACCATCGAGACGATCGGTACCAGTCCGGCGGCAATCGTCGATGTGACCAACGAGGCGCGGAAAGCGATGACGAAGGCGATGAGCGCCGCGACGGCGGTGACGATGCAGAAGGCCTTCACGGCTGGAAGCTGGACGAGGGTGGCTTCGGGACCTTTGATCATGCTCGGCTTGACGAAGAGGCCGGCCACACCGATTGCCGCCATCAAGGCAATTGAGATCAGATTGGAAACTCGCGCCGCCGAGCCCCTTCGGCTCCGCTCAGGGCAGCCGGCGGCGGTCCAGCCGGCGAGCCGCCGGCGCTCCGGGCTTTCCGCGCGCTCCGTCGGTGCGACGTACTTCGCAATGAGCAAGGCCAGCGGCGGGATCATGGCCATCATGTAGACATCGAGCTTGCTGCTCATCACCGAGTACGGCACGAGCACGGCGAGGATCCAGTTGACGAGGAAACGCTCCGTCCGCCACAAGGCGATGATGGCGACGACCCCGAGAAGGAACCATGGAAAAAGCGTCGCCGGCAGGTGGATGATGTAGAACCATGGCGGGGCGTTGTGAACCCACGAGGCGATGGCTCGACCGACGGTCTGTTTGACGATCACCTCGCGCGTATAGGCGCTCCCGCCGAGGAGCATGGCCGGAATGAACCAGAGCAGAGGGATCACCGTGACGGCCAGGATCGCGGGAGCGTAATTGCCACGCGGCGCGCGCCGGCGCCGCACCCACTCCAGAACAAAGAGCACGATCCCGATGACGGGCGCCATCGGACCCTTGACGAGGATGGCTACGCAGAGGGCGGTAGCGCACCAGAGCAGGGCCCTGAAATCGTCGCGGTCGAAGAAACGCTCGAGCTGCCAGAGTGCGAAGACGATCAATAGGGTGAAGCTGACATCCATCCGTGCCGACTGCGCCGAGGTCCAGATCAACAGAGATGAGCCGCAGATGAAGGCCGCCAGCGGACCTCCGATCCTCCACATCAGCCAAAGCAGAAGAACGAAGGCAGCCAGCGAAGGCAGGACGAAGGCCCACATCGAATAGACCCCGAGCGGAACGGTGAGGAGGTCGATGATCCAGAAGTGGATGGGCGGCTTGTGCGTGAACGGCGTGCCGCCCAACGTCGGCAGGAAGAACGCGCCGGTGGAGCGCATCTCCCGCACGACCTGACCGTACTTGGTCTCGTCGCCGACGAAGAGGTCGCGCCGCATGGGCGTGATGAGGGCGGCGGCAACGAGCAGGACGACAGCGGTGATGAGGAGAGGACGCGGCATGCGGCTGGGATTGTACGGTCTCGCGGTTGCGCGGTCTCGGGGTCTCGCGGTTGCAGGGCGCTTCACCACCGCGAGACATCGAAACCACGCGACCTCGAAACCGCAAAAAAAAGGCCGCGGTCACCCGCGGCCCTTTCGATGATCAGGTGCGTCGTCGTTTCCGCTACGCCATGGCGTTTGCGCTTTCGTACGAGCGGATCCGGGCGGCCATCTGGTCCTTCAACTGGAGTTTTCGCTTCTTCAACGTCTTCTCTTCGAGCTCCTCGTCGATCGAGACTTCGCTCTTGGTGATGAGCTCACCGAGGCGAGACTCGCAGGCGTGATGCTCGTCCAACCATTTGCGGAACTCTTCGTCTTCGGTGCTGAGAATCCGTTGAATGTCAGCGATTTGATTCGACATCCTCTATCCTCCTTCGAAGTACCTTCACAGCAAATTGTAGCACTGCGCAAGCGATCTTTACATCACGCTAAGTAGCCCATTTGCATATGGTTGCGCACGCATCGAGACGTTCCTTACCATCGCCTTCGCCTTTGCATTACCATCGCCCGAATGCGGAGAGTGCCGTTTGCGCCTGAGGGATGGCTGTTCCTCATCCCAGTCCTCGTCCTCACGGCGGTAGCGCTGCTGATTCAGTGGACGATCGCTGCCATCGTCCTCGGGTTGCTCTGTCTCTTCCTCATCAACTTCTTCCGTGACCCGCACCGGCTCGGTTCGGAGCATCACGTCGACGTCCTCTCCCCTGCCGACGGCACCGTCGTGCAGATCAAAGACATTCCGGACGGCGACATCTGGCCCGGCCTGACAAGGCAGGTCAGCATCTTCATGTCGGTGTTCGACGTTCACGTCAACCGCGCCCCGATCAGCGGCCGGATCATTCACTACCGCTACAACTCGGGGAAGAAGATCGCCGCCTTCGCCGAGAAGTCGTCGATCGAAAACGAACAGAACCTCATCGTCATCGAGGACTCGCACGGCGCGAAGCTGGCCTTCAAACAGATCGCCGGCCTGCTGGCGCGGCGCATCGTGTTCGACAAGAAGGAAGGAGATGAGGTCGTGCGCGGCGAGCGTGTCGGCATGATCAAGTTCGGCTCACGCGTAGACATGTTCTTCCCGGCGAATGCCGTGATCAAAGTCGGGATGCGCGACAAGGTGAAGGTCGGCCTGACCGTCGTTGCCGAGCTCGGAGCGAAGTGATGCAGCGGCCGGACGTACGAAAGAACCTCCGCCGCGGCGTCTACATCGTGCCGACGCTGTTCACGATGCTGAACATCTTCTTCGGCTTCCGTTCCATCGTGAACAGCATGCGCGCGGTGGAGGCCATCACGTCCGGGCAAACCAACGCCGCCATCCACGCCTTCGAGGTCGCCTGCGTCTCTCTGCTGATCGCGGCGGTCTTCGACACCTTCGACGGCCTGGCGGCCCGCCAGCTCGGCGCCACGAGCGAGTTCGGGAAGGAATACGACTCGCTGGCCGACGTCGTGACGTTCGGCTGCGCTCCGGCGGTCCTTGTCTACGCCTGGGGCCTGCAACCCCTCGGCAAGCTGGGTGTGGGGATTGCTTTCCTCTTTCTCGTCAGCGTCTCGCTGCGACTGGCGCGCTTCAACGTGATGTCAGGCAAGGCTGACTACCGTTACTTCGTCGGGCTGCCCAGTCCCGCCGGCGCGCTGACGATCGCGGCGATCATCTTCTACGCGCCGGCGCCCGTCACCGACCGCCGGTTCGCCATCGTCATTCTCATCCTGACCGCCTGTACAGCGTTCGCCATGGTGTCGCCGATTCGCTGGCGGGCGCAGAAGGGGATCAACTTCCAGAAGGGCCGCTCGTTGATGTACGTGGTCGTGCTGGCTGGCATCGTGGCCATCGGTTTCGCCTGGCCGCGTCAGTTCGGCCTCGGCCTGGCCATCCTGTACCTGGCCTCGGGTCCCTTCGTGCGGCTCTGGTCGATCGCGTTCCCGTCGCACAAAGCGGACGACGTGCTACAAATCGCGCAGCAATGATCGATCCAAAGTCCGCCGCCGGCTATCGCCTCGGCATCGTGAACCCTCTCACGCTGGTCGGAACGGAGATCCAGTCGATCCTGCGCGAACGATCGTTTCCCTTCGCCAGGGTCGTCCTGCTCGACAGCACCGGCCAGGCCACGGGAGCGTTGACCGAGATCGGCGAGGAGCCGGCCATCGTACTGGCCGTCTCCGACGACGAGCTCGAAGATTGCGACGTCGTATTCTTCTGCGGTCCCGCGGAGGGGAACCAGGAGTGGATCCAGCGCTACGACGAGGACAATTTCGTCGCCATCGACCTGTCGCAGCCTTCCAGCGCAGCTGAGGGAAAGCTCGCTGTCTCCGGGGTGAATCTGGAGGAGATCGGAGGCGATGACCGTCTGCTCGTCTCGCCTCACCCAGTGGCGATTCCGATCGCGATCATCCTCCGTCAGCTCGAGATTCTTGGCCGCGTGGAAATGTGCGCCGCCACCGTCGTCCAACCCGCGTCGGTGTTCGAGCAGGCCGGCATCGAGGAGCTGGCCAGGCAGACGATCAGCGTGCTGAATATCCAGAGCATGCCTCATGAGGTCTTCGACCGGCAGCTCGCCTTCAATCTCTACCCTGCGCCGGAGCGGAACGAGGAGCTCATCACCTCGCAGATCCGCTCGCTTACCGATCCCGACACCCAGCTTGCGCTTCTGGTGACGCAGGGAACGATCTTTCACAGCCACACCTACTCGCTTTTCGTGAAGACGAAAGAGGATTTTGACGTCGATCGCATCACGGCTTCCCTGCGCGCCAACGCGGCGATTGCCTTCGCGGAGGGCGACCAGGCATTCGGCACGATCGACGCGGCAGGAAAGGACGAGGTGCTGATCGCCGAAGTACGGCCGGACGCTTCGATCCGGGGCGGTTTCTGGGTGTGGGCCGTCTGCGATAATCTCCGCCGCAGCTCCGCGCTGAACGCCGTCCTCGTCGCCGAGAAGGTGCTGTTCGGGAGCGAGATCACGAATTAGTTGTCGGTTGTCAGTGGTCGGTTGTCAGTGGTCGCGCTCTCTGAGCCTCCGACAACGGACAACCGACAACTCCACCGGCCACTGGCTACTTTCGAAGGAGAACAACATGCAAGACTTCTACGAGCCGAAAGTCGGCGACATGGCGCCCGACTTCAAACTGCCGTCGACGCGCGGCAAGGACATAACCTTGAAAGAGAATCGCGGCAAGGACGTGATCCTCTACTTCTATCCGAAAGACGACACGCCGGGGTGTACCGCCGAGGCCTGCTCGTTCCGCGATCACGAATCGGACATCTCCAAAGCGCATGCGGTCGTCCTCGGCGTCTCGGCTGACTCCATCGAGAGCCACGAAAAGTTCCGCGGCAAGTACGAGCTGAACTTTCCCCTCCTCTCCGACCCGACAGCGGACATCGCCAAGATGTACGGCGTCTGGAAAGAGAAGAACATGTACGGCAAGCGCTACTGGGGCATCGCGCGCACCACGTTCTGGATCGGCCCGGACGGGCGGATCAAGAAGATCTGGAAGAAGGTCGATACGAAGAAGCACGCCGAAGACGTGCTGGCGGAATTGAACGCGTAGCGCGGTCTCGCGCCGTAGCCCGTAGCGCCGTCGGCTCGACGGCTGGACCGCTGGCGGCTCGGCGGCGGATTCCTACCGAAACCAAAACCGCCGGCGGGCCGCCAGCGGTCCAGCCGTCGAGCCGACGGCGCTACGGGCACGGGATACCTTTCTCGCCAATCTGCGTCCAATAAACGATCTCCGCTCCCGGTGAGTAGAGCTTGTTTGAGAACGCACGAACGATGAGCGCCGAGGCACTGTTGAATTTCGAGACCGCGAGACCCCGAGACCTGGAGACGCGGACATCGGCAACGGCGCCGGCGCTCCTCGCGGTCATCCGCGCGGCACGTGACGGAGACGAGCGTGCCTTCGAGGAGATCATGCTGGCATCGGAACGACGTGTTGCTCTTCTGGCGTGGCGCATCCTGGGCGATGCCGAAGAGGTGAAGGAAGCGACGCAGGACACCTTTCTCCGCGTCTTCCGCCACCTGCACCGTTTCGATGAGCAGCTCGATTTCTTCGGCTGGCTGTTCCGCATCGCCGTGAATGTCTGCCGCGACATCGAGAGACGCCGCAGGCGGCGCTGGTTCCTCGCGCCGTTTGATGAGGCGCTGACGATTGCCAGCGACGCTCGCGCCGCCGACGACGTGCTGGCCGCAAGCAATGACGCCGCACTGCTGACCCGAGCCATCGATCAGTTGCCGGCCAGGGAACGGCTCGCCGTCATCCTCCGGGAAGTCCAGGAGCTGCCGACCGAGGAGGTCGCAAGCATTCTGGGGACGTCGCCGGCAACCGTGCGCGTACAGGTCAGAAACGCACGCGCGAAGCTACGCATGTGGATCGAAGCATGGCGAGGAGGTGCGCGATGAAGATGACAGAGTTCCGTTCCCGGCAGCCATTGAACGACGACGATTTCGCGGCCATCCGCCGCAACGTCATGACGACCATCGCCTCGCGGCGGGAGAGACGGTTCTTCCCGTTGGTGATGCGCTTCGCTCTGGCGGCGGCCGTGGTCATCGCCATCGGCCTTGCGTTTCTCGTGCGCCGGCCCGCACCGCCGGCGGGAATTGCAATCGGGAAACCGGCGATCGTCATCCCGGTCCAGCCGGCGACGGTCGTCGCTTCCGCCGCCGTTCCACAGCCGATCACGCCAGTGGCCCATCGGCCACGCCATCGCCGCCCGCATTCATCACAGAACGCGTTCGCGCTGGCGGCCCAACAGAACATCCGTGTCGAATTCCGGACGTCGGATCCCGACGTCCGCATCATCTGGATCGCGAGCCAGACCCCGACCACAACAGGAGGCAAATCATGAAACGGTTCACCATCGTCATCATCGCAGCACTGCTCAGCGTACTTTTCACTTCCGCCGGCGTCCTGGCGCAGGAGAAAACGGACAACTCCAACACCGTCCGGGAGCTCCGCAGCAAAGTCTTCGAGGTCCATAACCGCGACCCGCGCCAGATCGCCTCGTCGGTGAAGCTGCTCGGCAGCGGTTCCGTAGGGGCCGATCTCAGCGTCAACACCGACATGCACACCATCACCGTGCGCGACTTTCCCGAGAACGTCGCCGCGATCGAAGGCGCGATCGCGCGGCTCGATCACCCCGTCGCTGAAACGCCGGACATCGAGATGAAGATCTCCGTACTGATCGGCTCGAAGACGCCGCTCGCCGGTGCGCCTTCGGTTCCCGACGATCTCGCGCCGGTCGTCAAACAGCTCGAATCGACGCTTCGCTATGCGCACTACGGCCTCATGACGGCCACCGTCCAACGGACCAAACCGGGCAACGGCCTGGAAGGCTCCGGCGTCGCGGAGCCGACACTCCTCGGCATGACGGTCAAGGAAGGTCTGCCGGTCATGTACACCTACCGTCTGCGCGGCATCACCATCACGAGCAGTGAACGGCCGTCGATCGACATCGAGGGTTTCGATTTCTCGATGCGCATCCCCATCAGCGTCGGTGGTGCAACACAACCGGTGCAGTATCAGAACGTCGGCTTCGAGACGCCGGTCTCGATCCGGCAGAACGAGAAGGTCGTCATCGGCACGACGACGATGGGAGACAAGGCGCTGATCGTCGTGGTCACGGCGACGGTGGCGGCGAAGTAATAGGTTCGTAGCGCCGTCGGCTCGACGGCTGGACCGCCAGCGCCTGCCCTGAGCGAAGTCGAAGGGGCTCGCTGGCGGTCTTTTCTACTGATAAGGACCGCCGCCGAGCCGGCGGCGGTCCAGCCGGCGGGCCGCCGGCGCTACGTTCGCATCACTCCGGCCGGTTTGAACGCGCGAAGCCTCTTGCACGCCTCTTCCAGCGAATCAAAATCCTTTGCGAAGCAGAAACGAAGCATCCGCTTGCCAGCGTCGGAGACGAAGAAAGCCGAGCCTGGAACCGAGGCCACACGGGTCGTTTCGAGCAGGGCCTGAGCCGCTTCCTTGTCGTTCCGGAACTCGCTCGGAATCTGCGCGAGCATGTAGTACGCGCCCTGCGGAACCGATGGCTCGAAGCCGGCCTCGGACAGCGCATCGGCGAGCAGGTCGCGCTTCTTCTGATAGTCGGCGGCGAGGTTGGCGTAGTAAGCGTCGCCAATCTCCAGGGCGCGGGCGATTCCCCACTGCAACGGCGTCGGGGCGCAGACGTAGAAGAGATCGTTGACCAGGCCGATCGACGAGGCGATGCGCGCGTCGACGGCGACATAGCCGATACGCCAGCCGGTCACCGAAAACGTCTTGGAGAACCCGCTGATCGTGATGGTCACGTCGCGGCACGAGTCGATCGACGCCATGGACAGGTGGCGCCGGCCGTCGTAGACGATGTACTCGTAGATCTCGTCGGTGTAAGCCCAGGCGCCGAACTCCCGGCAGAGCGCGCCGATCCGCTCCAGCTCATCGCGGGTAAAGACCTTCCCGCACGGATTCGAAGGCGTGCAGACGACGATGCCGCGCGTCTTCGGGCCGAACGCGGCACGCAAGGCATCGAAGTCGATCGCCCAATCGGGAGCACGGAGGGGAACGAACCTCGGCACGACACCGAGAACCTTGAGCGTGTTGAGGTGGTAGCCGTAGTACGGCTCGAAAAGGATCACCTCGTCGCCGGCGTTCAGCGTTGCCAGCGTGGCCGTGGCGAACCCGCCGGTCGAGCCGACGGTGACGACGATCTCCGTGGCGGGATCGACTCTGAAGCCGTTGAATCGCTCGATCTTCCGGGCAATCCGTTCCCGCAGCGGATCGATCCCTTCAAACTTCGAGTAGGTAGCCTTGCTGGAGCGAATGGCCTCGCACGCCCCGTCGACGAGCTCCGGAATCGTCGGCAGGTCGCAGATGCCCTGCCCGAGGTTGATGCCACCGACGCGCTCGCACTCACGCGACATGCGGCGGATATCGGACTGCACGAGGCCACGCAGACGATCGCTGATCTGGTTCATGGGACTTAGTGTATCGAATCACTGACCCGGGGGTCGGGAGTCGGGTGTCGGGAGGCGGGTGTCGGAGAGACGTTGAACTCCGACACCGCCTGCCAAGCTCCGGCACAGACAAGAGTGTCTGTGCCACATTGGCTATTTGTATCTGGAAAGAAGCTGGAAGTCATCGCCCGTGCTGCGCTCATAATCCGCGCCGATGTGGCACAGACACTCTTGTCTGTGCTTTCGAGATCACAACCTCCGGAACACCCCCGCCCACCACTCCCCCTTCGTCCGCTCCACGGCCAGAGCTAGACCGTGTGAGGCGCAGGCGCGGACAACGTCGTCCCGTTTGACGGCGAGGATGCCGCTGAGGATGAGCGATCCGCCGACGTGGCGCTTCACCTCACCGAGCAGGGGGATGATGACCTCGGGGATGATGTTCATGGTCACGACGTCGAACACGCCGCCGCGGAGGGCTTCGACGCCGCCGATGAAGATCGGCATCCGCGCGCCGTCAACGCCGTTGCGGAGGCGGTTGTCGCGCAACGCGGCGAAGGCATCGGCGTCGTTGTCGAAGGCGATCACCTGCGCCGCGCCGAGGCGGCACATGGCCAGGGCCAGGATGCCGCTGCCGGCACCGACGTCCAGGCCGTGTTTCCCGCCGAGATCGATTGTCTCCAGGATCTCGATGCAGAGCGACGTCGTCTCGTGTGAGCCGGTGCCGAAGGCCTGCTCCTGCGGCACCACGAGCGCGTGACGGGTGGTATCGGCCGGGATCAATGCGGCGTCCGGAGCGACGAAGAACCGTTCGCCGATGAAGAGCGGCTCCAGCGACTGCTGGTAACGCTCGAGCCAATCGACTCTCTCGCGATCGGCAACAAACTGCTCGATACCCTCGACATCAGCCAGCTCGCGTGCCGCATCGTCCCGTTCTTCCGCGGCGTCAAAGTACGCGGAGATCGTCGTCGTACCGTGCACCTCGGCCGAGGAGCTCCCGGTCGACAGCGTCAGATAGAGCCGCGACTGCACGAGCTCTTCGAGCGCCGCATCGCGCGCATCGAAGGAGATGTCGAGGATGAAGTCCTTCACACCCGTTCGCCAAACAGGTCGTCGTAGTCTTCCATCGCCGCCTGCACCACGGCGTGGGCGTGCGAGGAGCCGTACGATCCCGACACGCGGATGCGGGCCGGCTCGCCGGGAACGAGTTTGTACGTCGAGAAGTAGTGCTCCAGCCGTTCGACCAGAACCGACGGCACATCGCTCAGGTCGTGCGCCTCCCCCCAGACGTAGTCTCCCTGGAGCACGGCGATGATCTTGTCGTCAGCCTCGTCGCGGTCGACGAGCTGCAACCCGCCGATGACGCGCGCGGAGAGGATGATCTCCGACTTGGCAATGGGCCTCTCGCTGAGGACGCAGATGTCGAGCGGATCACCGTCTCCTTTCTTCGTCACCGGCGTCAGCGCCGCCACATGCGGACCGCAGTACGTCCTCGGGATGAAGCCATAGAGCGCCGGCGGTTGCGAAGAGGTCCGTTGCGGACGATCGACGCGAAGGTATCCCGTGGCCTTGTCCACCTCGTATTTGATGAGATCGAACGGCGTGATCTCGATATAGGCGTTGACGACGCGCGGCGGGTCAGGGCCTACGGCCAAGCCATGCCACGGATGCGGGCGCCATTGGGAGAACGTCTGGTCGGGCACAAGGCGGCATTCTAGCGCGCGTTTCGGGCCGAGAGGTGGCTGTAAGCTCTCGCAGTGCAAGTCGAAGTCATCGGCGTGATTTGGGCGATCGAGATGATCGCGTCAGGTCGCGGCGTCAACGATCGAAGGAGATTGAACCGCGAATATGGCATCGCAAAATGACGGAAAATGAAGGGCGTTGCCACCGTTCGCTTACCCGATGGTACGATTTGCAACGCTGAAATCCATTGGTACGAAGCACATGGACTCGGAAAAAAGGAAATCAAATTCAAAAGGCCGGTCGGTCTCCGGTAGCCGTGACACCGCACGATCGAAGCCTCGAGGACAGCGACACTTCGCCATCTGTGTCCGCAACCGCGGCTATCGCGCGTCACTGGAACTGCGCAAGCTCTATCCGGTACTTCCGGATGCGTTTGCCGACGAGCATCAGATGATCCGCGTAGTTGACGAGTCCGGCGAAGATTACCTGTATCCCTCGACTTATTTCGTCCGTGTGGAGTTACCAAACGCCGTTGAGCGTGCGCTTCAGACGATCGCCTGACGCTCAACGAGACATCACGGGTTCGTGAAGAAGTCCTTCACCTTCCCGAACACGCCTTTGTCCTGCAGAGGCGTTTCGCCCTCGGCCTCGGCATAGCGCTCCAGGAGCTCGCGCCGCGTGTCGTCGAGCGATGTCGGGATGCGCACGGAGACGTGGACGTATTGATCGCCGCGGCCGGGCCCTTGCAGGAACTGGACACCCTTCCCGCGGAGGCGGAAGACCTGATTCGGTTGCGTGCCCGGCGGAACCCGCAGCGACTCGGAGCCATCGATCGTGTCGGTCTGAAGTTCCGCGCCGAGGGCGGCCTGTGTGAACGTGATTGGCTGCTCGGAGTGAATGTCGTAATCCTTGCGGCTGAACTTCGGATGGTCGTGTACGGAGAGGAAAACATAGAGATCGCCCGCCGGCCCGCCGTTGAATCCCGCCTCCCCTTCCCCCGCGACGCGCAACCGGGAGCCGTCGTCCACTCCGGCAGGGACCTTCACGGAGATCGACTTCTCCTCGCGCACGCGGCCGGCCCCGTCGCAGCTCGCGCAGGGATCCTTGATCACTTTCCCGGCGCCGCCGCACTGCGGACAGGTCCGGGCCACAGCGAAGAAACCCTGGGAGTAGCGCACCTGTCCCCGGCCGCCACACCCCGCGCAGGTGACCGGCTGCGTGCCGGCCTTTGCGCCGCTGCCGTGGCAGACCTCGCACGTGGCTACACGGGGAACGTCAATGGTGATGTCTTTGCCGAAGACCGCCTCCTCGAACTCGAGAGTGAGGTCGTAGCGGAGATCGTTGCCGCGGGCGGCACGGGCGGAACGGCGGCGGCTGGTACCGAAGAAATCGCCGAAGCCGAAGAGGTCGCCGAGGATGTCGCCGAAGTCGGCGAACTGGTTGGGATCGAAACCGCCGCCTCCGACGCCCTGATGCCCGAAGCGGTCGTACCGCGCGCGTTTCTCATCATCCGAGAGGACGCCGTAGGCTTCGGCGGCTTCCTTGAATTTCTCCTCGGCATCGGCATCGCCCGGGTTCTTGTCGGGGTGATACTTCACCGCCAGACGGCGGTAAGCCTTCTTGATGTCGTCCACAACGGCGTCGCGGGCCACACCAAGGATCTCGTAGTAATCACGTTTTTCTGTCGTCGCCATCGTCACTATTCGCTACCAGGCAGGTTCATTTTCATGGGGTTGTATAGCATCACGCTGGTGAGAATGCGGGAGGCGGTCTGCAGCTCGAAGATGGCGTCGTTCAGCCGCTGCCGCTCCTCCGCGCTCGACGAGCTCTTCGCTTTCATAATGCAGCCCTGGACTTTTTCCCGGTCTTCGTCGCTCAACATCTTGCCGAACTCACGAAAGACCTTCTCGTTGGTGTAGATCATTCCCTCGAGCTTGTTCTGCAGCATGCGGATCTCGCGGCGCGTCGAGTCGCTGCGCGAATGCTCGGCTGCCTCGTTGACGAGGCGATCGATCTCGTCCTCGGACAGACCGCCGGCGGGATTGATCTGTACGCCGGTGGACTGGCCAGTGGCCTGATCGCGGGCGGTGACGCTGACGATGCCGTTTGAATCGATCGCGAACGTGACCTCGATCTGGGGCACGCCGCGCGGCGCCGAGGGTATGCCGACAAGATCGAACTTGCCGAGCGACTTGTTGTCGCGAGCGAACTCGCGCTCGCCTTGCAGCACGTGAACGGTGACCTTGCTCTGATGATCGGCTACGGTGGTGAAGATCAGCGCGTTCTTCGTGGGAATCGTGGAGTTGCGCTCGATGACTTTCGTGAACACGCCTCCGTGCGTTTCGACGCCGAGCGAGAGCGGCGTGACGTCGAGCAGGATCATGTCCTTGATGTCGCCGCGGAGGATGCCGGCCTGCACCGCGGCGCCGATGGCCACGACTTCGTCGGGGTTGATATTGCGATTGGGCTCCTTGCCGAAAGCCTTCTGCACCGCGTCGACGACGCGCGGCATGCGGGTCTGCCCGCCGACAAGGACGACTTCGTCGATGTCTTTTGCCGAGAGCCCGGCCTGTTTCAAGGCGTCGGTGACAGGATCGATCGTCCTCTGGATCAGTTCCTCGACCATCTTCTCGAACTCGGGGCGCGTCAGCACGCTGTTGAGATGCTTCGGCCCGGAGGCGTCGGCGGAGATGAACGGCAGGGTGATGCGCGACTCTTCGGCGGCCGACAACTCGTGTTTGGCGCGCTCGGCAGCCTCCTTCAGACGCTGCAGGGCCATGCGATCGTCGGCGAGGCTGATCCCGGTGTCGCGCTGGAAGCCTTCGATGAGCCAGTCGATGATCCGCTTGTCGAAGTCTTCGCCGCCGAGGTAGGTGTCACCTGAAGTGGAGAGCACCTCGAAAAGGCCGTCCTCGAGTTTGAGGATGGAAATGTCGAACGTGCCTCCGCCGAGGTCATAGACAGCGATGAGCTGGTTCTGCTTGTTGTCGAGACCGTAGGCCAGCGCGGCGGCGGTCGGCTCGTTGATGATCCGGAGGACTTCGAGTCCGGCGATCTTGCCGGCATCGCGCGTCGCCTGACGCTGACTGTCGTTGAAGTACGCGGGCACGGTGATGATCGCTTCGGTCACTGGCTCGCCGAGGAACTCTTCGGCGAAGGCCTTGATCTCCATCAGCACGAATGCCGAGATCTCCTCGGGAGAGTATTCGCGGTCGCGAATCTTCACCTTCATGTCGCCGTTGTCGGCCGGCACGATCTGGTACGGGAGGATCTGCTTGGCGCGCACGACTTCGCTGGAGTCGTATTTCCGGCCGATGAGGCGCTTGATGGCGAACACGGTATTGAACGGGTTCGTGATGGCCTGGCGTTTGGCGATCTGGCCGATGAGCCGGTCACCATCCTCCGTGAAGCCGATCACGGACGGCGTGGTGCGGCTCCCCTCCCGGTTCGGCATCACCTGCGGCGTCGCGACGTCCACGACGGCGACGCAGGAGTTTGTCGTCCCGAGGTCGATTCCGATGATCTTCGCCATGCGTTAGACGTCCGCGGACCCATTCTCCTCCGACCCGCCCACGGCGACCTTGACCAGGGCTGGCCGCAGCAGGCGGTCGTAAAGAAAGTAGCCTTTCTGGAGAACGCCGACGACGGTGTGGGAGGGGACGGATGGATCTTCCTCGCGCACCACGGCTTCGTGAATGTTCGGATCGAACCGCACGCCGGACTCGCCAATCGGCTTGAGGCCGTTGCGCTGCAGAACGTCGAGGAGCTGTTTGTAGATGAGGGCCACGCCTTTGTGAAACTCGTCATCCTCCTCGGCATGCTCGAGCGCGCGCTCTAAGTTGTCGATGACCGGCAGAAGGTCGCGGATCACGCCGACGAGGGCGTAACGCTTGAAATCGTCCTTCTCTCGTTCGGAACGTTTGCGGAAGTTCTCGAAGTCGGCCAGCGTGCGCAGGTAGCGGTCGCGGAAATCATCCTCCTGGGGAGCGGCGGCGGGCGGCACCCCGGACACGGCTTCCTGAGCCGCCACTTCCATCTCGTGCTCGATGTCCGCCACGGACTCGCCTGTGTCTTCGATTACGTACGCGTCGTCATTGGCGCCGCCGTTGTGCTCGTTCTTGTCGTTCACTGCTGTTGCTCCTGTTCCTCTTCGATCTTGCGGCTGAGCGCCAGGCCGAGATAGTCGACCAGCGGCGCCATCCGCGCGTACTCCATGCGCATGGGACCGATGATGCCGACCATGCCCAGCGGCGCTGTCTGGGCTCCATAGCGCCGCGCCACGATGCTGAAGTTGTAAACCTGCGTAAAGCTGCTCTCCGATCCGACCAGGATCTGCAGACCTTCTTCAGAGAGACACGAATTCAAGATCTCCACCAGCTTCTCTTTTTCCTGGAGAGCCAGGAAGGTCTTTCGCAGGGAGACGGCGTCGGAGTATTCCGGTTTTGTGAGGATCGAGGCCGCTCCTTCGACATATAACTCGTGCTCGAGCGGTGAGAGGTCGTTGACGGCTTCGATGCCGAGGGAGATCGTCTTCTGCAGCATGCCATCGTGCCGCGCGCGCTCCTCCTCCGTCATCCGGATAAGCCTGCGCCGGATACTGTCGAGCGTCATCCCTGCGAACTCGACGGTGATGTAGCGCGAAATCTTCTGCAGCTCGTCGCGCGTGAAAGGCTGGCGCGCCTCGATGATCTTGTTCACGACGACGCCGTTCTGGCCGACGATGATGCACATGATCTTGCTGTCGGCGACGGCCACGAAGTCCATGCTGCGGATCGTGAACTGCAGGAGCGTGGGCATGAAGATGACGCCGACCTGATCGCTGAGCTTCGAAAGAACGCGCGAGGCGAGATGCAGGACCTCGTCGATCTCGTTGGCGTGGCTGACCTGATCGTCGATCATCTCCCTCTCGCGCTGCGAGAGGGTACGCGAACGCATGAGGTTGTCGATGAAGAAGCGATAGCCGCGGTCGGTAGGGACCCGGCCCGCCGAGGTGTGTGGTTGCTGCAGATACCCGAGGTCTTCGAGATCCGCCATCACGTTGCGGAGGCTGGCCGGCGAGAGCTGGAAACGGCCGCACTTGGCAAGGGAGCGGGAGCTGATCGCTTCACCGGTGGCGACGTGTTGCATGATGATCTCGCGCAACACCTCGCGGGCGCGGGTGTCCAGATCGTCACCACTGAGCTCAATGTGTTGGACCATGCGGGTTCACGAGAGCAGTAAGCAGTCTCGCTGTCCGACCGCTAACACACAGGAGAATGTAGGAATTGCCCGGGAAAGTGTCAAGATATATGCACGCCGCCGTGAAGCGCCTACTGATCATTTGCTTCCTGCTCACCACGCCGGTCCACGCCGTCACGGTCGATCGGATCGCTGCCGTGATCGACCAGCAGGTCCTGACTGTCAGCGAAGTCAGCCAGATGGAACAGGTTCGCTTCTTTCCGCGCACCGCCGGGCGCAGCGATGACGACTACCGTCATGACGTCCTCGAGGCCTTGATTGCTCAGGCCTTGCGGTACCGCGATGTGGAGCGGTTCGGGGCGCAGGACATTCCGAAGAACTCCATCGAGGCACGGCTGGCGGAGATCCGGCGCCGCTTCGCCTCTCCGGGGGAGCTCGATTCGGCGCTCGAACGCGCGGAGCTCACGCCCGATGACCTGCGCGCGTTGATCAAGCGCCAGTTACAGGTGGAGGCCTATATCCAGGAACGTTTCGCGCCTCTCGTCTTCGTCGCGAATGACGACATCACCAGCTATTACGACGGCCCCTGGCGCCAGCAGCGGGTCGAGCGCGGCCAGGCCGTGCCACCACTCAATGACGTTCGCGGAGAGATCAGCACCATCATCCGCAAGCGTCAGCTCGACGAGCAGATCGAGACATGGACGACGCAGCTGCGCGCCCGTGCGAACGTAGACGTGTATGCGTGGAGGTGAATGCTGCGCTGCGCGCGTTGTCCGGTTCTCGGTTGTCGGTGACTTCCGCGTTGTCAGAAAGCTAACCTGCATTTCTCACAACCTTCTTGATCGCTTACCACTTATTTTCGTCGAGAGTCCTTCTCCCCCCGCGGTTTCTTGCGGGGGGAGAAAGTGCCGAAGGCGGATGAGGGGGGCGAATACGCGATATGAGCGATTTACCGACGCCGGTACGAGACCGCTTGAAGGCTCGAACGCATGTTGCAACTCGACACGCGCGCGCGAATGACGTACTCGTGAAACGCCCCCTCATCCGCCTGTCGGTGTGCAACCTGGAACATAGGTAACACTTTAGACCGGGAACATAGGTAACACTTGAGGGGTGGCGGGAGGTTGATGTCCAGAGCTTGCGTTGCCTTCGGCAT